>PVML01017625.1_pt1 | contig 72124 bp, 75 predicted proteins | sample 1853371 | NCBI WGS metagenome assembly PVML01 (sample SAMN08533508, study PRJNA380276) | Human gut metagenome, whole genome shotgun sequencing project. | isolation source: participant 1, chromium library | host: Homo sapiens | collected 2017 | reverse complement strand
TGCCAAGGCGAGGGTCGCGGGTTCGAATCCCGTCTCGTGCTTGAGACGAAATTCAAAGACGCAGGTTAGTTTTTGAGAGTCTTACAATTACATATAACTCTTTTAGAGAATGCACGAGTGGCTCAGTGGTGGAGTATCGCCTTGCCAAGGCGAGGGTCGCGGGTTCGAATCCCGTCTCGTGCTTTTGTTTTTTATAGGGCGAAACAATTAGGTTTTGCCCTTTTTTCAAAATCAGATTTTTTATGTTATATTGTTTATGCAGATTTTGTATTTGTACATGAAATGGAGGTTCAAATGGTTGTAACAGAATATTCACTTATAGGTGCTTTGTTAAGATTTTATCCTGACACTATTGAGGATTTTAAAGAAGTCGGAATGAATTGTGTGGGATGTCCTTCATCGGCAAAGGAGACAATAGGACAGGCATGCAATGTTCATTCGGTAGATGTAAATGAACTTATAAAAAAACTGGATAAACGAATAAACGGATAGTTTTTTGTAAATGCTTTTTATGAACCTGTATGGGAGGAAGATTATGGGAAAAAAGAAAAATAAGAAGAAAAAAGAGAGGGAGAACATCAATGTGAAAACAAAAGTTTATGTGATATTTACAATTTTGCTTATTGCATTGATAGGAGTATATTATTATACTTTTCATCCTGCGATAAATATTCATCTTGAGCCATTTTGGGGTGCGGTTATAGTGGTATTTATTGGTTTTGGCTGTATATTTGCACTAAATCAGATAATGGATGCATGGTTTTCCAATGTATCAGAAGTGTTTAGGGAAAAAAAGCTGTCGTTTATAACAAAATTTTTCTTTGTGCTTGCACTTTTATCTGTTTTTGTTTTTGCGATTGGTTCAATTGCCGGGCTGAAAGTTTTCAGGGCGAAAACATATTCGCAGATGCTCAAAGTTAAGACGTATGATTTTGCAAAGGATATAGACGAAACTGAGCAGATAACAGATATAGCTCTTATGGATACGGCAAGTGCCAAAATATTTGGAAACAGAAAAATAGGTTCACTGTCGGATGTGGTAAGCCAGTATGAGGTTGAGGATGCATATACGCAGATTAGTGTGGATAAACAGCCATTTAAGGTATCGGCACTTAAATATGCAAGTTTCTTTAAATGGTGGAACAACAAAGATAAAGGAATACCGGGTTATGTCAAGATAAATCCCGTAAATTCCAATGCAGAATATGTAGAGCTTGACAAAGGGATGAAATATGTTCCGTCGGCATATTTTAATTATAATCTTGAAAGACATGTACAGCTTAAATATCCATCTAAGATAATAAACGGATATAATTTTGAGGTTGATGACAATGGAAAACCGTATTATGTATGCCCGACAGTCACAGCTAAGGTAGGTCTTTTCGGAGGTGTTGATGTAAACGGAGTTATAATATGTGACCCTGCAAGCGGTGACTGTGATTACTATAGGATTAACAATATTCCAAGCTGGGTTGACAATGTCTACAATGGTCATCTTCTTGAAAAGAAATACAATTGGTATGGATTGCTTTCAGATGGATTTATAAACAGTATAATAGGACAGAAAGGCTGTAAGCAGACAACTGATGATTTTGGATACAAGATAATTGGTGATGACGTATGGATATATACAGGTGTCACTTCGGTAAACGGTGACCAGTCAAATATCGGTTTTGTTATGATGAACCAGAGAACATCAGAAGCAAGGTATTACAAAGTATCAGGAGCAGAAGAACACTCTGCCATGGCTGCGGCAGAAGGTGAGGTACAGGAGAAAGGATATAAGGCTTCTTTCCCAAGTCTGATAAATGTTGCCGGGGTACCGACATATATCATGGTGTTAAAAGATGATGGAGGTCTTGTGAAGATGTATGCGATGGTAAATGTTTCGCAGTACAATATGGTAGCAACTGCGACTTCACAGTCGGAAGTATTCTCAAATTACAAAAAGATGCTTGCCAAAAGCGGAAAAGGAGAGAATATAGAACGTGACTTAAAGACAATAGATATAGAACTTAGAGATATAAGGTTTATAAACACTGATGATGGAACGATGGTTTATCTTGTTTCTGATGACGGGAAAATCTTTAAGCAGGCATTTGCCGAGAATGAACATCTTGTAGGATTAAAAACCGGGGATAAATTAAGAATTGAGTATGAATCTTCAGGGAATGATGCGGATGATATAGCATATATGACATCATATGAGTATATTGAAAAGTAAATGAATACAATTGATTATTGATTGAAGGTATGCATCTATGTATTGTATATTCTGAAAATATATTGAAATGCTGTTTGGCAGTTGTTTATGACAATGCAGGCATGAACAATGACAGTTTATATTTATTTAATAATTGTTCATAATTAGACACATTGTATTTTGCTCATAATGCGATAATATATTTATTATATAATAAACATATCGTTTTGAAAGGGCTTGATATTATGAGAGAAAAAATTGCCAGATTTATGCAGGGTAGATATGGAGTAGATCAGTTTAGTAACTTTCTGGTAATGTTTGCAGTAGTGCTTATGGTTTTAGAGATGATTATAAGAATACCGATATTTCATTTTATCTGCAATATCGTTACATTGCTTGCCATAGTGTATGCATATGTGAGAATTTTGTCAAAAAATCATAGTAAACGGTATGCTGAAAATGAAAAGTTTATGAGATTCTATGGTCAATTTAAAAGCAGTATTGCCAGAAAAAAAGCCAATATGGTACAGCGAAGGACACATCGCATATATAAATGTCCTAATTGCAAACAAAGTATAAGGGTGCCAAAAGGAAAGGGCAGGATTGCGATTACATGTCCAAGGTGCAAAACTGAATTTATAAAAAGGAGCTGATATACTTGTTTGGCTATATCATTCCAAATTATGATGAATTGAAAATAAAAGATTTCAAGACATATCATGCTTACTATTGCGGTTTATGCAGAAGTTTAAGAGAACAGTCGGGAGTGAGCAGTCAGATATCGTTGACATACGATATGACATTTTTGGGACTTTTGTTGTCTTCACTATATGAAGATGGAAATGTATCGACAGCAGAGTGCAGATGTATTGCACATCCCGGAAATAAACATCTGTATGTCAAATCTAACTGCTTGAATTATGCAGCTGATATGAATATTGTAATGACATATTATAAATGTGTGGACGACTGGAACGACGAGAAAAAAATATTAAAAGTTTTTTATGGTCATTTGTTAAAGAAAAAGGAAAAAAGATTATTTCCTTATTATGAAGAAAAGATTAAAATAATAACAGAAAATCTCGCTAATCTTTATATGGCAGAAAAACAGGACTGCAAAGATCTTGATGAAGTGTCAGGGTATTTTGGCAGGATATGTGAGGCGATATTTGTTTATAAGAAAGATGAATGGTCTGATTTTCTTGCAAAGATGGGTTTTTATCTCGGAAAATTCATATATCTGCTTGACGCATACGAGGATTTGGAAGAAGATAAGAAAAAAAAGTGTTTCAATCCTTTGGTGAGAATACAGGCTCAGAAAAAAGAAAAGTTTGATGAGTTTGTACATCAGATTCTTTTAATGATGATGTCAAATGTCGGACGGGCATTTGAGAGACTCCCGATAGTTACAAATGCATCTATTCTGAAAAACATAATTTATTCAGGAGTATGGCAGAAATACAATAAGATTGTAAATAAAATAGACGAAGATAATCTTAAAAAGAATAATCCGGATTGGAGGAAAGTATGATAGATCCTTATAAGGTGTTGGGAGTTACGCGCTCAGCTTCCCAGGAGGAAATAAAAAAATCATATAGAAATTTGAGCAGAAAATATCATCCTGATGCAAACATCAATAATCCGGACAAGGAAGAGGCAGAGGAAAAGTTTAAAGAGATACAGCAGGCATATCATCAGATTATGGATGAACGTGAAAATGGTGGATATGGTTACGGTGATGGTGGCTATTATGGCGGCGGAGCCGGTGGATTTGGAAGTGCTTCAGGATACGGAGGTTTTTCAGGATTTGCAGGAAATAATGATTCCGGTTCGGGAGAATACAACATGCATTTGAGAGCAGCATCAAATTATATTGCAAACAGATATTACAAAGAAGCGTTGAATGTTTTAAATCAAATGGAAGAACACAGTGCACGCTGGTATTATCTTTGTGCTATGGCAAATATCGGACTTGGAAACAACATTATTGCACTTGAACAGGCAAGACAGGCTGCTGAAATGGAGCCTTATAATGTAGAGTTTGCTACACTTGTAAGAAAGCTTGAGACAGGAAATATGTGGTATGAAGACATGCAGTATTCGTATGATACTCCCGGCGAATCGACAGGCGGATTATGCATGAAATTGTGTGTCACATATGCCGTATGTAACTGTTGTCTAAACAGTTCAGGAATGTGGATGTGGTGATGTCTGGTTTTTAGATAAGTATTATTTTAAGAGGTGAGGTAAATCATGAGGGAAATGACATTTAAGATGGAACGTCCAGGTCTTGTAAAAGAGGGAGACAAAGTTCATGTAAGTGAGAAAAAAACAGCATTAAATTACAGCTATATTATTGAGCCGGCAGTGGCAATGTCCGGCTGCTTTAAAGTAAATGAAAGAATTGAGGACAGAGACGGGATAGTAAAAGAGGTAAAACACACTGAGCGTGGATATTACGTTGTTGTAACATTTGAAAAATAAATGAATTTTTTAAATGAAGCATTTATTTTAGAGATAAGCAATCCGTCCGTAGCATCAATTGGGGTCAAAATACCTTTTGACCCAGATATCATTGCATACAGGTATGCAAAATAGAGGCGATTAAAAAGGAGTAAAAAGTAAAAGATGATTAAATTTGACAATACTGCCGTAATGAATTTTGAAAACGCGATGCGTGGTGCGAGAAATCCATTAAACAGCTGGGCGAGAAGTGACAGCAGTTACGATGAAAACGGAAACTTTGTGTTTGGACCAAATGACCTTGATCTTGCAAAAAGACTTTGTCAGGCGGGAAATGACCACAGAAAATTTATAAGACAGATATTTATATCAGTTGATATAACAGCACCTATTTATTGGTGGAAAGAGTATGATACATACAAGGTAGGTACGGTTGCAAATTCAACAAGTACAATGCACAAGATACACAGCAAACCTTTTGAACTTTCGGATTTCAGTATAGACCATATGACGGATGAGGCACTTGAGGCAATGAAACTTATGGTAGCTTCACTTGAAAATATAAGACTTAAATATATGGATACAAAGGATAAGGCACTTTGGTACAGTCTTATACAGCTGCTTCCGGAGAGTTATCATCAGATGCGAACATGCACAATGTCGTATGAGAATGCAATTGCAATGTATAATGCGCGTCATAATCATAAACTTGCAGAATGGCATACATTCTGTGACTGGGTATGTGAACTTCCTTATTTTACGGACTTATTTCCGTTTATAAATGTAGAAGAATAAAATATTATATATGGAGGAAAAGATAAATGTTAAAAACAGGTATTAAAGGACATCAGGAACTGGTAGTAACACAGGAACTTACAGCAAAAAATATGGGAAGCGGAGTTATGGATGTGTTCGCAACCCCGGCTATGCTTGCACTTATGGAAAAAACAGCATTTACAAGTGTAGCAGAATATCTCAATGAGGGCTGCGGCTCAGTTGGAACTAAGGTAGATATAGAACATGTGGCATCTTCACCTGTCGGAATGAAGATTACATGTGACAGTGAACTTATAGAAATAGAGGGAAGAAAACTTGTATTTAAAGTTGAAGCTTATGATGAGAAAGGTCTTATCGGAAAAGGAACACATGAAAGATTTATTGTAGAAAATAAGAAGTTCCAGGAAAAGACAGACAACAAATTAGCAAAATAGAAATGAGAATTAAAATCCCGGCAATTCAGGCTTTGAGAAATCTGAACTGCCGGGATTTTTTGCTTTTAAAAAACAGATTATTTTATATAAAATTATAAACTATCTCTTATTACTCTGTCTCCAAATATGCATTTTATCTGCTTCTGCAATAAGCTGATCCCTGAAATCAGGATGTGCAACTGAGATGAGAGCTTCAGCTTTCTGCCATGCAGATAAACCTTTGAGATTGACGATACCGTACTCAGTGACAAAATAGTTAACGTTTGCACGTGTATCGGTAACGATTGAACCGTTTGTGAGAGTTGGTTTGATTCTTGACTGTACAGTGCCGTCTTTTGTCTTGAAAGTAGAAGACATGCAGATAAAGCTCTTTCCACCGTTTGAAAGGTAAGCGCCAAGTACGAAGTCAAGCTGTCCGCCTGCACCACTGATATGTTTTGTTCCTGCACTTTCTGCGTTTACCTGTCCGAATAAATCGATATCGACAGCATTGTTTATAGAGATGAAATTGTCTATTGAAGCGATAACTGACATATCGTTTGTGTAATTAACAGGAGCACTCATACATTCAGGATTTTCGTTCAGATAATCGTAAAGTTTCTTTGTTCCTGAACCAAAGGCGTATACCTGGCGTCCTTTGTCACGTGTTTTTCTAAGTCCTGTAATCTTGCCGGCTTTTGCAATATCGACAAAAGCGTCAACGTACATTTCAGTATGTACACCGAGGTCTTTTAAGTCAGACTGTGCGATAAGTGAGCCGACAGCATTTGGCATGCCACCGATACCAAGTTGTAAACATGCACCGTCAGGAATTTCGTCAACTATATATTTAGCAACAGCTTCGTCAACGGCAGTAGTAGGAGCAGGTGCACCAGTTTCAAGGATTGCAGGATTGTCTCCTTCAACTATCATGTCAACCTTGCTGATGTGAATGCCATTTTCAAATCCGCCAAGACAGCGAGGCATATTTTTGTTAACTTCAACAATAATAATGTCAGCAACTTCGCAACATGCAGCCATGTGGGAAGCATTTGGACCAAAATTGAAGAAACCGTGAGCGTCCATAGGAGAAGCTTGGAACATTGCTACACGAGGCGGAGTTTTGCTGTCTCTGTAGTATCTTGGAAGTTCAGAATACTTGATAGGAGCATAAAAACAAAATCCTTTTGCGACAGCTTTTCTTTCAATACCGCTGCTGTGCCATGAATTCCATGTAAAATGTGAAGCAGGGTCTTCAATTTTAAAGATTTCAGGCTCTTTCATAAGAATACCGCCGCGGATGTTTATATCTGTAAGTTCAGGCATACGTTTTGCAAGTGCTTTGTCGAGGGCATCAACAGTGCCGGTACACCATCCATAATCAATCCAGTCACCGGATTTGATGACTTTAACCGCTTCATCGGCAGAAGTAAGTTTCTGCTTGTAAATTTCATTAAAATCCATAATTATCCTCATTTCTGTGTCACAAGATAGTTGTAATATCCCAGATATGCGGTATCTTTCTGATACCGCAGAAAATAAGAATTGCCTGCACTGTGACACAAGTGCATAGCTTTATTTCTAATAATAGAATAACACTATTGAAAAAAATAAGCAACAAATGAATTGTGTAATAGATTGCCGTCAATGTAAGAAATTGTAAAAAAACTTAAGATTATAAAATATAAATTAAAAATAAAATAGTAGTTTGAAAAAACTTGCTTAATTTGTTTTTTTGTTATATGATTATTTATGATAGAACCGATTGTGTGTGAATGTTACATATATTATTAGAACGACAAAAGATAAAGTCGGTATTATGTAAAACAAATTTGTAATTAGTTGGTCGGTTTCTAAATTAAAACTGATGAAAACTCAGTTATTATTGGACAAGGAGGAACTTATTTTTATGGCAAAGAAAGTAGTTTTAGCAGGCGCTTGTCGTACTGCAATCGGAAAAATGGGCGGAGGATTAAGCACTACTCCGGCACCAGTATTAGGTTCAATTGTTATTAAGGAAGCTCTTAAGAGAGCTAATGTACCTGCAGATCAGGTTGATCATGTATATATGGGATGTGTTATACAGGCAGGTTTAGGACAGAACGTTGCACGTCAGGCTTCAATCAAAGCAGGACTTCCTGTTGAGACACCAGCCGTTACTGTAAACGTAGTTTGTGGTTCTGGTCTTAACTGTGTAAATATGGCTGCTCAGATGATTCAGGCTGGAGATGCTGACATCGTTGTTGCAGGTGGTATGGAGAACATGTCTATGGCACCTTATGCTATGATGCAGGGTCGTTTCGGATACCGTATGAACAATGGAAAACTTGTTGATACAATGGTAAATGATGCTCTTTGGGATGCATTCAACCAGTATCATATGATGATTACAGCAGAGAACGTTGCTGACCAGTGGGGACTTACACGTGAAGAACTTGACGAGTTCGCAGCAAACAGCCAGCAGAAATGCGAGAAAGCTATTGCAGCAGGCGCATTTGATGATGAAATCGTTCCTGTTGAAATCAAGACAAGAAAAGGTGTTACAGTATTTGATAAAGATGAGGGACCACGTCCTGGAACAACAGCTGAAAGCCTTTCAAAACTTAAATGCTGTTCAGGAAAAGAAGGCGGCGTAGTTACAGCAGGTAACGCATCAGGAATCAATGACGGTGCTGCTGCAATCGTTGTTATGAGCGAAGAGAAAGCAAAAGAACTTGGTGTTACACCAATGGCTACATTCGTTGCCGGAGCACTCGGCGGAGTAGATCCTTCAATCATGGGTGTTGGACCTGTAGCATCTACAAAGAAAGTTCTTGCAAAGACTGGTCTTACAATTGATGACTTTGATGTATATGAAGCAAACGAAGCATTTGCTGCACAGTCAGTAGCAGTCGGAAAAGACCTTAACTTTGATCTTTCAAAACTTAATCCAAACGGTGGTGCTATTGCACTTGGACATCCTGTTGGAGCTTCAGGATGCCGTATCCTTGTTACACTTCTTCATGAGATGCAGAAGATGGATGCTAAGAGAGGTCTTGCTACACTTTGTATCGGTGGTGGAATGGGCTGCTCAACAGTTGTTGAGAGAGACTAATCCGTTTTCAGATACAGCAGTTGTTTGAGACATTTGAAAAAGCATTGAAAATAAATATTACCGGATATTCTTTTGTTTTAGAATATCCGGGTTAATATGTATCTTAAAAAGGAGTAAATATCATGGATTTTATTTTATATGAAGTTAAAGATGCCGTTGCAACTATTACAATCAATCGTCCAAAGGCATTAAATGCTTTAAACAGCCAGGTTCTCGATGAACTTGATGCTACACTTGATGCAATTGATCTTGATACAGTTAGAGCCGTTATCCTTACAGGAGCAGGCGACAAGTCTTTCGTTGCCGGTGCTGACATCGGAGAGATGAGCACACTTACAAAGGCTGAAGGCGAAGCATTTGGTAAAAAAGGAAATGATGTATTCCGTAAACTTGAGACATTACCTATCCCTGTTATCGCAGCAGTAAACGGTTTTGCTCTCGGTGGCGGATGTGAGATTTCAATGAGCTGTGATATCCGTATCTGCTCAGAAAATGCAATGTTTGGACAGCCTGAGGTTGGTCTCGGAATCACACCTGGATTTGGTGGAACACAGAGACTTGCCAGAACAGTTGGTGTTGGTATGGCTAAACAGCTTATCTACACAGCAAGAAACATCAAGGCTGATGAGGCTTACAGAATCGGTCTTGTAAATGCGGTATATCCTGCTGAGGAACTTATCCCTGCAGCAGAGAAGCTTGCAGCTACAATTGCAAAGAATGCGCCTATCGCAGTCCGCAATTGTAAGAAAGCAATCAATGATGGTCTTCAGGTTGATATGGACAAGGCTATCGTTATCGAAGAAAAACTCTTTGGTGACTGCTTTGAGACAGAAGACCAGAAAGCAGGAATGGGCAATTTCCTTGCACCTAAGGATCAGAAGGTTAAGGTTGTTCCATTTAAGAACTGCTAAGTAAAGACAAAAATTATTGAATTAGAGAAATTATTCCTGAATAGAGAAGCTATTCATCGAATCGGTTGTGAATTCAGCCACAGATATCTGACATACAGATAAATACAAAATTATGGAGGTTATATCATGAAAGTAGGCGTTATTGGTGCTGGTACTATGGGACAGGGCATTGCTAAGGCATTTGCTCAGACAGAAGGTTTTGAAGTAGCTCTTTGCGATATCAAGCAGGAGTGGGCTGAAGGCGGAAAAGAGAAAATCGCTAAAGGCTATGACAGACTTGTTCAGAAAGGAAAGAAGACACAGGAGGAAGTTGATGCAATCCTTTCAAGAATTACACCGGGCTTAAAAGAAGACCTTTGTGCAGATTGTGACCTTATCGTAGAAGCTGCATTTGAAGATATGCAGGTTAAGAAGACTACATTCGCTGAGTTAGATAAGATTGCTAAACCAGAGTGCATTTTTGCATCAAATACATCAAGCCTTTCTATTACAGAGATTGGCAACGGACTTACACGTCCAATGATCGGTATGCATTTCTTCAATCCTGCTGACCGCATGAAACTTATCGAAGTTATTGCAGGTGTAAATACTCCTGCTGAGACAGTTGAGTCAATCAAGAAGATTTCAGAGCAGATTGGAAAGACACCTGTACAGGTAAATGAAGCTGCCGGATTCGTAGTAAACCGTATCCTCATTCCAATGATTAATGAAGCAGCATTCATCAAGATGGAAGGTGTTTCTGACATCGCAGGTATAGATGCAGCTATGAAGCTTGGTGCAAATCATCCAATGGGACCTTTAGAGTTAGGTGACTTCATCGGTCTTGATATCTGCCTTGCTATCATGGATGTTCTTTACAATGAGACAGGTGACAGCAAGTATCGTGCTTGCCCACTTCTTCGTAAGATGGTTCGTGGTGGAAATCTTGGTGTTAAGAGTGGAAAAGGTTTCTATGTATACAATGCTGATCGCACAAAGACAGCAGTTGATGCACAGTAATTAAAAATTATTACATGATTAAATACAGTTAGAGATTGTATGATAAAGTGATGATTTACTAATATGTATTTTCTAAACCTGTTGCCGTGTATGATAAATATGCGGCATGGGTTTAGTAAAATAAATTGTGTTCCGGATACGCAGCGGTACACTATAAAAATATGAAAGGTGGTAAAGAAAGGCATGGATTTTACATTAAGTAAAAAGCATGAGATGGCGAGACAGCTTTTCAAAGATTTCGCTGAAAATGAAGTTAAACCTGTTGCTCAGGAGACTGATGAGACAGAACATTTCCCAATGGAAACTGTTAAGAAAATGGCAAAGAGTGGTTTCATGGGTATTCCGATTCCAAAGGAGTACGGTGGACAGGGTTGTGATATTTTAACATATATTATGTGTGTAGAGGAACTTGCAAAAGTTTGTGGTACAACAAGTGTAGTTGTTTCAGCTCATACATCACTTTGTGCAGATCCTATTCTTACTTATGGTACAGAAGAACAGAAGCAGAAATATCTTCCAAAGCTTGCAAGCGGTGAGTGGATTGGTGCATTTGGTCTTACAGAGCCGGGTGCAGGTACAGATGCTCAGGGTGTTCAGACAAAAGCTGTACTTGATGGAGATGAGTGGGTACTTAACGGTTCTAAGTGCTTCATTACAAACGGTGAAGTTGCTGACGTTTATATTGTTATCGCTTATACAGACATTATTGAAGGAAAGAAAGGCAGAAAGATTAAGAAATTCTCTGCATTTATCGTAGAAAAAGGAACACCTGGATTTACATTCGGAACAAAAGAGAAGAAGATGGGTATCCGTGGTTCATCAACATATGAGCTTATTTTCCAGGATTGCCGTATTCCTAAAGATGCACTTTTAGGACCTCAGGGCAAAGGTTTCCCTATCGCTATGCACACTCTTGATGGTGGACGTATCGGTATTGCTGCTCAGGCACTTGGTCTTGCAGAAGGTGCACTCGACAGAACAATCGAGTACACAAAAGAAAGAAAGCAGTTTGGTCGTACAATTGCACAGCAGCAGAATACTCAGTTCCAGCTTGCTGATATGGCTACAAAGGTTGAAGCTGCAAAGAACTTAGTTTACAGAGCTGCACTTAAGAAACAGGAATTTGCTGATGGTGCAAAGGTATCTTACTCAGTAGAAGCTGCTATGGCTAAACTTTGTGCAGCAGAAGTTGCAATGGAAGTTACAACAAAAGCAGTTCAGTTACATGGTGGTTATGGTTACATCAGAGAGTACGATGTAGAGCGTATGATGCGTGATGCTAAGATTACTGAGATTTATGAAGGAACAAGTGAAGTTCAGAGAATGGTTATCTCAGGTGCATTACTTAAATAATATCGTAAATAAAAACATAAACCAAAAAATAAGACAAGGAGTGACAAAGCTGTGAAAATAGTAGTATGTGTAAAACAGGTTCCAGATACTAAAGGCGGAGTTAAATTTAATCCGGACGGTACTTTGGATAGAGGTGCTATGCTTGCAATCATGAACCCTGATGACAAAGCAGGTTTGGAAGCAGCACTTAGAATAAAAGATGAATATGGTGCAGAGGTTACTGTACTTACAATGGGACTTCCAAAAGCAGAGGAAGTGCTTCGTGAAGCAATCGCAATGGGTGCAGACAAGGGTATTCTTGTAACTGACAGAGTTTTAGGTGGTGCCGATACTTGGGCTACATCTACAACAATTGCCGGAGCACTTAGAAATATTGATTATGATCTTATTATCACAGGTCGTCAGGCTATCGACGGTGATACAGCACAGGTTGGACCTCAGATTTCTGAGCACCTTGATATCCCTGTAATTTCTTATGCTAAAGACATTAAGATTGATGGGGACAGTGTTGTAGTAGAGCGTCAGTATGATGACAGATATCATGTATTAAAAGCTAAGATGCCTTGCTTAGTTACAGCTCTTTCAGAATTAAATGAGCCTCGTTATATGACTCCTGGTGGAATCTTTGATGCTTATGATGCTGAGATTACAGTATGGGGCAGAAATGATCTTAAAGATGTTGATGATTCTAACATTGGTCTTGCAGGATCACCTACAAAGATTGCTAAAGCTTCTGACAAAGTTAGAAAGGGAGCTGGCGAGAAGGTTACTCCGGAAGATGCAGATCAGGCAGTTTCATACATCATGGACAAATTAAAAGAGAAACATGTAATCTAAAAATTATAAGGAAGTGGTGACTAAAATGGGTTTAGAAGAATATAAGGGTGTCTATGTCTTTGCACAGCAGGTAGACAACGAATTAAGCGGAATCGCTTTTGAATTGCTTGGAAAAGCAAAAGAACTTGCAAGTGACCTTGGTACAGATGTAACAGCCGTTCTTATCGGTTCTGATGTTAAAGGTCTTACAGATGAATTAGCAGAGTATGGTGCTGACAAGGTTATCGTTGTAGACGATCCTGAGTTAAAAGAGTACAGAACAGAGCCATATGCTCATGCATTATCTTCAGTTATCAACGAGTACAAGCCTGAAATCGTATTAGTTGGTGCAACAGCAATTGGTCGTGATTTAGGACCTCGTGTTTCAGCTCGTGTTCAGACTGGTCTTACAGCTGACTGTACAGTACTTGAGATTGGTGATTTCCCAATCAATGCAATTCCTGGACAGGAAGATAAGCAGAAACATAATCAGCTTCTTATGACTCGTCCTGCATTCGGTGGTAACACAATCGCTACAATCGCTTGCCCTGACAACCGTCCACAGATGGCTACAGTTCGTCCGGGTGTTATGCAGAAGATTGAGCCTAAAAAGGGAGCAAAAGCAGAAGTTATCGAGTACAATCCTGGATTTACTCCAAACAACAAGTATGTTGAAATTCTTGACATCGTTAAGGATCTTTCAGACACAGTTGACATCATGGATGCAAAGATTCTTGTATCTGGTGGACGTGGAGTTGGAAGCAAAGAGAACTTTGCAATGCTTCAGGATCTCGCTGATGTAATCGGTGGAACAGTAAGCTGTTCACGTGCAGTAGTAGATAACGGCTGGATGCCAAAAGAGTTACAGGTTGGACAGACAGGAAAGACAGTTCGTCCTAATGTATACTTCGCAATCGGTATTTCAGGAGCTATCCAGCATACAGCAGGTATGGAAGAGTCTGATATCATTGTTGCAATCAACAAAGATGAGACAGCACCTATCTTTGATGTAGCTGACTACGGTATCGTAGGCGACCTCAATAAGATTGTACCAAAGCTTACAGAGGCTTTAAAAGAAGTTGTTAAATAATTAAACAGACAATTTTTTATATAATAAAGGCGGTATATCCGGTTTCGGGTATGCTGCCTTTTTCATATGCTACGCATTCCACTCAAGCGCGAAAGAGTCGCAAGCGACTCTTTGTACATTTTAAGTGTTGGAAAGGCGTCGCAAATAATATATAATAAAATAAAATGTGATGATATATTATTTAATTATTAACAGGTGGTGAAAAACTTATGGGAAGATTTGTAAATCCGGATAACAGTGCTTTTCAGGTTGCTTTAAATTCTGAAATTTATATTGATAAGAGCGGAATGATTGAAGAAATAAATAAAGTGTTGGATACTATGCAGGGCTATATATGCCACAGCCGTCCAAGAAGATTTGGAAAATCCATCACTGCAAATATGCTTGCGGCTTATTACAGTAAAGGGTGTAAGTCGGAAAAAATGTTTTCGGAACTGGAAATATCAAAAAAGGATGACTTTAAAATGCACTTAAATAAATATAATGTTATTCATATTGATATTCAGTGGTTTTTATCGAATGTAAAAGATATATTTGAAATAGTGGAATATATTTCACAAAGTATCATAGAAGAACTCAGGCAGATATATCCGGAACATATTTCTACAGATGAAAATGCATTGTCAGAAGCTCTTTCAAAAATAAAAGAAGCCACAGGACAGAAGTTTATAATAATAATAGATGAGTGGGATGCGCTTATTCGAGACGAGGATGCAGATAGAGATATTCAGGAAAAATATATCAATTTTTTGAGAGGATTGTTTAAAGGAACTGAACCTACAAAATATATTGCACTTGCATATCTGACAGGAATACTTCCGATAAAAAAGCAAAAAACACAGTCAGCACTTAATAACTTTGATGAATATACAATGCTTAATGCAGGAAGATTTTCGCCTTTTGTTGGATTTACTGAAAAGGAAGTTGAAAAATTATGTAACCATTATGAAAGGGATTTCAATGAAATTAAGCATTGGTATGATGGTTATATTTTAGGAGAACAGCATATATACAATCCAAAAGCTGTTGTCAGTGCTATGCTTGATGGTACTTTGCAAAGCTATTGGTCACAGACAAGCACATTTGAGTCTATAAGACCATTTATCAATATGGATTTTGACGGTCTGAAAACAGAAATTATCAGAATGATTTCGGGAGATGAGGTAAAAGTAAAAACCACAACCTTTCAGAACGATATGATTACAATAAAAAATAAAGATGATGTTTTTATGCTGCTTATACATCTCGGTTATCTGGCATATGACCAACGAAAGCAGACGGCATTTATTCCAAATGAAGAAATTCGTGGAGAATTTGTAAATGCTGTTGAGGAAAATAAATGGAATGAACTGTATGATTTTGAAAATAAATCAAATGAACTTCTTGAGGCAACATTAGACCTTGAATGTGATATTGTGGCAGAAAAGATAGAGCAGATACATTCGGAATATACATCAGTTATTGAGTACAATAATGAAAATTCATTGAGCAGTGTGCTTGCGATTGCATATCTTAGTGCAATGCAGTATTATTTTAAACCGGTTCGTGAAATGCCGGCTGGGAGAGGATTTGCAGACTTTGTGTTTATACCGAAACCTCAATATTTAAACAGTTATCCGGCATTGGTGGTAGAGTTAAAATGGAATAAAAATGTATCGACGGCACTGGCACAGATAAAAGAAAGAAAATATCCGCAGTCGCTTATGGAATATACTGGAGACATTCTTTTGGTTGGAATAAATTATGATAAAAAGAATAAGGCACATGAGTGTGAAATAGAGCAATATGAGATTTGAGAAATTTTTTTGAGTACAGTGTAGGAAAAATTATAGCAGTTACAAATTTATAATAAATATGGAGTGATTATGTTTAGATTTGCAAAAAGAAAAAATAGTATAAGGAAAGTGTCTGAGGAATGTAGAAAATATTTTTTTAGTGATGTAGAGAATATAACTGAAGATATTGAGGAAGAAAATTTGGTTTATGAAGAAAATACAGATGTGGAGCAATTAAAAGAAACGGAACCTAAAAATGAAAAAAGAAGAACTATATATGTTGATGAATATTTTATTGAAGCAGCAAGATTTGTTATAGAGTCTGATAGAGCTGCACCAGGACAATTACAGAGGAGATATTCAATAGGTTATAATCGAGCTGGAAGAATTATTGACCAATTGTGTAAAGAGGGAATAGTTGGGAAAGCAAATGGTACAAGACCTAGAGAAGTTTTATTTACATTAACGCAATTTGAACACTATTTAAAAAATGTTAATGTACAATGTGATATAGATGAAAGTAAAAATGAGAACAATTTGCAAGAAAATATACAATGTGAGAAAGAGGAAAATAGTAAAAAAGATTTTTTTAGTGAAGATATAAAAATTGATGCGATAGAACTTATGAGATATATTGACACATTAGATGGATATAATTTTGAAAAGGTTTGTGCATATATATTGTGTTGCAATGGATATATTAATATTTGTGTTACGAGTGGAAGTAAATATAGAGGAATTGACATTATTGCAGAAAAGGATGGAATGAAATATGCTGTGCAATGTAAGCATTATTCATCGAATGTAGGAAATCATGCAGTACAAGAAGCGTTTTCAGGAAAATCTATTTATAATGCAGATGTTGCAGTTGTTTTGACTAATAGTTATTTTACTCAACAGGCTGAACAGGATGCAAGAACATTATGTGTGGAACTGTGGAACAGAAGTAAATTATTAAATATGATTGAAAATATAGGTTATACAAGTGAAGTAACAGAAAAAAGTTATGGAGAAGAAATATCAAATGATTGTTTAAAGTTATTTTGTGAGAATATATTAGAAGCATTTAGGCAGTTTCAAGTTTATTTAATGATTCAGAATGTATATGTAGGAGATGTATATATAAAATATGGTTTTGCTTTAGAAAAGGGGATAAGGATTAAGAAGGTATTATCTTTACAAAATGATATATCCTTAAATTTAGGCGTTGCGATACAAATTGATGTTAATTATGAAAAGAGTAACATAGAAATAATTATTCCGAGAAAATTTTTGTATGAGAGATATATGCGGTAATGTTTTTTCACTCTGCGTCAGTTTGTCAGTTAGTCATAATGTTCTATAGTAATAACGTCAAAAACTCAATAGAATTTGTTTATAATAAATTTCAAAAACTCTATTGAGATTTTTTATCTATTGTAGTATAATGTGCAAGGTTATTACGAAAAAATTGGTAATAAATATGTTACTATTGATATTATGAACAATATAATAGGAGGATTGCCATGCGTGGAATTGACACACAGACAAAAAAAATCAGGGAACAGGTATTTGAAGAAGTTGCTCGTGCAGCTTACAGCACAGGAGATGTAAGTCATGAGTTAGAAGAGATACCATACAAAATCACACCGTCAGATGTTCCACTTTACCGTGAGAGCATTTGGAGAGAAAGAGCTATTGCGTCAGAGAGAGTTCGTCTTGCTATGGGTCTTTCACTCAGACCATTAGACAGACCGGTACATATTACAGAGGGATTTGCAGAGAGTAATATTTCAGAAAAATATTATGAGCCACCTCTTATGCAGGTTATCCCATCAGCATGTGATATGTGTGAGGACAATAAAATCGAAGTAAGTAACATGTGTCATGGTTGTGTAGCACATCCATGTATGGAAGTCTGTCCGAAAGAAGCTATTTCAATGGTTGACGGACATGCATTTATAGATCAGGATAAATGTATTAAGTGCGGTAAATGTATAGCGATATGTCCTTACCATGCTATTATAAAGAGAATCAGACCTTGCGCTGAAGCATGTGGAATCAATGCAATAGAGAGTGATGAACACGGTCGTGCAAAGATAAATGATGAAAAGTGTGTATCATGTGGTCAGTGTATGGCAAGTTGTCCATTTGGAGCAATTGCTGATAAATCTCAGATTTTCCAGATGATTAGAGCAATACAGCATGGAGATGAGGTTATTGCAGAAATAGCACCTGCATTTGAAGGTCAGTTTGGTACTGATGTTACACCTGCTCAGGTTATCGCAGCATTGAAAGATTGCGGATTTAAGGATGTACATGAAGTAGCACTTGGTGCAGATATAGGTGCTGTGGCAGAGGCACATCATTATGTTAAGGAAGTAGTAAACGGAGATCTTCCGTTCCTTCTTACATCATGTTGTCCGGCATGGTCAATGCTTGCTAAGAAGTATTTCCCTGACATAATCGGCAGTGTATCTCAGGAGCTTACACCTATGGTAGCTACAGCTAGAAGTATAAAGAAAAAGCATCCTGATGCAAAAGTTGTATTTATCGGACCATGTGCAGCAAAGAAACTTGAAGCTTCAAGGAGAACAGTAAGAAGTGATGTTGATTTTGTAATCACATTTGAGGAATTAAATGCAATATTTAAGGCAAAGAATATTGATTTCAACAATTATGACAAAGGACGCTTAATGCATGAAGCAACAGGTGCAGGTCGTGGTTATGCGGTTGCCGGTGGTGTTATTAGTGCGATTGAACAGTGTATAGAAGAGTATTATCCTGGAACAGAAGTTCAGACAGAGCATTGTGAGGGTCTTGCAGATTGTAAGAAGATGCTTCTTCTTGCAAAAGCAGGAAAGAAAGATGGCTGTATGATTGAAGGAATGGGTTGTCCGGGAGGATGTGTTGCCGGTGTTGGTACAATTCTTCCAATCAATAAAGCAAAAGTTGCAGTTGCAAAAACTGTAAAAGAATCATCAACAAAGATTCCACCGCAGGATTTACTTGAGATTGAATTGCCTTAAAATGATTTAGAAGTTGTCACTCATAAATTTTGTGCAGGAGAACAAGCTCGCTTGCATTGCAGGTTTATGATATATTATATTGAAATAATTTATACAGCCTGATAATATATATATGTTGTCAGGCTGTATTTGTGTAATGGAAGATAGAATATATTTCTTTTGGTTAAGACATTAAATATTCTTTTTGGATATCTAAAGCAGCAGGTGACAAAAATGATATAGGATTGGAGAGTATTATGTTAGAGATTATCAAATCAATTATTTTTGGAATTGTTGAGGGAATTACAGAGTGGCTTCCTATAAGCAGTACAGGACATATGATTCTTCTCGATGAATTTATTAAAATGGATGTTTCTGATAAGTTTAGGGAAATGTATCTTGTCGTCATCCAGCTTGGTGCCATTATGGCAGTAGTTTTACTTTTCTGGTGGAAAATATGGCCTTTTTGTAAAGAAAATAATTATGAAAGACATTATGTAGAAAATAAGAAAGCGGACTTTTTAGATAATTTTCGGTTTATTAAACAGGATATTTTCATAATGTGGATCAAAATAGTGATTGCATGTATACCGGCAGTCATAGTTGAACTTGCATTTGGCAATAAACTTGAAGAGTGGTTCTACAATTATAAGACGGTAGCGATTATGCTTATCCTTGTTGGTATTGTATTTATAATAGTAGAAGATAAGAATAAGAAAAATAAACCAGCAGTTACTAAGATAAGTGATATTACATACTCAACAGCATTCTGGATTGGAATGTTTCAGCTGGTTGCCGCTGTATTCCCCGGTACATCAAGGTCAGGAGCTACGATTATAGGTGGTCTTATTCTTGGACTTTCAAGAACGATTGCGGCAGAATTTACATTTTATCTTGCGATTCCGGTAATGTTTGGAGCGAGTCTCATAAAAGTTATAAAATTTGGGTTGTCATTTTCGGCATTAGAGGCGGGAATATTGATATCAGGTATGTTAGTTGCTTTTGTCGTATCACTTTTTGTAATTAAGTTTCTTATGGGTTATATTAAGAAGCATGATTTCAAAGTCTTTGGCTGGTACAGAATAGTTCTGGGTGTATTGGTTTTGGTGTATTTTGCAATAGCATAATAAATAAAAAGTTTATAAATGCTTAATAAAAAAGACACAAAAAAGTATTGACTTATAACAAATTAACATGTAATATAGGTTTTGATAGTAGGAGATATCTACTACCCTTTTTTCAATTCATACCTAGGCATCCTGTACCCGCAGGGTGCCCCCTTTTTTTTTCGGACAGATATAATAACCGCTATGGTTCATAAGTGTTGCAAAATATGCCTTAAACGACTATGTTGACATTATCTTTGACAAGCATTATTATATCAGACAGGGGACTATAACTTTAAGGAGGTGTTTCGTGTGGATTTTCAGAGAATAGATAAGAACACTGTTCAATGTAGAATGACAGAAGAAGAGATGAATTCATACGGGTTTGCAATAGAAGATTTTTTTACAAATCAGGAAAGGTCAAGAGAATTTCTTGAGAGTATTGTAGAAAAAGCAGAGGAAGAGATTGGATATGAGATAGAAAGTGGTATGGTTTCCATGCAGCTTATGCGTATGCCGGATAACTCACTTACCATTACATTTACAGACAGGGGTGAGGATGCCATACATAATATGCTCAACCAGATTCAGAATCTTGCAGGTATGCTGGACGAGTCAAATATGCCGGGCATCATTGCAAATGGTCTGGCTCAGGATAAGTGTGAAGATAAGATTGAAGATTTGTCAGAGGCAGCTACAGATGAAACCAAGAGTGTTTCAATGGATGAATTCCAGAAAGACAATTCGGTTACGACAGAAAAGCAGAAGAAAGCTTACAGGGAACATATTAAAGAGCTTGAAAAAAAGAAAAAAGCAAAAGAGAAAAAAGAAGCCTGTGCCGCCAAAGTATTTTGTTTTGATTCATTACATAATGTTGAGGTGTTTGCAGAATCCGTATGCATAGATAAACATATATCAAGCAAATTATATAAAGATACGGCAAACGAAAAGTACTATCTGTTTATAAAAAAAGGAAAGCTTAAATTTGATGAGTATATGAAGTTATGCCGTCAGTTGACAGAGTATGCTAAACTTTGCTCACAACAGTTGTATATTGAGCAGTATTGCAAGGAGCATTTTGAATGTCTTATTTCAAAAGATGCCATAAAAATCTTGAAAGAATATTAATGCAGAGTGGGAGTTTGGGAAAATCAAAATGAAATATGATTACGACTATGATGGAAGTTTTGGAGGCAAAAAGGGGTTGTTTGTTCGGGTAGTTATTACTGTTGTAGAAATAATTGCAGTAGTTGCCGCAGCATTTCTCATTGTGCGCTTTGGCTTAGAGACAATGAATGTTTCGGGAAGCAACATGGAGCCTACTCTTAATGATGGGGAGAACATACTTATCAATAAAATGTCATATAAACTTCATTCCGTGAAAAGAAATGATGTTGTTGTAGTTAGACAAAACGGCAGTGAGCATAACTATTATGTTATTCAAAGAGTTATAGGCCTGCCGGGAGAAAAGATTAAAATATCAAATGGGGAAGTATATATTGACGGAAAAGTATTAGATGAAAAATATGATTTTTCTCTTATGAAAAACGGTGGACTTGCTATGGAGGAGATTACTCTTGACAATGACGAGTATTTTATGTTGTGTGACAACAGAAATGATTGTGAAGATAGCAGAAATGCAAGTGTGGGTAATGTTTTAAAATCAAGTATAGTAGGAAAAGCTTGGATTAGAACGGAGCCGTTTGCCTTTATAAATTCAATTGACGGATTTAAGAAGGACGACAGTTCTTCATCATCAGACAGTAAAAAATAAAACTTGTGGCGTTTTTAAGACGCCCGTATTAAAAATAAATGAGGGCGTAAATTTTATGTTTGCGCCCTTGATTTTATAATATGATGATGTCGATTCAACAGATGGCAATTTGTATGTAAATATACATTGTTATCTGCTTTGGTATTTTGTATCATAATATAATTAAAGACTATAGTTGGGGGAAAAGAGATGGATGATATATCTGTTAAAATTGTTATAGCCGTGTGTGTGCTTTTGATTTTAGTTATAGCGAAAATAGTATATGATGAAAAAAAATATATTGAAAAACTTACCAATAGGCTGAAAAAAACATGGGGAATGCCTACAAGACAGGAATATACGGAAAATATATGGAAGAATATAAAATATTATCATGATAATCAGGCATCTGAGAATGATATAGATGACATTACCTGGAATGACCTTGAAATGGACAGGGTATATGAGAAATTAAATCATACGAGAACTTCTGTCGGCGAGGAATATCTATATGCATTGCTTCATAAAACATGTATTGACAAAGAAGAATTATCTGAGAGGGAGAGAGTTATCGACTTGATGTCAAAAAATGAGGATGAAAGGTTAAAACTCCAGATTGCGCTTTCCCAGATGGGAAAACCGGGAAAAATATCAGTATATGAGTATATGAGCGGTATTAATGATATAAAATCTCCAAACAGATTAAAACATATTCTCTGTGGTCTTGCATTTTTGCTTAGTGGGGCACTATGCTTTGTATGGCCGTCTGTCATGGTACTTGTTTTTATAGTTGTGGTTATATATAACATATTTTCATATTATAAGGACAAAGTTATGCTGGAGCCTTATATACAGTTATTCGGGTTTATAGTACGCACTGTAGCCCAGAGTAAAGAAATTGCAAAGATGGAAATTCAGGGTATTGAAAAATATATGGATGAACTTGAACACAGTGCTGAAAGTTTCAAAAAATTTTGTCGTAACAGTTCGCTTATAGCCGGCGGAGGTCAGATGGCAGGGGATTTATTTGATACAATTATGGATTATGTAAGAATGTTAGTCCATATTGATATTATCAAGATGTGTACCATGGTTTCAGAGGCAAAGAAACTAAGTGATGAATTGTTTAAAATCTATGATACAATAGGTTTTCTTGACAGCATGATTTCTATTTGCTCATATAGGGAAAGTCTTGATGAATGGTGTGTCCCGACATTTGATGATAAAATTGGGATAAATGCCGAAAACATATACCATCCGCTTATAAATGAGCCGGTGAAAAACAATATAAATGCGGATAAGTCTGTGCTTCTTACAGGCTCAAATGCGTCCGGAAAATCGACATTTATAAAAAGTATTGCCATAAACTCAATATTTGCGCAGACTATTCATACTGTGTTGGCAGATTCGTATACTTCATGTTTTTATTATATTTATTCGTCAATGGCACTTAGGGATGACCTTCAAAATAATGAGAGTTATTATATAGTAGAGATAAAGTCATTACAGAGAATTTTAGAAAAAGCAGCCCAGAGTGATGTGCCTGTTTTATGCTTTATCGATGAAGTGTTAAGGGGAACAAATACGCTTGAGAGAATTGCATCATCGTCTGAAATATTGGCGTATCTTGCAAGAAAGGGCGCTATGTGTTTTGCGGCAACACATGATGTCGAGCTTACAAACATGTTGAAAAAATATTATACAAATTATCACTTTGAAGAAAGTGTTGATGAGGACAGGGTAATGTTTGATTACAGGCTTAGAAAAGGAGCCGCAAATACAAGGAATGCCATAAAACTGCTTAATATGATAGGTTACGACAAGGTTATAACATACATGGCTGAAAAGCAGGCTGAAAGATTTCTGGAGACAGGAATATGGAGTGAAACTGAATAAAAAGGAAACTATAGGAAACACTACATAATAAAATGAAAGGTGTGGTGTTTTATATGAGCAAAGTAGTTAAAAATATCTGGCTGGCTTGCGGTTTTTTAGTTATTGTTGCATTGTCAGAAGTTGTGTGTTATAAGGCGGCAGTAAATAAGTTTGAAAAAATGGCACAGAAGTCAGAAACAAATATTACCGACAAGATAAAAATATATACAGATGAAAAAATAGAGAAAGAGTGTGAAAAGGCTTTGGAAAACAACGGTTCAGACAGTGTAGCGGCAGGAACAAACAGTAGTGATACACTATCTGTTCAGACGATATATCAGGTTGAAAAATATGATGCGGCAAAGGATATATCAAGCGCTGAATATAGAAATCTGCCCGAAAAACTTGTCGGATTGAACAGAAAACAGGTTGACGAGTATTGCCACAATTATATGAATAATATGTCAGCGGATGAGTTTCTTGCAGGACTTCAGAGCATGGGAGTTGTCAGCTTTTCAAGTGACAGGCTTGTAATAAAAAAAATATATGATGCAACAAAAATAAAATACAAATATTATCTTATAGCAATAGATGGGGAAGTTGTTGTATATTATGGAGATAAAAAAACTATTTTTGATTATACGGGAATTAAGACTTCAAAATTAAGCAAAAAAGAACAAAATGCGCTCAAAAAGGGAGTTGAAGTAAAAAATGAGGATGAATTATACGGCATATTAGAAAATTATTCATCCTGAAAAGAAGAAAGTACAGATTACATTTTGAGAAACGGAGATAAGAATGAGAAGTGTTCCAATTTTGATTGTAGGCGGAGGTGCTGCGGGCATGATGGCAGCAGCTGCGGTTTCAGGTTGTGGAAAGAAAGCTTTGATAATCGAGAAGATGAACCAGCTAGGCAAGAAAATACTTGCTACCGGAAATGGCAGATGCAATTATACTAATCTTAGACAAAAGCCTGAATTTTATCATGTGGATGAAACAGATGGTGTTTGGGAGATATTAAAAAGGTTTGACGAAAAACAGGCAATAAGCTTTTTTAAAGATGCCGGAGTATATCCGAGAGAAAGGGACGGATATGTTTATCCTATGTCTTTGCAAGCTGTTTCTCTTAGGAATTGCCTGCAGAGAAAAATAGATAAAAAATGGGTACATCTTGAAGAGGAAGTCTTGGAAATAACTCAAAATATGAGTGAGCTGGGAAAATGTACGGGTTTCGTTGTTAAAACCGATAAAGACAGGTACCTTGCAAAAAAAGTTATCATCACGGCAGGGGGTATGGCTTCAAAATGCCATGGGAGTAACGGAGCCTGTTTTGATATTTTAAAAAGTCTTGGACATACGATAATAAAACCTGTTCCTGCGCTGACCTGGCTTAAGATTGAAGAGAAGTATACAAAACTCTGGGCGGGGGTTAGAGTAAACGGAAAAATAAAGGCGTATGATGAAAATAAAAATGAACTTGCAGAAGACAGCGGTGAGTTGCAGCTTGTGTCGACCGGAATATCAGGTATTCCTGTTTTTCAGATTAGCAGATATATTTCAAGGCAGTTGGAAAAAACAAAAAGAGCTTATATAGAAGCCGATTTTCTGACTGAATTTTCAAAGGATGAACTGCTTGGAGAAATACTAAGGCGCAGGCAGGACGAACAGGAACTTGAGGTGTCTTATATTCTTGAGGGAATTATGAATAATAAGCTTGTTGATGCCATATTGTCGAGGGCGGGAATAAATAAAAATAGTAAACTTAAGGATTTGACAACAGAGCAATGTGAACAGATTTGCAGTCTTATAAAGAAATTTGAAGCAGAAGTTAAGGATACGGCTGGATTTGACAACGCACAGGTGACTTGCGGAGGAGTAAGCAAAATAGAGGTAAACTTTAAAAATATGAGTTCAAAAATCTGCAAGGGATTATATCTTGCAGGAGAGATAGTGGATGTTGACGGAATTTGCGGAGGTTATAATCTCCAGTGGGCATGGAGCAGCGGTTACATTGCGGGAATAAGCGCAGCAGGAGGAAAATAACAGTGATACATATAGGTCAGTTGAAAGTACTGGTAGAAAAAGTCGCAGCCAAAGCAGACAGGCAGGACTTAAAAAAAGGTATAATATCAGCGGGTGAAATGTCTGTAATTAAAAAATATATAGAGAAGAAATTAAAGATAAAAGCGGATGACATTAGAAATATCGAGATATTAAAAAAGTCGGTAGACGCAAGAAAAAAAGAACAATTATCGTTTGTGTATCAGCTCGATATTGAGTGTGACAACGAAAAGAAGATTGTAAGCCGTTATAAAAAAAATGATGTGTCTTTAAAAGAAAAAAAGACTATAGTCAGGGAAATAAATGACAATATACCGCCTGAAAATAAAGGTCAGACTGTTATTGCGGGATTTGGCCCGGCTGGAATTTTTGCGGCTTACGAACTTGCCAAATCAGGGTATAAACCTATAGTCATTGAGAGAGGTCTTGATGTTGAAAACAGAAAAAAAACTGTTGAGAAGTTTTGGAATACGGGAGAACTTGACACAGAATGCAATGTCTCATTTGGTGAGGGCGGCGCCGGAACTTTTTCTGATGGAAAGTTAAATACGATGGTAAAAGACAGATTTGGATATAACCGCAAAGTGCTTGAGACATTTGTAAGGTTTGGTGCTCCGAAGGAAATACTTTATCTTCAAAAGCCGCATATAGGAACGGACAAATTGGCTGATGTAGTAAAAAATATGAGATTAGAGATAGAGAGACTTGGCGGTGAGGTAAGATTTGGTGTAAGGCTTGACAGCATAAACACAGAAAAAGAAAACGAAACACAGAAAATCGTGTCGGTAAATGTCACAGACAGGGAGAGTTCACAAAAACAGGAGATAAAATGTGAAAAACTTATTCTTGCCATCGGACACAGCGCAAGAGATACTTTTATAAGCCTTCATGAAAGTGATGTCGAAATGCAGCAGAAATCATTTGCGATAGGTGTGAGAGTTGAACATCTGCAGGAAATGATAGGCAGAAATCAATATGGTGACATGTATAAAATACTTCCGACAGCGGATTATAAGCTTACTCATCAGACTAAAGATGGAAGAGGAGTATATTCATTTTGTATGTGTCCGGGCGGTTATGTTGTGAATGCATCTTCGCAAAAAGGCATGCTTGCGGTAAATGGCATGAGTAATTATCTTCGTGACAGCAAAAATGCCAACAGTGCAATGGTTGTGACAGTCGGTCCAGAGGACTATGAGAGTGATGACGTGCTTGCAGGAATGAGATTTCAGCAGAAGTGGGAGAAAAAAGCGTATGAGGCAGCAGGCGGAAAAATTCCGGTACAGTTATTTGGTGATTTTAAGAAAGACAGAGTGAGCAGTGAATTTGGTGAGGTCATACCTGAGACAAAAGGTGAGTATGCTTTCGCAAATGTGAGAAAGATAATTCCTGAGAGTGTTGCTTCTTCTATAGAAGAGGGCATAACGGCATTTGAAAAGAAGATAAAAGGATACAGCAGGGATGACACGCTGCTGCTTGGAATAGAAAGCAGGACATCCTCACCGGTAAAGATATTGAGAGATGAGTCCATGCAGTCAAATATCAGAGGAATATATCCGTGTGGTGAAGGTGCCGGGTATGCAGGCGGAATAACATCTGCCGCAATGGATGGAATAAAAATCGCAATGCAGATAAAAGGAGGAAATTATAAATGACAATGGATGAAAAGATAAAGAGAATAAATGAGTTGTATCATAAATCACAGGCAGAAGGGCTTAATGAGGAGGAACTTGCCGAACAGAAAAGACTGAGACAGGACTATATAGCGTCAGTCAGAAGAAATCTGACAAGCCAGCTTAAAGGGATAACAGTTGTAAATCCTGACGGAACTGTAGTTGATATGAAAAAGAGAAGAAAGAAGCTGCATTGATATATGGAAAAATCTGTTTTAAGAAAAGAAATGAAGCTGCTGCGAAAATCTATGGACAAAAATGATAGAACAGCAAAAGACAAAAAAATCTTTGAAAATCTCATCAAACTGGATAGCTTCAAGAGCAGCAGTTGGTTTTATGTATATGTATCTTATGGCACAGAAGCAGATACGAAAAATCTTATTGAACATTTGTTTGAGTTAAAGAAAGAAAGAGAAATACATGTTGCTGTTCCAAAAGTTTTAGGTGATGAGATGGATTTTTTTGAAATTAACTTATTTTCGGAGTTAGAGAAAGGCTGTATGGGGATATTAGAACCTTCAACCGGCAACAAAGTAAAACCTGAAAATGCATTTATGGTGTTGCCGGGACTTGCATTTGACGAGGAACATAAAAGGCTTGGATATGGCGGTGGCTTTTATGATAAATATCTTAGTAAATACGGCGCTGAAAGATTTATGAAGGTGGCGGTATGCTATGATTTCCAGATGCAAAAGAAAGGTGTAATAGCCTCAGATAGCAACGATATCAAAGTTGATATGATAGTCACGGATAAAGCATATTATTAAAAAAGACATCCATAACGCATTAGTTTATATTTGTTTACAAATATAATTTCTTTTTTAGAACTAATCACAATTTGAACACAAACAATACACAAACAGAACATAGTTACAATGTATTATTGTACTTGTAATAAAGATACAGAGAAAATTAAAAATTACGGTTAGTGCTTAGGCACCACCGTTGGTGATTAGATTTCTGAAAGGAGAGATTTATATGCGTAAAAATAATTTTTTAAAGATAACAACATATGCAGCAGTATTTGGTTTGATTGGTGGAATGAGTTTTGAAGGAACAACTTACATTTCAAATAAGTATATAAATAAATCATCTGTTGAAAGTTCAAAAACAACAAGCAAGAGTATAGAAAAGACATCGACATTGTCATCAACAAGCACAAATACAAGCAGTTCTGACGGAGTGTCCGGAGTGTCAGAGAGTGTACTTCCATCAATAGTAGCAATAGATGTAAAGACGACACAGACATCAACAGATGTGTTTGGAAGAACTTATGAGCAGGATGCAAGCGGAAGCGGTTCAGGAATTATAGTTGCACAGGACAGCAAGAGTATTTATATTGCAACAAATAATCATGTTGTAGCAGATGCGTCAAGTGTTTCAGTAACTTTCAATGACAAGAGTGTTTATTCGGCAACGGTAAAGGGAACGGATTCAGACTCAGACCTTGCGGTTGTTGAGGTTCCGCTGTCGAAACTTTCAGCAGACACACTCAGCAACATAAAAGTTGCAACATTAGGTGACTCTGACAAAGTTAAAGTTGGTGCACAGGCGATTGCGATAGGAAATGCACTTGGTTACGGAACTTCCGTAACAGTCGGATATATCAGTGCAAAAGACAGAGAAGTATCAGGTGAGGACAATACAATGAAACTTCTCCAGACAGATGCAGCTATCAACCCGGGAAACAGCGGCGGAGCACTTGTTGATTCATCAGGTGCCGTTATTGGAATTAACTCATCTAAATATGCAGATACATCTGTTGAGGGAATGGGATTTGCAATTCCTATAAACACAGCAATTCCTATTATTAACGATATAGTAAAGGCACAGACTGTATCAGAGGATGAACAGGCTTATCTTGGAATAAAAGGAACAAATGTGACATCCGAGTATGCACAGTATTACAATCTTCCGGAAGGTATCTATGTATCAAGTGTGACATCAGGTTCACCTGCCGACAAAGCCGGAATCAAAAAAGGTGATGTAATCGTAAAATATAAGGGCAAAGACGTTACGACAATGGACGGGCTTCAGGAGAAAATGGCACTTTGCAAAGCCGGTGACAAAGCTGAGATAACTGTAAAAAGAGCTGACAATGGCGAATATAAGAGTATTACATGCAATGTCACACTTGGAAAGAAATCAGATGCTCCTGAAAGCACAGAAAACAGTTCAGATAACGGTAACAGCAGCTCTGATTCAAACAGCGGACAGAACGGTTCTTCAGGACAGTACGATAATAACGGACAGTATGGCGGCAATAACAATGGCTCATTATTTAACTGATAAATAGGAAACTTTAATTGATAAGCAGGAGGCATATATACCCATAAAAGGTAAAAAATATTGAAAAACATATTTACAACTTTGTTGTTCTATGTTATATTGTAATAGTTGTGTCTAATCAAAACGGCACAGGTTATTCAAATTACCGACGCTCAGTATCAGGTCGCTCCGTCCGATTCTTAGTGTCAGGTGAAAATTACAAATACCCGTTATGGGACAGGAGGTTATTATGATTAGTAAAGAAAAGAAAGCTGAAATTATCAAGACTTATGGACGTACACCAGAGGATACAGGTTCTCCAGAGGTACAGGTAGCTCTTTTAACAGCACGTATTCTCGAACTTAATGAGCATTTAAAAGAGAACAAGAAAGATCATCATTCAAGACGTGGTCTTCTTAAAATGGTAGGTCAGAGAAGAAATCTTCTTGCTTACTTAAAGAAGAAAGATATTGAAGCTTATCGTGAACTTATTGCTAAATTAGGTTTAAGAAAATAATATCTTAACTTGTATTAGCATTGTGACAGAAGTCCTGTCAGTGAAGCCATTGGTTAAACAACGGCAGCTGACAGGACTTTTTTACAAAGGTGCGGAATACTTGCATATATTAAAATAAAATGGTATACTTATAAAGATATTGTGTGGGCAAAAGCCGAGACTGCTGAAAAGTATATCTTTTTTGTTTTACGAAACATAAAAGCATTATTTTTTATGTTATGTTAAGGTATATTTTTCAGTTGTTTCGGGACAGGAGCCTGCATAAATTTTGTTTTGCAGAGAAAGGAGATTTTCATGGCATACAAATCATTTTCCATGGAACTTGCCGGCAGAACTCTTACAGTAGAAGTTGGAAGAGTTGCTAAGCAGGCAAACGGTGCAGCATTGATGCACTATGGCGATACTACTGTACTTTGTACAGCTACAGCATCAGAAAAACCAAGAGAGGGAATAGACTTTTTCCCACTTTCAGTAGAGTTTGAAGAAAAAATGTATTCAGTAGGAAAAATTCCGGGAGGATTTAACAAACGTGAGGGTAAGGCATCAGAGAATGCGGTACTTACTGCACGTGTTATTGACAGACCTATGCGTCCGCTTTTTCCGAAGGATTACAGAAACGATTGTTCACTTAACAACCTCGTTCTTTCAGTAGATACAGAGTGCCGTCCTGAGCTTGTTGCTATGATAGGTTCAGCGATAGCTACATCAATTTCAGATATTCCATTTTATGGTCCATGTGCTACAACACAGTTAGGTATGGTTGACGGAGAGTTTATTGTAAATCCAAGCCAGGAAGTATGGGATAAGGGTGACCTTAGACTTACAGTTGCTTCAACAAGAGAAAAAGTTATCATGATAGAAGCCGGAGCAAATGAAATTCCGGAAGCAAAGATGATTGAAGCCATTTACAAGTGTCATGATGTAAATCAGACTATCATTGAATTTATTGATAAGATGGTTGAAGAAGTCGGAAAGCCAAAGCATGAATATACAAGCTGTGCTATTCCGGAAGAGATGTTTGAAGAGATTAAGAAGATTGTTCCTCCGGAAGAGATGGAAGTTGCAGTATTTTCTGATGACAAACAGACTCGTGAGGAAAATGTGCGTCAGGTGACAGAGAAACTTGAGGAGGCATTTGCTGAGAATGAAGAGTGGCTTGAAATTCTTCCAGAAGCTGTATACCAGTATCAGAAGAAGACAGTACGCAAGATGATATTAAAAGACCATAAGCGTCCTGACGGTCGTGAGATTACACAGATACGTCCTCTTGCCGCTGAGGTTGACCTTATACCTAGAGTTCACGGTTCAGCTATGTTCACTCGTGGACAGACACAGATTTGCAATATCACAACACTTGCACCTCTTTCTGAAAAGCAGAAGGTTGACGGACTTGACGCAAATGTTATAGAGAAGAGATATATGCATCATTACAATTTCCCTTCATATTCAGTTGGAGAGACAAAGCCTAGCAGAGGACCGGGACGTCGTGAAATCGGACATGGAGCATTGGCAGAGAAAGCTCTTATACCTGTTCTTCCAAGCGAAGAGGAATTCCCATACGCTATCAGAAGCGTATCAGAGACATTTGAGTCAAATGGTTCAACATCTATGGCTTCAACATGTGCGTCATGTATGTCACTTATGGCAGCAGGTGTACCTATCAAGAAGATGGTTGCAGGTATTTCATGTGGTCTTGTTACCGGCGACACAGATGACGATTTTGTACTTCTCACAGATATTCAGGGGCTTGAAGATTTCTTTGGAGACATGGATTTCAAGGTTACAGGTACAACAGAGGGAATTACTGCAATCCAGATGGATATAAAGATTCACGGACTTACAAGACCTATCGTAGAGGGTGCTATTGCGAGATGTCGTGAAGCAAGGCTTTTCATCATGGATACATGTATGAAACCTGCTATTTCTGAGCCTCGTAAAGAAGTAGGAAAATATGCACCAAAGATTATTCAGATGCAGATTGACCCTCAGAAGATTGGTGATGTTGTCGGACAGAGAGGAAAGACAATAAATGCACTTATCGAGCGTACAGATGTCAAGATAGACATTACTGATGACGGAAATGTTTCTATCTGTGGAGAAGATGCAGATAAGATGGCAGAAGCAAAGAGACTTATAGAGGTCATAACTACTGATTACTATGAAGGTCAGATTCTTGAAGGAGAAGTGATAAGCATTAAAGAATTTGGTGCGTTCATTGAATTTGCACCCGGTAAAGAAGGCATGGTTCATATTTCAAAGATTGCTAAAGAAAGAATTGAGCATGTAGAGGATGTTCTTACATTAGGAGACCATGTAAAGGTTGTTTGTCTTGGAAAAGACAAGATGGGCAGAATGAGCTTCAGCATCAAAGATGTAAAATAAATATAGTTTTTGAATAAAAGCAGAGATGGAGATTTTGAATTTTTATCAAGATCTCCATTTTTTAACAGTTCAGCCTTTCATTTTTTACTTTTTTTATATAAAATACTCGACAATATACTTAAATGGTTGTAAAATGTATTTAAATGGAGAAAAAAGAACAGATATTGGAGAAAATAAATAGATGAGGAGTATTGTTACATGAAGAAAATGGATAATAAAAAATTTAACAGGCTATATTATGGGGTGTTTATATGTACTTTGTTTTCTGCAATATTATGTTTTGTTATCGGAGATGGTGATTTATCATATGACAAATATGTAACAGCATTTTATGGGGACAGTTATGGAAAGATAATAAGTATTATAAACCAGAAAGTTATAATTGCGGGAGTGGATACAAGGGTTATCCCGGTTTTACCTCTAAATGTAAAAGCTACATTGATAACTGTTATAGTTTTCATTGCAGGTTGTGTTGCAGTTCAGCTGCACACAAAAAAAAGTATATTTCTTGCTTTGGCAGGATGCATGAGTATATCATTTATACAGTGGTGGCTTATTTATAAGGGGATATTATATATTCCTATTATTGAGATTATTGTATTTGCCGGTTTTACGTATGTATTGCTGTCTGTCATCAAGAAGATTATATACAATTATAATACCAGAAATCTCCCGATAGGTGCTGTCGTTAAATTTGCGAAGAATATAGTAAATATGGAGTCGGAAACTACATATGCAAATTATCTTATAAACAATAAGAAACAGATTGAAAGGTCACTGTCTGCAAAGCTTGTTCATCCGGCACTGACAAAAGATTCAAGCCTTTTAAAGAAGATTGCAGCGGAAAGTCATAGAAATAAGAAGTTTGTTGAAACGCAGGTGTTTGGAAATGACAAACAGACAAGAACAACAGTATTGCAGACAAGAACAAAATTGTTTAAGGATTTTGAGTATCTGGCATTTATTCCTATGCCCATTATAGACAAAAGTTCGGAGGAACTTGTATATACAGTTATCGGTATAGACAAAAAAATGAGTGTACAGAGAGCTTCACATGTTTCAACTATGTTGTTCTCTATGTATATTTATTTCAGGGCAAGACATGAGAGAGACGAGCATCAGCGTGTATATTTTTCAATGCTTTCTCTAATGATTTCTGTGATAGATGCAAAAGATCCTGTTACGGCAGGTCATTCACAGCGTGTAGCTGAACTTTCAAGAGACCTCGGAACATGGCTTGGGATTGACAAAAATCAGATGTTTGAACTTGAATTTGCATCACTTATGCATGATATTGGAAAGATAGGTGTCTCAGACTACGTATTGAACAAGCCGAGTATCTTTACAAAAAGTGATTTTGAACAGATGAAAAACCATACCGTACGTGGTGCTGAGATGCTTAAAGAAGTCGGGATGAGTGAGGCTATAGTAGAGGGTGTAAGACATCATCATGAGAGAATTGACGGGCGTGGCTATCCTGACGGAATAGAAGGTGACGAGATAAATCTTATTGCTAAGATAATAAAAATTGCAGATGTTTATGATGCACTTACAAGCAAAAGACAGTATAAAGATGCTTGGAAGATAGATAAGGCAATGAATATTATTTACAATGGCAGAGGTATAGAATTTGATTCCGATATAGCGGATGTATTTATTGAACATATGGCACCGGATACATGGATTCCGCCTATTAAGAGCACGAAAAAGTCAGGAATAGACAGTCTGGTAGATAAAGCGGTAAGTATATCTGTCGATTTTTATCAGAAATATAGTGCTGAGATGGATGATAATTATGTTCTTATGAGCAGAAATAAAGATAAAGTTGATTTTTGCTGTGAAGATTCATTTATGGGATATGACTGGGGCGAAACATTCAACAACAGGAAGTTCCTTGTTGAGAAACCGCTTATTGTTGCCTATGAAGATAAAACAGAAAGTCTTGTATTTGCACAGTCATCCGATGATGAACATGTAGAAAAGATATATTATTATTTCTTTAAAGGATTTATAAATCTTGGCGTATATGTTTTAAAAAGAGAAAATGTTGGTGTTGTTTTAGATATACTTCTCAGAGAGTATGGTTCACCTGTAAAAGTCAGCGATGAGTTTATGGCATATAAGTGTAATAAAATGAGAATAGTATTTTATCATACAAATGATGATAAGTGCCTGCTTATCTATGCACCTGAGTATATGTGTGTCAATTATGTATTTGACAGTGAAAAAACAAATATGGCAAGTTAAATAAAACAATAGGATAAAATTTGGAAAGAGTTTGTTTTATATATGGAAAAAAAGAAAGTTAATACAAAAAAAATTTCAGGAATAGGTCTTATGATTGCACTGGCATTTGTCCTTAGTTATATAGAATCAATGATGCCGATAAATATTGGAATACCTGGAATAAAGCCAGGGTTTTCAAATATAGTTGTTATCTTTTCGCTATATGTATACAGTCCTTTAACTGCATTTGGCATTGCTATTGTCAGAATTATTCTTGTAGGATTGACATTTGGAAATTTTGCAAGTCTTATGTACAGTTTTGCAGGTGGTATGCTTAGTTTTGTGATTATGTATGTTTTGCGCAGATTGGATTTGTTTTCGGTAAACGGGGTGAGTGTTGCAGGAGGAGTAAGCCACAACATAGGTCAGATAATAGTGGCAATGCTTGTTCTCAAAACAAAACTGCTTATATATTATCTTCCGGCTCTTATAATATCGGGTATGATAGCCGGAATAGTAGTAGGCATAGCAGGAGGACTGCTTATAAAAAGAATTGGAAGATACATGAATGAAATGTAAGACAGAAGGGAGATAAGCCATAATTTACTTATGGCTTGTTTTTTTTGCAATTTTACATGTAAAGCACTTTTACATACATAAATATACACATATGGCTATGAAACAAAAGTACACCTAATACAACTTTTTGACAAAACTTTTTCAAAACAAAGTGAACAAATTAGTATTTTATGAAAGTAATTGTGGTGATAGACTTTAGGTAAAGCAAAACAAGTTATTGAAAGGAGAAGCTATGAAGGATATTAAAAAATATGGAAAAAAGAGCATGACGGCGTTGTTATCATCAGCTATGGTTTTAACACTGCCCGGCGTAAATGAACTTAAAGTTCAGGCGGCATCTGTTATAAACAGGGATGACAACAGTATTGTATATTCGGTTGATTGTGGAGATATCGATGTAACTACGGTTCCCGAGGATGGCCCGCTTGGAACTCACAACAGCGTAACTGATCAGGTATATGGTGCTGACAAAAAAACAGGTTATAAATGGGGTGTTGTTGACACTGTTAGCAGCCCTCTTGTAAACGGTTCATCAAGTGCAGGCGGAGTAACCACTGACTGGACATGGGCATATGAATTTGCAGGCGGTGACCAGACTTCAAAGACAGGCACAAACCGTTATACAAAAAATCAATATGAAAAAAATACAAACAACGGAGAGAGACAGTTAGATTATAAGTTTGAGATAGAAAACGGAAGCTATTATGTCGAGGTTGGATTTGCAGACCCTTGGGGATGTTCAAAATCACCTTCCGTATATGCTAATCTTGGTGAGAAAGATGAGACAGCGATTGCCAAAGATTTCTCGGTAAGTTCAAATTCTGGAGTTGTGACCGGAATGGTAACTGTTACAAATGGTGAGCTTACGATTGATGCAAGAGGAACAGGAGATAACAATAAGGCTATAAATATGACTTACATCACTATTAAAGAAGCTGGTGAAAAGACACTTGCGCAGACAGATATTGACGCATTGAATATTCCTGAAACTGCAACAGGTGATATTGAACTTCCTACAAAGGGTAGTAAAGCAGAAAGTGATATTTCATGGTCAAGCAGTGATGAGAGTATCATTACAAAAGAAGGTAAGGTAACAAGACCAGAATCGGGTCAGGCTGATTCAAAGGTTACACTTACGGCAACAGTAAAAAACGGAGGAGTAACACTTACAAAGGAATTTGTTGTAACGGTTATGGCACAGAAGGATATGACTAATCTTGAATATTTTGACAACGATAAAGTTGTTGTAACAGATGAGTATTATCAGAATGCACTTGAACTCGATGTGCAGAATCTTTTAAAACTTGATGCAGATAGACTTTTGGCAGGGTTCAGAGAAACAGCCGGATATGCTGCAGGAATGAGCGACAAAGATATTGAGAGTTACATGAAAAATAAAAAGCGCTATGAGGGCGGCTGGGAAAATTCTCTTATCGGAGGCCATACATTAGGACATTATATGTCAGCAGTTGCACAGGGTATAGTAAATCCGGGTGTGACAGCAGAGGAAAAAGAAAAACTTACAGAGAGATTAAATTACATAATTGATGCTCTTAACGACTGCCAGAAAAAGACAGATGGTGTGAACGGCCTTGAGGGATACATTTTTGGAGCAACACTTCCAAATTCATCATTTAAGAAAAATGTAGCACTTCAGTTTGACAATGTTGAAAAGGGAAGAGCAAATATCGCAACTGAGGCATGGGTGCCATGGTACACAATGCACAAGATACTTGCAGGACTTGTAGATTCATATCAGATTGCCGGAAACAAGACGGCACTTGAAGTTGCAAATAAACTTGGAACATGGATTGCTGACAGGGCAAACAACTGGAGTTCATCAACACAGAGCACTGTTCTTGGCATAGAATACGGCGGAATGAATGATGCATTATACCAGTTATACAAAGTTACTGATGTTTCAAACAAAGAGGACTTTTATAAGGCTGCACATCAGTTTGATGAGACATCATTATTTGAGAGTGTTCTTGCAGGTTCAAAAAATGTTTTGAACGGAAAGCACGCAAACACAACAATTCCTAAGTTTTTAGGTGCACTCTGCCGTTATGAGACAGATAATACTCAGACAAAATATCTCCAGTATGCTGAAAGTTTCTGGCAGATGGTAAAAGACAAACATACATATATTACCGGCGGAAACAGTGAGGATGAGCATTTTGGCGCCGATGAGGTACTCGACGGTGAGAGAACGGTCTGCAATAATGAGACGTGCAACACTTATAATATGCTCAAACTCAGCAGAAGACTTTTTGTGATAACAGGAGATAAGAAATATGCAGATTATTATGAAAATACATTTATAAATGCCATTATGTCATCACAGGATCACAAGACAGGTCTTACAATGTATTTCCAGCCTATGGCAAGCGGATACCAGAAAGTTTTCGGAACACTTGAAAACAGTTTCTGGTGCTGTACAGGTTCAGGTATGGAGAACTTTACAAAATTGCAGGACAGCATTTATTTCAAAGGAAAAAATGTAATTGCTGTAAATCAGTATCTTGCATCAAAAGCTACAGGTGACGGATATGTTGTAGAGCAGACAGGTGACCTTTCAAAAGATGACACAATGGTATTTGAGGTAAGTGGTGATAAAATTACATTTAACCTTAAACTCCGTATGCCGGATTGGGTAAAAGACGATAATGCAACAGTAAAATTCGGCGAGGAGGAATACAAATACGAAATAAAAGACGGATATATTGTTATTCCTAATGAAAAGATTAAGTCAGGTGCTAAATTCAGCATCAAACTTCCAATGGAAGTAAATGCATATAATCTTCCTGACGGAGAAGACACATATGCATTTAAGTATGGACCTTATGTACTCAGTGCAAAACTCGGAACAGCAAACCAGACAACAACATCACACGGTGTTGCGGTTACTGTACCTGCTTCAAAGGCAGTTTCAAAGGATACTATAGGTATTACAAATGCAGCTGCTGTAGATGAATTTATCTCTAATATAAATGAAAATCTTGTGAAACAGGATGGAGAGATGAATTTTAAATTAAAAGGCACAAATGTAGATTATACATTCACAACTCATTACAATCAGGATGAGGAAAATTACGGTATTTACTGGACATATTACGTAGATGCTGACGGAAGAAACAGTCAGGCTGTACTTGAAGAAAAACAGAAAAACAGAATAGCTGATGCAACTGTTGATAAGATTGAACAGATTGGCCGTGGTCAGTATGAGCTCAGATTTACACTTGCTGACGGTAACGAGACAAAGGACGGACTTATTGATAACGGTTCTGTTGCTGAGGATGCACCAAATTTAAGCAGATATGCACAGGCATCTAAATCTTTTGCATATAAGATGGAAGCTGATGAGAATGAGGATAATTATCTTTTGGTAACATATGCAAAAGAAGATGACGGAAAGCCTATGAAAATTTCAGTCGGTGACAGTGTGATAACTGATGAATTGTTAAGCAGCAAAGATGCAGAAGTTAAAAATATTACACTTGCAGATGCTGACAAGGATAAATATTATCAGGTTATGTACAAGATTCCGGCAAGTGTTGTAAAGGAAAACATAGGTGAATTAAAAGTAATCGAAAACGAGACAGAGTTTACAAAGAGAGTAATAAATATTGAATTTTCAGGAAAAGACAAAGTTTCTGCAAGAATTTGCAAATCACTTGTCATGATGAAGGCGTTTAGAAATACAAACGAACTTACATCTATAGAATATGACGGAAAAACAATTACACCTGACAAAGACAATAAGATTGAGATAGACACTACATATGATAAGGTACCTGAGGTTAAGTTTAATATCTCAGATGCCGGCGGATATGTAATGGCAGGCAATGACGTAGTTGATGAGACAGAAAGCAAAAAGATTAAGACATCCGGAAAAGTAACAGAAATTAAAGTAAAAGTTTACGCACAGGATTTTGAGACGGTATCAGAATATACTCTTGTAATAAATACAGATTATACAGGTCTTGACCTCTCAAAGAATATCGTAAAAGCATTTGGATTTAACGAAACAAACGACGGAGCTGTGGCAGTTGCAAAAGCAAGCGTTCCAACAAGCATATCGGGAGCTAAGTTTAAGTATGTAAACGGTCAGAGCACAAAAGCATTGTCAATTGACGGAACATATGGACTTAAACTTCTTGATGATGCTTCAAAACTTGGAGAGAGTTATACTATCAGTTTTGCCATGAAAGCATCTGAGGCAGGAAGTGCAGTTAATCCGACAATAACAGCAGGAACATTTTCGCCTGAATACTGGCTCAACCTTACACTTGACGGTAAGATATGGTCGCATGATGCAAACGGCTACATTGATACAACAGCATCAGGAGCATATACAGCAGGTAAATGGCAGACAGTTACTCTTGTTGTAGACGGAAGTAAACAGGGAAAAACTGAGGGAACAGTTTCAGGAAAATTGTATGTAGACGGAACAGTTGTTACCGAGGGAAGTGTAGCAAGTGACATAATGAAAAAATCTGGCGCAGCAGTTTATTTTGGTGTAAATGCATGGGATGCATACTTTAAGGGTGAACTTGATGATGTATTATTGTTTAATAAAGCACTCGGTGAGTCTGAGATTGCTGCAATAAACAGCAAGGTTATAACAGCAGATACATTTAACAAGCAGACAGCGGTTTCAAATAAGCCGGTGGCAAAGAGCATTACTGTAAAAGCTTCAGGTCTTAAGAAGAATGTACTCACTATTGTCAAGTCTAAGAAAGTTAAACTTAAAGTTACAGTATCTCCAGCAAAGGCAAACCAGAAAGTAACATATAAGTCAAGCAATAAAAAGATTGCTGCCGTAACATCAAAAGGTGTTGTAACTGCAAAGAAGAAAGGTACTGCAAAGATAACGATTAAGACAACAAACGGTAAAAAGAAAATTATAAAAGTAAAAGTTATAGCAAAATAAACGAAAAAGAAATAACAGACAGAATTTGTCTGGTACAATGAATAATTGATTTTTGTTGTATTTGTTGAAAAAACAGTAAAAATATTGCAAAAAATTATTCCATGAATGTGTAATCATTCATGGAATAATTTTCGTTGTGCGTAAGTATTTCGATAGTCAGATGGGCTTTGCCCTGTGATTTTTTTAAATGCACTCGAAAAATTATGATTGTCAGAAAAACCGATTTCATAACCGATTTGTGAAATCGGTTTATTTGTGTCGTTTAATAATGCTTTGGCAATATCCATTTTTTCGTTTAAAATATAGGCTTTCAGGGAGACACCTGACGCTTTTTTAAAGAAAGTAGTTATATATTTTTCGTTGTAGCCAAAATACCCGGCAATTTCGCTGACCTTGAAATTTTCACGTATGCGCCAGGAGATATAATCTACAATATCCGTGTATAACTGAACCTGTTCACCTTTTAGTGAAACTCTTCCGTTTGAGAGATAAAGCTGGCTGTGCAGTTCTGCCAGTGCTGACGTTATGTTCAGCGAATTAAGCAGCTTATTTCCGTACTTTCTGTCGCTGTCCTGTAACTGTTTTAACAAAACTATGATTCTGTCAATGCGCGGAATTGTTTCGTGTACAGGAAGTATCATATTTGAAGATTTATGTATATTATTTAAAATATCGTTTTCACTCATAGCACAAAGAGGAGATATAATTTCGTTTGGATAAGAAAAATGTGTCCAGTAAAATGTACACTTTGAGGGTTTATATCCATATTGCTTTGTTGTCGGAGGCATTATAAGATATTCACCTTTTTTTATTACATATTGCTGTTTTTCGTCTGCGATGTACAACTCGCCGTCAGTCATAACAATAAATTCATAATCAATAAGCGCTCTTGTTATGTGAGTCCAGTTTTCGTCAGGAGCAATAAATTTTCCTGTCCAATTAAATTGTAAAGGCTGTGTTATCTGGAAATTTAATACATTCATATTATTTTTAAAATTTTACCTTTCCGCAAATTGCAAAATTAAAATTGTCAGATTAAGTATACCGTATAGATTACAGTATATAATAATGCCTGACGGGATGCAACTTATGACCGGTTCTCGATTTATGAAAAAATATATTTTTACTTATATTTTTACTTATATGGGAGACAATATTTATCAGACAATGAAAATATATTGAAGGGATAAATGGTTTACAATGGAAAATATAAGAGAATACGGAACACTGCAGATTGATGATGAGAAAAGCGGGAAACATTTTTTTGTTATATCTATTATAGGTGAAATAGAGGGGCACAACAGTGCATCAGATAAGATAAAAACAACTAAGTATGAACATCTCCTGCCACTGCTTGTTGCAATTGAGGGTGACGAGGAAATAGACGGTGTATTATTTCTTGTAAATACTGTTGGAGGTGATGTCTCATGCGGTCTTGCACTTGCAGAAATGATAGCGTCTCTCACAAAGCCGACAGTCTCACTGATAATAGGTGACAGCCATTCGATAGGGGTGCCGCTTTCGGTTGCGGCAGACCACACAATAATAGCACCGTCGGCAACAGTAGTAATACATCCTGTGAGAATGAGCGGAACGGTGCTCGGTGCACCGCAGACATATGAGTATTTTCAGCTCATTCAGGAGAGAATTACCAATTTTATAGCAAAGCACAGTGACATTGAAAAAAAGGATATAGAAAAGATGATGGTCACGCCCGGAATATTAACAAGGGATCTCGGAACGATACTTGTGGGCAAAGAAGCGGTAAAAAGAGGTCTTTATGATGAGGTTGGAGGGATTTTTGAAGCCATTAAAAAGCTGAGAGAGATGTAGTCTTTCTCGGCTTTTTGCGTTATAGAAAAATGATTGTTGTGCTGGCTTTGCCCTTTTTTACAATATTATTAAGAAATTTATGATAATATTGCATTATGTCAATGTGTCCTATATAATGTTTAAGGAAAATAAAGACAAATTAAGGCAGACTACATAATCTGTGAATAAATATGGGAGTGTATATGAAAGAGAAACGAAGTGACGACAGAAAAAACAGCTTTAACAAAAGAAGTAAGGCGAAACGCAGAAAGAGAACAATAAAAAGAGTATTGTTAAGTGTATGTATCATTATCAGCGTGGTAGCCGGTTTTTTTGTGGCAAAAGCGCAGTATACATTTAATCAGTCGCTTAATCATGTTACAAGAAATTATGATTCGGCACTGTCAAAGGTTGACCTTAGCGGAATTAAGGTTAATTCTGATAATGATATAGTAAACCTTTTGTTTATAGGAAATGACCATCGAAAAGAGTGGAACGGATTTGTTGAGGAAGGACTTCCTGATGTCATGATGATAGGAACGCTTGACAAAAAACATAAATCTTTGAAACTTACATCATTGCTTAGAGATATGAAAGTGTATTCGTCGTCGACAGGAAAATACAGAAAATTGAACGAGTGCTTTAATGACGGTGGAATAAAGGGGGTATATAAAGCCATTGCAGAAAACTTCAATATAAAACTTGATGGATATGTTATGGTAGGATTTGACGCATTTACGCAGGCAATAAATGCAATAGGAGGCGTAGAGGTTGAACTCACGCAGACGGAAGTAGATTATTTAAGCCAGACCAATTTCATAAGAAAGAAAAAGTACCGCAAAGGTTTGAAAGTCGGCAAGCAGAAATTAAACGGGTATCAGGCACTCGGATACTGTCGTATAAGAAAGGGAAGAGATGTTATCGGCAAGTCAGTAGTGACGGCAAACGGACTCACGGATGATTATGGACGTACATGGAGACAGAGAACGGTAATAAGTGCCGTATTTGCCAAAATGAAGAAACAGCCGCTTTCAAAATGGCTTGATGTCGGAAATAAGGTTTTAAGCAATATTGAGACAGATCTTGGCAATAACGAAATTATATCACTTATGAAAGATACGGTATTTCTTGGAACAGCGGACGTAAAACAGCTTCAGATACCTATGGAGGGCTATTTCACAACAAGTTCCGACGGAGCATATCTGATTTCGACAAACGCAAGTGAAACCGACTGGAGTACAAATGCAGATATCTTGAAAAAGTTTATATTTAAATATAACGGAAACGGTGAATTTAAATATGATGACAAAAAATAAATATGAATAGAGTTTATATCAATTTCTGCGTTAAAAAGCCAAAGCGAAAATAATTCATTTTGAAATATTTATTGCAATAAATGTGATTTTCGTGTAGAATGATTGTTTGTAACTGATAAAAAATTCATTAGTATGTAATTTTGCAGAATGGAGGAAAATATGTGGAAGAAGATTGTTTTATCACTTCTCATAATAATTAGTGGCGTTGCCGGTTTTTTTGTGGCAAAAGCACAGGTTACTTTCAATAATACATTAAATCATGTAAACCGTGACTATGATACAGCACTTAAGAATGTTGATTTGAGTGGAATTAAAGTTAATTCTGATGATGATATTGTAAATATTCTTGTAGTCGGAAACGATTACAGAAAAGAAAAGGGTTATGATGCCAGCGGACTTACTGACACTATGATAATAGCAACTATGGATATGAAACACGGTATGCTCAAACTTACTACGCTTATGCGTGATATGGTTGTCGATATACCTGGACATGACCCTAATAAATTAAATTCTCCAAATTCATTTGGAGGAATTGAACTTCTCTACAAAACGATAGCACAGAACTTTAACATTGAGCTTGACGGATATGTTGAAGTTGGATTTGAGGCATTTGAGAAGATTGTCAATTCGGTTGGCGGAGTTGAAGTTGAACTTACTGAATCAGAAGCAAATTATTTGAACACAACAAACTATATTTCTAAGAAGAAATACAGACATGTAAAAGTAGGAAAGCAGATTCTTAACGGAAATCAGGCACTTGGATACTGCCGTATAAGAAAAGGCGGAACATTTACCGTTACAGGACTTACGGACGATTACGGACGTACATGGAGACAGAGAGCAGTTATAACTGCGGTATTTGACAAAGTTAAGGCACTGCCTGCAACTAAATGGCTTGAGATTGCCAATAATGTACTTGACGGATATGTAACAACTGACTTAAGCAATGATAAAATTCTTGAGTATATCACAGATGTAGTGAAGATGGGAACTACAAAAGTTTATCAGCTTCAGATTCCTGTAAACGGATATTATAGAGCTTCAGCGAGCGGAGAGTACAGCTGCGGTTCTTCAATAGTCATGACAGATGGAGTAAACTCTACAAGAGACAGCAGTGCAAATGCCGAAGCATTAAATAAATTTATATTTGATTACAACGGTAAAAAAGCATTTAAATATGGTACATTTACAGCAGAGCAATAAATATGTTTTAATGATACATTAAGCAAGCACAATAAACATGTTTTGATGGCAGGCATCCATCGTTTATGACGGACAGCCTGCTTTATCTTGTGTTAATTTAACTGAAAGTCATTGATACATTACACCAGTTTTTTTATAAGTAAAAGCATATAATCGAAAAATGATGATTTGGCTATGGCTTCGGAAGTATATATAGGGATTTCTTTTATCTTTTTATCATCGAGCAGATAAACTATTTTTCCGACTTTTTCATTATTTTTTAAAGGTGCGTTTACGGTCTTTTTCAGATAGACTTTTCTTGAAATTTTATCCGAACTTTCATTGTTAACAAGAATATATTTAAAATCTTCCAAAGTTTTAAGTTTTATTTCATTCTTTTTTCCACCATTTATTTTTAATGTCTCAGGTATTATTTTAGAAGTTTTTTCGGAATAGTTTTTGCAAAGAGAAAACCCGTAGTCTAAGAGTGAGGCTGCTTCGCTGAATCTTTTTTGGGGGTCGGGTGCCGCCATCACAACCGCGGTGAGACTGATACCGTTTCTTTTAGCTGTAGCACTCAGACAATATTTGGCTTTTGATGTCGAACCTGTTTTAAGACCTGTGATACCGTTGTATGTCCTAATAAGTTTATTTGTATTGGTAAGTCCGAATTCTTTTTCGCCCTTTCTTGTCTTATGTGTTATCGTATCCATCCAAGCAGTAGAATATTTAGAGATTTGAGGATGTTTTGTGATGAGTTCCCTTGACATGAGGGCAACATCGTACGCACTTGAAAAATGACCTGACTTTATGGAGTCGTCAAGACCATTGCAATTTTTGAAATTACTGTGTTTCATGCCAATCTTGCGAGCCTTTTCATTCATCATTTTTACAAAGTCGGTTTCACTTCCGGCAATGTATTCAGCCATGGAAACTGCTGCATCGTTTGCACTTGATATGGATATACATTTTATCATGGTATCAACAGTCTGGATTTCACCAGGTTCAAGAAAGACCTGTGAGCCACCCATAGATGCGGCATACTCACTTGTGCTGACCTCATCATCAAGTTTTATTTTACCTGATTCAAGGGCGTCAAAAATAAGATTTAAAGTCATTATTTTTGTGATACTCGCGGGAATCATTTCTTTGTCTTTGTTTTTGCTGTATAATATACGTCCGTTGTTGTTCTCAATAAGAACTGCTGACTTTGAGGAAATATTAAGTGAATTGTTATTGGCATTATCTTTAGATATAATATTTTCTTTTATGTAATATTCATTAGAATGAAGTATTTGCCTGTTATTACCGGATACGGAAACAGCCATTGAAACAAATAAAGAAAATGAAATAAAGATGGAAATACATTTTTTCTTAAACATATGCCGTTATCCTTTTATATCGAAATTATATGTATTACTAAATATTTATTCGTGATTTAACATAATATTACAACAAAAGCAACTTCAAACACTGCTTAAAAAATTCACGGAGAAAATAATTCGTTGTTTTTAGGTGTAGCAAAATCCGGTTATTTTGTGTATAATAGTTTTCAGTGTAATTATGAAGAGTATAAGTCTGTCACCTGTTTTGAGATGACAGAAGAATGGAGTATTATAATGACAAGTAAACAGAGAACAGAATTAAAAGCGCAGGCAATGAAGCTTGACAGCATATTTCAGATAGGAAAATCAAGCCTTACACCGCAGTCTATTGAAGCTATAAGAGCGGCACTTAAAGCGAGAGAGCTTATAAAAATAAATGTGCTTAAAAATTGTGATGATGATACAAACGAACTTGCAAATCTTATTGCTGAGAGAACAGGAGCAGAAGTTGTGCAGGTTATAGGTAAGAAAATCATACTGTACAAACAGAATATGCAGAAACTTGAAAAGCGCCGTCTTGCGGAAAAGAGAGCTGAAAAGAAAAAAGAAGCAGCAAAGAAAAGAGCAAGAGAGAATAAGCGTGGCACAAAATCAGAGTGGACAAGAGCAGACAGTTTAAGAAAGAAAAGCCAGGCAAAAAAGAATAAGTAATATTTTTTGAAGTACGGAGGCAGTTTGATATGAGCAAAATCGGTATTATGGGTGGAACATTCAATCCGATTCATCGTGCACATGTGGAGATGGGAAAGGCATGTCTTGACCAGCAGAACTTAGATAAAGTTTTATTTATGCCATCTAAAAATCCTCCACACAAGGAAAAAAAGGATATACTTTCTGATAAGGAAAGAGCCGATATGGTTAAACTTGCGTTGTCGGAGTATGATGAATTGGAATTTTCCAATTTTGAATTATTAAGGCAGGGGACAACGTATACTGCCGATACGCTCAGACTGCTTCAAAAAGATAATCCGGAAGATAAATATTTTTTCATAATGGGTGCGGATTCGCTTTTGTATCTTGATGAGTGGTATAAACCGGACGAGATTATGAAAAGGGCTGTCATACTGGCTATAGGACGTGACTGTTCGACCAAATCAGAGTTAAGCGAAAAAAAGAGAGAACTGATTCAGGAATTTCCATATGCGGATATAAGGTTTGTGGAGATGGAGCAGATGCCTATAAGTTCAAGTGAAATAAGGCAGAGCATCGCCAACGGAGAGAATGTGGAAAAATATCTTGACGGTGAAGTGTGGAACTATATTTGTGACAATCATTTGTATAAAATGAGGTAAATAGAAACATGAAAGATGAATATAATAAGATAAAAGAGAAACTCAGTAAAAAACTTTCAGTAAAAAGATTTGACCATACAATAGGTGTAAGCTATACTGCAGCGGCAATGGCAATGAGATACGGATTAAATGTTGACAGGGCGGCAATGGCAGGACTTTTACATGATTGTGCAAAGTATATGACAGATGATGAACTTATCGAAAAGTGTACAAAGTATGGAATAGAATGCTCAGAGACGGAACTTAGAAACGGGTATCTTCTGCACGCAAAACTCGGAGCGTATTTATCAAAAGAAAAATATGGAATTGAGGACGAAGAAATATGTTCGGCTGTAAGATACCATACGACAGGAAAACCGGCTATGTCAGTTCTTGAGGCGATAGTTTTTACTGCGGATTATATAGAGCCGGGAAGAAAAGTGCTTTCAAATTTTAAATTGATAAGAAGCATGGCTTTTGTAGATTTGGATGAGGCTGTTTATCTTATACTTAAAAATACATTGTCATATTTAAATGACGAAAAGGAAGCAGAGCAAAGCCAAAAAGAGATAGATAAACATTCAGTTGAAGCGTATAAATATTACAAAAAAATCCATGATGAAAAAGTTGGACATTAAAAGTTAAATTATAGGAGGAATAGAATGACAAAACAAAAGGAAATGGCAAAAATCGCTTACAATGCACTTGATGAGAAAAAAGGTGAGGATATAAAAATTATTGATATATCAGAGATTTCCATTATGGCAGATTATTTTGTGGTCGCAAGCGGTTCAAGCACGACACAGATACAGGCTCTTGTAAAAAATGTTGAAGAAAATCTCCACAAAGCAGGATGTGTTATGAAAAGAATGGAAGGTGACAGAAACAGCTCATGGGTACTGCTTGATTTTGGAGATGTTGTTGTACATGTCTTTAACAGAGAGGACAGATTGTTCTATGATTTAGAAAGAATATGGTCAGACGGTAAGATAGTAGAACCAGAGAATTTATAGTTACTGCTCATACTTGCAATATAAAAAATAGTCGAACATTCTCTTGAACATACGTTTGACAATGTGGAACAAATGTGCTAAAATTAGTTAAATAAATTAAATTCGGGAGGATGAATTATGGCAAAGGAAAGAATATCTGCAAAGCAGAAAGAAATACTTGACTTTATTAAATCTGAAATTTTAAATAAAGGATATCCGCCTGCTGTACGTGAAATATGTGAAGCAGTAAATCTTAAGTCTACATCATCAGTGCATTCACATTTAGAGACACTTGAGAAAAACGGATTTATCAGAAGAGACCCTACTAAGCCGAGAGCTATTGAAATTATAGATGATGATTTTAACCTTGTCAGGAGAGAGTTGGTAAATGTACCTATTATTGGTTCTGTTGCTGCGGGAGAGCCGATTTTTGCCGAGCAGAATGTAGAGGGTTACATGCCTGTTTTACCGGGAGATATGCCAAAAGGTGAAGCGTTTATTCTTCGTGTCAAGGGTGAAAGCATGATAAATGTCGGCATATATGACGGTGACAAGGTATTGGTACATAAACAGAATGTAGCGGAAAACGGAGAACTTGTTGTTGCACTTGTAGACGATGCAGCGACAGTAAAGACATTCTACAAGGAAGACGGTCATTTCAGACTTCAGCCGGAAAATGATACTATGGACCCTATCATAGTAAATGATGTTGAAGTACTGGGCAAGGTTGTCGGTTTATTCAGAACATATCATTGATGAAAAAAGATGTTACCATGCAGATACGGTAGCATCTTTTGCATAATAAACAGGAGTGGCAGGTTATATGAATCGTATCAGGGATGATATTAAAAAGAGAGAGTTTCATAATTTATATCTTTTGTATGGTGATGAGGAATATCTGAAAAGATATTACAGGGAAAATCTCAAATATTGTATATTAGAAGACAGTGACGATATGAATTTCTCGAAGTTCGAGAATAAGGGGATAGATTTAAATGAAGTGCAGTCTATAGCAGATACATTGCCGTTTTTCAGTGAGCACCGTCTTATTATCATTCAGGACAGCGGATTGTTTAAGTCATCAAATGATTTTGCGGATTATCTTGAGCATATGCCCGACAGCACGATTATTGTTTTTGTGGAAAAAGAGATAGACAAGCGAAACAAATTATACAAGTATATAAACAAAAACGGTATTGCAGCAGAGATAAAAGTAAAGGATTCTGAGGAAGTTTTAAATTGGGCTGCGAAAAGACTTAAAGAGTCGGGAAAAGTCTTTACAAGAAAGACGATGGAGTATTTTCTTCATAGGGTTGACAACAACCTCTATAACCTGTCAAATGAAATCGAAAAGATAGCCGCATACACAGCGGGAAGAGAAGAGATTACGATAGCAGACATTGATGCCGTTTGTCCGGCATATCTGCAAAATCATATTTTTCAGATGGTAGATGCAGTGGGAGTGGGAGATACGGATAAGGCATTGAAATTATACAATGAACTTATTGAGTTAAAAGAAGCACCGTCGTATATCCTGTATATGTTAATCAGACATTTCAATATACTTTTGCAAATCGGGTCTATGGGAAATGCACCAAAGAACCAGGTTGCATCCAAGATAGGTATATCTCCGTATTTTGTAGGAAATTATCAGAGACAATCGTCACGCTTTTCCGGAAAACAGCTAAAACAGGCACTTGACAACAGTCTTGAAACAGAGCAGAAATTTAAGACAGGTGTCTTAGATGACCAGATAGGAGTAGAGTTATTGCTGATAGAGCTTATCAGAATGTGATAATTCTGTGATAAAGATATATACTTAGTTGTTATTTTTTGCATAGTGTGATAACATTGTACCAATGACTACATTGCATCCGGTACAACGAAAAATAAGTTAATCTTTATACAGGGCTGCAAGGTGAAATTTAGGAGGAAAAACGATGTGGTGTCCAAAGTGTAAAACTGAATATCGTGATGGTATAACAGTATGTGCAGATTGTGGAAGTGAACTTGTTGAAGGTACAGCAGATGATTTTGATGTTATTGAAATCTGTGATCTTAAAGACGAGGAAATGGCTGAAAACTTTATTGAATATCTTGAGTATTCAAAAATTGAAAATGCCAAAAAGGTTATAAAAGATGGTGTTGCGATTGTAACGGTGCCATCAAGATATGAAAAGCAGGTTGAGAAGCTTTTTAAAGGCTATCAGCTTGCATTAGAGGAAGAAAAAGAGAAAAAGGAAGAAGAAGCAAGAAAGCTGGAAAAAGAAGAAATTTCCGATGATTTAGAGAATGAAAGTGATATTTCTGACGAAACGGCTGAGATCTCAACGTCTGAGGAAAATGCAGAGATTGAGGAAGAAAAAAAGTCTCTTGACGATGAAAAAACGGATGCCTGGGATATAGAAAAAGATGAAAGTGAAGCTGATGAAAAACTCGTTGAAGAAGATGATTTGCATGACAATGTAATTACTGATGATGAGATAGAAGAGGATACGGCTGATATACTCTACACACCGTCAAAGGCGTATGTAAAGAAAGAGGACGAGTATAAAGACGTTAAGTTTTCCGGATATACATTTGTGGTCTTTGGTGTATTAGGTGCAGTTTATCTTGTACTTTGTAAATTGGATATTATTCCGATTGACTACAATATATTTATCTTTTGTGTACTTGCTGCCATGTTTGCCGGATTTATCATTATGGGACTTGTCTCAGTTATAAAATCAGGTAAGATTAAACTTCAGATACCTGAAGAAGAAATCATGACAGAGAAGATAAACGCATGGCTTGATGAAAACATAACTAAAGACAGAGCAGAAAAGTGGCTTGATGATACAGTGTCAGACGAAGAAAATGACCTTATTATCACAGCACATATACGTTCTATTCTCATAAAAAAATATCCGGATTTAGATGTTGCATTTATAGAGATGCTTACGGAAGAGTTTTTTAACTCACATTTTATTGAAGAAGATAATTAGGGTGAAAAAAAAAAGAGATGATTTGAAAAGCTGAGAGCTTCAAATCATCTCTTTTTAGGAAATAGTATTAAATAAAAATCAGTCTATGCCGATTATTCATAGTTTGTTTTTTGCTTTATAGTTTTGTACTTTTATATTTTTTATAATGCTGCAGTTTGACAGTTCCACAATTCTATGGTTCTACAATTTTACAATTCTATACCATTCTCTTTGAGGAGTTCTCTTGCGCTTTCGATTGAGTCCACACCAGTTTTGTTTTTAATAGGTGCAAATTCTTTACGTCTTTCTACCTCAAATGGGAGGCATGTATCAAGCATGTGTATCATGTCAAGGATAAGTGTTTCAAATTTGTATCCGTTTGGAGTTTCAGGCTTGATAAAATCACCGTTTTCATCCATATAAGGAATTTTCTTTTCAACAATGTGAAGTGGAAGTTCATTGTTGCATATATCCTCAAGTTCAGGCTCATGGAAAAGATAATTGAGAATAACTCCAAAGTTGTATGCAGGTTCGCCGTTTTCATCTTTTGTGTTTCTGAGCTCTTCTGTCTGCTCGTAGTATTCAACAATAGATGGTCGTCCATCTTCAAGACACATAACGCCGACTTTTTCATCAGGGTCAGCTTTTCTTACAACTTTTGCACCAACAGTACATTTCTGGTCTATTGTTGCACCTATAAAGCATGGGTCAGCGATTCTTTGAAGAACATTGTCCACTGCAAATACATTGAGCCATTCGATTTTTACTTTGTGAATAATATCTACAATGCCTGCATTTTGCATAGATGAGAACCATCCGCCGTTTCCGTTAGGTGATGTTGCAACTTTGCTTTTTGATTCCATGTATACTTTGCCTTCATAAGTTGCAGCAGGAGCCATGTCCTGTTTGAAAAAGTGAATATATTCAGGATTGTAGGTAAAGTAGTTTTGCTCTTTGAAAAATGTTGTTGTTGCTTCGTGGTTTTTATCGCTTGTCATGACAAAAAGATGAACCCATACACCAGCTTCGTCAACGACGTCAAGAAGATTTCTTATAATCCTCTGGAAGATGTATACAGGTTTTGTGATACCTATGTCATACATTCCTTTAGGATTATCTGAACCAAGACGTGTTCCCATGCCTCCAGCTAAAAGAACTGCACCGACTTTTCCGGCACGGATGGCTTCAAGACCAAGTGATTTGAAGTGTTCTTTTGAATTGTTGATTTCGTCTAAAGTCATAGCTTTTATAGGGGTAATAACACCTCTTTTATCATTGCCTGCTTTTTTAATGATTTTTTCGGTGACAGAAAAATCTGTTTCATCGATTTGCTGTAATAATGCTTTTTTTTCATTCTCAGGTAATTCATCATAATATTTAAGAACATGTAACTGTTCATAGTTTTCAAGTTTCTTTTTTGCGTTTTCAAAATTCATCAAATTTTCGTCCTTTCTCCATGAGTTTAATTTTATTGTAATGCTTTCTGCTGCACTGTGGGAGTGAACAGTAACACTGCAACGATATTATACATAAAATCGTGGAACTATGCAATTGACTTATGTAAAGTGTCGGAATATAATTAGAAAGGAATATTTGTGTTCGTAATGTGTGGGTGAACAGCGACAAAAGGATTATTGGTGGATTGGGAAAAGATGGGAGGAAAATAGTTTATGTTCGGAAGAAAGAAGAAAAAACAGGGTACTGATATGACATATTATTATTTGGATGCGCTTAAAAATAAACAGATTCCGATATTGGTGCTTGATCAAAAATGGCATGAACTGTTTCCAGATCACAGAAAAACTGATGAGATAAGGAAACTGGAGCAAAAGCTGCTTGATTTGATAAAACAGCAGGGGCAGTCAACAAATGATTTAAAAGAGTATGAAAAAGCTAAAAAAGTTATTATGGACAATATAGTCAATAACATGACCGACGGATATGAACCTGAAGCGGAAATGAAGCTTAAAAAGCAAGAAGCCAATCAGAAAATGCTTGATGAATTGAATCAAAAAACTTTTGAGGCAGAGGATTTGCAGCACAGGCTTCCGGCAGAGATACAGACTGCAAATAAAGAACTGCTTATTGCCTGTATGGATGTTTGTTATAAAGAACTCACAGAGAATACTATCGTTATAGAAGAACTTGATGCATGGATAAATGCAGCGAGAGAAGAACTGAAAAACAGGATTCTGGCAAAACAGGACAGAGAGATGAGAAATACTGAGCTGTATAAATACATGCACAATTTACTTGGTGCAAAAGTAGTGGAAATATTTGATAAAAATAATCATGTATGGAAGGGAAATGTTGAAGAAAACATTTCAAAATAAAAATTATGAGTGAGATTATTGGGATTGGAACAGATGTTATTGAGATAGACAGAGTTATCAGTTATTGTGAAAAGAATAGTTTTTTTAATAAATATTATACAGAGGCAGAACGAAAAATAATTGAAAAAAGAAAAAATCGTGCTGCCACTAATTTTGCCGGAAAGGAAGCTGTAGTCAAAGCTTTTGGAACCGGCTTTTTAAATTGTATGCCGGGAGACATAGAGATACTCAGGGACGATTGCGGAAAACCGTATGTAAATCTTTTAGGCCGTGCGAAGAAATTCGCAGAGGACAGAGGTATTGTTAAAATACATATATCATTAAGCGATACTGACAAAATTGCAACAGCCTTTGTAGTTGCGGAGGGGGAATAAAAATGAAGTATATAACTGATGCAAAAGAAGCAAAGCAGATAGACAATATTTCGATAAATGAAATAGGGATACCATCACTTGTTTTGATGGAAAGAGCTGCATTAAGTGTTGTTGATGAAATTCAAAAAAAAATTATTGGGAAGTTAAAGTCAATCAGTAAAAGAAACGATGAAATAAAGGTACTTGTGGTCGCCGGTATGGGAAATAATGGCGCTGATGGAGTGGCAGTGGCAAGGATACTTATGCATAACGGAATAGAGACTGATATAAAGCTTGTTGGGAATATTGAGCATGCCAGTGACGAGATGAGAAAACAACTTGGGATAGCAAAAAAATTGGAAATATCTTTTGTCACGAATATAGAGGATAAGGAATATGATATTATAATAGATGCAATTTTTGGAATTGGTCTGTCAAGAGAAATAACAGACGGATATAAAGAAATTATTGAAAAAATAAATGAGAGTAAATCATATATTGTATCAGTAGATATTTCTTCGGGAGTTGATGCTTCAAGCGGAAGAATATTGGGCATTGCAGTAAAATCAGACATGACAGTTACATTTGGGACATTAAAAAGAGGAATGATAATGTTTCCGGGGGCGGGATTTTCAGGTGAAATAAAAGTGAGAGACATAGGCTTTCCAGTGGAGGCTGTTGAAAGTGTATCTCCAAAGGCATATACATTTGAACAAAAAGATATTAACGAAATGATGCCGCAGAGAAAAGTAAGGACGAATAAGGGAAATTATGGAAAAGTGCTTGTAATAGCGGGATGCGAGACAATGTGCGGAGCATGTTATTTTAGTGCGGCGGCAGCATACAGAGCCGGGTGTGGTCTTGTGAGAATACTTACCGCAAAGGAAAACCTGCAGGTATTGAAAACGAAACTTCCTGAGGCGATAATCGGAAGTTATGATGAAGAGTTTGAAGATGGTATAGACTTTACACCTAAAAAAGAAGTCGAGGAAGCAATAAATTGGGCAGATGTCATTGTAATAGGTCCGGGACTTGGAAAAAGCATGAAAGCAAAAATTCTTGTAAAACGAATATTAAAAGTGACAGACAAGACAGTTGTCATAGATGCGGACGGAATAAACATGCTTGCCGAATTTATAAAAGAAGGAGAGTGTAGTATTGACAGTCTTGGAACGAACTTTATACTCACACCTCATATAAAAGAGATGAGTAGGCTTGCAAATAAAACAACCGACGAGATAAAAAACGACATGTCTTATTTTGTCGCAGCACAGGCATATTGTACGGTTGTTTTAAAGGATGCAAGGACAGTTGTCGGCGAGGGAAGGGATGTTGAGGAAAGAAAAATGTATATAAACATGTCAGGGAACAATGCGCTTGCAACAGGTGGTTCGGGAGATGTATTAAGCGGAATTATAGCCGGTATAGCAGCTCAGGACAGAGAAAAGAAGCCGTCACTTGCAGCCGCACTGGGAGTGTATATTCATGGCTTGACAGCGGAAAGATATACTGAGACAAAAAGCAGATACAGCATGACAGCATCAGACATTATAGATATGTTACCGCAGGTTATGCCTGAATAAGAATTAAAAATAAAACAGAACAAAAGGAGGCTCATGGAAATGAGTACTGACAAGATTAAGGAATATTATAGGGTAAAGGCAGAGATAAACCTTGACGCAATACACGAAAATGTAGCAAATGCAAAAGCATTAACAAAGCCCGGCACAAAATTGATGGCTATAATAAAGGCAGATGCATACGGACATGGCGCAGTTATGGTGGCACATACACTTGAAGATGTGGCAGATGCATACGGCGTGGCAATTCTTGAAGAGGGAATAGAGTTACGACAGTCAGGGATAAATAAGCCGATACTTATACTTGGATATACGCCGGCACCGCTTTACCCTGCAATGATAAAATACGATATAGCGACAGCGGTATTTGAGTATGACATGGCAGAAAAAATGTCAGAAGCGGCAGAAAAAATCGGAAAAAAAGCTAAGGTTCATATAAAGCTTGATACAGGAATGAGCAGAATAGGCTTTAAGCAGGATGATGAAAGCCTTGAAGTGATTAAGAAAATCGCAGAACTTCCAGGGATAGAAATCGAAGGTTGCTTTACACATTTTGCAACAATGGATGAAAAAGACAAGACAAAAGCCATGAAGCAGTTTGAAAGATATATGGATTTTGTAGAGAGAATAGAAGATGTAGGCATTAAGATACCTGTAAAACATGTATCAAACAGCGCAGGAATTATTGAAAAACAGGAAGTAAACCTCGATATGGTCAGAGACGGAATATGTGTGTATGGAATGTATCCTTCTGACGAGGTAGATAAAACAAAGCTTAAACTTACACCTGCGATGGAAATAAAATCTTATGTTTCATTTGTAAAAACACTTGAAGCCGGGGTTGAAATAGGTTATGGCGGAACCTATATTACAACAAAACAAACAACAGTTGCGACAATTCCAGTAGGATATGCAGACGGATATTCAAGAGCATTGTCAAACAGAGGCAGAGTGCTTATAAAGGGAAAAAGTTTTCCTATAATCGGCAGAATATGCATGGATCAGTTTATGGTAGATATAAGTGAACTTCCTGAAATAAAGCAGGGTGATGAAGTTACACTGGTTGGCAGAGACGGCGATGAGTATATATCAATAGAGGAAGTGGCAGATATGTCATATTCATTTAATTATGAATTTGTCTGTGATATAGGAAAAAGAATACCGAGAGTATATTATAAAGGCGGAAAGGCAGTTGCAACAAAAGACTTTTATCCAGAGTATTAGTGTACTTTATTACTTGCCTGTTTTTGCGATTACATTATAATAAAAGCCTCGGCATAGTAGAGAAATTATGTTAAAAATTGAAAATCTCCGGCTGGAGTAAAAAAATTCATGCTTTTGAGAGAAACATATGTATAAAAACGATAAAGATGGAAAGAAATAACATTACAGGATGCATAAAGAATTACATAAAAGTGCAATTCCGGATTACGAGTGATTGCAGGAGTATTTCTTCTTGACTTTCAGTCGGGAAGCATTCCTTGCTTTCGTTCGGTCAGATCCAATTTATGAGCGATTACAGGAGTACATCTTTCTGACTTTCAGTTGGGAAGCAGCCCTTGCTTTTGCTCGGCCAATTCCAGATTATTGTGATAGGAGCGTGGAAGTTTTGAATATAAAGCGAGGAGATATATATTTTGCAGATTTAAGACCGGTTGTGGGTTCAGAACAGGGGGGAATACGCCCTGTACTTATAATTCAGAATGATATGGGAAATAAACATAGCCCGACTGTAATATGTGCAGCAATAACATCAAGGATGAATAAAGCAAAATTACCGACACATATTGCACTTGAAGTAAACAGATATGATATTATAAAGGATTCAGTTATACTTCTTGAACAGATTAGGACTATAGACAAATCGAGACTGCGTGAAAAAGTCTGCCATTTGGATGACGAAATACTTGAAAGAATAAATCATGCACTGTGCATAAGCCTTGCATTAGAAGAAAGCTGTTTTTATTTACGGAAGTGAGGAAAGAAAAATATATGAAAATAACACTACTGACAGTAGGAAAGATAAAAGAAAAATATTTTACCATGGCAATATCTGAGTATAAAAAGAGACTAAGCAGATATTGCAAACTTGAGATAATAGAAGTAGCAGACGAAAAAACACCAGACAACGCCAGTGAGCATGAGGAAGACCTAATCAGAGCAAAAGAGGGCGATAGACTGGCAAAATATATAAAAGACGGGGCTTATGTCATATCACTTGCGATAAACGGAAAACAGCATTCGTCGGAGGAATTTGCAGATAAGATAGACAAGCTCGGCATAAACGGAGTAAGTCATATTATTTTTATAATCGGGGGTTCGATAGGTATTGATAAAGACATTCTTAAAAATTCAAATGAACTGTTAAGTTTCTCAAAAATGACTTTCCCACATCAGCTTATGAGAGTGGTGCTGTTGGAACAGATTTATAGGGCGTATAGGATAAATGCGGGTGAACCATACCACAAATGACCGAGCTATATGAGCGAGGGATGCTTCTTGCCGAAGGGCAAGAAGATGAAGATAAGAAAAAGTTAAATAACTCGAAATATAGAGGAGATTATCATGATTGGCGATATTGTAAAAGTAGTGGTTGATAGACCGCTTGGAAGTTATCATCCTGAGCACAAGGATATGTATTATCCAATCAATTATGGATATATTGAAGGGATAATTGCTCCAGATGGAGAAGAACAAGATGCATATATTATAGGTGTAGATAAACCTGTAAAGGAATTTGTTGGTAGAATTATTGCAATAATTCATCATAATGACGATGTAGAGGAAAAATGGGTTGTTGCACCACATAATTTGTTGTTTACGAAAGAACAAATATGGGAAAAAGTAATGTTTACAGAACAATATTTTAATTCTGAAATAATAATATAAATTGAAATTTTTGAAACTGAAAAATAGTATTTTATGAGGAGAATTGTGTGGAAGCGTTGCCCTATCGTATTATATTTGAGCAACTTCACAATGGACATCCTTGGAATGCACTGGAGAATGATGAATTTCTTATGAAATTGAGAGCTGTGGCGAAGAATAAGAAAGGTTCATTATATCCAACGACAGCCGGACTTCTGTTCTTTGGAGAAGCATACCACATAACGGATGTTTTTCCTAATTACTTTTTAGATTATCGGGAAGAAAAAGTCATGAAAGCATCTCAACGCAAGAAACAATGGAATTGTGTGAATATAAAACACGAGCAGGCGCACGTAGGTTACCGGATACAATTAAAGGATTATCGGATACTTACTGGATACTGGTAGCTATTATTGCTCACCTATTGGATACTTATTATCACACAGATTTAATGCAAGGATTATTGACTTAGTTTTTGATGATGCTATGATGGCCATTAATGATTCACAATTTTGTATCGACTTGGATGACGGCGTGAAGAAAAACTATGCAATTTTCCAAGAGGTTTTGGCTAAAATAAAGTAAAGGAGGGCTTGCGTATGATAGTAGATGAGAAGATTAAAAATTCCAATGAGCTTGAGTTTGCCGTATTTTGCATTGAAAATGTTGCAGCAAAGCTGGGCGTGAATGCAGAGCGTGTCTATCAGGCATTTACCGAAAAGAGCGATATTCTGAACGGTTATATTGTGCCTGAATATGAAGTGCTGCATACCCAGAGCCGAGAATATATCGTAGATGACCTCATTGATGTGATAAAGGAAAGGGGTGTGGAAGTATGATTCTCTATCATGGTTCTTTTTTAGAGATTGCACGGCCGGATTTGGTTCATTCCCGCCCTAACGTAGACTTTGGGCGTGGCTTTTATGTCACAACTTTGTACGAGCAGGCTGCAAAGTGGTGTGGTAAATTCAAACGCCGAGGAAAAGACGGCATTATTTCAAAATATGAATATGATGAGAGCCGAGAAGATGAACTGAAAGTTTTGAAATTTGACTTCTATTGCCGAATCTGCAAATTTGTTTTCGTACAGAAAAAGCATTGTCTTTGTTGCATTTTGAAGGGAGTGAAACACTATGACAGCGAATCCGATTTTGCTTCAGAAAAAGTATAGCCGTGTCATTGAGTGCTTTGCCAAACAGCAGGGACTCTCACTGGATGCGGCATTGGATTTCTTTTATCATTCCGAAGTTTATCAGCTGATACGGGACGGGGTATCGGATATGCACTGCATGAGTGACGCATATTTGGCAGATGAACTGGAACAGGAATATAGTAAGAATATGGAATAATACAAATCGGTGTTTATGGAGGATTACAAAATGGCAAGAGCAAAATATCAAGTATTAGTTATTCCGTATCATGTCGAAAAGGAAAATATAAAATATTGTATTTTTAAAAGAAGTGATATGGATGCTTGGCAATTTATAGCTGGTGGTGGGGAAAATGAAGATGAGACTGTAATAATTTCAGCAAAACGAGAAGCCTATGAAGAGGCTAATATAGATAAGGATTGTAAATATGTTTCTCTCGATACTCAAAGTAGCATACCAACATACTGCTTTAAAGAAGCGAGACAAATATGGGGGAAAGATTGTTTGGTTATTCCAGAATATTCATTTGCTGTTATGATAGATAACACAATTCTAAATTTGTCTCATGAACATACAGAATATGACTGGGTTGATTATGAAACTGCAATAAAAAGACTTAGATACGATAGTAATAAGACCGCATTATGGGAACTAGATAATAAAATTAAATTAGGAATATTATGATAAACAAATACCAATTTGACAATTGTGTTAAGGAGAAGATAAAAGATGGAAGTAAAGTTTTATGATAAGGTTAATGATAATCTATTGAAGTTTGCTGTGATTATTTCTAAAGCAAATGGTAAATGGGTATTCTGTAAACATAAGGAAAGAGATACATATGAAGTGCCAGGAGGTCATAGGGAAGACGGTGAGTCAATAGATATGACTGCCAGAAGAGAGTTACAAGAAGAAACAGGAGCAATTGATTTTTCCATAGAACCTGTATGTGTCTATTCAGTTATTGGCAAGAACCGTGTAAATGCTACGGGAGAAGAAACATATGGAATGCTATATTTTGCGGATATAACAAAGTTTGAAACTGAGTTACATAGTGAGATGGAAAAAGTTGTCTTATTTGATGAGTTACCAACTGAATGGACATATCCTCTTATTCAACCACTATTGATTGAGGAATATGAAAGACGAATTTAATCGTAAATCGTAATGGCATTTATATCAAATACCTTAAATATTATTGCGATAGTGGCACAAAAAGATAATAATGAGAAATATAAGAAGATGAGGAAAAGATTTAGAACAATCGGAATTTGTAAGGGACAGAAACTTTGCAACTTAAGGAGGAAATGGTATGGGAAATATTATAGGAGCAATTACTTTGGGAATTGTAGCTGTAGTGTGCTTTATTTTTAGTTATTTGCAATTTAATGAAAAAGGTTTCTTGTTTAATAATGCTTATATTTATGCTTCCAAGGAAGAAAGAAAAGTTATGGATAAAAAGCCACATTATAAGCAATCGGGAATTGTTTTTCTGATGATAGGAATTATTTTTACAATCAATGCGGTTGATATGATTCTTAAAACAGGATGGTTATTTTATGTGGTAATAGTTATTGCAATTATTGCCATTATATATGCGATTGCATCATCGGTTATTATTGAAAAGAACAAAAAATAAATTCCAGTTTGTTGGCATAAAAAATATTTACAGTAAAATTAGATACATAAAACACATATTATTATAAAAAGGGTAAAGAGCTATATGTTCTTTATCCTTTTTCATATTTTTAAGGAAGGAGAGTGCGAGTAGTGAGTGAAATATCACAGGGAAGAATATTTGGCTATGCCAGAGTATCATCAACGGAACAAAATTTAGACAGACAACTGGCAGAGTTGGTAAAATATGTTCCAGAGGAAAATATTGTTACTGATAAGCAATCAGGCAAAGACTTAGAGAGAGGAGGATATCAGGCATTAAAAGGACGGTTTGGATTGCGTAGAGGTGACACACTATACATTATGAGTTTAGATCGTCTGTCTAGGAATAAGGCAGATATTAAAGCGGAATTGCAATGGTTCAAGGATAACGGTATCAGATTGATGATTCTTGATTTACCAAGTTCCATGATACAAGTACCAGAAGGATAGGAATGGATAATTGAAATGATAAATAACATTTTGATTGAAGTATTGTCAAGTATGGCGGAGCAGGAAAGATTAACAATCAGAAAGCGTCAAAGGCAGGGGATTGATGCTGCAAAGAAGAAAGGAAAACATCTAGGCAGACCATTCATAGTACCAGATAATTACGAACAGATAATGATGAAGTGGGAACAGCAGGAAGTAGGAACTTTAGAAGCTTGTAAGTTGTTAGGAATATCTAAAACCACATTTTACAGATTACAAAAACGCAATGGATGAATTTAAATTTAACGTAGAGACTACAGTAATAGGAACATCAGACGGAAAAGAAACATTTGAGGTACGCAAGCAATATAATGTAGAGGGTAAATCAGCAATAATACTAGCACTATACCCTACAGTATCATTGTTGAATCCTATGAATACAGATAATAGCACGAACTATCTGCTAAATCACGCTCATGAACTGGGATATAACGATATCAGGATTATCAATCTATATAGTACGGTATTCAAGGCAAAACCATCAACAAAGCGTTTGCATGAAAGTGATGAAAATATGAAACACATTCAATCATTACTAACAGAGTTAAATCCAAAGGATACTGATTTTGTAAAGAAGAATGCTACTACTAATCTGATAAAATATAAGATATTACAAATGTTGATTAAAAATGGATGGGAAAATTCAGTAAAACATATCATAACAGATACTTTGGAAGATGATAACCAGATAGCTCCTCATATGTTATGGTTGGCTTTGCATTGTGCGTCAGAATCATGGTTTGTTGTAAAATGCCCTGTTAAACAGATATTAGAAGAAATATCACCAAAAGATGATGTTGTAGAAGTGCCTGTGAAGAATAAACAGACTCGTAAGAAGACTGTAAAATCAGGTGAATAATTATATTACTCAAACTTCGCACATAAATTTTAGCTATGCACTTTGAAAATTCAATATTTGGCAGTTATTTAGTTGTCAATGTTCAGCCTTTATGCAGCCTGCAGTCATATTTTCATCATAGTAGGAAGTGCATCCATAAATACATTCGCCAATTCATTGATTTTTTCGTCTGAAAGTTCAGTGTTATCTGAAAGCATTGTTCTGAACATTTGAAGCAGCATTTGAAAAGCCTGTATCCATGTGATATCAGATATTTCGTCAGAAAAGTATAAAAAGAGCTCCCCAAGTGACCGGTTATCATTGGATTCCCGGCTTTCCAGTGACAGCATCATATATCGGGTGAAAACAACTGCGGTATGTGCAGTCATTGCATCATAGGACAGAGAATTACATTCTCTGCTCAAGTTAAGGTAGCTTTTGCATACCTTGAAAAATACCTCTATATCCCAGCGTTTTCCATAAATCCGGATGATTTCATTTTCATCCAGATTTACATCTGTGGAAATGAGACAGAGATATTCCTTGCGTTTGTTGCGATTGCGGACATAAACTACTTTGGCAGGAATGATGTCCCCATCATTCACTACATCAACCATAACAGAAAGCAGATATCTTGATCTTCCTCGTCTCTTTTTATTTCTGTTGTAAATGGAGATTAAAGACATATCTTCACCATCGTAGCGAAAAAACATTTTTGGAGATTTTTTCACCATTCCGATTACATCTAAATCCATTCGTTTGACAGCATGAAGGGTGCTTGGAGATGAAAACCAGCTGTCAAAAAGAACATATTTTGCCGAAATTGCAGCTTTTTTAGCAGTTTCCAGAAGTGCAAGCATGGCATGGGTTCCCTTTTCCATAGACAGCTTTCTGCGCCTGTAACCAACGGTTCTTTTGTCTACCTCAGCCGCTTCATTGATACGCTTCTTTTTGTTTTATGTAGAAAGAAGAATGCTGTTTACCGGCAAAAATGTACTCCCATCTGACCATCCAAGAGTAAGCATTCTAAATCCGAAGTGATATTTATGTTTTGCGTGGTCATAGACCTTTGCAAGAAGCTCAGCCTTTTTAGAACGGTTATGTTCAAACATGGAATCGTCTATAATAAGAACATTGGCACGGTCTTCAGAATCCAGTGGAAGAATAGCGTTGTTTATGATTCTGGATGCAAGGATTGTAGTAAAACGCATCCAGTTAATTTGAACCATCTTCATGAAACGATACACGGTATCTTTTGCAAAAAAGGTGATAACATGGTATACTTTAAAAGATAGGTTATGTACAATGCTTGTTGTAAATGAAGTAAGTTGTGGTATCTAACTGATTAACAAATATACAAAGAGACTGTGGTTGGAGCCTTCCTATAACCATCAAGTGGTAGGAGGTGTGAACCAATCCACAGTATCTCCAATTAGTATAGCACAAACAGACCTTGGAGAGGGTCTATAAACACTAATACTATATAATACGAGAAGGAGATGATTATCGTGGAAATACAGCATAAGGGTTGGGATTGGGATGCAGTGAAGTCTGAATTATGGAATGAAATTTCAGAAGAGTTTTTACCTGTGGCACTAAGCTGGGTTAGAAAGTATCACTCAGTATTGGATATTGGAACAGGTAAGGGAAGGCACGCCTTTTTCTTTGCAAAAAATGGTTTTAAGGCGAGTGCAATAGACTTATCGGAAAGTAGCATCACATATGTGAAAGAGCAGATAAAAGAAAAAGGTCTCGATAATATAGATGCGAGAGTGGAGGATATGGCGGAGCTATCATATGAAAATCAAAGTTTTGATTGCGTCATATGTTTTCATACAATCTATCATACCAGTTATGATGGAGTTGTTAAGGCATTGAGGGAGATAAATCGAGTTTTGAAGGATAAAGGAGAGGCATTTATTTCATTCAATACAAAGGATAATCCACATTATGTTAAAGAAAAAACGGTGGATGGATATACGATGATAGCAACGGAGGGACATGAAGCCGGTATCCCGCATTGCTATGTGGATGAAAATGACTTGTTTGGATTACTTCAGGATTTTGAGATTCTGTCAATGAATAAAGAAATTAATTATGTGAGAAAAGGAAAAGGAACACATGGTGTTCATTTTTATGTTCACGTTGCGAAAAAATAGCAGATGTGTTTGAGGTACAGGATTATATGATTCTGGATGCAAGGATTGTAGTAAAACGCATCCAGTTAATTTGAACCATCACGCATCCAGTTAATTTGAACCATCTTCATGAAACGATACACGGTATCTTTTGCAAAATTAGGTGTGTTTTTTCCTGTCAGCAGACTCATATACATACTTCTGTTGGAGAAAATCAACAGAAACATGTATTGAAAAATCTCCGTTACCGGAGTGCCTTTCCTTTTATAGGCATTGGCAGCTTTCAAGGCTGAGGAAATATGAAACCTTGTAAAAAATCGTTTGATAGATTTAGAAATCTGCTTATCATTTTGAGACGCTTGTGTTATACTTTTATTCATAGCATGAGCCTCCGGTTTGTAATTGTTTTTTGGCAACTCAATTATACAAAAACCATTGGTTTCATGCTATTTTTATGCCAGTTATTATTGAATTTTCAAGGTGCATAGGCACATTTTAATGTGCGAAGTTTGAGTATATTATCTGTAATGAGAGTAAATCCAGTTGCTTGAGTGGTATTAGTAGCTGGATTTTTTGAGAATGATTGTTCGATACAAAAATATGAATTAAAGCTGGATTGAAATATATATCATATAATAGAATGAACCTTCGGGTTCATTCGAGGTCATGATTACTTGCTAATCATGGCTTTTTTCTTTTGTAAAGGAACATAGAAAACTGCATATCACATTATCATAGGGAGAGAGGGCAGTTTAAGGAACATAGATAAGCCGCATAGTTAATGTCTCAAGAAAATTAACAGAATTGCTGTATGCGGTAAAAAATAAAAGAGAAGATATTGGAATGCCAGTGTCAAACACAGACTATGTATGTTTAACAGCTATGGATATTCTTTTGAAGAACAGGAAGTACGCCTGTTACAAAGAGCAAAGGAAAAAGGTTTTGAAGTTGTTGGAGTATATAGAGATGGTGGCATTAGTGGTAAAAATGTTACTGACAGACCAGAAATGAAACGACTTATACAGGATATCAAAACAAAAAGGATTGATGTACTGATGGCGTGGAAGATGTCAAGAACATTTAGAAAGTTAAAAGACTTGTTGGATGTATTTGACATAATGAAAGACAACGGTTGTATCTTTTATTTTGAAAAGGATGGTGAGATTGACCCAAATTCAAGCTCTGGAAAACTTCATGCACAAGTGCTTGGGATGGTAGCTGAAATTGAGAGAGATGGTATTGCGGAGAATGTTGCAATGGGAATGGAAGCAAGAGCTAAGGCAGGGGAATTTAACGGTGGGACACCGCCATTAGGATATGCACTAGAAAACTCAAGGCTTGTAATCATACCAGAAGAAGCACAAATTGTAAGGAAAGTGTTTGATATGTACAACAGTGGGTCAGGCTATAAGCATATTGCACAAGTCCTTAACAATGGTGGATATCGGACAAAACAGGGGCGGTTGTTTTCTGTTGGAACGATTCAGGGAATTATCAGCAATGAAACATACGCAGGCTGGATAATCTGGGGCAAGGTAAGAAACTGGAATGAAAAAAGAAGAAAGGGTACGAATCCAAATCCGATACGTGCAAAAGGCAAACATGAACCTATTATCAGTCAGGAAACATTTGACACAGCAAAAAAAGTCAGACTAGAAAGAGGTGGCAAGGCAAAGAGAAAACACAATGACCTAAATATTCTAACGGGTATCTTACGATGCCCGGAATGTGGCAGTGGAATGGTATTATCAAGATCAGTTGGTGGTGGAAAGCCTGTAGCGTATTATAGCTGTGGCAGATGGAAGAACAAGGGAAATTGCGGCTGTCATAGTAACAGTATCAAATTGGAAACTGCAAATAACAAGGTGTTGGGAGAGATAAGTCGTTTGATAAATGATGAAGTTTTGGTAAGGCGTATTACCAGAGAAATAAACAACAAAACATCCGACCTATTAGAAGGTGCAATGTACGATCAGGAGAACACAGAACTGCTTTTAAAGAGAACAGAAACGGAAGTGCAGAAGCTACAAAAACGATTTTTGGAATCAGATGATATAGAACCTGATTTCTATAAAAGGCGTATGAAAGAACTGACAGAACATATGGAAGTATATAAAAAGAATTTGTATTCTGCCAGAGAACAGATTAGTAAAAATACAAAATGCAGCTACTCTCTTGAGCAGGTCAAAACTATATTAAAGTTGATTAAACCAATTCTTGAAAAAAGCAAGGTCGAGGAAGTAAGAACGCTAATGCATTTGATGATAGAGGAAATAACGATAGACCGCAAAACAAGGTCAGTTGACACAATCAGTATCAAATTCAACAGGCAACTAACAGAATATTTATGTTTACAGGAGAGTGCTTCGAAAGAGGCATCATTTTTTTCTGCCTTAAAAGAGGAAGAATTGGCATTTGTGATTCGACTATGATGGAAAAAATGCAATCAGGTAACAAGGAGATGAAGCAGGGGGATTGTGAGAATATGGTATTAGTGTTAGAATGATAAAAGAAAATGTAAATTGATATTTGACGGAGGAAAATGCATGAGTAATTTGTATGTTTCAGATTTAGATGGGACATTATTGAGAAGTAACGAAGTAACCTCTAAATACACAAATCAAGTAATCAATTCGTTGGTGGAAGAAGGGATGATTTTTTCCTATGCTATGGCGCGTTCTTTAGTTACAGCTAAAAAAGTGACCGAAGGAATAAATGCAAAAATTCCGTTGATTGTATATAACGGAGCATTTGTGATTGATAATATTACGGAAAAAATATTAATTGCTAATTATTTTGATGATTCAGTACACTAGAAGATTTGTTTAGTAATAATGTGTATCCCATTGTTTACGCATACATTGATAATGTGGAAAAATTTTCGTTTGTGCGAAAAATGTGTACAGAGGGTATGAATATGTTCCTCGAAAGCCGTAAAGGCGATGTTCGAACAAATGAGGTGAATTCATTGTCTGAGTTGAAAGAGGGTAATATTTTTTATATTACTTGTATTGATGAGCCAAAAAAACTTATGCCTTTGTATGATAAATATAAGGATAAATATCATTGTGTATATCAGACGGATATTTATACAAATGAACAGTGGTTAGAAATTATGCCGTTAGAAGCATCAAAATCAAATGCTATAAAGCAATTACAAAGCATGTTGAATTGTGAAAAGCTAATTGTGTTTGGTGATGGAAAAAATGATATAGACATGTTTCAAATGGCTGATAAAAGTTATGCTGTTGCAAATGCACATAATGATTTAAAACAATTTGCAACAGAGGTGATTTTGTCGAATGACGAAGATGGTGTTGCTAGATGGCTTGAAGCAAACTATAAACAATAGAAGCGGGTAAAAATTCCAATTTATTCAAGGTAATGATGTTTATTATATAGTAATTGTATGGAAGAGAAGTTGTCATGGCTTCTCTTCTAATCATTTTAGAAGAATATATAGTTTTATTGGTTTGAAATAGCAGAAATAATAGGTATAAAAATAGCTTGTATTTATTGTATGATTTGTATATAATATAAGTGAAAGAGAGGTGTATATTATGACAGTAGATACAAATACAATGATTTCTATAACAGAAGCTAATCAGAATTTTTCAAAGGTTGCTCGAGTTGTTGACGAACATGGTACAGCGGTTATTCTTAAAAATAATGTGCCAAAATATCTTGTAATAGACTTTGGCAAAGCAGAACAGGAAAAAATAGCATCCACGGAGGACGTGTTTGCTATATCAGAACGCCTTATTAAGCAGAATATGGAAGCTTATGAGGTACTTGCCAAATGATAAGATTAAGCAAAGGGCAGGTCGTTTTACTTCATAAAAGGCTGATTGAGACTACTGGCGGTAGTAACGGTATTCGTGATGATGGGATGCTTGATTCAGCACTTGCTAATCCATTTCAGTCATTCGGAGATGAAGAGTTATATCCAAGTATACAAGCAAAAGCAGCACAAATTTGTTTTGGAATTGTAAAGAATCATCCTATGATTGATGGAAATAAACGCTTAGGTTCTCATGTGATGCTGGTATTTTTAGTATTAAATGGTTATGAACTTTCATACACGCAAACGGAATTGAGCGATATAATACTTGATTTAGCCTCTGGTAAAATAGGAGCAGAGGATATATTGCAATGGATTATCAGTCATCAAAAATAATGTATAAGATTATTATATATATGTAATACTCAACGGACAAATATACGATACAATAAGCATTAATATAAATATTTGCTGGCTTGGAGGTTAAAAAATGATAACAGATACATTTGATAATTTATCGGAAGAAATAATTAAGGTTAATCGTAACGATAATGCGGTTAAGGTAGATGCCTGCATTCTTACATTTTCTCATGTGATTTTAAAATATGTTTTAGAAAATTTTGAGTGTAAAAAAATTGGAGATTTATTTTCATCTAATGGAGTGAATCCTGTTTATGGATTTGAGTATAAGAATAGGTATTTTGCTGTATATATGTCTTATGTTGGAGCACCGGCATGTGTGGCAGATATAGAAGATACTATGTCGATTATTAACACAGATAAATATGTTGTTTTTGGTGGTTCGGGATGTTTGAATAAAGAGGTTGCACGTGGAAAGGTTATGGTGCCTACTGAGGCTTATCGTGATGAAGGAACTTCATATCATTATGCGCTTGCTTCAGATTATATTAAAATCCAAAATGCAGATGTAGTAGCGAAGTTTATGGAAACAGTCGGTTTGCCTTATGTGAAAGGAAAAACATGGACAACAGATGCGGTGCATAGAGAAACGAGAGCGAATTTTGAAAAACGTAAAGCCGATGGCTGCATTTCTGTCGAAATGGAATGTGCTGCTGTTCAAGCTGTATGTGATTATAGAAAACTTAATGCCTACTTCTTTTTTACTTGTGGTGATTTGTTAGATGCACCTAAATGGGATGAACAGATGAAGAAAGATCAAGTAAAGCATACACAGCATGATGCAGGACATTTTGATATTGCTCTTGAACTGGCTTACTATATTACGGAATAGAAATATTGGAAGGAAACTTTTGAAATAACATAGAGAATACAACCATAAGAATAGAATTTGATTTTTATAGTATCAAGTTCAAAAGACAACTAACAGAATATTTATGTTTACAGGAGGGTGCATCGAAAGAGGCATCCTTTTTTCTGCTTTAAAAGAGGAAGAATTGGCATTTGTGATTCGACTATGATGGAGAAAATGTAATCAAGAGATGAAAGGGGGTGCGTTGTAAGAATATGGTATTTATGGTAGAATGATAATGGTAATGCAAATAGAAACTGTAAATTGGAGTATTGTTATGGAAATAAAAAAAGCTGAAATCAAAGATTTAGATGTCGTAGTTAAAATGAAAATGGAAATGTTTATAGAAGTAGGTTCAATATCTTTATTACAGGATAATGCTGAAAAAAAGATATATGAGAAATATAAAGAATTATATCAGGATGGGAAAGGTTGTCATTATTTAATATATGAAAATGATACTGTTATTGCGTGCGGAGGTGCTGTGATAAAAGAAGATGTTCCGTTTTGTTTTTTCAAAACTCCAACGTATGGCTATATAATTGATATATATTGTGTTCCGGAAAAGAGGAGAAGTGGTTATGCTTCAAAGATAATGGCGGAGCTGATTAAATGGTTGCAAAATAAAGGGGTACACAATATAAAACTAAAGCCATCATCGGCAGGACGACATTTATATGAAAAATTTGGATTTGGTGATTCAGGAGAAATGGAAACTTGGTTATAATATTTGGGGTTAATAAATAGTAAAAGAGAGTATGCAGTGAATTAAAAATTGAAATAGCAGTATAGTGAAAGTATATAGGAGAACATAATGAAGAAAGAAATAGCAGTTAAATTTGATGATTTGGAATGGCTGTATTCCCCAAATTGGGAATATTTTGATTATGGAAATTGTAAACGCCATTTGCAAGTTATTATGCCATATAGTAAAAAAGGACTTGAAAAGAAATATCCAGTTATTTTTTATATTACTGGTGCAGCATGGCACAAACAAGAAATGTATAATGATATTCCAAAACTCGTAAAGTTAGCGAAAAAGGGGGCTGCAATTGTATCAATTGAGGTTCGTGAGTCTGATATTGCAATTTTTCCAGCGCAGATAGAGGATATTAAAAATGCGATGGAGTGCGTTGTAGAAAAAATAACAAAATTTAACCTTCCGTTTGATATAAAAGAAGCTTACCTTATGGGACATTCTTCAGGGGGGCATTTAGCTATGATGGCAGTGTTACATAACGCTTGTGGAATGATTGAAATGCCGAATGTAAAAGGAGTTATTTTAGAGAGTGCATCCTCTGATATTTTGATTTGTTCCAATGAGCCATTACCACCTTGGATGTCTGTTCGCCCCTCAACAGTTCTTTTGGGAATTGATAGTATTGAGGGAAATGAAGAAATTGCATATAAAGCATCATGTACATCTTTAATTAGTGAGGATATAGTATTGCCACCTGTATTGATGTTTCATTGTATAAACGATCCCGTTGTTTCTGTTGAAAATAGCAGAACTTTATATGAAAAATTGGAAGAGAAAAATCACAGCGTGGAGTATTATGAGATAAAGGATTGGGACGAACATGGAGGAAATATATATTTTTCTGAAACTGTTCTAACTATTATTCAAGATTTTATAAAAAAGACTAAGTAACAGCTTGACTTACACATGTAATCCTCAATGGACAAAATTTTCTTGATTCCATTGAGGATTACTGTATTACAAAAGTAAACTACGACAAATTCCATTGAGGAATCAAACCTCACTGGATGCAAAAGTACTTGATTCCACTGAGGAATGAAAATCCGAAATGGCGTTACGGAGAACCATACCACAAATGAGAAAATTAAAACTTCAAAGATATAGAAAGCATAAGGAAGAGTGGCTGATTTGGCTGCTCTTTCAATCTTTTGCGCGAAAGCAAAGTGAAGATGCGTCGAGTTTGCTCGTAAGCATCTGAGCGCACCCGCGAACCTTGTATCTTTGATGCAAGGTTGCACAGAGCTGTGGTTCTGGTGTAAACAGCAATGCTTACATTGCTGTAGGAAAACAGAGCTACGATGGAAAATGTACGAATGAATATATCTTTTGATGGGGTGAATAGAAGCAGTGGTAAGTGGTTACTTGTGATATGGTTGTTTCTGGTGAGGGATTGCATCTGTTTATAGGGAGATTTTGAAAGTGCATTGAGGAAAGTAATCTGTGTTATACCAGATGATGCATGATGAGAGAGTGGGAATGACAAGATATAGTGTCTGAAGATTAGTTTCCTCAGTGGATGGGTGAAAAATAAGTGATTGTGGGAAAGATGAATGTGTGATAGAATATGTATAAATCGTAATTGACCGAACTGAAGGTGAAGAATGCTTCTTATCTAAAGGGCAAGAAGATGGGGATTAGAAAGTGTTTTTTACAAGGAGGTGATTAGGTGAATGATCAATTCATACAAGGAGTAATATTTGATTGGGATAAAATTGATAAGGATAGT
>PVML01017644.1_pt1 | contig 72190 bp, 69 predicted proteins | sample 1853371 | NCBI WGS metagenome assembly PVML01 (sample SAMN08533508, study PRJNA380276) | Human gut metagenome, whole genome shotgun sequencing project. | isolation source: participant 1, chromium library | host: Homo sapiens | collected 2017 | reverse complement strand
CAGAACATGGGCCGCAAGGACCTGAACCATGCTCCCAGAAGTTGTCTTCCTTACCAAAACGGAAGATACGCTCTGGAGCAATACCGATCTCTTTATTCCAGATATCAAATGCTTCATCGTCATCCTGGTAGATAGAAGGATACAGACGATCTGGATCCAGGCCAACTACCTCTGTCAAAAATTCCCAGGACCAGTGAATTGCTTCTGTTTTGAAATAATCACCAAAAGAGAAGTTTCCTAACATCTCAAAGAAAGTGCCGTGACGTGCAGTCTTTCCGATATTTTCAATATCTCCTGTACGGATACATTTCTGGCAGGTAGTCACTCTTCTTCTTGGTGGGATCTCCTGTCCGGTAAAATAAGGCTTTAATGGCGCCATACCGGAGTTGATCAGCAGAAGGCTGTTATCATTATGCGGTACAAGTGAAAAGCTCTTCATAACCAGATGACCCTTGCTCTCGAAGAATTCAAGGAACATGCGGCGCAGCTCATTCACTCCGCGGTACTGTGGTTGTTTCACTTTTTTCTTCCTCCATTATATAAATTTAGGGTTTTTCAGTAAATATTTCAGGACAGCAAAAATCTGGGCAGAACAGACTTTGCCTGCGGATGCCCTCCTAAAACAAACCATCTTTATAAACTCATAATCGGAATTTTACCATATAAGAGCTGAATTAGCAAGAGAAAATGTATCTTCAAAGCCTTCTGCAGGCTTTTCATATTTCTTATAATCCTCTGGAACGGATAGAAATAAGAAAATCTCCTGCCAGTTCCCCGTTTCCCTTCTTATCCTGTTCCTGGGCAGCACCCTCTTCAAAAAGATCCGGGAATTGTTTCAAAAGTTTATGTTCCTGGCTCCTTATCCGGTCCAGATGCACACCGAACCAGTGCATTACCTTATCCAGATCCCGCACAGACACTGCAGATACGATAGCTTCATGGTCTTCCAGTACAGAGATCATGGTGTTATCTGTATCTGTAAGCATAAGCGTAAGCAGACGCATACGCTTATAATTGCAGCATTCTTTCTGGATCACATCCCAGCAGTACATTCTGTTTATTTCTTTATAAAACAGAGCATGAAAGGCTTCATCTGAGGCGAAAAAGCCGCGTACGTCCCCTGCTCTCATACATTCCTGCTGCTTCTGGATCTGGTCTTCTAAGCGCAGGATGACAGTAGGGGAAAATGCAGCTACAAAATCCCTCATTACATTTTCTTCAATGGACCGGCGGATAAAACGCTCATTATCGATCCGTCTTAAGTCCAGTCTGGATATCATCGTACCTCTTTGAGGCAGAAATGTGATCATCCCTTCCTGTTCCAGACGGATCAGTGCATCCCTTACAGGGGTGCGGCCGGATTGGTACAGTTCACAAATATCTTTAATGCTGAAAATAATACCTGGTTTTAAGCGCAGGCCCATAATATCGTCCCGTAAAACCGTATAGATATCATGGTTCTCTTGTTTTTTTACTGTTTCAGAATTCATCTTCTACTTCCGTATCCTGTTTTGTTGCTGCAAGAAGATACTGGGTGTAAAGATAGGGGCAGAAAGAAACGCCTGCCGCCAGCTTTGAAAAATGGATCGCACCGATCTCACTGACAGCTTCCACCTTTTTCATTCTTTTAAAAAAACCTAAAAAGCTGCAGTTTACCTGCACACTGCGGGTATAGATCTGTGGTATCTGCTCTTCCAGCACATGAAATAATTCATGCCACAAAATGATATCCCTGAAGCAGCGATACATGTCATTATTCGAAGAAAGCCGGATTTCCATCCGACTTTCCCCTAAAGCGATCACAGTTTCATTTAAAAGAATTTTCTTTTCCTCCGGGACCATCATTCCCATATAGAGAAAAGAAGGTGTAAGTTCCGGCTTTTCAACTTCTATATGAAAGTCAAAAAGATCCAGATATTCCTTTGCAGTCCGCTTCCCATACTGTTTTTTTAGCATATTTAACTGCTTTTTAGCTTCTTGCATACTATATTTTATTATAGTTGATTTTTCTGCCAAATTCAACTGTTTACACGCAGAATCTTTATCCAGGATATGCATATACCAGAACTCATCGGAATAGTTTTTCACTAAATCGCTCCTTTAACCTAAGGAATTCTTTGCAAGGACTAAAATGATCTCTTCCTCCGGTCCCTTATCAGCCAGTTCCGCCTGGATCAGGCCAGATACCTGGGCATATTCCGGGATACCAGAATAGTCGATCACACGTGATCCTGCAACCACATATACGTCTGGATTAATGCGGACTTCTGATGAGAAGTTAGAAGATGCATCCCATATCTTTTTTAGTTCCTCTGCTGCATTTTCCATGGTGGTCACTACACAGCCTCCATTGGAACGCTGGATCTTAATAAAGCCCTTTTTATCAATAACACGCAGCTGTTTTTTATTTCCCTGTTTATAGGTGACAACAAAGATCTGGCCATTGGTGGCCTCTAATTCTACCTCTGATTCCGAAACGCCTACAGACTCTGCTGCTATGGCAACAGCCTCTTTTTCATCACAGTTCTTCATCAGGTCTGTAGTCTTTACTTCCGTTGAACCCATAGCAATAGCAGTTACCTTCTGGGCCTGCTCGTCGATCTCTACGTATACCTCAATGCTGTCTTCCACTGCCCCGGAATTCATTGCCAGTTCTTTTGCCTCTTTTTTCAGCTGTGCAATATCCTGGGCTGTAGGATTTGGAATGGTCCTTTCTACCATTTCACGGACCATGGCAAGTGCTACGCCGATGGATGAAATGACCTCTGCATTTTCGGGTATCTGGTACTTAAAGCCCATATCGTTAGCTGTAAAAGTAAGAAGTGTTCCAGCACCGCCGCCGGCACCTACCAGCACGATCTGATCCCGTTCGATCTTGTATTTGCTGATCAGATCTTCGATCACCGGTTTGATCTTGTCAGTTGATTTCTGGAGAATGGCTCTTGCTGTGTCCTCTACAGACATTCCTACTTCATCAGCCAGCAGCTTAATGGCCTTTGCAGCAGATTCCACATTGCCCCTTGCATAGTCCCCCTCTGCCAGTATGCCCAGCACATTGGCCGCACATGTATTGGTAATGGTAACAGACTCCCCATTGTTTAAGCGGATAGCCACATAATCGCTTGGGTCATTTTCCCTTGGCTGCATATAGTAAAGGCTTGCACCGTCAAAAAGCTTCGGATCTGTAAAGCAGGCATATCCCATATTGGCAATGTGGGCCGAACGTGGGCCTACATCTACGATACCCCCTTTTCCGGCACGGACCATGGAACCTCCTGCTACACCCAGGACACGCACATCCAGGGAATTTACATACGTGCGGTGACCGCCGATGATCGCATAATCCACTGCAGGACGGCCATTTTTTATAACGCCGATATTTGTGGAAGTTCCTCCTACCTCAAAGTAAATGCCATTGGAAGCACGAAGGTACATCAGTGCCCCGATCACAGATGCCGCCGGGCCTGAAAGCATGGTCAGCACCGGACGTTTTTTCATCTCTCCCACTTCCATAACACCACCGTCACCGCGCATGATCATAAGCGGTACTTTTACCCCAGTGGAACGCACAGAAGCTTCTGTACTGTTGGCTGTCTCCATCATCTTTGGAAGGATACTGGCATTTAATGCCGCTGTACGGGTCCTGGTAGTCAGGCCGTAAAGCTTTGTGATGTCAGATGCCATAGAAGCCGGAAGTCCCATAGACTCTGCTGTCTCTGCCACCATTTTTTCTTCTGTCATATTGTCTACGCCAAAGGCCTTGGATGCCACGATCACACGGTCTCCCTGGTCATACAGACTCTGGATCACCTGTTTTACAGATCCTTCGTTCATATCCTTCGACTTCATAAATGCGGAATGTATTTTAATGAATTTTCCTGTTCCCAGATCAATATCCGGTATTTTTGTCTGACGTTTTGCAAGCCACCCTTCAATACCGCCTTTACCGATGCCTACAACTCCCACATCTGCCACGTCGCCTTCCAGAAGGGCATTGGTAGCCTGTGTGGTACTGTGGGCAATGAAGATCACCTCATCAGGACTGATATTACTGGACTCAAGGCATTTCTGGAAGGAATCCACAACGCCCTTTGCCACTCCTTCTTTTGCAAAGTGGGTGGTCATAACAGAACCTTTTCCTACGATTTCGTTAGTGGCATTGTCAATGGCTACTGCCTTTGTATGAGTACCGCCTACGTCGATCCCGATTCTGATCGCACGTTTTTCCATAATTTCTTTATCCTCCTATCTTACAGAACGCTGCTGTATACCACATATCCAAGAACTTCAATGGCAATCATTGCCAGCCATCCCCATGGAAGGTTGGTCTTGATATAGGTCTTTGGTTCCAGTTTTGCATAGCTTAATGCCCACATGGTCCAGGACTGGGTCGGGCAGGAAGAAGCAACGATAGCAACCGGCGGAACCAAAAACAGCATGAACAGATATGGCTCTGTAAATACGCCCATAGCCTGTAAAATAGATGCAAGGGCAATACCGGAACCCCAGATCATTAACGGTCCTCTAAATAATGCCAGAGGAGCAACCACGCAGAATACTACTAATAATACTACGGGAGACTGTGGGATGATGCCGCCTAACAGGTTCTGAAGGATAGGTGCCACCTGTTTTGCAGCAGCCTGGAAAATATTAACGCCGTATAGCATACCGATCAGAAGACCGGAATCAGCAACACCATCGTACAGAGTCTTCTGTACTTTTTCTACTGCTTTTGCATAGCTGGTCATATTTCTGGTAAATAACAGTCCTAAAAAGATACCTAAAAGAAAAGCAGGAACTGGCTGCCATTTAAAGAAAGAAACCATAATAATGGGAACAAAAGGAACGATCATGCAGTAAAATGGAAGTTCTCTTGCTTCCGGTGCAGAAACAGCTGCAAATGCTCTGGACTTGCCCTGTTTCATAAAGTTGAATACAATAAATACGATCATGATGACTACACTGATCACAGTTGCGATCAATGCAAAATGGATATATGTATCATCATATTTAATATCCGGGAATACAGCAAAGAACTGACTTACATAAGCAATGTTTAAATACATGCCGGATGCAACTGCCAGCATATAGGCACCTAATGCCGTTTTCTTATCAATACCAAGAGAGAACATGATCGGCAGAACGATCATACCGATGGCCATTACAGAACCAACACCAAATGCGCTGCAGAAGATCAGTGCGCAAACTACATTTAAAAGAATGGCTGTCATCAGGGGTTTATCACCTGCCAGCTCTACTGTCTTTTTAATGATATAACCTGCAATACCTGTATCTACCAGTACTCTTCCGAACCAGGCTCCAAAAACGATGATGGCAATAGTCGCTCCATAATTTTCTACTGACTTCTGGAATACATCTGTTACTACCGTTTGGATCGGCACCATACCAATGATGCACCAGAGGATCGCTGTTACAATAAATCCCACCAGAAGATTGCCCCCTTTAAAGCAATACACGATGAGACCGATAAAAGTGATAAGTAATAAAATACCCGCAAGAATGTCCATACATTTAACCTCCTAGATTTTTTATGGTTTACCGGTAACTCGCTAATATATCAGTACTGATATATTAACATTGATATATCAGTTTTGTCTATGGGTATTTATCCTATTTTTGCCCGTCTTTATTGTGCATATTATACAATTAACAGTTTCTTAACGCCATATAAATTTGTGCGTTTTACATTTTTTAGATATGTGTTCACTTTTTATCTTGCTGCTTTTGTTTGGCACTGATATATCAGTTTAAATGGAATAAAAAATGACCCCGGCATTTCCAGAGTCATCTTTCATTTTTTATTTTATTTTTCTTTCAACTCATCACACCGCTTCGCCAGCTCATAAGCCCGTTCCCTGGTCTGATCTACCATGCTGGAGGCATAAGACAGGCTGTTTCCTGTTTTGCCGGAGCTGTCAGCTGCATCTGATTCCCGTTTTTTCAGCCAGTCTTTCTCTTCATTTGCAAGATTTAAGGCTTCTTCCTTGGGAAGTGCTTCTAATAAAGCATTATAAACAACGCTTAATTCCCCGTCCCACATCTTAAGTTCTGTCTCTGCAGATGTTTTAGCAGAATAAACATTGGAATCTGTCTCATGTTCCCGCATTTTCTGGATCTGGCTGTCCAGATTCTTTAAGCGGTCCGTATAGCTTTCCTGATCTGAACTTTCAGCAAGAACTGTATTTTTATCGGTTTCCCGGTCTGCGGACTGTGTATCCGGATCGGCTTCTGCCTGAACCTGCAGCTGGTTCTCATCTTCTGCCTGAACCTGTGTGTTTTCATCTTTTCCAGGTTCCGCAACGCTTTCGTCTTTGGCAGCAACCAGTGACACTGCCTGAGGCTCTTGCATCTCTGCATCATTTTCCGTTTCCGGTACTGGCGCCTTTAATGCCTGTGTATCTGTCTCTTCCCTCACTTTTTCTTCTTCCAGTTTATCCTGAGATTTCTGCGGTTCATCCTGCTGTAAAGCAGCTGCCGCACCAACGGCTTTTTCTGCCGCATCTCCTGAAAGAACCTGGATCTCACTTTCCTGCTGGGTCTTCACAACGGAACTTGTATAGCTGGTAATAGCGATCCCTGCTGCCAGAATACAGCCGATAATGACCCACACCCTTCTGTCTTTCATCTATTCACACCCTGTCCATGGTCTGTAAAATTTCTTTCCCAAATGACAAAACTGCCTGAGGGAAATATTTTGCAACAATATTTTTCAGTCATACAGTACCATAAAATCGGACACTTGTGAATACTATTCCGAAAGGAGTAATATATTGTAAGATTTGCGTAAAAATTAAGGTTGCTGCAAAATGCATCAGCCCCAACCTATTAAAGGGATAACCCTTCATCTGTCATCAGATCTGTTCCGTCTGCCGCTGTAGTAGCCAGTTCATCACACCGTTCATTCTGAGGATGTCCGGCATGGCCCTTTACCCAGATGAACGTAACCTGATGCTGTTCCTTCGCCTTTAAAAGCCGCTTCCACAGGTCGATATTTTTTACCGGACCGCTTTTTCCACGGTTCCAGCCTTTGGCGATCCAGCCTTTTATCCAGTTCTGGTTAAAAGCATCTGTAAGATATTTGGAATCTGAATAAAGCTCTATCTTACAGGGGCGGTTTAATGCCTCTAAACCTGCAATGGCTGCCATCAATTCCATACGGTTATTGGTGGTCTTTTTATAGCCTGCGGATAAAGTTTTCTCATGAAGCTGGCCATTTTTATCCACATAATGCATGACCACGCCATAGCCGCCTGGTCCGTCTGGATTTCCTCTTGCTGATCCATCTGTGTAAATCTTTACTTCTGTCATTTTTCTGTACTCCTGTTGTTATTAATGTTCTCTCAGCGGCTTTCATGCATATTTCAGGTTATAACTCCGTATACTTAACGGTTCCATTTCTCGCATAAAGCCAGTATCTGTTCTGTAAAACGGGTCAGATCCTGATTGGCTCCTCCCTGGTTGCGTGCGATCACATCCATAAGCATCTGTCCTGCATCCACCAGTCTGGTATATACTCCTGTTGCCTTTCTGGCTGCCTGAGTTTCTGCCTCTACCAAAACAGGTTCGGTCTCCCTGATCCATACGCCTTTTATCAGATCAAATTCAGATCCGGAATAGGGAGCTTTCGCTGTAAGTCCCAGCTGGGTATTTAAAGCATCTGTCAGTGACTGGCAGGATTCATCATTTCCATGTACTACAAATACGTATTTCGGCTTTTGTTCAAAGGCTGCTGCCCAGGTAAGAAGGCCGTCTCTGTCTGCATGACCGCTGATGCCGTCTAATGTCTCAATATGGGCCCTGACATCGATTTCTTCTCCAAAAATCTTAACTGCCGGCGCCCCATCCTGAAGCAGGCGGCCTAAGGTTCCTTCTGCCTGATATCCCGCAAATACCACACTGCACTCTTCCCGCCACAGATTATGTTTTAAATGATGACGGATACGGCCTGCATCGCACATACCTGCTGCGGAAATGATCACCTTGGGCGTCATATCAAAGTTGATATTTTTAGACTCTTCACTGGTAACGGAAAGCTTCAATCCTGGAAAATCAATAGGGTTGATGCCCCGCTCTACCAGTGCCTTGGTTTCCTCATCGTAACATTCTACCAAGTTCTGTTTAAAAACATGGGTAGCTTCCACCGCCAGAGGACTGTCCACGTATACCTGGAAGCCGTCATGGCCGGTAACCAGCTTTTCTTCTTTAATGTGGCGGATCATGTAAAGTAATTCCTGGGTTCTGCCTACTGCAAAGGCCGGGATCACTACATTGCCCTGACGATCCAGTGTTTCCTGAATAATACGGGCAAGCCCCGTCACGTGATCTTCGCCTTTTTTGTGATAGCGGTTTCCATAGGTGGACTCCATAACCACATAATCGCCGTCAGAAATATACTGGGGATCTCTGATCAGCGGCTTATTTTTATTTCCGATATCGCCGGAAAAGACGATTTTTCTCTGTTCGTCTCCTTCTGTTGCCCAGATCTCAATAGAAGCAGAACCAAGAAGATGGCCTACATCCGTAAAGCGCAGCGTAATGTTCTCGTTCAGCTTGAATTTCTGTCCATATGCCACACCTTCAAAATGGCCTAAAACCCCTTCTGCATCCTGCATGGTATAAAGAGCCTCTACCTCTGTTTTGCCGGCCCGGCGGGCCTTTCTGTTGCGCCACTCTGCCTCCATTTCCTGGATATGGGCACTGTCACGGAGCATAATACCGCACAGATCTGCAGTTGCATAGGTAGTGATGATCTGCCCCTTAAATCCCCTGGCATAGATCCAGGGAAGCATTCCTGCATGGTCAATATGAGCATGAGTCAGAAACACATAATCAATGTCGCTGTAACTAACCGGAAGCTCTGCATTCTGGTAAACATTATTCCCCTGTTCCATACCACAGTCAATCAGAACTTTTGTGTCTCCCACTTCCAGAAAATGGCAGCTGCCTGTTACTTCATGATCCGCTCCGATAAAGGTCAGTCTCATAAGCATTCTCCCCTCTGTTGCCCTTTTATTACGATCTTAAGGGCCTCGTTTTTGCTAACCATAGTATAGCACATTTGCACGTTTATTTGCAATCTTTTTCAGTTATTTTACGCATATTGTACAAATTTTCTGAAAATGTTGTTTATGCCGCCGCAGAAGGCTGTTGAAAAATGCAGCTGCGCTTTTCTGCCATCCAGATGTTCTGCCTCTTCGAGACATCTGTACGAGCAGAGCGGACTTCAGTCCGAACTGAGCGTACAGATATAACGAGAAGCTGTGCAGACAGCGGATGCAGAAAAATAGTAGCTGCATTTTTTAACAGCCGCTTGTTTTTCTTTTAGACTCATTAGATGATGATACAGATCATGCCGCCGTTGCTGTCGTTGATGATCTTCTGCAGGGTATCCTGCAATTTCTGCTGGCATTCATCTGTCATCTGGGATATCTTAGCCTGGATGCCGTCTTCTACAATCTGCTCAATGGATTTGCCAAAAATATTGGCATTCCAGATACCTTCTTCCCCATCTTTGGAACTGGAATTTATGTAAGCGATAAGATCCTTTGCCTGCTGCTCGCTTCCGACAATAGGAGCGATTTCTGTTTCGATCTGTGCACGGATCAGATTCACCGACGGCGCCTGGGCTTTCATTTTCACACCATATTTATTTCCATGGCGGATCACTTCCGGGGCATCTAGCAAAATCTCATCTCTCTGGGGCATCATGACCCCATATCCCTTTAATCTTGCCTGGGCCAGAGCTTCTTTTACTTTATCATACTCTTTTTGCATACCAGCTAAAGTGCTTAAAGTCTGCATCAGCTGATACTCCCCTTCAATAGGCAGTCCTACATAGTCGCTTAATATCTGATAATAATAGCTGTCATCCATCTGCACCTGCAAAGACACGGTACCGTCTGCCATTTCCATTTTTTCTATGGTGATCTTTTCCACAGGGCCTGACTGCTCTCCAAAATCCTTCACCTGCGCAGCAGCATCTTTCATGTGACTGACTTTCTTTAACAGTTCCTTTGCTATTTCGATCACCTGGTTCTTTAACCAATGAGAAGCAGGCAGGACCTCCAGCCATTTAGGAATATGAAAATCCAGTTCTGTTACAGGAAATTCTTTTAAAACACTTTCCAGAATATGAAAAATATCTTCTTTTTTTAACTGCTCACAGCTGACAGGAAGGACCGTCACGCCATATTCTGCTGACAGTTGTTGGGCCAGTTTTAAGGCTTCCTCTGAAAATGGCTTTGTAGAATTCAAAAGCAGGATAAAGGGCTTTCCCAGCTTTTTAAGTTCATCCACCGTCTGTTTTTCCGCCTCTATGTACGCCGGACGTTTTAACTCTCCAATGGATCCGTCTGTAGTCACTACAATGCCGATCGTGGAATGATCCCCTATGACTTTTCTGGTTCCTATCTGTGCTGCCTGGGTAAAGGGGATCTCTTTCTCTGACCAGGGTGTTTTTACCATCCGTTCTTCCCCGTTTTCCACATGGCCTGCTGCCCCGTCTACCATATACCCCACACAGTCAATAAGGCGCACCTTTGCCTGGATCCCATCGCCTAAAGTGATCTGCACTGCCTCCTTTGGGATAAATTTAGGCTCTGTAGTCATTACCGTCTTTCCCCCTGCACTTTGCGGAAGTTCATCGGTACTCACCGCTTTCAGGCTTTCATCTTCCATGGCCGGAAGCACTGCTAACTCCATAAAGCGCTTGATAAATGTCGATTTTCCCGTGCGCACCGGCCCAACTACGCCAATATAGATCTCTCCCTTTGTTCTGGCCTGAATATCCTTGTATACATTAAAATTGTCCATAAAAATACCCCCTTGCACGTTTCTACAACATATGCCGGGGGTATTCTTTTTATTCTTTTTAGTTACAGGTTTTACTCGCTTAAGTAAGCCTTCTTTACACGATCATTGTTCATCAGATCTTTTGCATCACCTGAAAGTGCAATGGTTCCTGTCTCCAGAACATATGCCTTATTGGCAATAGAAAGAGCTTTCTTTGCATTCTGCTCTACCAAAAGAACCGTAGTACCGTCTTTATTGATCTGCTGGATAATATCAAAGATCTCATTTACATAGATAGGTGAAAGTCCCATGGACGGCTCATCCAGTACCATTACCTTTGGATGACTCATAAGCGCACGACCCATAGCTAACATCTGCTGTTCACCGCCGGATAAGGTTCCTGCCAGCTGGTTCTTTCTCTCTTCTAGACGGGGGAAACGTTTGTAGATCATCTTTAACGTCTCTTCGATCTCATTTTTGTCTCTGCGTGTATAAGCGCCCATCATCAGATTCTGTAAAACAGAAAGGGTTGCAAACACACGGCGTCCTTCCGGAACATGAGCGATTCCCATGCTTACCAGCTTATATCCTGGGATATGGGTAATATCTTTTCCCTCGTAAATGATCTTTCCTGCTTTTGCGCTTAACAAGCCGGTAATGGTATGCAAAGTAGTTGTCTTTCCTGCACCATTGGCTCCGATCAGCGCTACAATGTCTCCCTGCTCTACATCAAAGGAGATTCCTTTTAAAGCCTGGATCACACCATAGTATACTTCCAGGTCTTTTACTTCAAGCATTGCCATCGTATCTCTCCTCCTTATTCACCCAGATATGCTTTGATAACTTCCGGATCATGCAGTACATCACTGGTAGCGCCTTCTCTTAAGACCTGTCCGAAGTTTAATACAGTCAGTTTCTCGCAGATACCGCTTACCAGCTTCATATCATGTTCAATAAGAAGTACGGTCATGTCAAAATTGTCCCGAACAAAACGGATGGTCTCCATCAGTTCTGCTGTCTCGTTAGGGTTCATGCCGGCTGCCGGCTCATCTAACAGAAGGAGCTTTGGCTCCGTTGCCAGTGCTCTGGCGATCTCTAACTTTCTCTGCTTACCATAAGGTAAGTTAGAAGCCTTGAAATCGCATTCTTTATCCAGATCAAACACTTTTAACAGGCTCATGGCCTCTTCGTCCATCTCTTTTTCAATCTTATAATATCTTGGAAGACGGAAAATACCTTCTACCGTGGAATATTTGTGATGGTTGTGAAGACCTGCTTTTACATTGTCAAGAACAGACATATCCTTGAAAAGGCGGATATTCTGGAACGTTCTTGCAATACCGTCCTGATTGATCTCAATAGTACTCTTTCCAGTAATATTTACACCGTCTAAAACAATACTTCCTGCATTTGGTTTGTATACACCAGTAAGAAGATTGAAGATCGTGGTCTTTCCTGCACCATTGGGTCCGATCAGACCATACAGCTGGCCTTTTTCGATCTCAATGTGGAAATTATCAACTGCTTTTAAGCCGCCAAAGGATATGCTTAAATTCTTTACTTCCAGTAATGCCATATTATTTTGCCTCCTTTGCCGGTTTCTTATTTCCCTTTAATGCTGCAAATATTCTCTCGCGGAGTACTACAAACTGAGGTGCAGAGTTAAACAGCATTGCTAAGATCAGCACAATGGCGTACATCAGCATACGGTAATTGCTCAGACCTCTGAGCATCTCAGGAAGGAGATACAGGATAACTGTAGCGATCACAGAGCCACGGATGCTTCCAATACCGCCAAGGACTACATAAACAAGGATCATAATAGACATATTATAACCAAAGTTCTTCGGCAAAGCAGTAAGTGTTGTCAGGTTATGTGCATAGAGAACGCCTGCTACGCCTGCAAGACCTGCGGAAATGCTAAATGCCATCAGTTTGTATTTTGTAATATTGATACCAATGGATTCTGCTGCAATACGATTGTCACGTATAGCCATGATGGCACGGCCGGTACGGGAATTAATCAGGTTCATTACAATAAATAAAGTAATAAGTACCAGGATCACACCAATAGTAAAGGTTGCTGCCTGAGGCGTACCGGTAATACCCTGTGCTCCCTTGATCAGCACCTCGCCATCAGCATCCATTTTTAAAGACATGGAATCCTTTAAAGAAATATGGAATCCGGAAGCATCTCTTCCCAGATATACAGCATTGATGATATTCTTAATGATCTCACCAAAAGCCAAGGTTACAATAGCCAGGTAGTCACCTTTTAAGCGAAGTACCGGGATACCAATAAGGATACCGAAAACAGCTGCTACTGCTGCCCCGATAAACACTGCGATCACCAGGGAAACGGTTGGATCCATCGCACCTTTCATGCATTTGGAAAACAGTGCTCCGGAGAAAGCTCCCACGCACATGAAACCTGCGTGTCCAAGGCTTAACTCACCCAGGATACCTACTGTCAGGTTCAGGGAAACTGCCATAATAACATAGATACAGAAAGGAACTAAAAGTCCCTTCATCAGGCTGGACATATGTCCGGTTCCCATTAAGATCTGAACAACAATATATGCCGCTACTACAATGGCATAAGTGATCATATTATTAATAAATGTCTTCTGTTTTGCTTTACTTTTCATACCCGCACCTACACTTTCTCACTGATCTTCTTGCCAAGAATACCGGTGGGTTTTACTAACAGTACAATGATCAGCACTGAGAACACAATGGCATCTGAAAGCTGGGAAGAAATATACGCCTTGGAAAGGATCTCGATCACACCTAAAAGAACGCCTCCGATAAATGCGCCTGGAATGGATCCGATACCGCCAAATACAGCTGCCACGAACGCCTTGATACCTGGCATGGAACCTGTATATGGTGTTAAGGACGGATAAGCGGAGCATAACAGCACACCTGCAATGGCTGCCAGTGCAGAACCAATGGCAAAAGTCAGAGCAATGGTTCCGTTTACATTGATACCCATTAAGGTCGCTGCGCCCTTATCTTCTGAAACAGCCAACATAGCCTGTCCTGCTCTTGTACGGTTAATAAATGCCATCAGGCATACCATGATCACAATACAGGAAAGAATGGTTGCAATGGTCTCACCGGTAATATTTAACTGACCGCCTGCCAGTTTTAATGCCGGGATCTTTACAACAGAAGTAAATGACTTTGTATCAGCGCCAAAGATCAGCAGTGCTACGTTCTGCAGCAGATAGCTGACGCCAATGGCTGTGATCAGTACAGCAAGAGGTGATGCATTACGTAAAGGCTTATAGGCCACACGTTCAATGACAACACCTAACAATGTGCATGCTGCTACTGCCAGCAGGACGCCTAACATAGGCGGAAGTCCCATGGAGCTGACTGTGACGAACACAACATAGCTTCCTATCATAATAATATCACCGTGAGCGAAATTCAGCATCTTCGCAATACCATAAACCATGGTATATCCCAGTGCGATGATCGCATATACACTGCCCAGGCTGACGCCATTGATCAAATAGTTGATAAAGCTCATACATACACCTCTTCATTGAATATTAGAAAGTTTCTTACGGAAAAAGCGCCTTATAAAACCAAGAGGGTTGTCATAGTGACAACCCTCTTTTGGGTTATTGATCCGTTTTTCTTAACTTTCTGAAATTAATTATTCCATAGCCTTGTAAGCACCATCTACAACCTGAACAGCCTTAGGATCCTTCTCAGGCTCACCTTCCTCTGTCCAGCTCATGTTGGTACCAGTCAGACCGTCTACCTTGATCTGAGTCATAGCACCTTCCATAGCATCGCAGATATCACTTACAGACATATCAGGAGTTACATTTGCTTCTTCCATAGCAGCCTTGATGATGTAGATTGCATCATAAGCATCTGCTGCGAACTGGATTGGAGTCTCGCCGTATGCGTCTTCAAAGCTCTTTACAAAATTTACAGTCAGATCATCTGTAGCATCTGCTGCAAATGGAGTTAACAGCATCAGTCCTTCTGCCAGCTTCACATCAAAGTTCTGTACCTGTAACAGACCGTCCATACCATCGCATCCAAAGAACTGTGGAGCAAATCCCATGGTGTTAGCCTGCTGAAGGATCAGGGAAGCTTCTGTGTAGTAGATTGGTAAAAATACCAGTTCTGCGCCGGATTCTTTTGCTTTCTGTAACTGAGTAGAGAAGTCTTTGTTGCTGTCAGCGGTAAATGCTTCTGCGTCAACAACTTCGATGCCCTGGTTTGGAGCTTCCTGTGCAAACTTCTCATAGATACCACTGGAATATACATCAGAGCTGTCGTAAATAACAGCTACCTTGCTTGCCAGCTTGTGCTCGCCAATGTACTTAGCAGATGCAGTACCCTGAGCCGGGTCAGAATAGCATACACGGAATACATTTGGATTCTCAGCACACTCTACTGCAGAACCAGATGGAGTGATCTGGAACATATTATCAGCTGCAGTTTTATCAGCAACTGCGATACATGGAGCAGAGGTAACAGTTCCCATGAGAACCTGCATACCCCAGTCTTTTAAGGTATTGTAAGCATTTACTGATTTCTCTGCATCATGCTCATCATCCTGGAACTGGAATTCGATCGGCACACCGTTGATACCGCCTGCATCGTTGATCTCCTTAACAGCGATCTCTGCACCGTGCTGTACAGCCAGACCATAAACTGCTGCGCCTCCGGTTACAGGGCCAATGCCGCCGATCTTAAATACAGCGCCATCTGCTGCTGCACTGCTTTCGCCTTCTGCTGCTGCACTGCTCTCACCTTCTGCTTTGCTTTCACCAGCAGCAGCTGCTGTAGTGGATGCGGAACCTGAGCCGCCGCATGCTGTTAAAGATGCTGCCATAACAACTGCTAAACCAGCGCTTAAGAATCTTTTCTTCATAATTGTTTCCTCCTCAATTAACTGTATCCGGCATGTATAAATGCAGATACATTTTCTAGCTTTTTACATTATAGGAACTGAAATTTGCCTTGTCAACACCTTTTTATAAAAAAATGTTAGAAAAGCGCTCTCATCCATAACCTGTAGTTATAGGAGCTATTCCTTATCCCAGATAAGGCTGCTGTTTTCCATGCATTTATCCCGGAGCATCAGCTCAGCTAACGCATCTTTTGCAGACTTGCCATCAAATAAAACTTCATTCACCTGCTCTACGATTGGCATGGTCACCTGATATTTTTCAGCCAGTTTCAGTGCTGCTTTTGCAGAATAAACACCTTCTACTACCATCTTTACTTCTTTCATAGCTTCATCCATTGTATAGCCTTTACCGATCAGGATTCCGGCCCTGCGGTTGCGGCTGTGCATACTGGCACAGGTAACGATCAGATCGCCGATACCGGTAAGTCCGGAAAATGTTTCTTTTTTTCCGCCCATGATCGTTCCTAAACGGGTGATCTCTGCAATTCCTCTGGTGATCAGTGCTGCCTTTGTATTATCTCCGCATCCCAGACCATCTGCTGTACCTGCTGCCAGAGCGATCACATTTTTTAAAGCTCCGCCTAACTCAATACCCAGCATATCCGGGCTTGTGTATACACGGAATACAGGACTCATAAATAAACTCTGCACATATTCTGCAGCTTTCTTACTGTGAGCACCTGCCACACAGGTAGTGGGAAGGCCTCTGCTCACTTCTTCCGCATGGCTTGGACCGGAAAGAACTGTCACCTCTGCCTGCGGAAGTTCTTCCTCGATCACTTCAGAAAGAGTTTTTAAAGTTGCTTCTTCAATTCCCTTTGCCACATTTGTAACGATCTGACCTGGTTTTAACCATGGTTTCATTTTCGCTGCTGTCTGTCTCACGTAGACAGATGGCACTGACAAGACCAACAGATCCTTGTCTTTCATAGCTGCCTCTAAATCACCTGTTATATGGATCGTTTCCGGTATTGGCGTGTCCCCTAAATTAGGATGCTTTCTGTTTACTGTTAAACTTTCTACCTCTGCTGGAACTGCTGACCACAATTGCACTTTATGACCATTTCCGTTTAAAAGGATCGCCAGTGCTGTTCCCCATGTTCCTGATCCGATTACTCCAATTGATGCCATGACCCCACCATCCTTTTCTCATTTTTACTCTTTCTTCGCACCGATCTTATTTTCATTTCCATGGATCAGACGAACGATATTTGCTCTATGACGCCAGAATGCCATAGCTGCGATCACTGCAGTCACTGCGCCATATTCTATAGAAGAAACAGAACTCAGTCCATAAGCACCGCATCTTCCCATATAGATATTCCATGCCAGTAAAATAGCGGAAACGACCAGAGAACCTAAAGAAACATAACGTGTTACAGCCACGATCAGTATAAATACTGCCAGGCATAAAATCGTCAGTCTCCAGTCAATAGAGAAGATGATCCCTGCTGTTGCCGCAATTCCCTTTCCTCCTTTAAAATGGAGATAGAAAGGAAAATTGTGTCCCAGGATCACTCCCAGGCCAATATAAAGCATATATACATAAGCATAATCCGGCTGATCTTTAAAAATAAAACGAACAGTCAGACAGGGGATCACTGTTTTTAAGAAATCTCCCAAAAATACCGTAAGACCTGCTTTTTTCCCCATAACGCGCAGCGCATTTGTACTGCCGGAATTGCCGCTTCCATATTTGCGGATATCAATTCCATGTACCCTTCCATAAATATAACCCGTCTGAAAGATACCAAACAGATACCCGATTGCCAAACATAATAGACGTTCCATCTTTATACCCCTTATGTAATTTTATAGCATTTATTTTTGTATTTTCACACACTGTTTGCATTTTCCTATGTGGCCATTTGTCCGTGTAGTGCGTACATTATTTTTTCACAACTTAAACGCAATTCAGGGACTGCTGCGCCAGCTGTTTATAAAAGCTGTCTGCAGCAGGCCCTGCCAGGTTACATTGTTTATATAATAACTACTTATCTTTTTCTTTACGTTCACGGATGAGGAATTTCATAGAAGTTCCTCTGAAACCAAAAGCGTTGCGGATCTGATTTTCCAAATATCTGGTATAAGAGAAATGCATCAGTTCCTTATCGTTTACGAAAACTACAAATGTCGGCGGCTTTACTGCTACCTGTGTTACATAGTAGATCTTTAAACGCTTGCCCTTATCAGACGGCGGCTGCTGCATAGCAACGGCCTCGGAAACGATCTCGTTTAACACACCGGTAGCCACACGCAAATTCTGGTTCTGGCGCACTGCATCGATCATTTCAAAGAGTTTTGGAAGTCTCTGCCCTGTTTCAGCAGAAATGAAAATATACTCTGCATAAGGCATAAAAGAAAGCGTCTCTTTTAACTTATTCGTATACTGATAAATGGTCTTGTCATTCTTTTCTACTGCATCCCACTTATTTACTGCAACGATAATACCTTTTCCGCGTTCATGTGCAATACCTGCGATCTTTGCATCCTGCTCGGTAATGCCTTCTTTAGCATCGATCACTACAATGACTACATCTGCACGGTCTACTGCTGTTACAGTGCGGATGATGCTGTAGCGCTCTAAGTCCTCTTTGATCTTATTCTTGCGGCGAAGTCCGGCTGTGTCAATAAATACATAAGGAACACCATTATGAATGATCTCTGTATCCACTGCATCTCTGGTGGTTCCTGCAATATTAGAAACAATAACACGGTTTTCACCTAAAAGCTTATTGATCAGAGAAGATTTTCCTACATTCGGCTTTCCTACAACTGCGATCCTCGGACGTTCATCTTCCTCTTCTTCCATCTGGGAAGCATCAAAATGCTTTACTACCTCATCTAACAGATCACCAATTCCCAAACGGGAAGCACCGGATACAGGGATCGGATCACCGATTCCCAGATTATAGAACTCATAAACATCATTTCCGAACTTTGCAAGACTGTCTACCTTATTCACTGCAAGGATAACAGGTTTGCGGGACTTACGCAGCATATCTGCCACCTTAGAATCAGCATCTACCAGGCCCTGACGCACATCTACAATAAATACGATCACATCAGCGGTAGCAATGGCGATCTCCGCCTGCTCTCTCATCTGTGAAAGGATGATATCGCTGCTGTCAGGCTCAATACCTCCTGTATCGATCAGTGTAAAATTCATATTCAGCCAGGTACAGTCTGCATAAATTCTGTCTCTGGTAACACCAGGTGTATCTTTTACAATGGAAATGGTATCCCCTGCGATCACATTAAACAAGGTTGACTTTCCAACGTTCGGCCTTCCTACAATAGCCACGACTGGTTTACTCAATTGTTTTCCTCCTTACTTTATCAACACGTTTTAAAAACGTTTCTACATCTGTTTTCGCACAATCTTATATTCATCATCTGACTGATAATAAGGACATGCCTTTACATCTCCCTTCAGGAAACGTACCATCGTCCTCATCTAAATCTACTTCGCAGACATAGTAATCATTTTCTTCATCATATACATAATTTCCGCAGCATTCACAGCTGCCGACGACCTTTTTATTCACCGTCTTCTTCCTCGCCTTCCTGATGAAAGCCGGTTTCATCGTCCTCTATATATTCATCTTCATCTTCCCACAATTCATCTAACTCATAGCCTTCATAGCCATATTCTTCACCTGGAAGCCCTTCTTGTTCTGGTTCCGGCAGCGGCTCTGCAGATGGATCAAGGATAGCATGGACAAAATCTTGCCCGTCTGATTTTACTATACGGATCTTAACTTGTAAAGCTTTTTCTACATCTTCTGCGGTCAGGTCATCCAGGAATACAGTTTCACCAATACGGAACATATTAATAGGAAGAAGGAGATATTCTCCCAGATCCTGGTCCTTAAGCTGAGCGATCAGATCCTTTGCTGTGATCAGACCGGAAACTGTGATGCTTTCCCCAAAGAAATCATTGCGGATAGGATAAATATTGATCGTTCTGTTTGGGAATTTTTCCTGGATCCAACCGGCATATTTCTTAATATACGGATAAGGAAGCCGGCCTGTTGCAATGGATACCATTCCAGGCTCATCGTTTCCTTCCAGCTGATCCAGTGCCTTAGATACCTCTGTTGCCATAAGCCGCAGCATCCCCACGCCATTCTCAAGCTGGATATAACCGTCATAACGTTCTTCTTCCGGCAGTTCCCTTTCAGCCAATGTATAGAACTCATCACTGGCATGGATGAAATGGATCCCGTACTGTGCATATATCTTTTTCTGCCACTTTTCGATCATATCAATGGTCGCGCAGGCATCTTCTTTTGTAAAAGGCTTCAAAGGATAAAGACCGTCTCTGTACTTTGAAAGTCCTACCGGCACCACGGAAACGCTTTGCATAATGGGCGCATATTTAAAAAGATCACTGATGGACCGCTCCAGTTCGGCTCCGTCATTCACGCCCTTACAGAGAACGATCTGTCCGTTCATGGGGGTTTGGGCCTCATATAAACGGTCAATCAGTTTCAGCGCTCTCCCGGCAAACCGGTTATGAAGCATCATACAGCGAAGTTCTGGATTCGTGGTCTGTACGGAAATGTTAATAGGAGCCAGTTTAAAGCGGATAATACGTTCTATGTCTTTCTCTTTTAAATTGGTCAGCGTAACATAATTTCCCTGAAGGAAGGATAAACGGGTGTCATCATCTTTGAAATACAGGGTTTCCCGCATTCCCGGCGGCATCTGATCAATAAAACAGAAAATGCATTTATTGCTGCAGGAACGATAATCGCTCATCAGACCATTTTCAAAGGTAAGTCCCAGATCTTCATAATCATTTTCTATATCAAGTTCCCATTCTTCCCCGTTGGCTTTTCGCACCACCATGGTCATGGACGGGCTGTTTACATAGTATTCGTAATCGAAAATATCTTCAACGGGATTGCCGTTGATGGTAAGGACTCTGTCTCCCGGCTCCAGCTCCAGTTCCTCGCCAATAGAACCCGGATCTACTTTTGAGATGGGATGTCCTTCCAGTTTCTTATTCATATTCATATAACCTCTACATATATTATAAATGGCTTATAAAAACAAATGCCGCTTTTGGCGCCGCTTGTTTTTTCCTGCGCTCTATTTACACTCAGGTCTCCCGCGCCCATGCGCTCTACTGCCTGCTTGCGCAGGCGAGACCTTCGTTAATGGCTTGTAAAAAACAAATGTCTGCTTCGCAGCCGCTTGTTTTTTCCTGCGCTCATTATATCTTACCAATTTTAAAGAAATTTGTAAACTAAATGCCGCAAAATAGTTTTTTAACGCTATTTTGCGGCATGATCTTTGTTCGTTATTATACTCACGACCCACGCGCTATCGCGCTCCACTGCCTGCTGCCGCAGGCGGGTCGCTGGTTGATGGCACTGAAAAACAACTGTCTGCTTCGCAGCCGCTTGTTTTCTTACGTGCTCATCAAATCTCTCCGTTGTGACGTCTCTGTACCAGTTTCTGGATCTTGTCTGTTGGGGACAGAGATGCACTGATGGAACGGTCATGGTTTAAGGAGTTGATAATAGCAGCTGTATACTTGCTCATATCAGCTTCCAGATACCACTTGCGGTCGAAAAGTTCTTTTGGACGGTAATTTAAGTTTGTGGTGATCACATAGTCCAGATATCCCTTTTCATAATATTCATCAAATTTCTCAAGACCATTGGTGAAAAGACCGAAGGTACAGCATACGATTGCTTTGGCTGCCTTTCTCTCCTTTAATTCCTTACATGTATCCAGCATACTCTCGCCGGAGGAAATCATATCATCAATAATAAGAACCGTCTTTCCTTCTACGGAAGAACCAAGGAATTCATGTGCAACGATCGGATTGCGTCCATTTACTACTTTGGAGTAATCGCGGCGTTTATAGAACATACCCATATCAACACCCAGGTTATTTGCCAGATATACTGCACGGTTCATAGCGCCTTCATCCGGGCTGATGATCATCAGATGATCTTTATCGATCTGAGTCGTCTTATCATAAGCAAACAGTGTTTTTACAAACTGGTAAGTAGGCATGAAGTTATCAAATCCATACAGAGGGATCGCATTCTGTACTCTTGGGTCATGAGCATCAAACGTAATAATATTCTCAACACCCATTGCGATCAGTTCTTCTAATGCCATAGCGCAGTCTAAAGATTCACGTTTGCTTCTCTTATGCTGACGACTTTCATATAAGAATGGCATAATTACATTTACACGATGTGCAGTCGCAACACAGGAACCGATGACACGCTTCATATCCTGGAAATGGTCATCTGGTGACATGTGATTGGTATAACCGCAAACAGTGTAAGGAATACTGTAATTCATTACATCCGCCATTACGAAAATGTCTGTACCTCTGACAGACTCATTGATCACTGCTTTTGCCTCACCGGTACCAAATCTGGGGCACTCAAAATCAAGCAGATAAGAATCTACATCATAACCACGGTAATGCAGATCAGCCTTGCGGCGTTTTAATTCCTCCATATCGTTGCGGCGGAACTGAACGATGTGGGAATCTACCTTAGATGCAAAATCCTTGCAGCTTTCCAGTGCAGCCAGCTTTAAAGGTGCTACTGGAAGAGAGTCGTTGAATACAAAATTATTAGCCATGAAAGCATACTCCTTTGTCCTATAATGGTCCTTTGTCTTATTGTTTTATACCATTTTCCATGTTAAGGGTCAAGTATTCAGGCGTATTTCCTTAAAAAATACATGATTTCAGTCCTAAAAAGGCTCCCATATTACCTCTTTCATTGCCCACCTTGCGATGTGAAAAAAGATATTCATGGTTGCACATAGTACAGATATTGGTGGTATGGATATTGTCCGGCTTTACTCCTGCTTCCATAAAAATGATCTCATTGGCCCGCCACAGATCCAGCTGGTATTTATCCGGGCGTCTGCCTGGTTCAATGATCTCATTGTGCCATTTGGGTCTGAACCCTTCCATAAACGCCTCTGCCACCTCTTCTCCTACCTCAAAACAGTCCTGACAGATACTCGGTCCTATACAGGTGATCAGATCTTTCGGATCCGTTCCAAAGGCTTTTGTCATGGCATGAATGGTACACTGTCCCATTCTGTTTACTGTCCCCCGCCAGCCGGAATGTGAAAGACCGATTGCTTTATGTTTCGGATCCAGAAAATACAGCGGTACGCAGTCTGCATAAAACGTTGCCAGCGTAATACCTTCTACATTGGTGATCAGCCCATCTACATCTGTATAATCTCTCTTACGCACTACCCCCTTTCCCGCATCTTCTTCTGTTACAAGACGTACATTGGTAGTATGTGTCTGGTTGGATGCCACCATACGGTCTCTGTCTACCCCTAAAGCCTTTGCCATCCGGGTATAGTTTTCCAGTACTGCCTCTTCCTCATCCCCTTTGTTGTAAGCAAAGTTCATTGTCGCATATTTTCCTTTGCTTGCGCCTCCCAAACGGGTGGAAAATCCGTTTACCACAAGACCGGTCTCTTCCAGCGCAGCAAATGAAAGATAAGGAACTCCATTTTCTTCCCTGTTTATAAACACATTGTTTTCATTTTTATAATTCCATTGGATCATCTGCCTGCCTCTTTTCTATGTAAGATACTAGTACAGCGGTACCAGCATCAAAACGCATTTCGTATCAGCTGTATACGTTCCCTGGTTATACCTACCACATCAAAACGGCAGGGCGTATTTTCCGGATAACCATAACGGCACAGGTAAAACAATGCTGTTCGCCGTATCTTTTCCTGTTTGCGATGATCTACGGCCTCAAAGGGAGATCCCCAGGATGTATCGGATCTGTACTTTACCTCTGTAAACACCAGTTCTTTTCCCTCCTGGCATACCAGATCGATCTCCCCTTGTCTGCACCGGAAATTTTTCTCTAAAATACGAAAGCCCTGTCTTTGCAAAAAAGCAGCCGCTGCTTCTTCGTAACGGCTGCCAATTTCCCTTTTATTCATGAAACTCCTAAACTTCTACAAAATGACCAATAAAGCTTCTTCTGTGGATGGGACATGGTCCAAATGCCTTTAATGCCTCAATATGAGCCTTTGTGCCATATCCTTTATGCTTTCCAAAGCCATACTCAGGATAGATCTCATCGTACTCCATCATCATATGATCCCTGGTAACTTTCGCTAAAATACTGGCCGCTGCAATGGATACGCTTTTAGCATCTCCTTTTACAATGGGGATCTGAGGGATCTGAACACCTGGAATGGTCACAGCGTCATTTAATAAAAGACCCGGTTCCACACCAAGACCTTTAATCGCCTCTCTCATTGCCTCATAAGTAGCCTGCAGGATATTGATCTCATCGATTCTCTGAGGAGTGGCGATCCCCACGCTCCAGGCAACTGCCTTTTCCTTGATCTCCAAGAAAAGTTCTTCCCTGCGTTTTTCAGAAAGCTTTTTGGAATCATTAAGATATAAGATCTGGCAGTTTTTTGGAAGAATGACCGCTCCCGCTGCCACTGGACCTGCAAGAGGTCCTCTTCCAGCCTCATCAATGCCGCAGATCAGCTCATACTGAGCATTTTCCTTCTCGTAGGCCTTCATCTCTTCCAGTCTTAAAAGTTCTTTTTCCAGTTTTTCCCCTTTTAACTCTCTGGCCATTTATTTCACCTTGATCCTGTCTTTATAATCCTCTGCCTTTTCCAGGCTGATGCGGCCTAATTTGCCTCCACGGAAATCGTCTAAAAGCAAAGCGGCTGCCCTTGACAGATCCAGTTCTCCGCCTTTCATCAGGCAGGCGCGGTTTCTTGCGATCTCTTCTAAGACTTTTACCCGTTCCTCATTTACATCTTCAATGCCAAAACGCTCTTTTACCACCTGCGGATAATCTTTCTCTAAAAGGCTGATCAGCTCACATGCCAGCTCATCTTTATTTAAGATCTGATCATTAATAGAACCGATCAAAGCCAGATGAAGGCCTACCTGCTGATCCTCAAAGCGTGGCCATAAGATACCTGGAGTATCTAAAAGCTCCAATGTTTTATTTAAGCGGATCCACTGATTTCCCTTTGTAACACCAGGCTTATTTCCTGTTTTAGCGCAGGCTTTCCCTGCAAAAGAATTGATAAAAGTAGATTTTCCTACGTTAGGGATACCCACTACCATTGTACGGATCGGGCGGTTTAAAATTCCCCTGCGTCTGTCTCTTTCAATCTTTTCTTTACATGCCTCCTGCTGCACCGCCTGTACCTGCTTTAAGGTTCCCTTGTTCCGGGCATCGATCTTTACTACATGGATCCCCATGTTCTCAAACATCTGAGCCCATTTGTGTGTCTGTCCCTCATCTGCCAGATCTGCCTTGTTTAGCAGGACCATTCTTGCCTTTCCAGCGGCAAGTTTATCAATATCCGGGTTACGGCTGGAAAAAGGGACTCTGGCATCCAGTAATTCGATCACCAGATCGATCAGCTTAATATCTTCCTGCATTGCCCTTTTTGCCTTGGTCATATGACCTGGATACCACTGTATATTCATCTTTTAACTCCTTTACGATACAAAGCCCAGATCCAATAACGGCAGCATGCGAAACCATACTTTGCCCAGTACCTGTTCTCTTTTTACATTTCCAATATTTGGAAAACGGCTGTCTTCACTGCTCCCCCGGTTGTCCCCCAACAGAAAATATTCTTTTTCTCCCAGGCGCACCGGATCTACAGCTCTTCCTGACAGGGAAACTTCTCCCATCTTATCATCTTTTAAAGGTTCTCCGTCAATATATACAAGACCGTTTCTGATCTGCACTGTCTCTCCCGGAAGACCAATGATCCGCTTCACATTTTTTTTGCCGTCTTCCCTCTCAAAGACCACCACATCAAAGCGACCTGGATCTCCTGTCACATAGATAATGCGGTTCATAAGGACCACGTCCTGGGCCCTTAACTGTGGCTGCATGGAATTGCCGGATATAAGGATCTGCTCTCCAAATCCATAAACCAGAAACCAGCCGCAGGCAATAGCTACCACAATATTTACGATCCACCTTACAGCCTTTCGCAGCCAGGCTGTGTCTTCATTAATATAGAAATCCAAACTGTTACCCCCGTCTGTGTGCGCCTGTCTGCAGCCTGCCCTTTATGAGCTAAAAAGGGGCAATTTACATTGCCCCTTTTTTAATCATTCCTGCTTCAATTATTTAACTAACTCTTTTACCTTAGCAGCCTTACCTACTCTGTCTCTTAAGTAGTTCAGTTTTGCTCTTCTTACTTTACCCTTACGAACAACTTCTACGTTGTCAACGCTTGGGGAATGTAATGGCCAGGTCTTCTCAACGCCGATACCGTTGGAGTTCTTTCTTACTGTGAAAGTCTCTCTTGCTCCGCCGTTCTGTCTCTTAATAACAGTTCCTTCGAAGATCTGGATTCTCTCGCGGTTACCCTCTTTGATCTTGTTGTATACCTTTACAGTATCACCAACTTTAAAGCTAGGTACGTTTTCCTTTAACTGTGCTGCTTCGATATTCTTAATAATTTCGTTCATGGTGTGAACCTCCTTCATCTATTGGATGTTCTTAATACTCTGTGTTATAAATCCTGTTCATAACACTTCAGTAGCAGAGGACCATCTATTCTTGTCACAACGAATTAATATTATCATAGTTTTTTATTAAATGCAAGTGTTTTTTCTATTATTTTGCAGCAGCTTTAAATGAAAAAGTAAATTCCACATGTCCCACATTTTATATGGAATTTAGTCTTACACTCAGGACCTTAAAAAGGTATGCTTATTATACCTCCTATCCGCAGTAGAAATGAGGTATATATGGAAACTACAAAACTAACTTACCAGAAACATTTAGATCAGGGCAGCAGGATCTTTATTGAAAAAAGTCTCGAACAGTCCCTCTCTTTACGCAGGATCGCACTTAGTCTTGGCAAAGATCCTTCCACAATCGCAAAAGAGATCAAAAAACATCGGATCTTTCAGGAACATAATAAATTCAACGAAACTCCTTTTCGGTGTGCTCTTGCTAAAGATTGCAAACGTACTTCCGTTTGCCACACGGAGTTGTTTTGCAGCCGACTTTGTACACGCTGTCCAAAATGCCATTCTTTTTGCAGCGATTATACCCCTTTTGATTATCACTGTCCTAAAACAGACAAAGCACCTTATGTCTGCAATGCCTGTCCTGCCAGAGGTCATTGCCGTTTGGATAAGTTTTACTACCGGGCTGTCCCTTCCCACCGCGAATACCGTACCACTCTTACCCAGGCCCGCACAGGGATCAATATGTCCGAAATTGACCTGGCTGCTCTCGATTCCCTTGTGTCCCCTCTTATCCGCAGCGGCCATTCCCCTTACATGATCCTGAAAAATCATCCTGAGATCCCTGTCTGCGAAAAAACTCTCTACAACTATATCTCTTCCTGCGTCCTTTCGGTCAAAAACCTGGATCTTCCTAAAAAGGTTAAATATAAGCCCAGAAAAGCTCACTCCCTTATCATTGATGACAGCGGTATCTTTGAGGGCCGCACTTACAAAGACTTTCTTGCTTTTCTTGATGAGTCTCCTGATACCCCCATCACTGAGATGGATACCGTTGTAGGGCCTTCCGGCAGTAAAAAAGTCCTCCTTACCCTGCACTTCTGTTCCTCCGCTTTCATGATGGCTTATTTATTGGACTCCAAAGACTCTTCTCAGGTAGAAGCGGTTTTCGACCGGATCAACCGTGCGGTATCCACCTCTCTTTTTTCAAAAATCATGCCTTTGGTCCTTACCGACCGCGGTATGGAGTTCCGCCACCCGGATGCTCTGGAATGCAGCATTGAAAACTCCCTGCGTACCCGCCTCTTTTACTGCGACCCCTTGGCTTCCTGGCAGAAGCCTCATTGTGAAAGGAACCATGAATACATTCGTAAGATCTGTCCTCAGACAGTTACTACCTTTGATCATCTTACTCAGGATGATGTGGTCCTTATGATGAGCCATATCAACAGCGCCTGCAGGCAGAGCCTTAATGGGCTGACTCCTTTTTCTTTAGCCAGGCTTATGCTTCCTAAAGCTTTGCTGGATTTCTTTGGTTTATATGAAATACCTGCGGACGAAGTCATCCTTTCGCCCGCACTTCTCAATGGTAAAAACAAGCTTTAATGTGTGTTGCACGAACCTGAAAAGCTGGTATTTCATGTGTTTACATTAGGGATATCCATGCCAGGCTGGCACATCGTGCCAACAGGCTTTGTTCCCTGCCTCACGGCAGGGGGCATGGCCTGTTTCCAAGCCTGTTCCACGCATGGATATGGGTTCCTGATGTCAACACTTTAATTACCCTGTAACTCAGGTTCAAAAATAGATCAATCTGCGGATATGAGCCAGCGTCAGCCCCCTCAGGCAGGTGGAATTTAGTCTTACAGGATCCGATTCCAGTTGCTGGCGGCCGCATGCTCTTTTTTTCAAAAATAGAGTTACAGAATAACTTAATTCCACAATAAAGGGTCTGACAACAACTGTCAAACCCTTTTTGTATCGAATTTAGTCTTCAGTATGGAATTTACTTTTACATGTGGAATTTAACTTTTCATTCAACCTATTTTGCAGCAGTGTTTTTCCCATCTGTTTTTAAAATCTGGATACAGACCTTCTTAATACGGTTTCCATTGACTCTGTGAGCAGACAGGCGGATATTTCCCACTGTAACCATTTCTCCCTGAACCGGAATGTGATCCAGTTTTTCTATAATAAGTCCGCCAATGGAATCATAATCTTCCGAATGCAGGGAAAGTCCCAGTCTGTCATTTACATCATCCAGACTCATGGCACCATCTACTAAGTAAACGCCATGTCCCAGCTTCACAAAATCCTTTTCCTCATCTGCATCATACTCATCGCGGATATCACCTACGATCTCTTCCAGAATATCTTCCAAAGTGACCAGTCCGGCGGTAGTTCCGTATTCGTCTAAGACAACTGCAATATTATTGGATGTTTTCCGCATTTCCAGCATTAATTCTGAAACCTTTTTGGCCTCGAAAGTATAAAGTGGTTTTCTCAGATGTTCTTTGATTGAAAATTTTTCCCTCTCGTCCTCTAACAGCAGGTCTTTAATATTAATAATGCCTACTACATTATCCTTGCTGTCCTGATAAACCGGAAAACGGGTATAACGGGTCTTGCGGAATTTTTCCATCAGTTCTTCATAACTTGCGTCAATATCAATAAAAGTCATATTCACGCGAGGTACCATAATGTCTCCTGCAACAGAATCATCCAGATCAAACACATTATTGATCATGTTCTTTTCATCTGTCTCAATCACGCCTTTTTCATGTCCCACTGCCACAATGGTACGAAGTTCATCTTCTGTCATAACATCAGACTTCTTATTGGGATCCACATGAAGCAGACGCAGAATACAACCGGACATTTGATTCACTGCCCAGATTGCCGGTGTCAGCAATGTCATTAAAAGATAAATATTTCTGGCACTCTTCATGGCGATCTTGTCCGCTTCTAAAGAAGCCATGGTCTTTGGTGTGATCTCACCAAAAATCAGGATCAGAACGGTCAGTACGCCTGTGGCTATACCAACAGCAGCATTTCCAAAAATATCTGCTGCCAGAATGGTCATAATAGAGGACGTGGACAGATTTACCACGTTATTTCCGATCAATATGGCACTTAACATCTTGCTTTTATTATCATGAAGCTTTAATACACAGGCTGCCGCCTTGTTTCCGTCATCTGCCAGTGTACGCATGCGGATCTTATTTACCATGGTAAGAGCCGTTTCCGCAGAAGAAAAATAGGCAGATAATGCCAGTAAAATAACAATAATAATGATACGCAGGGCAATCGTATTGCCTGTTGGGTCCATTTTTACAATCTCCTTAACATCTTAATACATTTATAATTCCTGTTTTAATGTTCCAAGAACTTTGTAATAGTCTTTCAGTTCCTGCAAGGTAACACGTTTTTCGTTGAGAAGCTTCTTCACTTTCTTCATCTGATGGTAGTATTCCCGGTCACTTCCAGGAGTTTCTTCGTTTTTCACTGCTTCTCTTACCAGCTGCTCCAGTTCTTTTAACTGGCTTTCTCCCTGTTCTTTTAACAGACTGTCTAAAAACTTCTGTTCTTTTAATGTAAGGGATGCATCTTGCAAAAGATCCGGCCGTCTTTCCAGGGTGCGGCGGATAGACTGTTCTCTGCGCCAGCTTTCAATATTTTTATGATGGCCGGAAAGAAGAACTTCCGGCACAGGTCTTCCCTCATAAACTTCCGGTCTGGTGTACTGTGGATATTCCAGCAGATTGTCATAGAAAGACTCAACTTCTGCAGAATCACCATTTCCCAGTACTCCAGGCACCAGGCGGGAAATACAGTCGATCATCACCATAGAAGGAAGTTCCCCTCCTGTAAGGACAAAATCACCTGCCGACAGGTATTCTGCCTGGATCACCTCTAAGGCCCTTTCATCGATTCCTTCATAATGACCGCACAAAAATACAAGATCTTCTTCTTTTGCCAGCTCTTCGGCAATGGACTGGTTAAACACACGGCCCTGGGGAGTCATATAGATCACTCTTGGACGTTTTCCCAGCCTTTTGCAAAGTGCATCATAGGCATCACACACCGGTGCCGGCTGGATCACCATTCCGGCGCCGCCGCCATAAGGTGCATCATCTACATGTCTGTGTTTATCAGTTGTATAGTCCCGGATATCCACTGCTTCTACAGAAATAGCGCCGCTTTCAATGGCACGGCCTGTGATGCTGGTCTTTAAGCCATTTTCCACCATATCCGGAAATAATGTTAATATATGGAAATTCATAGATTCTCCTTCCAACGGTTCTTAAGCCTGGTCTGAAGGCGGTATAAAGTGTTCATGGCATCAATAGGCGTCATGGTTGACAGCTCCAGTCCGTCCAGTTCTTTGATGATATCGTCATCTTTTACTGTATCAAAGAAGGACATCTGCTGCATATCTACCTCATCAGGCTTTGGAACAGCCTTATGCTGCACCACATTGGCACTGACAGCAGCAATCTCTTTCGCCTTTGCCGTAATATCATTTTCCGTCAGTTCACTGGCAATTTCTTTTGCTCTGGATATAACGGAATCCGGCACACCTGCCAGCTTTGCCACCTGGATGCCATAGCTTTTATCTGCACCGCCCCGGACGATCTTACGCAAAAATACAATATCATCTCCCTGTTCTTTTACAGCGATACAGTAGTTCTTTACTCCGGCGATGGTTCCCTCTAACTCTGTCAGTTCATGGTAATGGGTGGCAAATAAGGTTTTTGCCCCTAACAGCTTGGTATTGCTGATATGTTCTACAACAGCCCAGGCAATGGAAAGACCGTCAAAGGTACTGGTACCACGGCCGATCTCATCTAAAACCAGAAGACTGTTTCTGGTAGCATTGCGAAGGATGTTTGCAACCTCCGTCATTTCCACCATAAAGGTACTCTGTCCGCTTGCCAGGTCATCAGACGCGCCCACTCTGGTAAAAATACGATCACAGATACCGATATTTGCCTCCTGAGCCGGTACAAAGCTGCCAAGCTGTGCCATAAGCACAATCAAAGCTGTCTGTCTCATATAAGTTGATTTACCAGCCATATTAGGACCGGTGATAATGGAGAGACGGTTCTTTCCATTATCTAAGAATGTATCATTTGCTACAAACAGATCATCACGCATCATCTGCTCTACCACCGGATGACGGCCGTTTTTGATCTGGATCACACCCTTCTCATTAATAGAAGGCTTTACGTAGTTTCGTCTGGTGGCTACAGAAGATAAGGAACAGAATACGTCAATGCCCGCAATGGCTTTTGCCGTCTTCTGGATACGCAGCACCTGAGCTGCAATGGAGTCACGGACCTGACAGAACAGATCATACTCTAAAGATACCAGCTTTTCCTCTGCTCCCATGATCACATCCTCTAACTGTTTCAGCTCGTCTGTGGTAAAACGTTCTGCATTAGTCAGTGTCTGCTTTCTTACAAAGTAATCCGGCACCATATCCTTAAAGGAATTGGTCACCTCAAAATAGTAGCCGAAAACCTTATTGAACTTGATCTTCAGGTTCTTAATTCCTGTTTTTTCTTTTTCTCTGTTTTCCAGTTCTCCAAGCCAGGTTTTTCCTTCTGTTTTTGCATGACGCAGGCGGTCTGCCTCTTCATCATAGCCTTCACGGATCATACCGCCTTCACGGATGGTAACAGGCGGATCGTCTACAATGGCTTTCCCGATCAGCTCATAAATATCTTCTAACGGATCTAATTCTGCTTCTAATTCTTTTAAAAGCTCTGCCTGAAATTCTCCCAGCAGCTTTTTGATATAAGGAAGCATCTCCAGAGATGTTTTAAATGCCAGCAGATCTCTTGGATTGGCAGTTTTATAGCTGATGCGTCCGATCAGACGCTCTAAATCATACACAGGATTTAAGTATTCGCAGATCTCTTCCCTGGAAATATAATTCATGTTCAACTCTTCCACTGCATCCTGACGGCGCAGGATCTCCTGCTTATGGATCAGAGGCTGCTCAATATAATTTCGCAAAAGTCTGGCTCCCATGGCGGTCTTTGTCTTATCCAGCACCCATAAAAGAGTTCCCCTCTTTTGTTTTTCACGCATGGTCTCTACCAGTTCCAGATTTCTTCTGGTGGAAGTATCAATGACCATAAACTGACCAGTGGAATAAGGGGTAATACCTGTAATATGCTCCAGAGTACTTTTCTGGGTCTCATACATGTATTCCATCACAGCGCCTGCCGCGATCACACCCGTTGGATAATCATCCAGTCCCAGCCCGCTTAAAGAGCCTACCTTAAAATGCTCCTTCAACACTTTTTTACAGGACTCGTCAGAAAAGAAATGGCTGTCCAAAGCGGAGATCGCCACCTGGTAGCGGTTCTTCAACTCATCCAGATCTACACCGGACACATAAAAAGCATTGTTGCAGATGATCTCAGAAGGTGAAAATTTGTTAATCTCATCAAACAGTTCCCTGTCTGTTTCCACCTCTGTTACCAAAAACTCACCGGTACTAATATCTGCTGTAGAAATACCATAGTGGCTGTCCAGATAAACAATGCCCATAAGGTAGTTGTTTTTTGTCTCGTCCAGAGCCTGTGCACTGGTAATAGTTCCCGGTGTTACCACCCGGATCACTTCCCGCTTTACCAACCCTTTGGTCAGTTTGGGATCTTCCATCTGTTCCGCTATAGCAACTTTATAACCTTTTTGCACCAGGCGGTAAAGATAGGAATCAACTGCGTGGAAAGGTACTCCGCACATGGGGGCGCGTTCTTTTAAGCCACATTCCTTACCTGTCAGTGTGATCTCAAGCACTTTGGATGCTGTTAAAGCATCATCAAAGAACATTTCGTAAAAATCCCCCAGACGATAGAATAAAATACAGTCCGGGTACTCTTTTTTTGTCTCCATGTAATGCTGCATCATAGGAGACAGCTGTGAATAATCGATTTCCAATGGTGTTCCTCTCTTCTATCAGTATCTGCTCATCTGTCCTTTTTATCTGTCGGTTTGCCGTCCCATGTAATAAAAGCCTTTGCTTTCCTCTAAGTAAACATCTACCAGCTTGCCGATCAGGGATGCATCTCCCGGAAAATGTACAATGGTATTGTTTGACATTCTTCCTGTTACCAGTTCCGGTGAATGATCATTAACTTCCTCAACCAAAACCGTCTGCACGGTGTGTACATCTCTTCCACAGACTTCTGCTGAGATTTCCTGGACTTCCTTTAACAGACGGTCGAAACGGTTCTTTACCACATCTTCCGGCACCTGGTTTTCCATAGCTGCAGCCGGTGTACCGGTACGTTTGGAATAAATAAAGGTAAAGGCACTGTCAAAGCGTACTTTTCTTACTACATCTAAGGTCTCCTCAAAGTCTTCCTCTGTTTCTCCAGGGAAGCCAACAATAATATCCGTTGTCAGAGAAATATCCGGAATCGCTGTTTTGATCTTTTCAGCCAGTGCCAGATACTGCTCTTTGGTATAACGGCGGTTCATAGCCTTTAAAATACGGCTGCTGCCGGACTGCAGAGGCAGGTGAAGATGACGGCAGATCTTCTTTGATTTTGCCATTACCTGGATCAGTTCATCGGAAAGATCCTTTGGATGAGAGGTCATAAAACGGATACGCTCTAAACCTTCGATCTTTTCTACTTCTTCCAGAAGCTGGGCAAAGTTTAAGGATTCATCCAGTCCTTTTCCGTAGGAATTTACATTCTGTCCTAACAGCATAACTTCTACTACGCCGTCTTCTACCAGATTTTTGATCTCACCGATGATCTCACCCGGTCTGCGGCTTCTTTCACGTCCCCGCACATATGGCACAATGCAATAACTGCAGAAATTGTTGCAGCCAAACATAATATTAACACCGGATTTAAAGGAATATTTGCGTTCTACCGGCAGATCTTCCACGATCTGGTCCGTGTCTTTCCATACATCCACTACCATTTTGTGCTTTGGTTTCTTATCTTCCCGGCCCTGGGCTTCCAGTTCTTCCAGACGCTCTTCCAGACATGTGCTTACTAATTCTGCCAGCTTGAAAATGTTGTGGGTTCCGAAAATAAGGTCTACAAAGCGGTATGTTTTCTTAATCTTTTCTACTACCTCTTTTTCCTGCATCATGCAACCGCACAGTGCGATCATCATGTGAGGATGTTTTTTCTTTCTGGCACCTAACTGTCCCAGTCTTCCGTAAACACGCAGGTTTGCATTTTCACGAACTGTACAGGTATTATAAAGGACAAAGTCTGCATCCTCGGTTTCCACTGCCTGATAACCGATGGTTTCTAAGATTCCTAATAACTTCTCGGAATCTCTTGCGTTCATCTGGCAGCCAAAGGTATTGATACAGCAGGTAAGCGGTCTGCCCAGATTTTCTTCCAAAATGTGTAGCTGTTCTTTTGCGTAAGCCATAAAATACTGCTGGCGCTGAGGCTCCTGTTTTGGTATCTCCGGCATAAACGGGGTCTTATTTTCCATGTAAATCTCCTTTTATCATCTCTTAATCCTAAAACACACAATCAGGCCGGGCCAAACAGCACCCAGCCAGTTGTATCTTTCTATCTGTAATTTAATCCACTTTTCCTATCCTGTTAAACGGATAATAGCAGAACAGTACCTTTGCCACGATCTTATTCTTGGCAACGAATTTATTATCCCAGAAACGGGCATCTAAGGAATTATTCCTGTTATCACCCATCATGAAATAACAGCCCTCCGGCACTTCATAAGGTCCATAAGAACCTTCCATTGGCTCCGGCAGATAAGGTTCATCAAGAGGTATATCAGAACCATTAATATATACCTTTCCCTCTTTTACCTCAACTGTCTCTCCAGGAAGTCCGATCACTCTCTTTACATAGTACACTTTTTCATTATCCGGATACCGGAAGATCACAATATCCCCTCTTTCCGGGTCATCTTTTATATAAGATAATCTGGAACCGATCACACGGCTGTGGGACATAATGGTATTTTCCATAGAACCGGTTGGGATACGGCTGTTTGCAATAACAAAATTATTTAAAACAAAAGCTATCACTACCGCAGCTACAATAATCTGAAGCCAGCTTAAGATTTCTTTTCCAAGACTGGTCTCCTGTGGCTCTTCCTCTGTGTTTTTCCGGCTGCGGCCCTTCTTTTCTTCTGACATATTGCCTGTTTCCTTTCTATATATACACTAGCGGATCTGGCCATCTCCATAAATGATATACTTGGTGGTGGTCAGTTCTTTTAAGCCCATAGGGCCTCTGGCATGGAGCTTCTGGGTACTGATGCCAATCTCTGCTCCAAAACCAAATTCTTCACCATCTGTAAAACGGGTAGATGCGTTTACATATACTGCCGCTGCATCTACTTCATCTAAAAACTTCTGGGCATTGAAATAATCAGATGTGATAATGGCTTCCGAATGTCCTGTATTGTATGTGTTAATATGTTCAATGGCTTCTTCTACAGAATCCACGATCTTTAAGGATAAGATGTAATCCAAGTATTCTGTACCCCAGTCTTCTTCTTCTGCAGGCGTAAACTCAGGCACAACTGCTCTGGCTGCTTCGTCCGCTCTCACCTCTACCTCTTTTTCATCCAGACGCTTTTTAAGAAGCGGCAGAAACTGATCTGCGATCTTTCTGTGGACGATCAAAGATTCACAGGCATTGCATACACCGATCCTCTGGGTCTTTGCATTATAAATAATATCTAAAGCCATATTAAAATCTGCAGTCTCATCTACAAAAATATGGCAGTTTCCCGTACCTGTTTCAATCACGGGAACCGTACTGTTTTCAACCACAGAACGGATCAGACCTGCGCCGCCTCTTGGGATGAGTACATCCACATAACGGTTTAACCGCATCAGTTCTCTTGTTGTCTCTCTGCTGGTATCTTCGATCAGCTGAAGAGCATCTTCCGGGAGTCCGGCTCTCGTAAGACCGGTACGCAGCCATTTTGCTATGGCTTTATTGGACTCAATGGCATCACTGCCTCCTTTTAAGATCACTGCATTTCCTGATTTAAAGCAAAGGCCAAAAGCGTCTGCAGTTACATTGGGACGTGCCTCATAGATCATGGCAATAACACCTAAAGGCACCCGTTTCTGGCCGATCTTTAAGCCATTTGGGCGCAGCTTCATAGAGATCACTTCTCCTACAGGATCATCCAGAGCAGCTACTTTCAAAAGCCCGTCTGCCATAGACTGGATCCGGCCCGGATTTAAAGCCAGGCGGTCTAACATGCCTTTACTCATACCGGAGCTTTCTGCTTTTTCATAATCAGTCTGATTGGCCGCCAGGATTTCTTCCTCTCCTTCTAAAAGAGCTCTGGCTGCTTCTTCCAGTCCCATATTTTTCTCTCTTGAACCCAAGTTATTTAATACTCTGGAAACTGCTTTTGCGCGGCTTCCGATCTCTTCCAGTGTCATAACCATCTCTCCTTCTGGCTGTCCATGTTCCTGCAGCTTCTTTAAGGACACACTATACTTCCTTTATGCCGCCATATTTCTTTCCCAGATCTGTAATAGAACCGTCTTTCTCTTTAATAGAGATATTATTTAAGTTGCTTCTTAAATTAGAACGGATGGCAGCCAGATATTCTTTTCTCAAAGCTGCCTGTTCGCTTTTTTCCTCGTCTGTAAGGCCTATAGACTGAGATTTATGATAAAGTTCATTGATTCTGTCGATTTTGGATGAATCCATAATTGTTACTCCTTCATAATACAAATGCTTCTGGGCATTCTTTAATATTCATTATTCAGATAATGCATCAGATCAAAATCCAGATTGGGATGAGCTAAAAATAAGGTTCCCTTTTCTTTTCCGCTCATAATATCCATGATCACATCTACCTGATCGCCGTTTGCGATCACCATATCAGCACCACTGTCTGTGGCAATGCGGGCTGCCGCCAGTTTCGCTGACATTCCGCCAGTTCCTACGCTGCTTCCAGATGTTTCTTTTCCCATATTTAAGTATTTCTGACTGATCTCCGGTACCAGACTGATAAATCTGGCATCTGGATTGCTTCTTGGATCATCTGTATAAAGACCGTCAATATCAGAAAGCAGGATCAGAAGGTCTGCTCCTATAAGAGCTGCTACGATTGCAGAAAGACGGTCATTATCTCCAAAGCTGTCCACATAGGGGATCTCAGAGGTAGATACAGTATCATTTTCATTTACAATAGGGATCGCACCTAAATGCAGAAGTTCATCAAAGGTATTCTGCGCATTATAGCGGGAACTGTCATTGACCATGGTATCTTTGGTTAAAAGAACCTGTGCAGCTGTCTGGTTATACTCACTGCAAAGTTTCTGATAAACCATCATCAGTCTCGCCTGCCCTACTGCTGCAAAAGCCTGTTTTTCAGCTAAACTGTCCGGCTTTTTATGGCGTCCAAATGCCTGTCTGCCTGCTGCGATGGCACCGGAAGAAACAAGAACTACATCCTTGCCTTCTCCTCTAAGGTCGCTGAGCACACGGATCAGCTTTTCGATCTTGGTCAGGTTCAGTTCTCCTGTCTCAGGGTGAGTCAGGGAAGAGGAACCGATCTTTATTACAATTCTTTTTTTATCTTTTAAACTGTTACGCTTTGTCGCTTCCATAAATGTCTTTTGTCCGCTCCCTTCTGCTTGCCTTATCATACACCAAATTCATTACTCCGTCAATTTGTATCTTCGTATCAGTTCTTCCGCAATTTTTAAGCCGTCCATAGCTGCAGATGTAATTCCTCCTGCATATCCGGCGCCTTCACCGCAGGGATATAAGCCTTTTATGGAGCTTTCTAATGTTTCTCCTCTTGGTATGCGTACAGGAGAAGAAGTACGGCTTTCCACACCTGCCAAAATAGCATCCGGGCGGTCAAATCCTCTGATCTTTCTTCCAAAACTTTCCATTCCTTCTACAAAAGCTTCTGAAAGTTCCTCTGGAAGAACTTCTCTTAAGTTTGCAAACTGGTATTCCCCGCAGAATGCAGGCCGTACTTCACCAAACTTTTCTGAGATTTTTCCGTCTTTAAAATCTTCATACAGCTGAACCGGGATTTTTCCATTTCCCGCTTCATAAGCTTTTTCCTCAAGTTTTCTCTGGAAATAAATGCCTGACAACGGATTACTCTCTTCTCCGGCTTTCGCATCACGAGAAAAATCCTCAGGAGTTACTGCGACGATCAAAGCACTGTTGGCATTCTCTCCTGCTCGGTCGTGGTAACTCATTCCGTTTACTGCCAGGCGGCCTGACTCAGAAGAAGCATTGACTACATAGCCTCCAGGACACATGCAGAAAGAATATACACCTCTTCCACTGGAAGTCTGGGCTGTCAGTTTATAGCTTGCTGGTCCTAATTCTTTGCATTCTGCCATTCCGTACTGGCTTTCATTGATCATAGTCTGGGGGTGCTGGATACGCAGCCCTACCGCAAAAGGTTTCGCTTCCATGGCTACCTGTCTTGCGTAAAGTGTTTCAAAGGTATCTCTGGCACTGTGTCCAATGGCTGCAACCACTGCCTGTACCGGGATCCGCTGTGTATTATTTACTGTAACCGCTGTCAATCTTCCCTCTGTTATCTCAAAATCTGTTGCCTGACTTAAAAAACGAACCTGGCCGCCCAGACTTTCAATCTCATTTCGGATGGATTTTACAATATGACTTAATACATCCGTTCCAATATGAGGCTTATTTGCATAGCAGATGGAAGGATCTGCTCCAAATTCTGTAAGGATGCGCAGCACTTCTCTGTTTCGGCCAAAGGTATCTTTTACAAGAGTGTTCAGTTTTCCATCGGAAAAAGTACCTGCTCCCCCTTCTCCAAACTGTACATTGGATGAAGGAAGAAGCTCTCCTGTTTTCCAGAACTTTGCTACCCGTTCTGTTCTTGCATCTACATCCTCTCCACGCTCTAAAAGAATAGGGCGATATCCTTTTCTTGCAAGAGCAAGGCCGCAGAACAGTCCTGCCGGTCCTGTTCCAATGATCACAGGAGGATATTTTAAAGGTTCATTTCCGCAATCAGGAAGAACATATGGCTTTTCTTCATGAACTGTGATATTCCTGTCTTTTTTCTTTTTTACAATACGTTCTTCTTCTTTTTTACCGCCGCTTTTCAGCATAATATCTACAATATAGCTGTAATGGATCTCCGGCTTCTTTCTTGCGTCTACTGACTGTTTTACCAGTTCTATCTCTTTTATCATCTCCGGTTGGATGTGAAGTTCTTTTGCCGCCTTTAAAAGCAGGTCATTTCTGGTATGCCCCAGAGGCATTTTCAGCTGACTGATGCGTATCATGTTCTTGCAGTCCTCCTGGTTTTTTGCGTATATTTTTTATCTGTATATTTTTTGTCTGATTTCTTTTCTATATTTTTCTTCTCTGTTTTTTTCTTTTCCGCAAATCTTTGCTCAGGCTTCTTTTTCGTTACTGTCTTTATCTCCGTTCCCTTACAGCCCGCTGCACTTCTTCCTGCAATCATGCCGCTGGACCAGGCAAACTGAAGATTATAGCCGCCGCAGATGCCGTCCACATCCAAAATCTCACCGCACAGATACAGACCCGGACAAAGCTTTGACTCCATCGTCGTTTCATCCACCTCACAGGTATCCACACCACCGCAGCATACCTGGGCATTGGCAAAGGGGTTCACCGACATAACAACTGCCTCATATTCTTTTAACTCTTTGCGTATCTTTTCTAACTGTTTTCCAGTCAGTGAACCACAGGATATATTTGCATCAATCCCCGCAAGTTTTAAAAGGGCCTGGGCAAGTTTTCGGTTCAGCATTCCTGTAAACAGTTCTTCCGCCGGCTTGTAAGCCAGTAAAAGAGCTCTTTTCTTTAAAAGCCGGAAACTTTCATTATCATCCCAGCCTGGCATAAAGTCCACATACACTCTTACCTTTTTCTTTTCATCCAGTGCTCTGGCTGCGTACCGGCTCACCTGGAAAATAGGAATGCCTGAAAGACCATAATCTGTGATCTGCAGTTCTCCTCTGTCGCTTGCCAGAGTCATGCCATCTGCCTGAAGCCGGACCCTGGCTTCTGTACGGATACCTGCCATCTGTTTATACATGTTTCCCTGACAGCGAAGCTGCACCAAAGCCGGAAGCGGTTTTATCACACTGTGCCCCAGCTGTTTTGCATATTCATAACCACTGCCATCTGAGCCTGTAGAAGGCGCTGCCTTGGAACCGGCTGCCAGGATCAGGGCATCTGTTTCTACTTTTCCCTGATCTGTATGTATAAAAAAACCACCATTTTTTTTCTTTTCAATCTTCTCTGTCTGGCAGGAAAGAAGAACCTTTATCTTTAATCTCTCTACTTCTTCTCTGAGTACATCTAAAACAGAAGCAGCCTGGTCAGAATTGGGATATACATAACCATTTCTGTCTTTCGGAACGATTCCCAGTTCTGTAAAAAAATCCAGTGTATCTTTTACGTCAAATTTCCTTATTACCTGCATAGGAAAATCCTTCCTGCCGCAGCGGTAGCAGTTTTCTTCCATTTTATAATTGGTAAGATTGCATCTGCCGTTGCCTGTAGAAAGGATCTTTTTCCCCACACGGTCCATATGTTCTATAATAGTCACTTCCGCCCCATTTCGGGCTGCGCCAATAGCAGCCACAAGCCCAGAAGCACCACCGCCGATAATTCCTACTCTTTTTTTCATATTGCTTAACTCCTGTTTTAACTTGTATACGACTCCAGATAATGGTATACATCCATCATGTCCGAAAACCAGATGCCTTCCATCAGACGAACTCTCTCACTTTCCGGAAAATCTGTTACCGGAATATGGGTATAGAGACAGACGGTGCTCTTATCACTGCAGAATACCAGAAGGAAGCCAGACTCGCAAACAAGGAAATACTGTGAGCTTACCGGAGTAATGCTTTCCTGGTTGGCAGCTGCTCTCCCTTCCATTTCGTTAACACTTTCTGTTTCTATCACCGTATTCGGCACCGGCGCTTCCTCCCGCATCTGGTAACGGGCCGCCCCATAAATGATCAAAACGGATGCCACTGCCGAAATACTAAATAATCCTAAAGCAAATAATAGATGTTTCATGGATACTGCCTCCTGTATCAGGTCGTCTTTTCTTTTTCGACCATTTCAGAAGTAGTATCTGCCAGAACCGGTTATTTTAAACATTATCACATCAATCGAAACTTTTTAAAAATACGGATCAGCTTTGTTCCCATAGGCATATCCCTCAGTTCTTCTTCATCAATCGCCTTAAGCCCTACTAAAAGCAAAGCATAAACAGCTGCAGCCACTGCCACTGACGGCAATACCACAATGGCTCTTCCTAAACGTCCTCTTAAAAGAACCGTCGGCAGAATAAATGTAAGCACCTTATATACACCCCAGGCTGCCGCGCCCATAATGCAGGCACTGACTGCCGGAAGTACAAAAGTCTTTTTGTACTCCTGACGATATCTTGCATGCCTTGCGATCGTACGGGCATTTAAAACACACATTACAAAGGCAAATACAATATTTGCAAATACAACACTGTAAATACCCATATGGAATACCATAAGGAAAACCCAAAGCACTGCCACATGGATCACCAGTGAAATTGCTGCGTGACGTACCGGCATTTCCATGCGGTTTAATCCCTGAAGTACAGCGTTGGTCACTGTAGACAATGAGAAAAATACAACTGCCAGTGAGCCCACCATAGTCAGTCTGACTAAAAGGCTGTTATCTTCGCTGATAAATAACAGGTTACATACCGGATCAGCCAGAACTGCGATCCCCACTGCTGCCGGAATAGAGATCAGCATGGAAAACCGTACTGCTGCCGCAATCCTCTTTAAAGTCTGCTCTCTGTCTCCTGCAGATACTGCTCTTGTAAGAGACGGGATCAATGAAGAAGACAATGCATTTGAAACAGCTACCGGAATGTTGAATAATAACTGATACTGTCCTAAAGCACCCCAGAATACAGCAATCTCTTCTCCGCTGTATCCTAACTTGTCCATTCCCTGTCCAAATAAGAAGTTATCCACTACATTGGAGCAGTTATAAATACCGCTGCTCACTACAATCGGAAGTACCGTGATCGTAAGAGCATAGATCAGTTTTCTGTAGCGGGTCCGCTTCCTTCTTGCCATTTTAGCAGCTTCAGAAGGCAGCTCCTCTGCTGCAATACGCTGTTTTAAAACAGACCTGCCGCTTTTGGCTGTAAGAAAAATAAAGAAGATAAAAGCAGTCAAGGCTCCGGCACCTGTGCCGATAGTACCGCCTGCCGCACCTAAAGCATAAGAATAATTCTTTGCTCCCTGTGCTGCATTGATTCCTTCACCTACACCAAATAAAAGTCCTGCTGCCACCACACTGACAATGGCATTTACGATCTGCTCCAAAATCTGCGAAATAGCAGTAGGGATCATAGTTCCCGTTCCCTGGAAATAACCTCTTAAAACTCCCAGATATGCCATGATCCAGATCGTAGGCGCCAGCGTTTTCAAAGCATAGCTGGAATAAGGCGTTTTGATCAGTCCTGCAAAAAAATCAGAACCAAACCAAAGCACAACCGCCGCCAGTCCGCCGGTAACCGTTGCATAAAAAAGACCTGCTTTTAAAATACGGCGGCAGTTTTCATACTCTCCCTTCGCAATCCTTGCAGAAATCATTTTTGAAATAGCTACGGGCATACTGTAGGAGGAAAGAATGAGGAGAATATTGTATACATTATATGCTGATGTATAATATCCATTTCCCTGTTTTCCGATAATATCATTTAAAGGCATTCGGTAAAGCATACCGATGATACGCACCAGAATACCGGCCATAGCCAAAATGCTTCCCTGTATCACGAAATTTGCTGCTTTATTTTTCTTTTTTTCCTGTACTGCTTTCATTTATCTTCTACTGTGCTCCATCTTTATTAACACACTCCCGGAATTCTTCCTGCACTTGTCATTACAGCCAATTTTCCGAAAACGCATATTGCTCAGAGCATAGAATGCCATGCTCTTAATTAATTACCGACTTATCAAAGTCCTTTGTGGGAATGATGCAGACCCAGGTTTTCCCCTGATTTAATACGATCTCCTTATGATCCTGATCATAATAATGGGTCACACCAAATTCACCATCTTTTTCCCAAATAATAGGAATTGCTTTTCCATCTGTTATATAATACCCGTATTCACCGGTATGTACATTAATGTTCAGATACTGAGTAGATGCATAAAACCCACTCTGACAGTACTGAAAGATCACATTTTTCACTGCAATCGGGCCTTCACTTCCCTGATGTATATCTCCATACTGATATCTGTGGTACAGACCATCGCTGCTGTCATAAACAAAATCCGGCTTGTTCATGGCATAACCTGGCTTTGCATGAGCAGCATCTATTACACCTGGCCTTCCCTCTAAAGAAATCTCCACACCGTCCCTTGCAAAAAGGTAATGTCCCTGGTAGGATTCATCATACTCTGTACTATATCCTAAAGTACCCACCGCTTTTTTCAAACGTTCTCCGCTTGTATAGGCATTATGAGGAGAACGCTTATCCTTGCTTCTGTAGTAAGTAGTCGTTCCAATGGCATCCAGACCATTAATATTATCCACATTGTTAAGATAAGGTTTTGCAAAGGTACTCTGGCCATAATGGGCATAAATGGCATCAAATTCCCTGGCAAAATAGGTATAATACGTACGGCAGCTTCTCACAGAACCAATTCTGTCCAGATCATCATAATCTTCAATCACTGCCATATAGCGGTTCATATCTGCTTCTACCGGCGCTTCATAAACGACTCCGGCACGATTGATCCCATATTGAGGTCTCGCCTCTTTGTCATTGCTCATCATAATGGCTATAGGACGACGATTCGCCTTTTCCACCGGCACCATCTGTCCTGTAAGGAAGCTGCGTATCATGCCGTCTTTTTCTTCTCTTTCTGAAAAGAGGATATGATCCAGGTTTTCCTGAGGATCTTCCTGTTTTTCCTCATCCGACTGGATCAAAATACCGGGAGCAGAATCGGCTGCCTGCGTCGTTGTTTCCTGTGTTGTGGGAATCTGCGTCTGGGCGACTTCTTCTGACGCCTTTTTGCCGCAGCCTGCGCATAATACTGCTACGCACAATAAGCTTCCCAACATCAGTTTCCTTCGTGCTGCCTTTTTACTTCTGCTCCCTTTTTTCATCTAGTGTACCCCCTTGTATCCAGTATCTGTCTCTGGCGGTCTTCCATAACCAGGCGTTCCTCATCTACCATATGATCATATCCACATAAATGAAGCATACTATGGGCAACTAAAAACGCTAATTCCCTGGTCTGGGAATGACCATACTTTTCTGCCTGATCCTCCACCTTATCTACAGAGATCACAATGTCCCCCAACATCAGTTCTCCTGTTTCCGGATTAAAATAATCTTCCACTGCATCTTCCACATGGTCAAAATCCGAAGGTTTTTCATAATCTACCATAGGAAAAGATAATACATCTGTGGGCGCATCAATCTGACGATATTCTTTGTTGATGGCCTGAATAGCATCATTATCTGTTAAGATTACATTTACCTCTGCCTCATAAGGGCATTTTTCAAAATCAAGGGATGCCTCTACGATATCCTTTATGATCTTCTCATAGGGAAGATCCAGTTTTTTCTCTGCTTCATACTCAATAGAAACTGTCATTACCGATTATTCCCCTTTCGTGTATTTTTTACTGCAGGTGCTTTCCGTTCGCCCCTGACAGTCTTTGAAGCATTCTTTTTCTCATAATCGTCATATGCCTTAACGATCTTCTGCACCAGCGGATGACGGACTACGTCAGAACTGGTCAGATAGCAGAAACCAATATCATCAATATTTTTAAGAACTTTTAAGGCCGTATCCAAACCGGAGGCTGCACCAGAAGGAAGATCTTTCTGTGTCTGGTCTCCTGTAATGATAACCTTAGAGCCAAAGCCGATTCTTGTTAAGAACATCTTCATCTGGGCCGGTGTGGTATTCTGGGCCTCATCCAGGATAATATAAGCGTTATCTAAAGTACGGCCTCGCATATATGCAAGAGGAGCCACCTCGATCAGTCCCTTTTCTGAATTATGCTGATAGCTTTCCGCTCCCATGATCTGATATAAGGCATCATAAAGTGGACGCAGATATGGGTCGATCTTGCTCTGCAGATCACCGGGAAGGAATCCTAATTTCTCTCCTGCTTCAATAGCCGGCCTTGTAAGGATGATCCGTCCTACTTCCCCGTTTTTAAAGGCCTGGATCGCCATAGCCATAGCAAGATACGTCTTTCCCGTACCAGCCGGTCCAATGCCAAATACGATCATTTTCTTACGGATAGAATCTACATAATGTTTTTGTCCCAGAGTCTTTGGTTTTACCGGCTTTCCCATGATGGTACGGCAGATAATGTCTTTGTCGATCTCTAAGATCTGGTCATCATTTTCTGTAAAAGAAAGGGACAACGCATAGTCCACATTCTGCTCTGTAATGGTATTGCCCCGCATAGAAAGCTGGATCAGGTTATTAAATACGCTTTTGGCCTGACCAATGGTCTTTTCCGGTCCGATCAGCTTGATCTCACCGTCTCTGGCGATCATCGTCACATGAAGGGTCCGTTCTATTTTCTTTAAATATGCATCAAACTGCCCGCAGACATTTCTCTCATGTTCTGCCGGGATGTCGATCATTGTTTCAATTACACTCATCCGTCTGTTTCGTCTCCTTGAGTCTTTTCTGCAGTACCCAGCCACTGCTTATTGCCTTTTGCAGCAAAAGCAGAAGAGCTTCCCTGATCTGATAAAAAGATCACCAGGCCGCCGCAGATGTGCTGCTTTCGGAAACAGGTGCAGGTACTGCTGCAGGCTCTATGACCCGGAGCTGTCCGCTGATCCTGTAACCAGATATATTCTTTTCTATTTTATCATTATTTTCAAGAATTTGTACCCCTTTTTCCCTTAATTTTTCAACAAATTGACGATTTGTTTCTAAAGCTGTTTCTTCCAGCTCTTCTTTTGTATATCCTTTCTCGTAAACTGTCATATATTCTCCTGTGATCTTTCCCACAAAAAGAGGTAAATAAAAGCTGGAAAACAGTTTTAACTGCGTTATATCTGCAGAATAATCCCAATCCCCTTTATTTTCATTTTTCCCAAAATAGGGTGTAAGCAGCGTAAAAGAAAACGGGCCTATGATCAGACGCAGTCCATATCGTTTTTTCCCAGCCGGATAGCGCACTTTTCGGATCAACGGCATTTCTTTTTCATAGTTTTTTATGGTTTCTGCCAGGATTTCTCCCTGTGACCGCACATAAAAAGCGGACACCTCCTGCTCATCATCTCCGATCACCGGCACCCGTCCGCTGACAAGGATCTGTCCCGATTCTATCTCTTCCCCCTTTTTCACTTTAGGGATTCCCTGACGCACCATGATATAGGCAACCGTGCCTGTCACATCTGATACCAGATCACAGGATTCTTCTTTTACCCTTATTTTATCCTGTATCATCTTATTTTCCTTAATCTGGATCACCAGTCTTGTTCCGGACACTCTGGCAGACACCCAGGTGATCTGTGGAAAATTTTCTCTCATTCCGGCTTCTAAGGCTTCACAATCCACATTTTTCTTTTTCATGCCATATTTTATGTCCTGTGTATCCAGATAACGTGCCAGGGTATCGGCAGTATAATGATGATTTCCCTGAAACTGGATATCCCACACAAAAAGAGACATAAAATATAAGAGAAGAAAAAAGCAGCAAAAACCTGCAGCCACATACCACCTTTTTCTGTTTCTGTGAAGAAAAAACGGCAGTCCCCTACGTTCGCATATATATAGGCGCACCCCCGCACCTCTGGCACAGTCTTTCAGCCGGAATACATCCTTTAAAGAAAGGCAGCACAGGTATTCTCCCTTTTTCAGGCACACCAGCTCCCATAAGAAAATCCCCTTCATTCTGCACCGTTCCAGAAAATGCTCCGGACTGATACTTTTTATACGTATCCTCACATAGCCTTTAAGAAGGCAACAAAGCCACCAGATTGCTTTTCCCTCCCTTCCTGATGAAAATGCACTCTCGGAATCTTTCCTGCATCTGCTTTTGCGGCCGATTTTCCGAGAGTACATATGAGAAAATCTGCAGCAGACTGAGTAAATAGTTACAGTTCAGCCCCGGGAACCTTCCTTATTGTGACTAAACTCCAGTGACTGTATCTGACCTGTTATTTTCAATACATCCCCTGTATAAGTTTCTATTTCCAGATGCATTCCCTTAAATACCACCATACAGCCTGCTGCCTTTATTTTTATACAGGTATCCGTGTATATAAGAAGGCTCCTGAAATTTTCTACCACTGCCTCACAGGAGCCTGTAAAATGGAGCAGGATATCCCCCAGCATTACATCTTTTGGAAGTCCAAGAGCTTCTACCACTGCCCTTTTTCTGTCCTCTCTCACGTTATTTCTCCCGGAGCCTTTTCCTTTCATTATATGATGACGCTTTCTGCAGAATACGGCTTTTCACTTTTTTCTCTTTCTGCACCCATTTTTTAATCTGAGAATATCTTATAGAGAAAGTATTTTTTGTGAGGTTTTTATGAATCCTAAGTCAAATCCTGCTTCTGAAGCCATTTCCATGGTAAAAGCAGCTCAGACAAATGAAGAAGATATTCCCGTAACCCCGTTGCCGAATCCCGGCGAAGGCGGGCCTGTGTATGATGGGTCTGCAAGCAATGGTTCCATGGATAACAATTCCGGCAATAACAGTTCTTTTGATGAAAATCTCAGTTCTGTTCCTGTCGTTCCTCTGCCAAATCCCGGCGAAGGCGGACCTGTATACAGCGGGCCTGATCATAACCGGCCTTTCGGCGGCATGGGACAATCCGGAAACTCTCAGATACCTGTATACCGTCCTGTTTTCCCTTCCAACGGCTCTATCACCATTTTCCCAGGCATCAGTTTCCCATGTTATAACTGTACCACTTCTTCAAGACTGGGCCGCATACGTATTTTAAACGCGTCTTCCGGCTATCCGGCATTTAATGTATCCCTGGGAAACTGGCGTATTGGCGAACAGCTGGATAATGGAGATCTGACCAGCTATGTACAGGCATCTTCCGGATTCCAGATGGTCACTGTATCCGGTATGAACGGCTATATCTATGTTCAGAAAATGGTCACGATCCGGTCCGGTTCAGCCTCTACAGTAGCTATCGTCAATACCGCCGCAGGACTGGACCTTATGGAAATCTCTGACCTTTCCTGCAGCGGGCCGGCCGGCACCGCCTGCATCCGCGCCTGCAACCTTTCCCCGGATCTTGGCCCCTTTGATGCAGCCCTTGAAAATCGCGGCAATTCCTACCGTGTCTTTACCAATGTCCGTTTCCAGGAAGTAACCCCATTCTCCAGCTTTGCACCAGGCTGGTATTCTATCTATGTGTTCCGCACCAATGCATTTAACAGCAGCAATGCCATTGCAGCAGCTTCTGCTTCTTTAAATGCAGGTGGTTCTTACACCTTATATATGTTTAACGGGCCGACCAGTACAGATGGACTGAGAACTCTGATCTTGTCAAACTAATTGAATAAGGAAGGGGCTGCATTTTTTACAGTCCCTTCCCATTTTCTGATCATGTATGCAATTCTCTTATTTTATAAAGTATAACAACGTCTTTACTGTTCGCTCCAACTCCAAAGGTTTTTCCAGGAACTCGTTCATTCCCGCCTGAGCGCATTTCTGTCTGGCTTCTTCTGACACGCAGGCAGTAGCCGCAATAATAGGAATTGTCTCCCCATCTTCTCTTCCACAGGTACGGATCGCTTTCGCCGTTTCATAACCGTCCATCACCGGCATCATAATATCCATCAGCACTGCATCAAAGCTGCCGGACGGCCTGTCTAAATACTCTTTCAAAGCCTGTTTTCCGTCTTTTGCAGTTACAACACTGGCTCCCCTGTTCTGACCGCTTTAATGCATTCCTCAATATTATTACAGAGAAGGATCTGGGCATCGGGGAAATTTGCCGCAACATAATAATATTGCAGTTCATTATCCTTATTAACTGCTATTTTTTCTGTAATATCTTTTTCATCACCGGCTGCATACACCAGATCCATACCCGACTGAACGACGCAGGAGCTTTGCTGATACCGCATTTTTTCTGCATAGGGGATCTGACCGCCTACAGGAAAGACCACATCTACTTCTCCCTGTTTCAGGGCTTCTATCATCTCTTCATGACTGCTAAAGCCCTTATAAACAAGCTCCGGCTTATATGCCTGTCCCGGAAGAGCTGCAAACAGATCTGGTATGATATCTGCGATCAGCCCTGTAACTTTCCCTTCTTCATCTGTGTCACTGTAGGGCATATAATGTTCCAGGTAACCGATCTTTACCTTCGTGTGTGTTTCCATCCATTCCTGTTCCTGCAGAGAAAGGAATACACTGACTGCGCTGTCTGCAGAATATTTATTGCGAAGCGTTTCCAGATAAAATACATCCTGTGTGTTTATAATGTCTAACGCCATATCCAGTTCTTTTAAAAGATCCAGCCGTTCTTTCGATACACACAGATAATAAGGCTGCTTTCCAATGATCTCTACCGGTGTGATGCCGGTATACTCATAAACAATGTTATCTGCACTGACAAAGCCATCAATCTGTCGGGCATTAAAAGCTGTTGCACAATCTGCAAGATACTTATATGTAACGATTTCTATGTCTGCTTGATTTTCAGCCTTCCATTTTTCTAAAGCTGTAAGGATCTTCTTTTCTTCCACTACACCGATCTTTTTTCCTTTGTAGGAAGCAATATTGGCGCTTTTCATAGAATTATCATCAGAGTCCTTGTAAATGTAAAAGGTCTCTTTTAACATATCCTGCTGCGGAAATAAAACCTGCTCCTTACTATCCTCAGAATAGGCAACTCCCGCCATCATATCGATCTGGCCTGCTGCCAGCTTCTCATATAGAGATGCCCAGTCCCTTTAAAAAATCCAATTTTTCTCCCGTTTCCAGAGCCGCTGCCATGGTGATCCCATCTCCCGCCTGTTTTTCGACAAGCAGTGTTCCCCCTGCTGCACAGGCAGACCGTTCACAAACATTTCCCACTCCGATCTGCTTTTTTACAAAAGCTGATTCTTTAAAATCACCAGGCACCTGATTCAACTGCTCTGCAGTATAGAAACGCTGTTCACAAGGCTCTTCTCCATCAAATACCTGCTTTAAAGCTAAAACGGCCGGTTCATCCTGTTTTACATCCACAGAAGCAACTGCTTTCACAGCAGCAGCCTCGATCTTATTTTCTTTTAAGAAAATCAGGACTTTTTCCCTCATAAATTCCGGATCTGTTCCTCTGCGGCATCCCACCCCAAGAACCACTGCTTTTGGAACAAGGCGCAGACTGTCTGGCATAGTATCTGTTTTTATTGTGATCTGGATATTTTTTTCGCACTGTTTTCCTGATACAAATCCTTCCGGCAATGTACTTAAGGGCAGATCACTGAAAACGCCGATCTTCTTTCCATCCAGGACTGCTGCTGATATATTTTTGGCTTCTTTCCGGTCCATGATCTTCATATGATAAGCTGCTGCAAACAGATCCACTGCAAATTTTCCATTTACATCGGTTGCTGTGGTGATCACAGGCACTGCTCCCAGCCAGTCTGCAATGCGTCTTGCAAGCTCATTGGCGCCGCCCACATGTCCGGATAAAAGAGGGATCACAAACCGGGCAGCTTCGTCTACGGAAACCACCGGCGGATCCGTCATCTTATCCTTCACCCATGGCGCAATAGCCCGTACTGCAATCCCTGCGGCGCTGACAAAGATCATTCCTCTTTTTTCTGCAAACATCCGGCCAGCCCATAGAGAGAGAGAGCCTTCTTCCCGTTCTTTCAGCCCTTCTTTTTTCCATTCTTCCCTTAAAAATCGTCCAGGGACTACTGCTTCGCAGTCTTCCCCTTCTTCCTGTAATCGCAAAAAAAGGCGCCTGCATACCCAGGCACCTCTTTCAGTAAAGCATATTACTGCATATTTCATCCTGCTACCTGTACCCTTTGGCTCAAATCTGATGAAGCCTTTCTTATCTCTGATTATATGGGACAATTGTTTGTCCCTGGTGTACTGTAAGTATACAGGATTTTTAGTTTTCTTTCAATGCCTCCTCTTTTAACTGACGCTTCCGGCCTGTGATCATACCGCCAATGCGTCCGCTTTCTTTGGAAGTAAGGCTTTTCCAGCCTTTTTGCAGCACTTTTTCATCTAATCCCAATTCCTGGGCGATCTCAAATTTTAACTGTTCATCCGGTGTCATATTGTGAACATCAAACTCTTTTTTCTTCTTTGACTTTCCCATGTTTTATAACTCCTTTATAAATAACGTTTTTCATCCATCCGTTATAAAAAGTATATCCTTTTTCATGGAAAAGCATTCAAAACCGCTGCAAAAAAGAAAGACAGCTCCAAAAGGAACTGCCTTTCCATTATTTACATTCAGTTATTACTTTGCGTAAGAATCGATATCTACATCAGCAACATCTTCATTCTGAGGAGCTGCCTGAAGAGCCTTCATGCTTAAGCTGATCTTATGATCTTCTTCGTTGAAATCTACAACCTTAGCTTCGATTTCCTGGCCGATCTTTAATACATCAGCTGGCTTCTCGATGTGCTCTCTGGAAATCTGAGATACATGAAGCAGTGCGTCAACACCTGGCTCTAACTCTACGAAAGCGCCGAAGTCTGTCATACGAGCAACACGACCGGTTACTACGCTGCCTGCTGCATACTTCTCAGCTGCATTTGCCCATGGATTAGCCTCTGGGAACTTTAAGCTTAATGCGATCTTCTCGCCCTGGATATCTTTGATCAGAACAATAACCTTATCGCCGGACTTGAATACCTTCTTAGGATTCTCAACACGGCCCCAGCTCATCTCAGAGATGTGAAGCAGACCATCAGCTCCGCCTAAATCGATGAATGCACCGAAGTCTGTTACGTTCTTAACAGTTCCTTCTACCTTATCACCAACCTGGATCTTGGAGAACAGCTCTTCTTTCAATTTAGCCTTCTCAGCAACTAAAAGCTGCTTTCTGTCACCAATGATTCTTCTTCTCTTAGGATTGAACTCAGTGATTACAAACTGGATCTCCTGTCCTGCGTACTTGGAAAGATCCTTCTCATAAGTATCAGATACAAGGCTTGCTGGAATAAATACTCTGGAGCCTTCTACTTCAACGCTTAAACCGCCGTCTAATACCTGAGCTACTTTCGCAGTCAGAACTTCCTGGTTCTCATATGCTTCTTCCAGACGCTTATTGCCTCTGTCAGCTGCCATACGCTTGTAAGATAAGGATACCATGCCAACACCGTCATTCAGCTTGATAACCTTAGCTTCCATTTCTTCACCAATCTGTACCTTGGTAGTTAAATCTACACTATTGTCATTGCTGTACTCGTCACGGGTGATAACGCCCTCAGACTTGTTGCCTGCAATACTCAGAATAATCTCATCTTTATTAACTTCGATGACCTGACCGGTAACTATCTCTCCTGTACGTATTGGTTTGGTGGATTCTTCCTCTTCCTTTAATAACTCTGCAAAACTCTGCTCTGCCATTCTGGTATGAACCTCCTCAATAATCTTTTTTGGGGTGGATGCCCCAGCTGTAATACCTACGCTGCGCACAGAAGATACACTGTCAGGATCTAAATCGCCGAGTGTCTGAATGTAAAAGGTGTCTTTACACTCCTTGAGGCATATCTCGTAAAGCTTCTGGGTGTTGGAAGAATGCCTGCCGCCAATCACAATCATAGCGTCCACCTGCGAAGCAATTCTTGCTGCCTCCACTTGTCTTTCCTGTGTTGCATTGCAAATCGTATTTAAAACACTACTATCATAACCCTTTTTTGAAATTTTTTCAACTAATTCTTGAAATTTGTTATAATTAAATGTCGTCTGGGACACGATACAAAGCTTTTTCCCCTCTGGGAGGTTATATTCTTTTGCATCAGCCTCATTTTCCACTACAACTGTGTCACCATTTCCCCAGCCCCGGATACCTTCTACCTCCGGATGCGCCGGACTTCCGATGATGATGACGGCTTCTCCGGCCCTGGAATGTTCATCTACGATCTTATGGATCTTTTTCACAAAGGGGCAGGTTGCATCAACCACATTAACCCTTCGGGAATTTAAGATATCGTAAACATGGCGGCTGACCCCATGGGAACGGATGATCACTGTTCCCTGACCTTCCTGAAGGTTTTTAAGATCCTCCTCTGTGTCTAATACCTGCACTCCCTTTTCTTCCAGATCGCGGACTACCTCTTCATTGTGAATAATAGGACCATAGGTATAGATCGGCCCCTGAGCTTTTCCCTCTTTCACTGCCTGAATCTGTTCATAGACCCGATTCACGGCTCGTTCAACACCGAAGCAGAAACCAGCGCTTTTAGCAACAACGACCTGACGTTCCATTATGCACATCCTCCGTCTGCCTTATAGCCTTTTTCACGGACGATTTTTAAGATCTCTTCTACCACCTGAGCCAGTGTCATAGAAGAAGTATCCAAAAGAACCGCATCCTCTGCCTGCTTTAACGGAGAATGCTCTCTGTGCATATCCCTGTAATCTCTGTCTTCAATATCCTTTTCAATCTCTTTTAAGTCTGCTTTCATGCCTTTTTCCAGCAGTTCCTTATAACGGCGTGCTGCCCGCACCTTAACAGAAGCAGTAAGGTATATCTTTGCCGGTGCGTCCGGCAAAACACAGGTACCGATATCCCTTCCATCCATGATCACATTTTCATTTGCTGCCAGCTGCTTCTGAAGCTCCACTAACTTTTCTCTTACAGGCATATAGCCAGATACAGCAGAGGCCATATTTCCTACTTCTTCCGTACGGATCAGTCCTGAAACATCTTCACCGTTTAAAAGCACCTGCTGAAGGCCGTCCTGATAGCGTATAGTCACATCTACTTCCGGGCATGATTTTTCGATCTCTTCTACTGCCTTCGGATCTACCCCTTTTCTTAAAAAGTAAAGAGCCATGGCACGATACATTGCCCCTGTGTCCACATATACAAATCCAAGTTTCTTTGCCACCAGCTTGGCAATGGTGCTTTTTCCTGCACCTGCAGGTCCGTCTACTGCAATATTAAAATGGTTCATCTATCATTCTCTCCTTTAGCTTTGCTGATTTTCATATCTGGTACTGCTGCAGAGCCTTCTCTGCTGCTGCTTTTCCGGCCGTCCAGCCAGTAGACCAGGCGATCTGCAGATTAAATCCACCTGTCACTGCATCCACATCCAGGACCTCTCCTGCAAAATACAGATTTTCTGCTTTTTTTGCTTCCATGGTAGAAGGATTGATCCCCTTTACGTCAACACCGCCCTGAGTAATGATCGCTTCTTTAAAAGGACGAAGACCTGTAAGTGTAAATGTCAATGCCTTTGTGGTCTGCACCAGGCGGCGGCGCTCTTCTTTGGTGATCTCATTTACCTGCTTATCCGGGTCAATACCGCTGCGCTCTATGATAACAGGGATCATCTTTGCAGGATATAAATGATTTAAACTGTTTTTAAACTGCTTATTCTTTGACTCTGCAAAATCTCTTAAAATGCGCTCATCCAACTGTTCCTCTGTAAGAGCCGGTTTCAGATCAACAGACAGTTTTAATGGATTTTTGGCAATGGCTTTGGCGCAAAAAGAACTGGCACTTAACATAAGCGGGCCGCTGACTCCGAAATGGGTAAACAGCATTTCCCCAAAGTCACGATACAGTTCTTTTTTCCCATTAAACACTGCTGCTTCCACATTTTTAAGAGAAAGCCCCTGTAGAGATTTTACAACTTCAAGTTCTTCTGTTTCAAAGGGAACTAAGGCCGGAGAAAGAGCTGTTACCTTAAGCCCTGCTGACTCTGCCCACTGATATCCATCCCCTGTAGAGCCAGTAGACGGATAGGACATGCCGCCTGTAGCTACAATAACGCCATCTGCATCCACTGTTGTCTTTTTCCCATTTTCTTCCAGAAAAATACCCCTGCAAATGATTTTATCCTCTTCAGTTACAAGATTCAATCCTTTTACTTCTTTGCGCAAATACACTTTTACATTTTCTTTCTTCAACATACGATCCAAAGCCGCGATCACATCAGAAGAATGATCTGATAATGGAAAAACCCGTTTGCCCCGCTCTGTTTTTAACTTCAGCCCCGCATTTTCCAACAATTGCATCATATCTTCGTTGGTAAAGCCATAAAAGCTGCTGAACATAAATTTCTTATTGGTGATCACCGCTCCAAACAATTCATCCATATCACCGGCATTTGTCACATTGCAGCGTCCTTTTCCCGTAATAAAGATCTTTTTGCCCAGTTTTTCATTTTTCTCATAGAGGCTTACCCTGCAGCCTTCTTTTGCCGCTGCGATCGCCGCGATCATTCCTGCTGCGCCGCCTCCGATAACGATTATATTTCTCTGATCATTCATGTACTGTTTTCCTTTTATTTACATCATTTAATATGATAAGTTTCTTTTATTTTTTCAAAACCATGTACCCATTTTCCACCTGTAAACAGGTACAAAAAGATACAGGAACTAATGCTCCAGGTTAATGGATAGGCCCAGAATACCACACGGATATCCGGAATAAAATGAACAGCTGCCGTGATATAGCTTACACGGAACAGGCACCATACGCAAAGCATAACAACCATTGGCACAGAAGCATTTCCTGACCCACGAAGTACTGCTGCAATACAATGTGAAAATGCCAGCAGGAAATAAAACAATGCAATGGTTCTGGCCTGCATAACTCCATAATGGACTACATCAGGATCACTGTTGAATGCCGCGATCAAAAACGGTGCTGCTGCATAGATCGTAAAGCCGATCAGCTCTGCAATTGATATAGATCACAAAATACCAAACCATGCTCCTTTTTTTGCACGGTCATATTGTTTCGCCCCAAGATTCTGACTGACAAAAGTAGTCAGCGCCATGGTAAAGCAGGTTACCGGCAGAAATGCAAAGCCCTCGATCTTTGAATAAGAACCGCAGCCCGCCATTGCCATTCTTCCAAATGCATTGATATTAGACTGCACAAACACATTGGCAAGGGCGATCACTGAATTCTGAAATCCCGACGGAACACCATTTTGAATGATCTGGCGCAGGATAGGTCTGTCAAAGCAGATCCTATTCAGCTGCAGACGATACTCCTGCTCTGTTCTCATCAAGTGGAACATACATAAAAGCGCACTTGTAAACTGGGAAATCGCAGTCGCCGCAGCTGCCGCCCCAACTCCCATTCCAAGACCTGCAATGAATAACAGATCCAGTACAACATTTATACAGGATGAACAGATCAGATAGATCAGCGGATGACGGCTGTCACCTACAGACTGTAATATCCCCACGAAAATATTGTACATAACAAAGCCCAGCGAACCTGCAAAATAAGTACGGAAATATGCAACTGACTGTGGAAGCACTTCTTTCGGTGTTCCCATCAAAACCAAAATCTTAGGAGCAAAATACATACCAATGGCAGTCAAAGCAATTCCCGCAACAAAGCCGAAGGCCACCGTTGTATGGATCGCTTTTTGCAGATTTTCCCTATTCTTCGCTCCATAATATCTTGCAATAACAACGCCTGCTCCCAGTGCAATGCCATTAATAAATCCAACCATTAAAAAGATCAGATTACTTGATGAACTAACCGCCGCCAATGCATTACTGCCCAGGAAATTTCCAACGATCAGTGAATCCGCCGTATTATACAGCTGCTGAAATAAATTTCCAAGGAACAGTGGAATCGCAAAAAAAATGATCTTTTGGGATATTTTTCCCTCAGTCATTCTTGTTTTGCTCTCTGCACTCATTGCGTACACCCCACTTTTGTATTTTTTTCAAAAGCACCCCTAACATACATCACAAATTATACTTATGCTCACTTGTAAAGTCAATTATCCTGCATGTTTTTACTGATTTCCTGAACAACTTTTACATCTGCTGGCAGCCAGTCAACGGTATTTAATTTCTCTTTTGTAAGCCATTTTGCTGCTTCATGTTCCCGAAGGATCAGATCTCCAGAAAGGATTTCTGACCAGAAACAATCCATAGAAAGGTGAAAGTTCGGATAATCGTATTCTACTGTGCAGATCCGGTCACCTACACGGATCTCTGTGTCCAGTTCTTCTTTTATTTCACGTTTTAATGCTTCCTGTGGTGTTTCTCCGGCTTCTACCTTTCCTCCCGGGAATTCCCAGCCATCCTTAAATTCTCCATATCCACGCTGTGTAGCAAAAATAACAGGATTATTATCTTTGTCTTTATCTTTAATTACAGCAGCTACCACTTTTATGATTTTCATTGATTTGTGTCCTCTCTTATGCCGTAAAATAATCAAAAATATCTTTACGTACTTCTTTTTTTAATTCTAACTTAAAATTCATGATCGGAAGGATTTGTTTTTTATCATTCAGTATCGTCGTCTCTTCCCATTTTACAGGTTCTGCTTCGCCCATATAATAAAAATCCGTTCCTTCCCCATCACTTTTTTTCAAAAACAGTAAAATCTTTAATCCATTTTCTTTTGCATGAATCAGTTCCTGGGCTTCAGGACTTTCTTGTTTCACTTTACTCCTGGTCATCCAGCTGAAGATCTTATTACTGTATACTATAGGATCTGTTCCAATCTTTTCAAATTCATCCAGATATTTTGTACTATCAGAAATATCATCCGACTTTTCATATGTAACAAAAATAGGGCAAGTATTATATTTGATCCTATAACCGTATACTGTTGCACTGTCATCTTTCGCCCAATTTAAGATCCTACATACATCTTTTCTGGAATATTTCTGATATAAAACCAGATTATTTTCATCATGATCTGCATACAGATCATGGTACCGGCAAATCCCGTATTCTGTCAAATCTGATAATTCTTCTGCAAACCTTTTATCTTTCAATTTTTCGTAAAAAGCAGCTGTTCTCCTGATTCTTCCCGTCTTCACTGTATCAGAATCAACCAGTTCAAATACTTCATAACGTTTTTTCTCTGACTGAGAGTTAATAAATTCTTTCGTTATTACCCGGCAAGCAGAATTATAATCTGACTCCCGATAACTTTCATCCATTTCATCTAATTTTTTCTGTATTAGCTGTGCTGAAAATTCTCCAGCATCCAAAAGCATCTTCAGCATCAATAATTCATGGATCCGTTTTCCATTCATAATAAGGTTAGAAACAAATTCCAAAATACTTTCTTCCTGCTGAGAAAAAGTAACCTTGTATTCTTTATCAACCAAACGTACAAATTGGTCATAGGATTTAGAATATTCTACAAATAACATTGGATCGATCTCACCATTAAAATAAAAATCCAATATAGTTGGTATTTTCCCTAAACGTTCTTTTAGCTGACTATAATGTTCTGCCAGCATACTTTTTGTTGTTGACATTCTGTCGATGGATTCATAAATCCGTTTTCTTGAAATCTCATCAAAATGAATCGTGGATGCACCAGGGATCATCCGACCGCCTTCCATCAGATACCTGCGCACATTGTCCTTATTGTACGTCCGGTCCCCAGACAATGCTATAGGAATCATAAAATTGTTTTTATAATTTCCAATAAAATCAAGAACCACAACATATTCTTTTCCAGCAGACTTGCGAAGCCCTCGACCTAACTGCTGGATAAATACAATAGGAGATTGTGTTGGACGCAGCATGATCACCTGATTTACTTCTACAATATCTGTTCCCTCTGAAAATATATCCACTGTAATAATATAATCTAAATAATCATCTTCTTCCGACTGGATTTCCATTGTAAGCCGCTCAATTGCCTCTGCCCTTACTTCTTCTGAATCTGCGCCGCTAAGGGCAATCGTGTGCCAACCTCTTTCGTTAAATTTCTTTGACAGTTCCTGTGCCTCTTCTATCCTGCTGCAAAAAATCAATCCTTTTACACGATTTCCTGAATATCCAAAGTAAGCCGCCTGTTCCATTACATATTTCACGCGCTCGTCGCTAGTCAGATAACGGAAATTTTTTAGTTGTTCTTCTTTTGATCTTCCTTCGTCCGATATCAGGGATAAGTCTGTAATTCCAAAGTAATGAAATGGACACAGAAGGTCTTCCTCCATTGCCTGCTGCAGGCGAATTTCGTAAGCAATATTATGATCAAAAATCTCATAAATGTTCCGTCCTGCTATTTGATCGTCCCGCTTGTCTGGCGTTGCTGTCATACCAAGGGTAAATTCAGGCTCGAAATAATCCATGATTTTTTTATAACTGTCTGCACTTGTATGATGCGCCTCATCATAAATACACGCATCAAAATATTTTCGATGGAATTTCTGTAAATTTTCTGGTTTACTTAATGTCTGTACCGTTGCAAAAATATAATCTGCATCATAATCTTTGCTCTTTCCAGATATTAATCCTGTATTTAATCTGCTTCCAAAAACCCGTTCAAATGACGTTTTTGCCTGTCTGGCAATCTGATTTCTATGAACCAAAAATAATACACGATGAAATCCTAATTCTCTCATGGCAAATGCAGCTGCATACGTCTTGCCTGTGCCAGTTGCAGAAATCAAAAGAGCTTTATCCACTTCCTTATTTCTAAGCTTCAGCAAATTATAAATAAACGCCTGCTGCATAGAATTAGGCTGCAGTGTATATGCTTCTATTGAAGGAATCGTTTCCCTTTTTGCAATTTTTTTCTGATCAGCAATCAGTTTTTCAAGCAGCTGTTTCTGCGCATATCTATTTCGATATTCTTCTATAAACGCTTCATAATCCTTTACACAATTTTTATCACTCCATAATTGTTCAAATTCTCTTCTGACACTATTGATCATCTCCCCCTGACTTGCAGAAACCATTTTAGTATTCCACTCTATATTTCTGGTCAAAGCATCCTGTGTCAGATTGGAACTTCCTATAATGAAACGATATTCTTCCCCTTTTTGAAAAATATACCCTTTTGTGTGAAAGCCATTCCCTGCTCGTTCTGTCTGATACATGCGAAGTGTAATATTAGAAAGGCTGGCAATCTTATCAAGAGCTACCGGATCGCTAAAACATAGATAATCCGTCGTCAATATCCGCCCCGGAATTTTTCTTTGTTCCAGTTCTTTTAAAGTCTGCAATAAGGGAGTGATCCCTCCTCGAGTGATAAATGCAACACTTATGGCAAATTGATCGCAATTTTTTAACTCATCTTCAATAGAAGAAAAAACCTTTTGCCCGTTTTTATTGTCATTATATATGAATTGCGGTTTGTAAGCCAGATTTGAGTAGAACGTTTGATCAATAAACGCCGTAGTCAATCCCTTCTTTAATTCCAAAATTTTATCCTGCTGCATTCTTTTACCCCTTTGATAACGGATTTTTTCGCACTTCGTACTCTCACAATCCTCATATCCATTATACTACCTCAAAAATCAAAATCTTTTCTCTCTGGTTATTACCCTCAAACAGATCCATACAATTAATTTCATCTGAAAACAACAAATGGTCTTCTGTCATCAGATAACTGATATATTCAGATGACGGATAATAGAAAAACAGAATTATTTCCCTTGGATTTTCGTAATAAGATTCATATATCCTCGCCAGCACTCCCTTAAGGATTTCTACAGAAAAAGGATTAAAAAAATAACAGCGGTCAATCTCTGTAGGAACTGTATAATTCTCGGCATTCGCTTTTATAAAAGAAGTTCGCCCCGCTGATACTGCATGTTCCTGATTTTCTTTCGCTCCTGCGTAAATTCTCTCATCAAATTCAATTCCTATGGATTGGCATCTAGTTTGATAGGACAGGTAAAAGCATACTCTGCCTTTCCCTGTCCCATAATCCAATACTGTATTCTTCTTTCTGATTAAGCCGCTGCCGGCAAGTCTTTCCAATACACAATATGGTGTTGGCTCATATGGATAATTATATTGATCTGAGTGAGAGTCATCCCGACCAGTTGTTTTTATTTTTAATATTTTATCCCACTGTGTTTCGATCTGAGCCATCATCACACATTTTTTCCTTCTGCTTCCAATTCAGCCAATGCTTCTTTGTCTTTTAAAAGATCATCTTTTGCAGATGCATAATAATCTTTATGGAATAAAATATCCCAACCCAGATAATTAGAAATACAATTAAACTGTCCGCGGATCAGATCGTATTGCTGGCTTCCTACTGGAGATCCGCCTACAATGATCACGCCTACTTTCTTGTTTTTCAAAAGTGTACCTTTGCAGTATGCTTTATCAATAACAAGCTTAAGCTGAGCAGTAATTCCCCACCAGTATACAGGAGAAACAAACAGGATCATATCTGCTGCCACCATTTTATCAACGATCATGTTTGAATCATCCTTAGCAACACAGCCTTTATAGCATTGACAGGCTCCGCAGCCCATACAAGGACTTACTTTTAATTGATAGGCATCTACAACTTCCACTTCATGTTTTTTTGAAGCACCACCTACAAATGCATTAATCGCTGCTACTGAATTTCCTTTTCTTGGGCTTCCGTTTAATACTAATATTTTCATATACACATGTTCCTTTTCTTTTGATTTTCATAGTTTTAAAATACCACAAGATTTCTATTATGGCAAATTCCGTTGCTGGTCATGCAACGCATGAACCGTAACGCTGTTTTTAAGGTTACATGGAACGGCATAATTCTTCTATCCATTCTCTGCGGACAATCGCTTTCTTCCACTTTTCCGGTATGTTTTCATATCCGTAATATATTCCTGCCAATCCACCGGCGATTGCTGCTGTTGTATCTGTATCATCGCCCAGATTAACTGCCTTCAATACACACTCTTCATAACTTGCCGTATTTGCCAGACACCATAAGGCAGCTTCCATCGAATGGATCACATATCCGCCGCTGTTTATCTGTGATTCCGGGATAGCTTTTAATTCTGCTACATTTCTTATTCTGTTAGAATGCGCCAGTTCCTTCTTACTCTCACTATTCTGTTCGTAAAATGCAACAGCCTGATCCAAGGCATTTTGCAATAAATTTTCTAATGATTCACATCTTTTCGCAAGTTCTCTTACACAGTAAAAATAAATCCCACAAGCCATTTTGCTTCTTAAATGCCCATGAGTCAGCGCAGACAAGGATGCCAATGCCATACTGCTGTCATCGGACCACGAACCGGCCGGTACGGGATATGTTCCATAGCCTGTCATATCTGTCACCGGATGCTTTTTCATTTCTTCCCTGCTGGAAAATTCCACAGGCACCCCCAGCGCATCTCCTACTATAAGCCCCATCATCCCATCAAGATATAGTTCTTTATTCATATTTTGTGAAACTTTTCTGCAAGCCTCCTATTATTTAGCATTCCTTTATTAATATCAGATTGAGCCATTTTGCTCCCATTTAGCCTATTGCCATTTTTTCCACACCTCAGGCTGATATCCCAAAGTTGACTGTTTTCCATTTCTGACAACTGGCGTCTTAATCACAAAAGGATTTTCCAAAATTTTCTTCAACTTGTCTTCATCTGCAATATATCTGATCAGTGCAAGTGTATCCTGATCCTTTCCATCCCAGTTGATCATATTTTCTATTCCACCATTCACTTGCGCAACTGACATGAATTCGCCTTTACTCATGCCTTTTTCTTTCATATCTACAAACTGATACTTAATTCCACGTTCTTTGAAAAAACGCTCGGCTTTCTTTGTTTCATTGCACTTCTTCGTGCCAAATATTTGTATGTTCATCATAATTAATAAATCTCCTAATTCACTGGCGTTCCAACCTCAATAAGATTCCCATCTGGATCGTAAAATCTGACTACCTTCTGTCCCCAGCTATGTATCAGTAATTTGTTAACAAATTCAATCTCAAAATCTGATTTTTCCAGCCGTCTCACAAAAGCTTCTACATCAGGCTCTTCGAAATATAATTCTGACATATTATTCTTGGGAATCAGCTCTTTTTCCAAAAATTTCTTCCATATCTTTGCATCCTGCAGCACCAGTCCCTCTGACAGAATTACATTTCCGTCTTGATTTAAGATTACTTGCAAGCCAAATATTTCTTTATAAAACCTAATTGCTCTGTCCATATCATTAACAGCAATCAAAACATTTTTAAGTCTCATAGTTTCACCTGCCACTTTTCTTAGGTTAATTGAATATTCTTAATGATTTGCTTTTATTTGCCTTTCCAAATAAACCACTGATGCACAATATTACTACTATTATAAAAAAGATTACGAAGGCACGCCCAAATATTTCTACCACTCAATTTCATCCGGATACTCCAGCTTCGGATCATGCATCTCGTGAAAACTACATCCATATTTCTTTGCGGAATATTCCAGATCTCTCTTCATATTCTTATAAGCATCCGGCTGTTGAACAAATCTCTTAGCAATATTTCTAAGCTTGTCTTTCCTCTTTTCCGGCGCAGTTTTTAAGTATTCAATGTTACATTTATCCACATACTGTGTAGCATAATTATAAAAGATATCTCCATACTGATGACCTCGAAGCTTAAAAAGCTTTTCAAGTTCATCTTCGCCAATAACCTCTGCAAGTGTTCCAAGTATTACTGCCGAAAGAGTATCTATCACAGCCTTGTCTTTCAAATAATCGGAGTACTTTTGAGCAGGAAATTTTGCATTTTCCTCCTGTTTTTTAGTTCTTTGGCCATAATATTGACTTGACCATAAATACAATTCAGGAGCGGATAACGCTACAAATACCGCTTCTGGAAACATAATATTCACGCTAAAATGTACTTCCTGTCTTGGCAGAATCATAGAATGCCATTTCATCATCTCATCATGGACACCGTTATCTACCAACTTTATCCCTCTATCTCCCATAAAAGCATGCCTAATATCATAACAAACCCCAAGCAAACGATTCTTTACACTCCAGTAGTAATCATCATAACTTTCTTCCAGACCAGTCATTCTGTAAATGCTTTCCATTATTTCATAAAAATCATCATGGTCTCCCTCAATTGTAATTCCTGTAAGATTTTCTGTAGTTTTTGCTGAAATCATAGCGTCACTCCTCATTCAAAAAATGCTTCATTATGAGATTCCATTGGTCAGCTAGCTGTTACTAGCTTCACGAGTTTCTTGACTTAAATCAATCTTCCCCCAGTTCATCCATTGCGTCATCTACACCATCCGCGTAGTCACTGTCTCGATCATATCTGTCATAATCATAATCCCCATCCATATAAACATCGTCATATCCATCATCATAGGAATCGTAAGAATTATATGTTGGTTTATTCGCTGATTTTGGTTTACTACTGTAGCTACCGCTGCTTAAACTGCCGGATGTCTCCCGATAGGAGTTACCTGATGATTTGCTTCTATAGGAAGATCCGCTATATGCCGAACTGCTATACGCAACACTGTGCGTAGGCTTGTAGGCGGAACTACTGCTGGTATATGATTTGTTCGAATAGAGATAGCTGCTTTTATTTGCCTTTCCAAATAAACCGCTGATACATAATATTACTACTGTTATAAAAAAGATTGCAAAGACACGCCCAAATGAATTTCTGTTCATACTGATCGTCCTCCATTTTTCTATTATGTGTTACTAGAATCTTTCTTCCAATAAATCATTCTATCCGCAATACAATAGCCATCTGCTGCCCAAAAACGATATTGTTTATAACATGTACAATACATCTAATACAAATAGTGAGCCTATGAAACTTTTTCTGTAAAATAACCTAAGTAAGGTCCTTCTATGATACAATAAATATCATTAGGAGGGCCTTTTACTATGGCAAAACAAAAGAAACCAGTTCACAGAGTTGAAATGACTGAAGGAAAAAGGAACATCATCCGCCAGCTTCTCGAAGAATACGATATCGAGACCGCAGAAGATATCCAGGATGCACTCAAAGATCTTCTGGGCGGCACCATTAAAGAAATGATGGAAGCTGAAATGGATGACCATCTTGGATATGAAAAATCCCAGCGTTCTGACAATGACGATTATCGTAACGGTTATAAACGCAAGCAGGTAAACAGCCGATATGGCTCTATGGAAATCGAGGTCCCACAGGATCGGAAATCGACCTTTGAACCACAGGTGGTGAAAAAGCGTCAGAAAGATATTTCTGATATTGATCAGAAGATCATCTCTATGTATGCCAAAGGAATGACCACTCGCCAGATCTCGGAAACGATTGAAGATATCTATGGTTTTGAAACATCAGAAAGTTTCATATCCGATGTGACGGATAAGATACTTCCTCAGATTGAAGACTGGCAGAACCGCCCATTGGACGAGGTATATCCAATCCTTTACATCGATGCGATCCACTATTCTGTGCGGGATAATGGAGTCATTCGTAAGCTTGCAGCCTATGTTATTCTTGGCATTAATGCGGAGGGGAAAAAGGAAGTCCTGACGATTACGATTGGTGACAATGAAAGTGCGAAATACTGGCTGTCAGTCCTGAACGAACTGAAAAATCGCGGAGTAAAAGATATCCTGATTATCTGTGCCGATGGCCTTACAGGCATTAAAGAAGCGATTTCAGCTGCGTTTCCCAAAACAGAATACCAGAGGTGTATTGTCCATCAGGTAAGAAACACCCTGAAATACGTTCCGGACAAGGACAGAAAAGCCTTTGCTGCAGATTTAAAAACCATCTATCAGGCCGCTGATGAGCAGAAGGCTCTGGCTGCCTTGGAACGTGTAACTGAAAAATGGACTCCGAAATACCCGAATTCCATGAAACGCTGGAAAGACAACTGGGATGCTGTTTCTCCAATTTTTAAATTTTCAACCACTGTCCGGAAGGTCATTTATACAACCAATGCGATCGAATCACTGAACTCCACATACCGGAAGTTGAACCGTCAGAGAAGCGTATTTCCAAGCGATACCGCCCTGTTAAAGGCCTTGTATCTGGCTACTTTTGAGGCTACGAAAAAATGGACTACCACCATCCGTGATTGGGCTCAGGTTTATGGAGAACTGAGCATTATGTACGAAGGACGCTTACCCGAGTAAGCAAAAGAAGGGTTAAGAAGACAGGCGGGAAACCGCCTGCTCTTGACATGCCCGTAAGCAACTGTTATATATAAAACAAGAACGACAAGCCTGATTCACAAGCTTATCGCTCTTAATTATCATAGAAGAATCTTATTTACAGAGATTTTCTCATACTCTCCAAATAGTTTGACAAATAATTGTCGATAAGATTATATTCTGTATTGCTCAACTGATCTGGCAATTTCCTTCCGCATTTGTTCTACTACATCATCCGGGCCTACAATCTGAATATCCGATCCCAGTGAGAACACCCAACCCAGAAACTGTCTGCTGACACGTACATCCACGTTGACATTAAAATGCTCTTCATCTGCCGGGATCATCATCACATCTTTCCCAAACCGATCAATGATCACTCCTGCCAGCTTATTATGCACTGATAGTTTTACGGTCTGCTCTTTTCCTCCAAACATTCCAAAACTCTTCTTTGCATAATCCGCCATATCCAGCTTTTTAAAGTGTTCTTTTCCTTCTCTTAATTCATCTGATATCTTGATATGTAACATCTTGTCTACACGGTAATGTTTGATCATTCCGGCATCTGTATCATATCCTACCAGGTAATAATTTTCATCATCCCAGGATAATCCCCAGGGACTGATGTGATACCATGCTCCATTATGCCTAAGTTCCATTTCTTTTTTGGCATTCCACTGAAAATACTGAAATTTAATCTTCTTATTTTCTGAAATTGCATTATGGATCGCATCCACCGTATAGTAGATGCTTTCATTCATCGTCTTAATTCTTCCTGATACATAAACCTGCCGCTGTAGCTTCTGCGCATCATACTTGCTGGCCAGTGTTTCCAGTTTTTTAATCAATGCATATGATTTCTTTTCCGTAATAAATTTGGAAGACTGGATCGCATCCACCAAAAGCTTCAGCTCTGGCAATTCAAAAGACCGATTGGTAACATGATAATGATACCGATTTCCGATGGGTTCTCCTTCTACTTCAATACCAAAGACGCTTAAATCCCGCAAATCATTATAGATGCTTTTCCGGTCTGCTGTCACATCGTATTCTGACAGTGCTGCCATAATTTCCGGCATAGAGATATAATGCCCCTCATCAGTCCGTTCTAGCATGATCTGAGCCAACCGGTAAAGTTTAAATTTCTGATTACTTCCTTTTGGCATACTTTCCATCCCCCCTTCGCATGATAAATTAAGTATACCATACTCAGAAAACATGTGGGGCATCTTTTAACTTCTCTATACTTTTCCCTTTATTCTTATACCATTTAGGTACGCTTTCGTATCTTCCAGTTCACTTATGAGACTCTTTTTACAAACCTTACATATGATTCCTGCAGGTGTAACTAATACTATTTTTGCATAAGCAATGTCTCCGATTTTATCGTATAATCGCCCGGCGCTCATAGATTCTCCTATCAATGTATGAAAACTGTTCGCCGCATACCCGATTTTTAATCTGATACGCTTTTCATATTTTTATGTTTTGTTCCCGAAGCAGGTCTTTTTCACATTCCTATATTTGCTATTAACCAAGCGCCAATTTACAAATAGATGGATCTTGTGCTTCAATACTTTTAAATAAATTTTCCAGTCGGATCTGGGACTGTTTTCTTTCTAAGCGTTTGAATTTTCCTTCTGCCTGTCTATAATATTTTCTTTGTTTTGCAGTAGACTTGGGAAGCTTTCGATAATCCTCCATAATCGCAATTTTTGCTTTATCGTGTGCAGATATATAATTGATCAGCTTATGTAATGACAATGTAGGTTTTACATCTCTCTGGCGATGATAATCTCCCCGCATTGCCTGATCAAATGGCATTTGATTATTATAGGTATTTTTATGATAAAGAAGGTATTGGTCAATCTCTTTCTTCAAAAAGATCTTCCAACAGCCTATAGTGGTCCGCACATATAAGGTATCTGTTTTCTTCACGTAATTGATTGAAAGTTTGTATTCTTTTTCCCAAGTCTCAATCATTTCTTTCGTTCGAGCTTCGCCACGCAAACCACCACAATACTTACAGCGGCAAAACCGCTTGCTAATTGCCAGTTTTTCAGAAATCATCATTCTGTTTCCTGGCTTCATTTTCTCTACATAAATACAATTCGGCCTGTGATACACTTTTCTTCTTTTTGATGGCATCATGCTTACAACTACGTCCATTTCCTGTTTCCTCCTTTATTTTGATATAGATAGAATGCAGGATAAGGTGTTCTATAAAAATACCATCCCAGCACTCTTTATTAAGAATCAATCCGAATGAATCTTTGCAAATAACTGTTCCATCCTGTTCTTTTTCACCATTCTTTTTGTGGCACCTGCATCATGATATTTTATGTATGACGCCACATCAAAAAAATTCTTGGATATTAATTTCTGCTGATGGTATCCTTCCAAACATTTCTTTTTTTGCATTTTCATATATAGCGATCTGCTTACAGTAAAACTTTCATGATAAAGTTTGTATACTTTTCCCTCACGAAAATAAACGATCCAGCTCGAAATTGCTGTTTTAATAAACACCATTTCATTGCTAATATTGTAAGAAAAACCAAAATATCTACAGATCTCTTCTATTGCATCTTCTGACAAAAGAAGATTTCGTAACCTTTCCTCTCTTTGGCTTCTTACTGTCTTAATTATTTTCTGGTCCCATTTCAGCTGATTCCAAATCAGCATATGCTTACATACTCTGCATGCAGTATACCCCAAAAACACAGCACTTTGTGACTCCAACACAGTATTTTCTATCTTTAAAGCTTTCGCATATCGACATCCGCAGGCGTGCAATTTATAAGTTATTGTATTCGCAATACAATAATCATCTGCTGTCAAAAAACGATATTGTTTATAACATGTACAATACAGCTGATACAAATAGTTTACATCATGCTTTGCATTGTTTAAATAAGCAGAATCATACTCTATTTTTGAATATTCTAACGCGCTTTTAAATCCTATTTTTCTCACTTCATTATCAGCCGTACTTCCAAGTACTTCCTGTAAAAAAATAGCCTTGTGCTTCCTGATCCGGATTTTGCACTGTATCATATCACGCTTCCACAAATTATACGTATCTCTGTTCCAAACAATAATGTACCTATATTCAGGGAACGTCTGATCAAAAATATGATACACCTCTTCCTTTGACTTTCCCATCATTACATTTGTTTCCGTTGTATGACAAAGCCGAAGATTTACTGGATTTGCACTTTTGATATTACTTAACCGGATTCCCCTTGAAAAAATCTTGATTTTCTGCATATTTCTGTCTGCTGCAATAACACCAATCTGAAACGGTTCCCTATGCTCCAGATCTTCCGTTCCAGGTTCCTGGTTCCATTTGATATTGATAAATAAGTATGAAAGCATCTCTTTCTTTTGCACATTATCATCCATCAAGTTCTTCTCCTTTGTCGTTGGCTCCTCAAACAATCCAGACAATTCCAACTCTGTCTTTGTTGCAGAAATATCATCTTCTTTAAAAACACATTTTTTCTTCGATGGCTACAATGTATTGCAATAGGTGGGGCATAAAAACACCGTCAAAGGATATTGCACTTTACATGGCATTTAAATAAAAAGCAGCTAACCTATTTTTTCATAGACTAACTGCTTGTATTAAGTTCCATATTCAGTTTTATTCTATAAATCCGACAGTAAAATTCGGTCATATGCGCCATTTTTCTTATCTTCCGGGTGTGGTTCTAGTCCGATAATCGTAATATCTTTCTGGTCTGGTCCATACACCCAGTAAATTCTCATTGCGCCACTGGTTTTATTTTCCAGGTAAGACTGCCACTCTTTCATTCCATAACGTTTGGATAATGGCTCTATCTCATGGGTTTGAAGACTTGGATACCCCGGATCTGCCGATAACAGCTTTAAAGCCTTTCCCCATTTTTTATACAACTGTTCTTCCTTCTTTTTTATATTCCCAGAACGATATTTCTCCTGCAGATCTAACCAAAGTTCCTGCATTTCAGGAATTCCCATTCGTATATTAAAGTTCATTCTTTGTTCCTTTTAAAAATCTGACAGGTCAATAATTGGAGAAACTTCTCCTCTTTTAAAGTTACTTACTGCACGATCCATATCTGCCAGGGTTCTGGCTGAAATACTCTCTGGCACTGCCAGCTCCCGAGGTTCCAGAATAATGCAGCCATTTCCATATTCTTTTACATTATAATACTGATAAGCAGCTCCTCTAAGGGTAATCCTTTTTTTATTGTCCAGATGAGCAACATAATCTTTCATTGCTTCCATTATCAACACCTCCTACGCAAGTATTTGTGTGGGAAATCCCACCTTGTGCTATTATAATATGCCTTTCGATATTTTCTGTCAATCCAAATTTACTTATTCCTAATTCTTTTTCTACATCTTTACGTACACATCCCATGCACGGCATCTCCTTTTGGCTCCTGCTGTATACATCACTCTATATTTCATATACCAAATTCCCGTTTCATTTCTGCTTCAACTTCATCTGCTGAATACACTCTGCCAGCTTTAATATCTTCCATACCTTTTTCTATTTCTGCATCGAACTGTTTCTTTTTAAGAGAACCATACGCAACGGGTTCTTCATAAGCCGGAAGTTTCATTTCAAAAGGAATTCCTCTCTGGAGTACAATCTGTCTCAGAAACATTCCTACCGCATTGGACATTGGAATACCAAGTCGATCAAGCACCTGTTCTGCCTGTTCTTTCACTTCAGGCTCAACACGTGCAAATACATTTGCTGTTCTTGCCATAGATATAGCCTCCTTTTTTCTTCATTGTATTTCATTCGACTGCGAATTGCATGCAGTTCGTAATCTTTTTAAATCTCATTTTCAGCTTAAACGACTGCCTATATTTTTATAAACAGCCTCCACGTTAAATGTAAGCGTTCAAATTTCAGCCATAGTAAAAATTATCCAATTACTTTTCAGTAGCCGGAGCACTTTGACAATTCACGGCATTTAAATAAAAAGCAGGCAAACCAATCTCTCAGTTTGCCTGCTCTCTTACATTTTATGATCTGTTTTTTAGAAACTATACGATCACTCTTTATTCATCTACTCCAACCATAATGGAAGTAGCTTTGTGTATTTACCGTGTAGCAAAAACAAATGACGCCGGTTCCGACGCCATTTGCCTTTTATATACACTTTACACAAAATATTTAGTAACTAAAACTTCCCACACCGATGTGGTGTGTTGAACCTTGAAAATTCAATATTTCAGCCAATAAAAAAGGCATAAACCTGTTCCGTTTGGTATAATGGAATTGACTAGAAACCATCTTTACAAAGGAGATTTATGCCATGTCCAGTATACCACAAAACCATTCTGATGAAAAAGCCCTAATTGACTGCGTTCAGAGATTTTTTTCTAAACACCATGTCGGCAAGCTTCTTGCCAGATGTAATGGCATGAAAGAAAAAGGCGTTTCTCCGGTTTCTCTGTTTCGTTACAAACTCAGTAACATTTTTGTCGGAAGAAGTATGTATATGCAGCAACAGATCGGCTCTTTTAAGGAAGCATTTTCCAAGAACACGTTCTACCGTTTCCTTAATTCTGCAAAGACAAACTGGCTCCGTTTCACTTCTCTTCTTGCTGCAGATATCGTAAATCACGACATCAAAGGTCTGACGAATGACAGCAGAAAAAATGTCTTCATCATTGATGACAGTCTTTTTAACCGCACCAGCTGCAAGAAAACAGAACTGGGATCAAAAGTTTTTGACCACACGGATATGCGTTTCAAAAAAGGATTCCGAATGCTTACTTTAAGCTGGAGTGATGGAAATACATTGATTCCTGTAAACAGCTGTCTGCTGGCATCTGCAAAAACTACAAATATCATCGGTCCGGTAAAGGACTTTGATAACAGAACCCTTGCAGGAAAAAGACGC
>PVML01017691.1_pt1 | contig 72616 bp, 54 predicted proteins | sample 1853371 | NCBI WGS metagenome assembly PVML01 (sample SAMN08533508, study PRJNA380276) | Human gut metagenome, whole genome shotgun sequencing project. | isolation source: participant 1, chromium library | host: Homo sapiens | collected 2017 | reverse complement strand
GAACGGTTCCGTAACATCAGTACAGGCGGTATATGTACCTGCCGATGACCTTACAGACCCGGCACCTGCAACGACATTTGCACATCTTGATGCGACAACAGTATTGTCAAGAAAGATTGTAGAGCAGGGTATTTATCCGGCGGTTGATCCTCTTGAGTCATCATCAAGAATACTTGAAGCTGATATAGTAGGCGAGGAACATTACAATGTAGCCAGAGAGGTTCAGGGAATTTTGCAGAAGTACAAAGAATTGCAGGATATCATCGCAATTCTCGGTATGGAAGAACTTGCAGACGAGGATAAAACAGTAGTATTCAGAGCAAGAAAGATACAGAAATTCCTTTCACAGCCATTCCATGTAGCTGAGAACTTTACAGGCATTAAAGGTGTTTATGTACCAATTGAAGAGACAATCCGTGGATTTAAGGCAATTCTTTCCGGAGAGATGGATGAGTACCCGGAAAATGCTTTCTTCAATGTAGGAACAATTGATGATGTCCGCAAGAAAGCAGAAACTATGAAGGACGCAGAGTAAACAGAAGTATTAAGTTACTGTTCATTTGTATGCCGGACACTTTCTGTCAGGCTGTGCATAAATGACTATAACCGGAAATGAGGGAATATGGCTAATTCGTTTTATTTAAAAGTTATATCTGCAAACAGAATATTTTTCTCAGGAAGATGCGAATCTATAGTAGTACCTGAATTTGACGGAGAAAAAGAAATTCTTGCTCATCATGAAAACATGGTAATTGCCATTAACCGTGGTGATATGCGTTTTAAACCGGAAGGTGAGAATGAGTGGCAGGAAGCTGTTGTGGGAATGGGACTTGTTGAGATAATGAATAACCGTGTAACTTTGCTTGTAGAAACAGCAGAGCGTCCGGAGGAAATAGATATAGCCAGAGCTCAAGAGGCGAAGGAGAGAGCGGAAGAGCAGATGCGCCAGAAGCAGAGTATTCATGAATACTATCATTCTAGAGCTTCTCTTGCAAGAGCAATGGCTCGTATCAAGGCAGCAAGTGCCAAAAGATAATAAATAGGTGGACAAAATAACATAAATATGAATAAATAAAAAGAGATGTTATCCTGAACAATGATATGATTTTATTGAGGGAGACATCTCTTTTTTAGTCATGAACTGTCCAAATTTAATTTTCAACAAGCATATTTATCAGTTTTGATACGGCGATACTTGTACCACGGCTCATATCCTGAATAAGACATATCTCTCTTTCAGGTTCATGTTCAATAAGCGGTATCTGAAGAATATCACCGGTTTCAATGAAAGGTCTTGCAAGTTCCTCAGGGCAGAAACCGATTCCAAGATTGTGTTTTACCATTGGAATTATCTGGTCTGTTGTTGCTGCCTCTATATCAGGAGTAAATTTAAGATGATTATCGAAAAAATACTGGTGATGTGAGTCGTGGGTAGCGGTTCCGTCAGTAAGTGAAATAAACGGGATATTTAAAAGGTCGTGCAGGCTTTGTCTTTTTTGTGCGATTTCATTAAAATCTCTACCGCAGATGAGCACTTCTTTAAAAGGGTAAAGAGTAGTCATATGCAGTGGTTTTTTATATTCAACAGGAGTTGTGATAACAGCAAAATCAACAAGACCTTTTTCGAGAGCCGAAACTGCCTGTGGCGCAGAATGATTTGAAATCCTAAGTCTTACATGAGGGTATTGCTTGTGGAATTTTTCCAGTTTGGGCAGCAGATAAAGTCTTAATGCAGTTTCGCTGACACCGATTGAAACCATACCCGTTTCGAGACTTTTGTTTCGTATAAGTTCGTTTTCGCCTGTAGTGAGCTGAGCCATCGCAACAGCCACATGGTCATAAAGCTGTTTTCCTTCAGGAGTGAGTTTGACTCCTTTATGGGAGCGGATAAGTAATTTACATCCGAGTTCACTCTCAAGTATATTCATATATCGTGTAATATTTGGCTGGTTATTATTTAAAGCTTCAGCGGCTTTTGAAAAACTTTTGTATCTTGCAACATAAAAGAAAATTCTATAGTAATCTAAAGTCATATAATACCTCGTTTTTTGTAGTACAATCGTATTTAATATCTTACTTATACTAAACAAATTTAATTTTTTTTGCAACATTTGCATACAAAAAATGTCTTATAATATAAGAGGAGTTTTTAGTATAACAAAATTATTTTAGGAGGGAAAGTCTATGAGAGTATACAATAATAAAAATAATTTAGGACGCAGTATTACGGACAAAAACTTTGTTATGAGAGTTATAACATTAATTTTAGCGGCGGTGACAGCAGTTGTTATATTTGTTAAACCACAAGGTGCAGCGGCGGCACAGAAAAAATCGAAACAGGCAGAAGGCGGCGTGAATATGAGCCTGAAAAATGGTGTTCTTACCGTAAAAGGAAAAGGTGCGATGTGGGATACAGTCAGCCGGACAGCGTACAAAAAGAATAACATTAAGAAAATTGTAGTTAAAGAAGGTGTTGAATCACTTCCGAGAGATGTATTTAAGGACTGTAAGAAAGTTACCAGTATAAAAATAGCATCTACAGTTAAGAGAATAGGAATTCATGCGTTTGCAAATACAGGAATAAAGAGCATCACTATTCCTAAGTCTGTTAAAAAGCTTGGCTCAGGTGTATGCGATGGCTGTACTAAACTTGAGACAGTGACAATGCCCGGTGACATTGACGTGATTAAGATAAATCCGAGAAAAGATTACATAACAGGGTTGTTTTATCTGAAAGGCGATTATGTTTCATCGCAGCCGCTAAAAAAAGTTAAGTTTACAACAGCATTAAATACAGACATTTTACCTAGAGTTGGAGCATGTGAAAATTATGAGATTTCACAGAAGGATTCAAGATTCAAGAGTATTGACGGAATGATTTATACAAAAGACGGAAAAACACTTGTGAGGATACCGCTTGGAAGAAAAAAAGCTGTTATATCAGACAAATGCACCACAGTTTCTATGGGAAGTTACAGCCATGAGCTTATTGATTTTTCGCACAAATTTTTAAGTGAAATTGTATTTCCGAAGTCGGTTTCAAGTGTAATAGAAGACCCATATGACAAAAAGTTTGATTATAATGATGAAAGACGTGAGGACTATTATGAATGTAAAGATATAAAAGTGACATTGAATTCAGATTATCTTGATAATGAGTCAATACAGAGATTGTGGATATCAAATGAATATTGGAAAAATTCATTGAAAGACGAATTGTTCAGAAGAGAATTTGCAAAATTAAATGAAAAAGATGAACATATGATGATGCTTGCTGACGGCTATCTTTGCACTTATATTTTGAATGATGCACCCGAGGGAACAAGCACAGTGCTTCAAAATCTGCTTATACCGGATAATGTAAAAACAATTGGAATGCAGGCATTTAAAGATTATTATACGAGGTCGGTAATACTTAGCAGTAGTGTACAGAAGATAGAAAATAACGCTTTTAATGCAGATTATTCGCCGGATAGTAAAGTTTCAAATACAAAAGTGTATGTGAAAGGAAATAATATTTTGATGGCAGAAAAGGTATTTGGGACATATCAGAATTATGAAATAATTATGTATTAAAAAAGATTATATGACTGATGGTTAATTTTGTTTTTTATGTATACAGACGCATATAAAATAATGGTTATGTGTGCGGAAATGGAGGCTGTTATGAGTATAAAAAAATATAATAAAAAAAGTGTAAAAATAAGAAATATAATTATAATGTTTGGAATATTGACGGGGTTGTTTTGCAGCTTAAATTTTTTGATGCCTAAGACAGCATCGGCAAAGCAAATAAGTTCAAAATTAAAAAACGGAGTATTCACGGTTTCAGGGGATGGAGACATGTTATCATATGCTGCACCAAAAGCGGCACAGAAAAAGAAAATTAAAAAAATAGTTGTAAAAAAAGGTGTCACAAGCATACCGGAAGATGCTTTTAAAGATTGCAGTAAGGCATCGAATATAACAATAGCTTCTACCGTAAGAGTTATTGGAGCGAGGGCATTCTTTAATACCGGAGTAAAAAAGATAACAATACCTAAAACAACTGAGTCTATAGGACAAGCGGTACTTCAGAATTGTAAGAAGTTACAGGAAGTTACAATGCCGGGACACTTTAATTCAATAGGTGTCAAAAAAAATAAAGAAAATCTTGTTTGTACGTTGTTGTTGGGAGAAGGAAACTCAAATATTGTAAATAAAGTTAAGTTTTCAACTGATTTTAATGCTGATGGATTGACAGATATAGGAGACTGCAAAAATTTTGAAGTTTTATCAACAGATTCAAAGTATAAAAGCATAGACGGATGTATATATACAAAAGATGGAAAGACACTCGTAGCAATACCTTACGGAAAAAGCGAGGTAAAAATTGCAGAGGGATGTGAGGAAGTAAGAGTAAGCAGTTACAGCTATGCTTCATACCGTTATGTCAATTCGAAAGCGGTGTATAGAGGCTATAACGGCTGCGGACAGTTGAGAAAAATAACATTCCCATCAACATTTAAGACACTCTCAACAGATGATAATATTTCTGTTTATGCAGGTAAAAGACAGCAGAAATATACGGATATTCAGATTAAGTTAAATACGAACTATATTGATGAGGACTGCGTAAAGTTATTTTGGAATTCAAACCAGCTCTGGAGAAAATCGCTGGCGGCTGAATTGGAAAGAATAGGATGTGTTACGATAAAAGATAACATGGTGATTCTTGAAGATGGAGGATTGTGCGGTTATATAGGAGAGAGTGTAAACGTTGAAATAACAATTCCCAATAATGTAAAGTATATATGTGAGAACGCTTTTAACTCATTATCGGACGCAACAGTTCAAAACTTTTCAATAAAGTCCATAGTATTAAATGATAATATCGAAGAAATACCGGTAGGAGCATTTTGCGGAAATAAAAATATAAAAGTGTATGCGAAGAATAATTTAAGAATATGGAATTATGCTTTTAAGAATTGCGGAAACTATGAAATCGTAAAACTTGGTTAAAAACTTTCCGTTTTTTGAGGTTTTATGCAGCAAAATATATTATATTTGCGACAGGCATAGCGATAATAGCGGTATTTGGCGTAATAGTGTACATCAAAAAAGTAAAATGAAAAATATTTGTGATTTATTGCAATCATCAGTCTCACATGATAAACTTATTTATTGGAAAAATTGTTGTCAGCTGCACTATAAGAGTGGACAGTGACGTAAAAGTTCTTTATATTTAATATTTTGAATAAAATATGGGAACTTTTACTTAAAGAAAAAGGAAATGAGGATTAGCTATGAGACTTGTATTAGTTGCGATTTTTTTGATATTGTATACGATATTCACTATTCCGATGGCTCTTGTGCTGTGGATAATCGGAAAGTTTGATGAGAGAAAGAAAGAGGTTGTTGCACAGGTATGTGTAAAAGGCGGTTTTAAGGCAATACTGTTCCTGTCGGGTGTCAGACTGACGGTTAAGGGAAAAGAAAATATTGTGAGAGACGGGGCGGCATTATATGCCTACAATCACAGAGGTTTTTTTGACATCTTAGTTGGATACACAACAGCACCTATGCCGACAGCATTCATCTCAAAAAAAGAGATTGAAAAGGTGCCGATGATTTCGTGGTGGATGAAACAGATGAACTGTTTATTCCTCGACAGAGAAAATATAAAAGAGGGAATGAAAACTATTCTTCAGGGAATTGAACTTTTGAAAAACGGAACATCTATATATATTGCACCGGAAGGAACAAGAAATAAGGGCGAGGAACTGCTTGAATTTCATGAAGCCAGCTTCAAGCTTGCAGACAAAGCAAAATGTCCTATAATTCCGGTTGCCATAAACAATACGGATGAAGTATTTGAAAAACATCTTCCTTGGATTCACAGCGCACATGTAACTATAGAGTATTGTGAGCCGATTTATATGGATGATATGGAAAGAGCAGAGAAAAAACATGTTGGTGAAAAAGTGAGAGAAATAATCGGCGAAAAAGTGAAAGCCAACAGATAGATATTGTAATTATAAACATAAACTTTTTTTGCACAATACCTAAAAATATGTTATACTCAAAAAGATAAAATTTTATTAAAAAGAATTTATGCAGAAAGAGGTTACATTTTATGAACAATGAATTTGTTTTGGTACCTGTGCTTGGTGTAAAAGTGTGGGTTGTAGTTATGATTGTAATTATCGTTTTGCTGATAGCTGCACTTGTCGCTCTTAGTATATATGGCAAAAAGCTGCAGACACGTCAGGAAAACACACAAAAAGAGATAGAGGCAGCGGCGCAGAGCGTATCGTTGTTAGTAGTTGATAAAAAGCGTATGAAACTTAAAGAATCGGGTCTTCCGCAGCTTGTTATAGACCAGACACCTAAGTACCTCAGAGGTCAGAAAGTGCCGATTGTAAAAGCTAAGGTCGGACCAAAGATTATGACACTTATCTGTGATGAAAAGATTTTTGAACTTATACCTGTTAAAAAATCAGTTCGTGCGACAGTAAGCGGAATTTATATTACAAAAGTTCAGGGACTTAGGACAAACCTTGAAGCAAAGCCAAGGAAAGTGAAATTTTCACAGAAGATTAAAAATAAGTTTTCAAAAGAAAAATAAGAGCAGAGTATATATACTCATAAGATATAAAAAGACAGAAGATTTGAATTTCTTCTGTCTTTTTTTGTTGTAGTTATGTATGAAAACCTTTTAATCTAGCGACTCAATAATCATGTTTATTGTACAATCTGATACATGACTGTAATTCATATCAAGTCCATAATCAATAGAAATCTCTATTTTGTCGTTTTCTTCATTGATATCAACACGTGTAGTATCAAGCCGCATTTGCATTGAGCCAAAAGGAGTCTCATAGAAAGCAGTGTGTGTTTTTCCTTTTTTAAAAGTCATTTCTGTATTTGTAGCACCTCTTTTAGTGAGGGTTACGGTATCGTCTGAAATTTTAAGAAGATTTGATATAATAGCATCTTTTCCGGTATTTTCATCTTTAAAATATTCTTTATAAGAAATAACATGTTTTCCTGCAACAAGGCGGTAGTTGCCTGTCTGTTTTGTCTGTATGCCTTCCTTATCATCTATTTCATGTTGTAAACCATGTACGGTAACAAGTACATTATTATTCATAAAAATCTCCGTTTCATTATAACTGTAATTGTATGAAGCAATCAGTGGCATTAGCAAGGGTCAAAATACCTTTTGACCCCAACATCAGTATATAACAGTATAGCACATGGTAATAAAGAAACACAATAGTTGTCGATTATCAAACATATTTTGCTAATTTGTTTTGATATGCGGTTTTAATGAAATAAATCATATATACCGCTTCGGATTTGAATTTTAGAATTATTTGCTGTGTCGGTTTTAGGTGTGGTTGATTTGTTGAGTGAATTATATTCCTCGTTTGTGAGTTCGCTTTTGAGTTTTTCTTTTGATTCTTTTGGTACAGTGGCGGTTGTGGCGTCCTCAAAACATAAACTTGGGAACAGGACGCACCACCAGTTATGCCCATCAGCTTTACCTATTTCAACACATAATGCATCATAATATCCTGCCGGAAATGTGAGGTCACCATATGTTTTTGTGGGAAAATATCTGTTTTGTATAAAAACTTTTGCTGAATAAGAATAGCCGTTTTCGTGAATAGTATAATCGGCGGATTGTTTAATATTTTCAAATTTGGAGGAGACATATTGCTTTGCCTGTGCCGCCGAAGATATGCCCGAAAGACCGGTTTGAAGTTCTGAGAGGATGCTGTCGCGAACTTTAATTTTAAGTTTCTGGTCATCGTCACTGTCACTGTTTGCAATAACGTGTAGTCTTAGTACATGTCCGGCAATATTTTTTTGGATTTTCGGGTTACTCTGCGACAAAGTTTTGTAAGGATTTTTTTGTATTGTTTCATTGTTGAAAACAGTTGTTGAAAATTTGTTTATGTTGATACAGTTTGCGTTTTTAATCTTTTTTGTTGAAGAAATATTGGTATTTGAGGCTGATTTACAACTTTTATAAGTATTTAAATATGTCTGATAGCTTTTTATACTCATAAATAAAAGTGTAAATGCTACTGAATATATGGCAATAATAAGTATGATTTTTGATAATTTTATTTTGTTCATGTTATTCTCCGTTTTTTATATTTGACATGTCTTATCTGAAGTGTTGCCGTGAAAAAATATTTTATACAGGAATATAAAGATGTTGGGGTAAAAAGATATTTTAACCCTTGCATCACATAAAGATTTTATTAAGAAAATGCTGAAAAGGTGCATTATTGATGTAAATATGTTATCATAGCTTTAATTGGGAGGTTAATATATGTCAAATAGAAATACAAGGGGAGACAGCACGAGAGTGTTTAATCCCGATGATATTATTGTTCGAGAAAGACAGACAAGAAATGCCACAGCATCGGGAAATGCTGCCGGAAACAGAAATAGCAGAACTTCACAAAATATGAGAACTGCCCAGCGTGCGAATGGTACCGGTACACTCACGCCTAAGCAGGCGAAAAAACAGGAAAAGAAGATTAGAAAGCATAAGAGACATAAAAAGTTTTGGTTTGGCTTTAAGATATTTATGTTGATTTGCCTGTTAGCTATATTAGCGGCACTTGTAGTAATTTATTTTAAATTCGGTGATGACCTTTTAAAATGGAAGATGGAAGCTACGGATATAGTGGAAAATTCAACATCAGATACATTTAGAGCATCTGAGACGAGTATTATTTATGCTTCAAACAAATCAATGATAGCAAAGCTGAAAGGTGACAAGGATTCTTATTATCTGACATTTGATGAAATTCCGCAGTCGGTTAAAGATGCGATGGTTGTCACAGAGGATAGAGATTTTTACAAACATGAAGGAGTAAACTTTTTATCAACTGCAAAGGCAGCTGTTATGCTTGTTGAGAGCAAGTTGAGGCATCAGGATATTTCAAGAGGTGGAAGTACCATAACACAGCAGCTTGCAAAGAATGTTTTTCTTTCAAATGAACGGTCGTATGAAAGAAAAGTAAGAGAAATATTTATTGCATTGGACTTGGAGAAGAAGTATACAAAAGACCAGATTCTTGAGTTCTATATAAATAATATTTATTTTGCAAATGGATATTATGGAATAGAAGCGGCAAGTAAAGGGTATTTTAATAAATCTGCCAAAGACCTTGATCTTGCAGAAGCAGCATTTTTGTGTTCTATACCAAACAGACCAAGTTTGTATAATCCGTTAGAACATTATAAAAATACTTTGAAAAGAAAAAGCCGTATTTTAAAACAGATGCTTGATGCAGACTGTATTACTGCTGCTGAATATAGTGATGCAAATTATGAAGAGATAATTTTAAATCCTGCACAGGCACTTAAAACGCAGAATTATATGACAACATATGCAATCAGTTGTGCGACAAAGTCACTTATGCAGGCGAGAGGCTTCGAGTTTAAATATAAATTTGACAGCACGGAAGAACAGAAACAATACGAAAAAGAATATGATGAATTGTACGACGATTGCCATAATTCATTGTATACCGGAGGGTATCGTATTTATACATCTTTAAATAAGAAGAAACAGAAGAAGCTGCAGAAAGCGGTTGATGACCAGCTTGCAGGATTTAAAGAAAAAACAAAGAAAGATAAAATTTATAAATTGCAGGGAGCGGCTACATGTATAGATAATTCAAATGGTCTTGTTGTAGCTATCGTAGGAGGAAGAAAACAGAAAAATATTACAGGTTACACATTAAACAGGGCATATCAGAGTTACAGACAGCCGGGAAGCTGTTTTAAGCCGGTTGCTGTTTACACACCTCAGCTTGAGAGAGGATACACCCCTGACAGTATAGTTGATGATACTTATTTCAATGGTGGGCCGCACAATGCAGACGGAAGTTATGCAGGAAAAATTTCGCTCAGATATGCGGTTGAAAAATCAAAAAATGTAATTGCGTGGAAATTATTTCAGGAGCTTACACCTGAGGTTGGACTGTCTTATCCTATTAAAATGGGATTTGCAAAGATAGTAGATTCAGATTATTATCCGGCGGCATCGCTTGGTGGACTTACGAATGGTGTTACAACTGTTGAAATGGCATCAGCATTTGCAGCTATTGAAAATGATGGTGTGTTCAGAGAGCCGACATGTATAAGCAAGATTACTGATTCTGAAGGAAAAACCATAGTAAACAACAAGAAAAACCGTAAGGAAAAACATGTTTACAAACAGAATGCAGCCAGAATGATGACAAGTATTCTGCAGGGCGTACTTGTAAGTGGAACTGCTAGGGGAAATGCACTTGACAATATGTCGTGTGCAGGAAAGACAGGAACAACGAGTGATAAAAAAGACGGATGGTTCTGTGGATATACACCATACTATACAACTACAGTATGGGTAGGCTATGATAATCCTAAGACGCTTTATGATTTGTATGGAAATACTTATCCACTCAGGATTTGGCGTGAGTTTATGTCTGACATACATCAGGGGCTTGAAAATAAAGAATTTGAAAGTTATGAGGGACAGAATAGCAGCGGTTCATCAGGTCAGGATTATAGCGGTGATTATAATTCAGACGGAAATACAACCGTGACGGCAGTACCTACAATGGATCCTGATGCAATGGATAATACAAAGCCGACGGAGACGCCGGACAATGACAGTGAAAATAATACGGACAAAGATACGGAGGCAGCCCCTACAAAGAAACCGGCAGATAATAACGATAATACAGATGTTGGAGACTCAGGTGATGATGGGGATGATTCACAGCCTGATGATGTAGGTGGAGATGATGCTTCGATACCTGATGATGTAGGCGGGGATGATACTGTGAATTAATTGTGAAACTTTCACATCAATGGAGCGATCCGTGGCACCAGTTGATGGTAAGTTACTTTCTGGGCACAACGCATTATATGTTCAAAGTCAAATAGTACGAAACGAGGAGAGATATGGTAAGTTTTAGTTTATGTATGATTGTAAAAGACGAGGAGGCAGTCTTATCAAGGTGTCTCGACAGCCTGCATGACATAATGGACGAGATAATTATAGTAGATACGGGATCGACCGACAAGACAAAGGAAATTGCAAGGAAATATACCGATAAAATATTTGATTATAAATGGTGTAATGATTTTGCAGATGCAAGAAATTTTGCGGCATCAAAAGCCACAGGAGATTATATATATACGGCAGATGCAGATGAATATCTTGATGCCGAAAACAGAGATAAACTTTGCCAATTAAAAAAGATCATGCTGCCCGAAATAGAAATCGTACAAATGCTTTACCATACACCTGCCGGTTTGAGTACGGTGTACAATTTTGAGGAGGAATACAGACCCAAATTATATAAAAGACTTAGAACATTTTCTTGGATAGACCAGATACATGAGACATTGAGAGTAGACCCGGTAGTTTACGACAGTGATATTGTGATTGAGCACAGACCACTCACAAATCATGCACCGAGAGATTTTGCGGCATTTGAGAGAATTGCCGCAGATGGAAAAAGACTTTCAAAGAAACTGCATCATATGTATGCAATGGAGCTTTTCCGTTCCGGAGGTGATGATGATTTTCTGAAATCGGAAAATTTATTTAAGAGGACTCTTGAAGAAGATGGAAGAACCATAGATGAGGTAAAAGAAGCTTTTTGTGTGCTTGCAAGATGTTATAGAGTAAAAGGTGATATAGTCTCATTTATGGAATGTGCACTTAAAGATGCAGCCACTTCATCTTGTGCAGAGATTTGCTGTGAGCTTGGAATGTATTATGAAAGCGTGGGGAATATTTCAGAAGCTGTTATGTGGTATCAGAATGCACTTACAGAAACAGAGAGCATTCTTGACATAAGAAGTTCACAGGAAATCCCTAATGAGGCACTGGAAAGATTAGAGTAATGTATCAATGACTTATTATGCCGGGCGTGGTGTATTAGTATTTTTGGATGAATGGAGTTTTGATATGGAAGAAAAGACAACATATATGACGATTAATGAAGAAACCGCTGAGGAAATTGAGAATAAGATGCCGGAGGAAAGCGAACTGTACGACCTTGCGGATTTGTTTAAAGTTTTTGGTGATTCGACCAGAATAAAAATTCTCTACGTTCTGTTTGAGAATGAAATGTGTGTGTATGATATAGCTTCTATTCTTAATATGACTCAAAGTGCAATCTCTCATCAGCTTCGCATATTGAAGCAGAACAGGCTTGTCAAGTTCAGAAAGGAAGGAAAGACAGTTCTTTATACACTTGCGGATGAACATGTTTTTACGATACTCAGTCAGGGAATAGAACATGTAGAAGAGTGAACATAGAAAGAAAAAACTCTGTATGTATTTTTATATGGAGTTTTTAGACAAGGGGGGAAGATTGATATGACACCAGAAGAAAAAGCACGTCTTATAATTGATGAAAAGTTATGTCAGGCAGGATGGGTTATACAAGATATGAATCGCCTGAACCTTGCTGTGTCTTTAGGTGTTGCTGTGAGAGAATTCCCTACAAGTACTGGAGAGGTAGATTATGCATTGTTTATTGACGGTCAGCCAGCAGGTGTAGTAGAGGTTAAGAGAGAAGAAGCTGGTCAATCAATCACAGATGTAGAGATTCAGTCCGGAAGGTACGCCCATAGTACCTTTAAATGGGTTAGGGTAGATTATTTTATCCGCTTTGTATATGAAGCGACAGATAAATTGATTAGATTTACAGATTATAAGGACATGAAATATAGGTCAAGAACAGTTTTTTCATTTCATCGTCCAGAGACACTTCGTGAGTTACTGAAACAACCAGATACGATTCGTAATAATATGAAGCATTTTCCAGTTTTGGACGAAACAGGTTTTCGTAAATGTCAGATAAATGCCATAAAAAAATTGGAAGAGTCGTTTGCTGATAACAGACCAAAGGCATTAGTACAGATGGCTACTGGTGCAGGGAAAACATTTACAGCTATAACTGCATCATATAGATTGCTCAAATATGGAAAAATCAATCGGATTTTATTTTTGGTGGATACCAAGGGATTGGGTGAACAGGCAGAGAGAGAATTTCTTGCCTATACTCCGACAGATGATCCAAGATCTTTTTCACAGATTTACGGTGTAAGAAGATTGACAAGCTCATATATTCCAAGCGATGTACAGATATGTATCAGTACAATACAAAGAATGTATTCCATTTTGAAGGGCGAAGAACTGGATGAATCTGCGGAAGAAACTTCTTTTGCAGAATTGACGACAGCTGAAAGTAAGGCACCGAAAGAGGTGGTTTACAACGAGAAATATCCTCCGGAATTCTTTGATGTAATCATCGTAGATGAATGTCATAGATCCATTTACAATGTGTGGAGTCAGGTTTTGTCTTATTTTGATGCATTTATTGTGGGCTTGACTGCGACACCGGACAATAGGACATTTGCGTTCTTTGATGAAAATATAGTTAGTGAATATCCGAGAGAACAGGCCATTGTGGATGGTGTAAATGTTGGAGAGGATATTTTCTTGATTGAAACAAATGTTGGAAAAAATGGTGGACATTTGATGAAACAATTAATTGAATATAGAGACCGATTATCAAGAGCCAAGAGGTGGAAGCAGCTAGACGAGGATATACATTATCAGCCCACACAGCTAGATCGAGATATTGTAAATCCAAGTCAGATTCGGACGGTCATTAAGGCATATAAGGAAAATCTTTATACGAAATTGTTTTCAAGAAGAAAAGAAGTTCCTAAGACATTGATTTTTGCAAAGACAGATAGTCATGCAGATGACATTGTTCAGATAGTGAGAGAAGAGTTTGGGGAAGGAAACGATTTTTGCAGAAAGATTACCTATTCTGTAGATAATTCTGAATCTGTACTTAGCTCTTTTAGAAATGATTATAATCCTAGAATCGCAGTTACCGTTGATATGATAGCAACCGGTACAGATGTTAAGCCGATTGAATGTTTGATTTTCATGCGTGATGTGCGTAGCAAGAATTATTTTGAGCAGATGAAAGGCCGAGGAACCAGAACACTAAGTAAAGACGAACTTCAGAAGGTGACTCCATCTGCAACAGAAAATAAGGACCATTTTGTTATTGTGGATGCAGTTGGTGTCACTAAATCAAGAAAATCAGATACCAGACCGTTAGAGAGTAAGCCATCAGTTAGCATGAAAGAATTGATGATGAATGTTGCTTTAGGAGCTAAGGATGAGAAAATATTGACTTCTCTTGCAAACCGTGTGATTCGGTTAAATAGTCAGATGACACCAGCAGAGAGAAAGCAATTTGAAGAGAAAGTGGGTACTCCGGCAGGAACTGTCGCGGAAAGACTTTTGAACGCCTTTGATGAAGATGTGATAGAAAAAAGGGCACAGTTCAAAACCAGTGTTGAAGAGCCTGACGAAGAGGAGAGAAAAGAAGCCCAAAAGGAACTAATAAAGCAAGCAGTAGCACCGTTCCATAATCCAGATGTACGTGAATACATAGAGAATGTAAGGCGTAATCATGATCAGATTATTGACAATGTAAACATTGATTCTGTAATCTTTGCTGGTTTTGATACTCAGCAGGAAGAAACAGCAGAGCGTGTGATTAAGACATTCCATGAGTTCATTGAAGAAAACAAGGATGAGATTGTGGCATTGCGAATTATCTATGATGAAACTTATAAAAACAGACCTATGGCAATAGAACAGCTGAAAGCCTTATATGAGAAACTTAAATCAAAGGGAATTACTGTGGAACGACTGTGGGATTGTTATGCTATTAAGAAGTCTGATAAAGTGAAGAGAGGAACAATAGCACAGCTGACAGATTTGATTTCCATCATTCGCTTTGAAATGGGATATATAGATAATCTGACGCCATTTGCAGACAAGGTGAATTATAACTTCATGCAATGGACGTTGCGGAGAAATGCTGGTGCTATACATTTCACGGAAGAACAGATGGAGTGGCTACGCTTGATCAAAGATCATATTGCAACTTCGCTCAGTATCTTGCCGGAAGATCTGGATCTGACACCGTTTGATCGGAAAGGTGGACTGTTGGGATTTTATGATGCTTTCGGGGATAGTTATGAAGAAATATTACAAGAAATGAATGAGGAATTGGTGGCGTAAGGAGAATGTACAATGTGGAATTATGTACCTTTTGAAGAGGCTGTTGAGATATGTGATACTCAACGTAAACCAATTAATAATAAAGATAGAGCAAGGCGAATAGAGGGTAAGAAAAAAGATAGTTTATATCCATATTATGGTGCAACTGGTCAAGTCGGCTACATAGACGATTATATTACAGATGGGGAATATGTTTTGTTGGGAGAAGATGGTGCTCCATTCCTAAATACATTTGCAAAAAAGGCATATATTATTTCGGGAAAAACTTGGGTTAATAACCATGCTCATGTTTTAAAATCAAAAACAAATAATAAATTTTTATGCTACTATTTGAATTATTTTAATTATAGTGGATATGTTTCTGGAACAACGAGATTAAAGCTAACTCAAGGACAAATGAAACATATAAAAATACCGGATGTGTCAATTGAAGAGCAGAATCGTATTGTCTCACGCATCGAGGAATTGTTTTCTGAGTTGGATAAAGGTGTGGAGACATTGCAAATTATTAAAGAACAGCTGACTGTATATCGGCAGGCAGTGTTGAAAATGGTATTTGCATCAATGAATGAAAGAAAATCAATACAAGAAGTATCTTCTTTAGTAACAAGCGGTTCACGTGGATGGGCAAAATATTATAATGAAAAAGGTGTTCGATTTATTCGAATTACAGACTTGACAAGAGATAAAATTAAATTGAAAAACAATGCAATTCAGCGTGTGCTTTTACCAGAAGGAGTTGAAGGAAAAAGAAGCCGGTTGCAGGGGAACGATGTTTTAATATCTATTACGGCTGATTTGGGCAGTATTGCATTGGTGCCCGAAGATGTTGAAGAAGCCTATATTAATCAACATATAGCAGTAGTGCGTTTTGTAAACAGTCATCAAGGAGAATTCATGGCGTGGTATCTAAAAAGTGATTATGGACAAAAAGAATTACTACGTAATAAAAGAGGAGGTGGAAAGTTAGGATTAGGATTAGACGATATTAGAAATACGCTAGTTCCAATTGTATCGGATGAGGTAGCGGATGAAGTTGTTTCTGAAATCGAATCACGCATGTCTGTTTGTGATAGTATCGAGCAAACCGTAGACACAGCACTTTCACAAGCTGAAGCCATGCGTCAAAGCATACTAAAAAAAGCCTTTGAAGGAGGATTAAATTAAATGAGTGAACAGACATCAACAATAGTTTCAAAGGTTTGGGGAATGTGTGGTCCATTGAGAGATGATGGTGTATCCTATGGTGACTATTTGGAACAAATCACATATTTAATATTTTTGAAGATGGCAGAAGAGTATTCTAAGCCACCTTACAAGAGAGATACTGGTATTCCGTCAGATTGTACATGGTCTGATATGAGTTCGTTGAAAGGTGCAGAACTGGAAGAAAAATATAAATCCATACTTGAAAAACTTGGAGAGCAGGGAGGAATTCTTGGAAAAATCTTCAAGGGAGCAACAAATAAAATTAGTAATGCAGCGATTCTTTACAGAGTTGTACAGATGATTGATAAAGAAAAATGGGTTGCCATGTCTTCAGATGTAAAAGGCGAAATTTATGAGGGATTATTACAGAAAAATGCAGAAGATATTAAGAGCGGAGCAGGCCAGTATTTTACTCCACGTCCACTGATCAGAGCAATGGTAAAATGTGTTCGCCCTGAGCCGATGAAGACCATCGCAGATCCCTGTTGTGGCTCAGGGGGATTTTTCTTAGCGGCACAGGCATTTTTGGCAGATCCGGAGAACTATTCGTTGGACAGAGAGCAAAAGGAATTCTTGAAGAATGAAACCTTCTATGGTAATGAAATTGTGTCTGCAACATATAAAACTGCATTAATGAACTTATATCTTCATAATATTGGAGATATTTACGGAAAAGTGCCGATTGTTCAAGGAGATGCACTCTTGACTGACCCAAGTTATCGTGTGGATTATGTATTAACTAATCCTCCATTTGGAAAGAAATCTTCCATTACTTTTACCAATGAAGAGGGAAAGCAGGAAGATGAAGATCTGGTTTATAACCGTCAGGATTTTTGGACGACTGGATCCAATAAGCAGTTGAATTTTGTACAGCATATTAATACGATTTTGAAGGCAACCGGAAAAGCCGCTGTGGTAGTTCCGGATAACGTACTGTTTGAAGGCGGAGCGGGTGAAATCGTCCGTAAGAAATTACTGGAGACTACGGACTTGCATACAATTTTAAGATTGCCAACCGGAATCTTCTACAAGCAAGGTGTAAAGGCTAATGTAATCTTTTTTGATAAGCGTCCGGCTAGTGCAGAAATGCAAACAAAGAAAATCTGGATATATGATTTCCGTACAAATGTGCATTTTACATTGAAACAGCATCCGATGACGGATTCGAATCTTGATGATTTCGTTAAATGTTATAATCCAGAAAATCGCTATGAGCGTACAGAAACATGGTCTGAAGAAAATCCAGATGGTCGTTTCCGTTGCTATGATGTTCAGGAGATACTTGAAAGAGATAAAACGAGCTTGGATATTTTCTGGATTAAAGATAAATCTCTTGCAGATCTCGATAATTTACCGGAGCCAGATGTGCTGGCATCAGATATTATCGAGAACTTGCAGAGTGCCTTAGAGAGTTTTCAAGAACTGCAATTACAGATAGGAAAATAATAAATGGAAACAATTTTTGAAAAGAGGTATTGTAAAGAATTAAAATATATAGGCCGATACGAAACAGAAGGATTGCTTTCATATAACATTCAGCGAGAGTGGGCATTACAGCGTGAAAAAATAAAATTTAATGTGGAAATTATGACTGTAATGAATCGAAAAAGTATAATTATAACAATGTCAACTCCTATACTTTTGAGTAAAGCGCATGAATTGCTTTGCAAAATTTTAAGATATGAATGTCTTTTTGATGGACGTTTTTTTAAAATGCAAAAATATGAAATTGACAACTTAGATATTACTGCAGAGATGAGAAAAAGCATGCTGTCGTATTGTGAGGGAGAAAAAGCTTATACAAAATTTAGTCAACCTATGAATGATACAATATATAAAAGAGGATTTTGTGCATGGGAGCGTTTTAATAAAAAATTACTCAGTATGAATCAAATGTTTTATTATATTGGCTTTGGCAATGGAATGACTGCTGATTTGAGATTGGCATTGTTTGCAGAGATATTTGAACCATTATCAGAACATCTTGAATATTTGCAAAAAGTTCAAATTAATTGTTCACAGCAGTCTAGGCAGAGAAACGCTAGGTGTCCTAAATGTGATTTTGGATTCAAAATCTCAACACAAAATAGACCAAGTTTGAGAGATAAGATAGAATCGGTTATTCGTGTATATGGACTACGAATTTTTGATGGAGATGATGTTCTGAAAATCTTAAAGAAAACTGTTAATACGAGAAATAAAATGCTTCATGTAAAAATAAAAGAGGACATATTAACGGGTGGACAGTGTGGATTTTATATTAGAAAGTATGTGGAATTGTACCGAACAGCTATACTTTCAGAACTAAAGTTATGGAATTCAGATATGGAAAATGACCTTATGATTGCAATAGAAAGATATAATTCTGAATTTCCCCAATTGAGAATTAAACAAAAAAGGAACAAAAATCATAGATAGGAATGGAGATGACACTATGGAACTTGAAATGGATGTAGAGGATTTATTAAACAAAAGAAAATTAGAATCAGACCGAATAGAGTTTAAGACGGGGTGGAATCCTGATGATATCTACCATAGTGTCTGTGCATTTGCAAATGATTATAATAATGATGGCGGCGGTTATATTGTTGTAGGTGTTGAGGAAGAAAATGGTGTTGCCAAGCGTCCGGTAAAAGGCTTACCTGAATATATGTTGGATTCAATACAGAAAGATATGTTGGGGTACAATAATTTGATTTCTCCACCTTACTTTCCGCAGGGAATACCAGCAGAAGTGGATGGGAAATGGATTTTTGTAATTGTTGTCAGAACAGGACAGCAGCGACCTTATAAATCACCAGAGCATGTAACAAGTAAGAAAGAGAAAAAGTACAATTATTATATTCGTTATCAGACAAGTTCTGTTAAGGCAAATAGTGAACAGGAGCGAGAACTGATTAATATATCAGATCAAACCCCGTTTGATTGCAGAGCAAACCATAAGGCAACATTTGAGGATATTTCACCGGTGCTGTTAGAAGATCATTTGAGAAAAACCGGTAGTAAGCTTGCTAAACAGGTAAGGGAACGTGGTGTTGAGGAAATACTTAATGATATGCAGCTATTGGTTGGGCCTCCAGAACTCAGATATATTCAGAATGTGGCAATTATGATGTTCTGTGAGCATCCAGAAAAATTCTTTGGATATACTTATGTACAGATGACTTCTTTTCCTAAAGGAAGCATTGAGAATCCAAGTATTAGTGAAGATTTTCCTAATATTACAGGTTCGGTGCCTCAGATGATTCAGGCAACAATGGAAAGATTTCGTAATTTGATTATTCGAGAGAAGGTAATTAAAGTACCAAATCAGATGGAGGCTTTAAGGATATTCAATTATCCATATCAGGCAATAGAGGAGGCTGTGGTAAATGCGTTTTATCACAGGGATTATATGTCCTTTGAACCAGTAACTATAGAGATAGAGCCGGATGGTATAAATATTATGAATTTTCCGGGGATAGACAGATCTATTTCAGAAAAGACAATAGCTGAAGGAAAGAGATTTGTTTCTAGGTATTACAGAAATAGACGACTCGGAGAGTTTTTAAAAGAATTGGATTTATCAGAGGGGCATTCTTCTGGCATCCCAACAATACAGGAAGAACTTGAGAAGAATGGCTCACCAAGAGCGGAGTTCTTTACGGATGAAGATAGACGAGCTATGAGAATAAGAATTCCAATCCATCCGGCGTTTTTGGAAGCTGATGATGAAGTTTCACTGCCAGATAGCTATGAAAAAGCGACGAAAAAATTATCAAAGAAAAAGATAGGACAATATGATAAAATCCTAAAATTATTGAATGATGGCGAGTGGCATAAAACGGCTGAAATAGCCGATAATATTGGACTAAAGGATACTAGAACAAAGGAATTATTAAAAGAATTAATAGTACTTGATAAACTCATCGATAATGGGAAAACAAAAGGCAAGTTGTACAGATTAAAATAATTCGTCGCTTTTTTCGTTTGAAAAGCGACGAAAAAAGCGACGAATTATTTATTCCTCATTGCTGTTTTTATATTATTTATACTTGCTTTTTAAATATAATTATGATATATTGAATACAACATATGAATAATTGTTCATATGAACACTGACTAAAATAAATTAAAAGACAAGGAGACCTCTTATTATGAAGAAGAAATATCATATAGAAGGTATTGACTGTGCGAATTGTGCAGCCAAAGTTGAGAAAAAGATGAATGACCTTCCGGATGTCAGTGTTACATTGACATTTGCAACAAGCCAGCTTTTGGTGGAAGCAGAAAATCCGGACGAGGTACTTCCGAAACTTAGAGAGATAGCAGATAAGATGGAACCGGGCACCGTGATAGAAGAGATTTCAAAGGCAAAGAAACACAGTGGAAAAAAGAAAACTCACCATCACCATGACGATGAAGATAGTTGTGATGACGACTGTTGCTGTCACGGAGAGCATGAGGAACATGAGCACCACCACCATCATCATGATGACGAAGATTGCTGTGATGGCGACTGTTGCTGCCACGGAGAACATGAAGGACATGAACATCACCACCACAAACATCTTGATGGGGTGACTAAGAAAAAATATCGTATAGAGGGTATTGATTGCCCAAATTGTGCGGCAAAAGTTGAGAGAAAGATGAATGAACTGCCGGATGTGGCGGTTACATTGACATTTGCGACCAGCCAGCTTTTGGTGGAGGCGAAAAACCCGGATGAGGTACTTCCAAAACTTAGAGAAATAGCAGATAAGATGGAACCCGGAACTGTTATTGAAGAATACAGCAGTGAAAAAAAGACATCGGTTGAAGCGGATGAAGATGGAGGCGACGATGATGTCAAAGTGGAACTTATAAAAATTGCGATCGGTGCATTTGTTTTTATAGGTGGTGTTGTCTGTCAGAAATATCTTAATGTTATACCGGCTGTGTATATAGAACTTTTTGTTGTATCATATATTATACTTGGCGGTGAAGTTGTTTTAAAAGCTGTTAAAAATCTTTTTCGAGGTAAATTATTTGATGAAAACTTCCTTATGAGCATTGCTACCATTGGTGCATTTGCTACAGGTGAATATCCGGAAGCAGTAGGCGTTATGCTGTTTTATGAAATCGGTGAACTTTTTGAGGATATTGCGGTTGGAAAAAGCCGTAAACAGATTATGGAAGCAGTTGATATGCGTCCTGAGGTTGTAAGGTATATAGATGGGGATAATGTAATAGAACTTGACCCTGAAGAAATAGAGATTGGAGACATTATAGAAGTACGACCGGGTGACAGAATACCACTTGACGGAGTTGTTGTTAAAGGAGACAGCCGTATTGATACTTCTGCGGTGACAGGTGAGCCTGTTCCGGTAGGAGTAAAAGAGGGAAGTGAAGTTGTTTCAGGTTGCGTAAACATGTCGGGTCTTATATATGTAAAAGTTGAAAAGCTTTTGGAAGAGTCGATGGTAAGCCGTATTCTTGAAGCAGTTGAAAATGCGGCGGCATCGAAACCTAAGATTGACAGATTTATAAGTAAATTTGCGAGAATTTATACACCTATCGTTGTATTTGCTGCTTTGGCTACAGCAGTTATACCGTCACTTATAACAGGAAACTGGCATTACTGGGTATATACAGCACTTACTTTCCTTGTTATAAGCTGTCCGTGTGCTCTTGTTTTAAGTGTACCACTTGCATTCTTTGCGGGAATAGGAGCAGGTTCCAAAAAAGGAATTTTGTTTAAAGGCGGAGTTTCACTTGAGTCACTTGCTGAAGTAAAAGCAGTTGTTATGGATAAAACAGGAACAGTAACAGAGGGAAATTTCAAGGTAGCACAGATAGTAAGTGATGGAAATTATGCCGAGGACAGAATACTTGCTTTTGCGGGTGCGGCAGAGAGCTGTTCGACACATCCAATCGCAACAAGTATTATGGAAGAGGTGAAGAAAAGAAGACTTGAAATACCTGAGGTAAAAGATATAAAAGAAATTTCCGGAAAAGGAATGGAAGTTACGCTGGATGATGGAATGCTTTTATGTGGAAATATTGAGCTTCTGACAATGAAAGGAATAGAAGTTCCAAGTAAAGCTAAAGAAATTTATGGAACAGAAGTATTGCTTGCATTTAATGAAAAATACATTGGTTATATAGTTATCAATGATAAGATAAAATCAGACTCTAAACAGGCAATAAGTGACATAAAGAGATATGGACTTTGGACGGCAATGCTTACAGGTGATGCAAAAAAGAATGCTGAGATGGTAGCTAAAGAGGCAGGAATAGATATTTGTTATGCAAAACAGCTTCCACAGGATAAACTTAATAACCTTTCAAAAATCCGTGAGGAAAAAGGTGCCGTTATGTTTGTCGGCGATGGAATAAATGATGCCCCTGTTCTTGCCGGAGCTGATGTAGGAGCAGCAATGGGAAGTGGAGCAGATGCAGCAATTGAAGCGGCAGATGTTGTGTTTATGAATTCAAGACTTTCGGCTATACCTGAGAGTATAAAGATTGCGAAGAAAACAAAAGCAATTGCAATGCAGAATGTAATAGGTGCACTTGTAATCAAGGCACTTGTAATGGTTCTTGGATTTGCGGGAATTGCTTCAATGTGGATGGCAGTATTTGCCGATTCCGGTGTGGCAATGATATGTGTACTCAATTCGGTAAGGATTTTGTTCGGAAAGAAAAAATAAAAAGAATGAGAAAAAAGTAACGATTTAAAAGCATGAAATGGAGAAAAGGATGATTATATGGAGAAGATACGGCATAAATTATTAAAAAAAATTATAAGTCTGTTTTTAATAATTGCAATGGGAACAGTAAGCGTTCAGTCTTTGTCATTTAATTCTGAATATTGTAAAGCAGCGGCATATGTACAAAAACATGGCAGATTGAAAGTTAAGGGAACAAATATAGCAGACAAAAACGGAAAGACAGTCAGATTAAAAGGTGTCAGTTCACATGGAATAAACTGGGATGTCGGATATCCGTACATTACTGAGAAAACATTTAAAACATTGCGTGATAAATGGAAAGTAAACACGGTAAGGCTTGCAATGTACACACAAGAGTATAACGGATATTGTGTTACAGATGCGGCGAGCCGTAAAAAGCTGCTTGATACCATAGATACGGGAGTGAAAGCCGCAAAAAAACTTGGTTTGTATGTGATAATAGACTGGCATGTTTTGAATGACAGGACACCTTTAAAATATCAGGAAAAGGCTAAAAAATTTTTTGCTCAAATGTCAAAAAAATATGCATCCTATCAAAATGTGCTCTATGAGATATGCAATGAGCCAAATGGAGGGACAACCTGGTCTGACATTAAAAAATATGCAAAAAAGGTAATTCCTGTTATAAGAAAAAATGATAAAAACGGCATTATAATTGTAGGAACTCCAAATTGGTCGCAAGATGTTGATATTGCGGCAAAAAGTCCGATAAAAGGATACAAAAACATTATGTATTCAATACATTTTTATGCGGCAACCCATGGGGACAGTTATAGGAATAAACTTAAAACAGCACATAAAAACGGGCTGCCTGTGATCTGTACAGAGTTTGGTACATGCGATTCAAGCGGAAACGGAAAATATGATTTTTCAAGTGCAAATAAATGGATTAAGCTTATGAACAGTTATAATATGGGATATGTTTGCTGGAGCCTTAGTAATAAACCTGAAAGCGCATCGCTTTTAAAAGCGTCATGCAAAAAGACAAGCGGATTTACCGGTAATGATTTGAGTGGTCAGGGTAAATGGCTGGTCGGAAAATATAAGAAATAATAATATAAACAGTTGTTTGCAACTGTTCACAGAATTAACACAAAAATAAATTGAAGTGCAAAGAAAAAAGTAAGTATTGTTAAAATCTCAAAAAAGAGTTAAGATGTTTAATAATGCAGAAAAACAGGAGGCTCATAATGACAAAAGAGATTTTTGACGGATATAAATATATTGAAGGTGGAGTATGTGCTGCTAAAGGTTTTGTCGCAAACGGACTTAACTGCGGTATAAATCCGGTTAAGGAAAAGTTTGATCTTGGTGTTGTGTACAGTGAAAAAGAGTGTAATGCGGCAGGTGTCTATACTCAGAATAAAGTAAAAGGTGCACCGATAATTGTTACTAAAAAGCATCTTGAAAAGAGCGGCGGCAAAGCAAAAGCAGTTATTGTCAATTCAAAAAACGCAAATACATGTAATGCTGACGGTGAGGAGATTGCAGAGAAAGTTTCTGAGCTTCTTGCAGACGCAATAGGAATTAAGCCTGAGGAAGTAATTGTTGCTTCAACAGGAGTTATAGGACAGAGACTTTCAGTAAAACCTTTTGAAGATTATATGCAGCAGCTTGTTGACGGAATGACAGCAGACGGTCATACAGCGGCAGCAGATGCGATTATGACAACAGATACTGTTCGCAAGGAAGTTGCTGTGGAGTTTGAGATTGATGGAAAAGTTTGTCATCTCGGCGGTATGGCAAAAGGAAGTGGAATGATTCATCCGAATATGGCGACAACGCTCAATTTTGTGACAACAGATACAGCTATTTCATCGGAAATGGTTCAGAAAGCACTTAGCGAGATAGTCAAGATTACATATAACTGCCTCAGCATAGACGGAGATACATCTACAAATGATATGGTAAGTGTCATGGCAAACGGACTTGCAGGAAATAAAGAGATTGTAGCAGAAGATGAAAACTACGAAAAGTTCAAGAAAGCTCTTTATATTGTAATGTCAAACATGACGAAAATGCTTGCAGCAGATGGTGAGGGTGCTTCAAAGCTGCTTGAGTGTACCTGCTGTGGTGCACCTGACATGGAAACAGCAATAATTGTAGCAAAAAGTGTTATCAGAAGCCCGTTATTCAAATGTGCAATGTTTGGAGAAGATGCAAACTGGGGAAGAATTCTTTGTGCCATCGGATATGCAGAAGCAGAATTTGATATTTCAAAAGTCAGTGTATCACTTCGCTCAGAAGTTGGCAGTGTGAAAGTATGTGAGAATGGAGCAGGAGTTGAGTTTTCAGAGGATGAAGCAGCAAAACTCCTTGCAAAAGACGAAATTTTTATAGACATTAATCTTGGTCAGGGAGAAGCCAGTGCGAAAGCATGGGGATGTGACCTTACTTATGATTATGTTAAGATTAACGGAGATTATCGTTCGTAATTATGGGTGTTTAAAACGTATATTAATGTCAAATGTATATTAAAATTCAAAAAAGCTGGTTCTAAGTATGAATCAGCTTTTTTAAATAAATTTTAATAATCTATTATATAATATCCACTTTTATGATGTTCGGTCAGACTGTAGCATTAATCTTTCCAAAATTCCTCTACCCGTTTTCTCATACTATTCTTCGTGACAACTTCATACGGGTACCATTCCTTAGGAAACAATTTTTGATATGATGCCTGCGTAAATCTTTCATCAAGCAAAAGGATTGCACCCCTGTCGGTATCGGTTCTTATGACTCGTCCGGCTGATTGTAAAACTTTGTTCATACCGGGGTAGCGGTACGAATAGTCAAAACCGGGTTTATCTTCTCTGTCGAAATAGTCCTTGAAAAGTTCGTTTTCATTGCAGACCATTGGAAGTCCGGTTCCGACGATAATTGCACCTATAAGTCTGTTTTCCTTTAAATCAATTCCCTCACCGAATATACCGCCCATAACACAAAAGCCGAGGGTTGTTTTGGTGGGATTTTCCTTGAAGTTGTTTAAAAATTCTTCACGCTGTTGTTCGTTCATCGAGGAGGACTGAATGTAAATGTCAGGTTCAAAATCTAAATTTTCTTCAACAAATGGAAGTACATCATCAATCATTTTGTATGATGAGAAAAATATAAGATAATTTCCGATTTTTGCAGATATAAAATCAATTATATAACCAGCAATTTTTTTGTACTCTGCCGGACCTCTCCTTGTGTATTTTGTACTGACATCCCGACCAATCATTATAAGTCTGTTTTCAGGAGAAAATGGAGACGGAGCATAGACCGCATAATCATCTGTTCCCCCGGCAAGCTGTTCCATATAATATTTAATAGGAAGAAATGTTGCTGAAAAGAAAATACTGCATCTTCCTTTTTTTAAGTAGCTGTCAAGATTGGTGGAGGGGTCCATACATTGAAGACGTAGTCTGAAATTTCCATCTTCTGAGTAATCAGAATAAATAATATACTTATCGTCAAGCAGTTCATATGTATTTAGAAATGCCCTTACTGAAAAATAAAAATCAAGTATTTTCTCTCTTGTATCAGGAACAAGTTCAGAATTATTCACACCCTCAAATTCCATTAAATTTATCTGTCCTTTTACATTGTTTGAACCATGCTTATTATTGCGGGAGTCCTGCAGATATTCGTCGAGATAATTTGCAAGCTGCATAAGTCTGATAACAAAATCTTCAATATCTATAAGCTGCCATTCGGTAAGAACATCACAGTCACGTTTGAGAGCAAGAAGCGATTTGTTGCAGCGCTCAATGGCATTTGTAATTTTTTTGCTCATAAATTTTGTAAGTTTTTTTATTGAAAGAAAATCCTCTTTTATGAGAGCAGCCGAGTACATTTCTCTGGCTCTGTCAACAAGATTGTGGGCTTCATCTATAAGAAAAATATAGTTGTTTAATGTTGTGTCCGTACCAAAAAAACGCTTTAGACATGCATTTGGGTCAAAAGCGTAATTGTAATCACCAATGACAGCATCAACCCATGTGGATATATCAAGACACATTTCAAAAGGACAGACATTGTGCTTTTCGGCATATGTTGATACAATTTCCCTTGTTATATGTTCTTCATGAGTTATGACGTCAAAAACAGCATCATTTACTCTGTCAAAGTGTCCCAGTGCTCTCGGGCACGAACCGGGATTGCATGTAGGTTTATCAAGAATACATATTTTTTCTTTTGCTGTAATAGTTACATATTTGAGATGTACGCCGTTATCCGAAAGAATATTAAATGCATCCTGTGCCACTGTGCGGGTTATCGTTTTTGCTGTGAGGTAAAACAGTTTTTCGCTGAGTTCTTCGCCCATTGCCTTGACAGCCGGAAAGATAGTTGAGATTGTTTTTCCGACACCTGTCGGAGCTTCTATATAAAGTCTTTTTTTTCTAAGAATTGTCTGATATACACCTTTTACAAGAGTGTTTTGTCCGGGACGGTATTCAAAAGGAAATTCAATATTTTTTATTGAAATGTTTCTTTTTTCATGCCATTTGAGCTCCCATGACGCCCACTTTGCATATTCATGTAAAAGCTCATAAAACCATTTTTCAAGTGTCTTAAAATCAATATATTCATTAAAGCGTTTGATTTCTTCGGTTGGGATATGGCAATAAGTCATCTGTATACCGATACCTTCAAGACTGTGTTCGCATGCCCATATATAACCATAACAAAGAGCCTGTGCTCTGTGAACTTCAATGGGATTTTCAATGGATGCAAGTTCCCTGTAAACACCTTTTATTTCATCAATATTATAACCGGTTTCGTCTGTGAAAATACCGTCGGCACGCCCCTCGACGCATATTTCAAAATTGATGTCGTCATAACTGATTGGAACAATAATTGACAGCGCAACTTCAGCCTGATAACCTGATTTCATCTTACGTTGAATTTTTTTGTGTATACGTGCACCCTCCTGCATTGCATCGGGGTCTTTAAGCCCTGATGATGTAGTGAGATTACCACTTCTTAATATAAATTCAACAAGATTTCTGACTGATATTTTAATGGTGTTCATAAATCAAAATCTCCATTTATAATAATTCCTTAAACATTTCTCTGTCCCATAAAACCACACCGATTTTGTCAGCAAGCCTCTGTGCGGCTTTTGAAAAGTAACTGTTTGTAAGAACGACAGCAACATTACATTCATAAAAATCACGTCCGGCATAAACTTGCTGTACAGCGTCAATTCCGACAGGACCATTGTATCTTTTACATTGTATTGCATATATAATACCGTCTCTTTGAGCAATAACATCCACACCGAAATCACCACTGTTTTGGGTACTCTCGGCAATTTCAAAACCATTGGCAACAAGAATGTCGCAAGTAAGTTCTTCAAACTCAAAACCGTCCATATCATCAAAATCTACAGCATCATATATGCCTTTTTCAAAAAATCCTACATATTTTCGTGCTTTGCATATTTTGTAGACGCAGAAAAGAAAAAAACAAAACCAGATACCGATGGAACTGAGAATAAATTTTACTTCTTTATTTTTACTATAATAAAGGATAAATATTAAAATTACAAATGTGATAATAATATAAAAAGAATAAGTGACAATTTTTAAAATGTTTGTGTTGCGTTTCATTAGTAATCTCCTTCAAGAACATTTGTTCAAAGAGATTTTAACACTGTTGTTTAATAAAGTCAATTTCTGCGTTAATACATTCACCGCTCAATCAAACCATTTATGCACAATTTGTGGATAACTTGTGGATAACTTGCAAAAATCATGTGGAAAACAGGTGGAAATATGGTGGAATTGTTGTTGAATGATGTTGAGAAGTTTTGTATTTACTGCCGATATATAGAAAAAGGAGCTAAAAACATAGTGTTAAAAGTGTTAGATGTCTAAGAACAAGGAGGGAGTTTTATGGCAGTAGGTATAAATAATGCACTGTTTCAAACAGGACAAAATCATATAAACAGAAAAACAAAGAAGGACAAAGCTTTACAGAAAGATAATGTTCAGACAAGGGGAAGTAAGCAGGTGTCCGGCAAGCAGAATTACTCAAAATCCGGTGAGGTTTCGGATGATGCAGTCAGTACATACGCCGATATTACGACGAAAAATGGTATCGGAATTTCTGTTAAGTCTGACAATGGTATTGCAAATACCTATAAGACAAAAGATGATGGTGTTATTCTCCAACTGAGTGATGACAGCAATATAGAGATTGAGGACGACAGTGCGTCAGGTGATAAAAGCTCACAAAAGACGAAAAAGGAAGAAGAATATGAAAAGTTTCAAAAACAGCTTGAAGGATTAAAAGATATGCTTGAGCGAATGAAAGAGGCTCAGAAAAACGCTGCAAAAACAGAGACAAAGACGAAAAAAGTTTTAAATTACAGCTATAAAAAAGTATCTTCAAGTATTCAGGGGGCTAAAAGCGTATCACAGGCAAGTAATGCCGTTGCAAGTGCAAATTCAAATCTGTCGGCACTCAGGAGAAAAGCTGCAAGCGGCAATTATGATGCGGATGAATTAAACATTGCAATCTCACATGCAAAAAGAATGATAACTATTGCAAAAAAGAAACTTGCACATATAAAACAGGAAGTCATGAATAGAAAAGATGATGACAAGTATATTTCATCAAAGAAAGAAACGGTTGTCAAAATTCCGGATGAAAAGATAAGAGCAGAGCAGCAGAAAGAATTAAGAAAAATAGAAGACGAAATAAGAAAGCAGGAAAAAAGAGAGAAACAGGCTCACAGAGGAGAAGAAAACAGCAAGCTGATGGACGCAGATATCACATATCTTAAAGAAAAGATTGAAATATGGAAACGAGGTGGAGGTGATTTTGGGATAATGATGTCGCAGGTTCAGGGAGCATCATTAAGTATGGATATGTCACAGACGCTTGTGGATACATCAAAGCTTGCCACAGAGCAGATCGAGCTTTCTGCCGGAGAGAGTCCGGAAGGTCAGACAGAGATTGCGGCAAGTATAAATTTGTCGGTATAGAAATTCTTTTTGATAAAAAAAGCACATCAATCAATGTTATTTTGAGAAAAAACGAAATGTTAAAGCTGCAGGTACTTATGGCACTTTATGAGAATGAGGACAGCGAAAGAAATGTGTCATCAATAGCAAAGTCCTTAAAGTGGAACTGTAACTGCTACATTAACAGTTGACAAATACCAACCCACATATTAAAATACATTTATCTATGAATGAAAAAGGCTGTGAAAAGAAAAGTATGTTACAGAAAGTATTACAGAGAACCCGCAGAGTTGCTTAGTACATTATATATGGAAGTAACCCGTTGCTGAGAAAGGGCATATGGAATGTAGCAGAAGATGGTCTTGGAGCTGTACACTCTGAACATAATCTTATATTTATGCCGCAGATGAGGCGTAAATATAGTGATAGTATAGTAACGATAAAAGTAGGAGGTACCGGGTACGCCCGTTAAAGCGTGGCACTGTGATGGCAGTGGTTGAGGTTCGCATTCTGAAGTGCGGATGAATTAAAGTGGTAACGCGGTATAATCGCCTTTAAGAATATTTTATGATGTTCTTAAAGGCTTTTTTATTTTATAGGAGGTTCAAAATGGCAGAGAAAAAGAAATTTTATTTAACAACAGCGATTGCTTATACATCAGGTAAACCGCATATTGGAAACACATATGAGGCAGTTCTTGCAGACAGTATTGTAAGATTTAAAAGACAGCAGGGATATGATGTCCGTTTTCAAACAGGAACAGATGAGCATGGACAGAAGATTGAGATAAAAGCTGATGAAGCAGGTATAACACCAAAGAAATTTGTAGATGATGTATCAGGACAGATTAAATCAATTTGGGATTTAATGAATACTTCATATGATAAATTTATCAGAACAACTGACGAATACCATGAGAAGCAGGTTCAGAAAATATTTAAAAAGTTATATGAGCAGGGAGACATCTACAAGGGATATTATGAAGGAATGTACTGTACACCTTGTGAATCATTCTTTACATCATCACAGCTTGTAGATGGAAAGTGTCCTGACTGTGGAAGAGAATGTCAGCCAGCAAAAGAGGAAGCATATTTCCTTAAACTCAGCAATTATGCAGACAGACTTATTGAGCATATAAAGACACATCCTGAATTTATCCAGCCTGAATCACGCAAAAACGAGATGATGAATAACTTCCTTCTTCCGGGACTTCAGGATTTGTGTGTATCACGTACTTCATTTAAATGGGGCATTCCTGTAGACTTTGACCCGGGTCATGTTGTATATGTATGGGTTGATGCGCTCAGCAACTATATCACAGGACTTGGATACGATGTTGACGGAAACAACGATACAAGTGAAACAGGAACAGACCTTTTTGAAAAATTCTGGCCTGCAGACCTTCATCTTATAGGTAAAGATATTCTTAGATTCCATACAATTTATTGGCCAATCATGCTTATGGCACTTGGGCTTCCACTTCCAAAGCAGGTATTTGGTCACCCTTGGCTTCTTCAGGGAGAGGGTAAGATGAGTAAGTCAAAAGGAAACGTAATTTATGCAGACGACCTCGTAGATATGTTCGGAGTAGATGCTGTTCGTTACTTTGTACTTCATGAGATGCCATTTGAAAATGATGGTGTAATCACATGGGAACTCATGGTTGAGCGTATGAATTCAGACCTTGCAAACACACTTGGAAACCTTGTAAATAGAACAATTTCAATGACAAACAAGTATCTTGGCGGAGTTGCAGAGGATAAAGGAGCTGCTGAAAGCGTTGATGATGACCTTAAGTCATTCGTACTTTCCGTACCAAAGAAAGTTGAAGAAAAAATGGATAAGCTTCGTGTTGCAGATGCAATTACAGAAGTATTTACAATCTTTAAGAGATGTAACAAATATATCGACGAGACAGAGCCTTGGGTACTCGGCAAAGATGAGTCAAAGAAAGACAGACTTTCAACAGTTCTTTACAACCTTATTGAGAGTATTACTATCGGTGCAAGTCTTTTGAAATCATTTATGCCTGACACAACAGAGAAGATTTTAAAACAGCTCAACACAACAGAGCGTGCACTTGAAGATATGGATAAATTCGGTCTTTATGAATCAGGAACAAAGGTAACAGATGCACCTGAAATTCTCTTTATGAGATTGGACGTAAAAGAAGTGCTTGCAAAAGCTGAGGAAATTCAGGCAGCGCAGAAAGCGGCCGCCGGTGCAGCAGAAGAAGCAGAGTCAGATGAGGAAGTAATAGACATAGAAGCAAAACCTGAAATTACATTTGATGATTTTGAGAAAATGCAGTTCCAGGTAGGAGAGATAATCGCATGTGAGGAAGTTAAGAAGTCAAAGAAACTTCTCTGCTCACAGGTAAAAATCGGAAGTGAAGTAAAACAAATCGTATCAGGAATTAAAAAGCATTACTCTGCAGAAGAGATGGTTGGCAAAAAGGTAATGGTACTTGTAAACCTTAAACCGGCTAAACTTGCAGGAGTATTATCAGAGGGAATGTTGCTTTGCGCAGAAGATGCAGAAGGAAATCTGTCGCTTATGACACCTGAAAAGAAAATGCCGGCAGGAGCAGAAATCTGCTAGTGGATACGATACGGAGGTCTAAATGCAAAATCAATTTTCACGTTCAGAATTGTTAATAGGAAAAGAAGGGATTGAAAAACTTCACAAATCAAGAGTTGCTGTGTTTGGTATAGGCGGAGTCGGAGGGTATACAGTTGATGCACTTGTCAGAAGCGGAGTTGAACAGATAGATTTGATAGATGATGATAAAGTGTGTCTTACAAACTTGAACCGCCAGCTCATTGCGACAAGAAAAACTGTGGGAAAAGACAAAGTAGACATTATGCGTGAACGCATATTAGAAATAAATCCAAAGGTTACAGTCAATGTTTATAAGACATTTTTCCTGCCTGAAAATGCAGACACATTTCCGTTTGAGGAATATGATTATGTTGTAGATGCGGTAGATACTGTGACGGCAAAAATTTCACTTGTTATGAAATGTCAGGAAACAGGAACTCCGATAATAAGCTGTATGGGAGCAGGCAATAAAATGGATGCAAGCGCATTTAAAGTAGCTGATATTTATAAGACAAAAGTGTGCCCGCTCGCAAAAGTAATGCGTCGTGAACTTAAAAAACGCGGCGTGAAAAAGCTTAAAGTTGTTTATTCGGAAGAAAAACCGATGACACCTATTGAAGATGAAAATGATAATTGCAAGAACCATTGCATATGTCCTCCGGGAGTACAGCGTACATGCCTGCAGAGACGAGCAGTACCGGGAAGTATGGCATTTGTGCCAGCGGTTGCAGGGCTTATTATTGCTGGTGAGGTAGTAAAGGATATTATTGCGGAGTAAATTAATCGAAAATAAATATTGATATTAAGCGGCATAAATAAAGAAATCGTCACTTGTATGTATCGATTCTAAAGGATTAGTCTTTTGGAGATTGATTGAGTTATATAAGTGGCGATTTTTTTGACTTATCAGGTAAGGGACTTGTTCCCTTACTGATATGCTGCGATAGCAGATGGTAATGTTATGAGCAGGCAGTGAATGTGTATTGCAAATATCCGCTTGACTGTAGTTATCTGTATTTTTATATGCACTTTCGCAATGCTTTTGTTTTAGATAAAACAGAACAAATTTAATAAATAGTAAAAATAAGCAAAAAAGTTGTATAATAATTAAAAATTATATGCCTTTTTTGCTTTTTTATATTTTGAAAATGAAATAATGCTGATATAATCAACATAAAATATAAAATAATTTAGAATTATTTATGCAAAGTATCTAATAGGGTATGGGAGAGTTTCTGGAGGCTTAGTATTTAACACTATCAGGCAAAGAGCGGAGTGTACCACGAATATTCGCTTGGCAAATCTAAAGGAGAGTATGAAAATGAGACTTAAAAAAATCACAACTGTACTTATGGCAGCAGCAATGTGCATATCCGGTATGACGGCTGTACCTGCTGATGCCAATGCGGCGGCAAGTTCATCAGCTGCTTCAAGCACAACGAGAATTTCCGTGCATGACCCATCAATTTTTTATGATTCATCGACAGGTTCTTACAACATTTATGGTTCACACATGGCACAGGCATCATCAAAGGATTTGAGAAACTGGTCTGCTATGGGAACTCAGGGATATACAAACAAATCTTTGTATGCGAGTGAAAATGTCGAGGGTATTTATTATATCAAAAATAAGTTTAGCGGATTGTACCTTGATATTGAAAATGGCTCAGCACAAGATGGAGCAAATATCCGTCAGTGGTCTTACAACGGTTCTGATGCACAGAAGTTTAAATTTGTCTCTACCGGTGATGGTTATTATTATATTCTTACGGGTGCGACAAGCTATAAAAAGTGTGTCGATGTTGACGGTGGTTCATCAAAAGACGGCACTAACATTATGCAGTGGAGTTATTGGGGCGGAGAAATGCAAAAATACCGCATTGTTCAGAATGCAGACGGAACATATGCGATTTTGACAAAGGCAAGTGATTGCAAATCAGGTCTTGATGTATATGACTGGAGCAAATCAGCAGGTGGAAATATAAATGAATGGAACTATTGGGGCGGTGACTGTCAGAAATGGGAACTCGTGACGGCTGTTAAAAACAGTGGAAGCACAAAAGCTTCAAAAAATGAATCTCTTGAACAGTCGCTTGCATCATCATTCCAGTGGGCAGGTTACAATGACTCCGATTGCAAGGGCGGATACGGTGTCTGGGCACCTGATGTCATATACAATAAAAATTATGTATGGAAAGACGGAAGTAAGGGTGCATACATGATTTATTATTGCACATCATCAACGGCTGTGCGTTCATGTATAGGATATGGGGTATCGAAGTCTGCGACAGGTCCGTTCTCTTATGTAGATACAGTTGTTTATTCTGGATTTACAAAGGGAGATGTTAAGGTTACGACAACATCTGACCTTGGTACAAAGACCGTTAATACAAACTATAACAATACCAATATTCCAAAATTGATAAATAACGGAAAAGTTGAGAAAGTTGGAAACTGGTTCTCATCAAATGGAGCATATAATAGCAGTTTTTATCCAAATGCGATAGATCCGTGTATTTTATTTGACGCAAATGGAAAACTCTGGATGACATATGGTTCATGGTCAGGAGGAATTTATATTCTTGAGCTTGACGCGGCTACCGGTCAGCCGAAATATCCAAAAACTACAAGTGGTAACACAGACGGATATTTTGGTAAGAAAATAGCAGGCGGATATAAAAAATCAGGCGAAGCACCTTATATTCAGTACGATGCAGAGAGCGGTTATTATTATCTCTATGTAACATATGGATGGCTTGGGGCAGACGGCGGCTACCATATGAGAATGTACCGTTCAAAGACAATCAATGGAAATTATGTTGATGCCGCAGGAAATTCAGCAGTATTTTCTGCAGGGACAAATCAGGCAGACCGTGGAATAAAAGTTATGGGAAATTATAACTTTACCCCGATAATGCAGGGTTACAAATCATCCGGTCACAACTCAGCATTTATTGACACGGACAATCAGAGATACCTTGTTTATCACACTAGATTTGACAGCGGAAATGAGTCCCATGAAGTGAGAGTACACCAGCAGTTTTTAAATCAGGATAACTGGCCGGTTACGGCAGTTTATGAGTATCTCGGAAGTACGATTTCAAAAACAGGTTATTCAGCATCAGATATGCTTGGAGAATATGAATTTGTAAATCATGGAAAAGATGCTTCAACAAAAAATGTCGGAATGCTCATAACACAGAAAATAAAATTAAATTCCAACGGAAAAATCACCGGGGATGTGACGGGAAGCTGGAGTTATATTAAAGGAACATATTATTGTCAGATGATTATAGACGGTGTGATGTATAAAGGTGTATTTTTCAAGCAGAAGGATGAAACACCGAGCCACAATGAAGTTATGACATTCTCATTGATAGGAAAAAATAATCAGACGATATGGGGAACAAAAAATTCAGTTAAAGTAAGCAAGACGGAGGGAATATTTTATATAAGAAACAAGTTTTCAGGCAAATATTTAGATGTGGCAGACGGAAGTTCGGCAGACCATGCGAATATCCAGCAGTGGGCATATAATGGATTTGCATCACAGAAATATAAGATAGTATCAAATGGTGACGGATATTACTATATACTTACAGGAGCATCAAATTATACAAAGGCACTTGATGTGGCAATGGGAAGTGCTGCGGACGGAACCAACATTGTACAGTACAGTCTGAACAAAGGGACAAATCAGTTGTTTAAATTAAGCAAACAGTCAGATGGAACATATGCAGTATTGTCAAAGGCATCAAGCTGTAAATCAGGTCTTGATGTGTATGACTGGAGCAGGGATTCAGGCGGAAACATAAATCAGTGGAATTTCTGGGGCGGTGACTGTCAGAAGTGGATATTGGCTGCAGTAAAGTAAGAATGTCTGGATTTTAAAATAAAAAAGTAACAGGACTATCTCCGAAGAGACAGTCCTGTTACTTTTTCGATACTTTTAAGAACTCCAATTGTTAAATCATGTCCTTTGTGGTTCGGAACCGTAACAGAATTTATATGATACATTACAATATAGGGACAGAATGGAACAAAAGCAGAGTGCTATGCTGGATCTTTCAAAAATGACAAATGAAATTGCTGAGGAACAACTGGAATATACAAAGAAGATTAAAGATGAAACTACTAAAGCTAATACTCTTGCAAAGTTAAATGCAGCTTTAAATTATGCTACATATAAGGATACAAAAAAGATTAAAAACGAACTTAATAAGAAGTAAAAATAAAATATCTAGTAAGAATGAAAACACTCAGAGCATTTAGATAAAACTGTCTGAGTGTTTTTGAAAATCTATTATTTTAAAAGTGTTTTCAGATTTTTTATTTTTCATGAACTATCTTCCAATATTTTTCCTACAGCTTTCTCTTACCACAAGTTCACACGGTATTTTAGCCTTAAGCGGTGTTTTTATGCTGAGATTTGAAGCGACGTACACAAGGTTTGCACCATGTTGCCCCATATCGTATGCCGGAGCGTGTATGGTTGTAAGCGGAGGCTCAATGTAGGCACTTGTTTCTTCGTCGTTAAAACCTATAACGGATATATCGTTAGGAATTTTAAAATTATTTTCGCGAATTGCTTTCATTGCTCCGAGTGCAATAACATCATTTGCCGCAAATACGGCAGTTGGAATATTATTTTCATTAAAAAGTTCATTCATCATATTGCAACCGGATTCAAAGGTAAAACTTCCTTCTTTAAAATAAGGTTTATAATCCATTTTTCTGTGATTCATATATTTTTTATAGGCAGTTGTGCGGGCATCTGTTATAAGTTCATGATTTCCGACATATTCTTTTCCGCCTAAGAATGCAATTTTTTTGTGACCAAGCCCTGTAAGATAATCAAGTGCGCTGTAAACAGCGTGTTCAAAATCCATTGATAAGGAGGTGATGTTAAATTCGTCTACAGCCATATCGAGGAATACAATATTGTTACATATATCAATGAAATTTTTGATTTCTTCACGGCTGAATTTACCTATACATATAAGTCCGTCAACATCGTTTAATTTTGAAAAGTTTTCGGAGTCTCCGGGAAATACACGGAGTACATTTATATTATTTTTTTCACAGAAATCTTCTACACCCTGTCTTGCTTTGAGATAATAGTTGTCTTTTAATTCTTCTTCGGCTGAAAACCATAAAACTATACCCATTGTAAAGGTGTTTTTTGCGGCGGGGGTATTTGCTCTCGGAAACTTTTTATAATTTAAATTTTTTGCAGTATTCAACACTTTTTTTCGTGTTTCAGCTGAGACATGAAGTGTAGTGTCGTTGTTTAATATTCTTGAAACTGCACCGGGAGAAACGCCTGCTTTCTTTGCTATATCACGAATTGTTGCCATATAACGCCCTCTTTCTTCGTTAAATTAGTTTTTATAAGTTTATTTGTAAAAAAGAAAATTGGCTGCTGGTCGCACAGTAGGTGTGACAGTAACAACAGTAACCAAAATTGTATCTGTTTAAATACACAAATGTTTACTAAACATATGGTAACACAATAAGCAAAGATTGTCGAGATTATTTATAAAAAATACAGTAAACATTTAGTAAAAATAATAGTAAACAATTCTTGACATTTTAGTAAACGGGTATTATATTAGACTTAAATAAGGCAGAGTGTTAATATATAAGAATTTTTGTTAATTGGCAGATAAATTTAGGAGGATTTTGTGCATGAAAAAGACAAGTGAATTAAAAGAAGCATTAAAAAAAGGTGATTATAAAGACTTATTGTCAGATATTTATGTTGATGAGAGTAAGATTAAATATCAGACAGAGCGTTATATTAAGGCAATTGAAAAGTTTGAAAAACTTTATGGTGAGGGAGAGGCAGCTATTTATAGTGCTCCTGGAAGAAGTGAGGTTGGAGGAAACCATACAGATCACCAGCATGGTGAAATTCTTGCGGCGTCTATCAATCTTGACGCTATTGCAATTACAAGAAAAACTGATGACAATATGATACATCTCATTTCAGGTACATATAAAGAGATTGTTATTGATGTCAGCAATCTTTCTTATAATGAAAGTGAAAAGGAGACTACAAAAGCTTTGATAAAAGGTGTGCTTAAAGGTGCAAAGGATCATGGCTTCAATGTTGGCGGATTTAAGGCATACATTACAAGTGATGTGCTGATTGGAGCAGGATTATCTTCATCCGCTGCTTTTGAGACAGTCGTAGGTACTATTATTTCATATCTTTATAATGAAGGAAAGATGGATGCCGTTACAATAGCCATTATCGGTCAGTATGCGGAGAATGTGTACTTTGGAAAACCTTGCGGTCTTATGGATCAGATGGCGTGTTCGGTAGGAAGTCTTGTTCATGTAAATTTTGCAAATCCAAAAGAGCCTGTTGTTGAAAAAGTTGAGTTTGATATGAATAAATATGGATATAGTTTATGTATCACAGATACAAAAGGTTCGCATGCAGATTTAACAGCAGATTATGCAGCAGTTCCGCAGGAAATGAAGGAAGTTGCAGCTTATTTTGGAAAAGAAGTTCTTCTTGAAGTTTCAATGGAAGATATTCTTGAAAATATAGCAAAGCTCAGAGAAAAGTGCGGTGACCGTGCAGTGCTTCGTGCAATTCATTTTATAAATGAGAATAAGCGTGTCGGCAAAGAAACAGGTGCTCTTAAAGCAGAACAAATTGATAAATTCCTGAGTCTTGTCAAGGAGTCGGGGGATTCATCATATAAATACCTCCAAAATGTCTATACCGTAAATGATATTAAACATCAGAATGTGTCACTTGCTCTTGCTATAAGTGACAGCGTGCTTGAGGGTGGAAACGGAGTATGCCGTGTACATGGCGGCGGATTTGCCGGAACTATTCAGGCGTTTGTTAAAAATGAAGCGGTGCCAGAATATCTTGAAAAAATGGATAAGGTATTTGGAAAGGGAGCATGCAGTGTTCTTAAAATTCGCAAATATGGTGGAATGAAAGTCATTGATTAAATTAAGAAGATAAAACATATATAAAATTATTGGATAATAAATGAGAGTAAATATAGAAAAAACAACAGTGAGGTAAAAAAAGTGATTACAAAATATATCAGTGAACTTGTTTTATACGGAAAAGAAAATGGCTTGATTGAAGAATGTGATGAAATTTATGTTACAAATAGACTTTTAGAATTATTTGATGTAATGGAATACAGCGAGGTTGATAAAGTTACATCGTTCAGACCGGTTCATGAAATTCTTGAAGACATGATGACATATGCCTTTGAGAAAGGAATTATGAAGGAAGATACAATCACAGCAAAAGATTTATTTGATACAAAGATAATGGGTTGTATTACTCCGGCACCAAGTATTGTGAGAAAGAAATTCAAAGAAAAATATGATGTTTCGCCAAAGGAAGCAACAGATTTTTATTATAATTTCAGTCAGGCAACCAATTACATAAGAAAAGACAGAATTGCAAAGGACGAGAAATGGGTAACTGATACGGAATATGGAGAGATTGATATTACTATAAATCTCTCAAAACCTGAGAAAGACCCAAGAGACATTGCAAAAGCAGGAAAAGCTAAAAAATCAGGCTATCCGGCATGTCTTTTATGTAAGGAAAATGAGGGTTATGCCGGACATTTCTCGCATCCTGCAAGACAAAATCACAGAGTTATGCCTGTTACATTAGATGGACAGCAGTATTTCTTACAATATTCACCATATGTTTATTATAATGAGCATTGCATTATATTTAATGCAGAGCATACACCAATGAAGATAGATAGAGCAGTATTTAGGAAAATACTTGATTTTGTAAGACAGTTTCCGCATTATATGGCTGGTTCAAATGCAGATTTACCTATAGTTGGAGGTTCTATTTTAAGTCACGACCATTTTCAGGGTGGCGGTTACACATTTGCAATGGCAAAAGCCGGTTATGACAAAACTTTTAAACTTCCGGGATTTGAAGACATAACAGCAGGAATCGTGAAATGGCCTATGTCAGTAATTCGTTTACAGGGTGAAAATGCGGAAAAGATTGTGGAGGCAGCAGACCACATTCTTACAAGCTGGAGAGCATATACAGATAAAGATGCTTTTATTTTTAGTGAAACGGATGGAGTGCCGCACAACACAATTACACCGATTGCCCGTATGCGTGATGGCAAATACGAACTTGATCTTGTTTTGCGTAACAACATTACGACTAAAGAAGCACCATGGGGAATGTATCATCCATCTGCCGATCTTCATCATATTAAAAAGGAAAATATCGGACTTATCGAAGTAATGGGGCTTGCGGTACTTCCAGCAAGATTGAAAAAAGAAATGAGTGACTTGGCAGAAGCGATTTTAAATCACAAAGATATTCGTGCAGATGAGACACTTGAAAAACATGCCGACTGGGTAGACGAATGGATTGGAAATTATACAATCACTTCAGAAAATATTATGGAAATAATTCACAATGAAATAAGTAAGGTATTTGTCAAGGTGCTTGAATGTGCAGGAGTTTATAAGCGCACAAAAGAAGGTCAGGAAGCATTTATGAGATTTGTTGAGAGCTTGTAGTTTTTATTATATTAAGAAAGTTTGCAAAGCACGATTTTATCGTGCTTTGTAGCATTTATACACCATTTTTCTTGTTTATTTTTCATAAAATATGGGAATAGAAAGAAGCAAATTGCACAATACAGTTTGATTCATTAATTATAGAATTATTTTATTCGCAAAAATACAGACAGAAATTAAGCATGTTGCATATATTCTTCTTTTCGTGCTATTATATGAAACTGTACGGCATAAATAGCTTTTAATCATTATAAATGATATAATAAGATTAAATTATTGAATTACACGGAGGGAGATAAAAATGGATAATCAACAAAATTCAGTTCCGGTTCAGGAAAATAAAATGGGAACTATGTCAATTGGAAAACTTGTTTTTAATATGTCGCTGCCGATGATGGTTTCGATGCTGGTTCAGGCGTTATACAACATTGTTGACAGTATATTTGTTGCAAAACTATCTGAGAATGCGCTGACGGCAGTTTCGCTTGCGTTTCCGTTGCAGACGCTTCTTATCGCAGTAGGCACCGGTACAGGTGTTGGTATGAATGCACTTTTGTCTAAGTCTCTTGGGGAGAAGAATTTCAAGAAAGCAAATAAAACTGCAACAAATGCTGCTTTTATTTATGCATTTAGCTATATAGTATTTCTTATACTCGGTTTTACTATAGTTAAGCCTTTTTATAGAAGTCAGGTAGGGAGTGCAGATGCTGAAATTATGACGATGGGTGTTGATTATCTAAGCACAGTTATGATTTTCTCATTTGGAATATTTACACAGGTCTTTTTTGAGAGACTTCTTACATCGACAGGAAGAACTATTTTTAGTATGATATCACAGCTTAGTGGTGCATTGACAAATATTATATTAGATCCAATTTTGATTTTTGGTATGTTTGGTTTCCCTAAAATGGGAGTGACAGGTGCAGCAGTGGCAACAGTAATCGGTCAGTGTGTTGCGGGTATTGTTGCGGGAACATGCAATCATAAGTTTAATCATGAGGTTAAGTTTGAATTTAAAGGATTCAGACCGGATTTAAAGATTATCGGAACGATTTATGCGGTGGGTATTCCTTCAATAATAATGCAGTCAATAGGTTCAATAATGACTTATTGCATGAACAGAATACTTATTGAATTTTCATCGACAGCTACAGCGGTATTTGGTGTTTACTTTAAATTACAGAGCTTTTTCTTTATGCCTGTATTTGGGTTAAATAATGGAATCACACCTATAATTGCTTATAATTACGGGGCTAGACAGCGTAAGCGTATGACAAAAACGATAAAGCTCAGTCTTTTTGTTGCATTTTGTCTTACATTTATCGGTTTTGTTCTTTTTGAGAGTATTCCACAGGTTTTGCTTGGAATGTTTAGTGCATCTGATGATTTGCTTAAGATTGGTATACCTGCACTTAGGACAATCGGCGTACATTATCTTATCGCATGGTACTGTATTATCGTCGGTACTGTATTTCAAGCACTTGGAAAAGCAATATTCAGCATGGTTGTATCGATTATGCGTCAGCTTGTGGTTCTTATACCTGCTGCATATCTGCTCGCAAAGTTCGGTGGGCTTCATATGGTATGGTGGTCGTTTCCTATTGCTGAGATAATGTCTTTTATCGTATCGACAGCATTTCTTATAAGAATATGGCGCACAGTTATAAAAGATATTCCGGAGGGACATGAATAAAATCAATTAAAATTAGAAAAATTTGATGAGCGTAACAGCATATATAAAAATGCTTAAAATATGGCAATTCGTACTGTTAGCCGTTAGCAGCAGGCAGATACTTTTTGGCTGTAATTGACATTATGCATTTAAAAATATGTTAAGCAGCTCATCAATTTTTATATTTGTTTATTCTTTTTGTATTTGAGCTATTCTGATTTTGAGAAATTTCAATTTTAACCTGTGCACGTTTTTGTTCTAATAGTGGAATTATTATATAATACAGCCTGTCATCTTTGAATGATATATAGTGCGTTCAGTATATGCGTTTGAATTTATTTTGGCATTCCAGGCAGTTTTCTTTTTACGTGAGCTGTTAAATGAATTATAGCTGTATTGTTTTTTAGTGTTATATGTATCTTTTTTTGAGCGTATTTTTATCAGCATTGTGATTTAAACCGAGAATTTTATAAGCAGCATCAGTTGTCATAAAGTTTCTTTCCTATGCATTTTTATAATAGGTAATTATAATTTAATTCCTTTAAGCAGTTTTGCAAAAGGACTTTCATCTTTTTCTTCTTCCTTATCTGCACGAAACTCATCAGGAATTTCGTATGTATCTTCTTCATCATCAGGAATATCATCTTCAAGTGCTTTCATGCTGAGTGATATTCTGTCACCATCAAGAGCGATTATTTTAGCGGATACAATATCACCGAGCTTGACAATTTCTTTTGGGGATTTGATAAATTTATTTGTAATCTGTGAAATATGACAAAGTCCGATAAGTTCCTCGCCTATTTCGATAAATACACCGTAAGATTCCATACGCACGATTTTTCCTGAAACAGTTTCGCCGACAGTGAGTTTTGAAACTTTCTGTGAATGTTCAAGAGCGGCATTTTCTCTTGCGATTTCTTTTGCTGACAGAATAAGTCTTTTTTCAGTTGCATCAGCAGTGATAATAATTGCATTTAAGGTCATACCGACATAACTTTCAGTATCATCTACATAATCAAGTCCGATTTTTGAAGCAGGGATAAACGCTTTGACACCTTTTACAAAACCGGTTACACCACCTGAGTTTGCTTCTGTTATTTTAACGGAAAAAACAGTACGGTTTGCCATATCATTTTTAAGTTCGTCCCATACAAGTAGATTGTGAGCAGCTTTTTTAGATAATATGACAGCTCCATTATCACCCTCTGCATCAATAACCATTGCGCGAATCGTATCGCCGATATTGCAGTCATTTTTGATTGAAAATGCAGGATCGTCGCTGCATTCTTCAAGAGGAATAATCCCCTCCGTATAATAGTTTAAATCGACAGTCAGCTCAGTTTCTGAAATACCGATTACAGTTACATCTAAAATGTCACCTTCTTTTATTACCTTAAAAGAACTTTCAAGTTCCTTTTCAAAATCTTTCATGCTGGCAGCCATGTCTGTTACCTCCTTTACGGTTTGTTATATAAATATTTGGCGATGTTTGGATCAAAAGGTATTTTGCCCCTTGCATCATTTAGTTTAAGTATAGTGTTAAAAAAAGATATGTGCAAGTTTTTTACATTTAAGATTTTATCAATTTTATATTGAGAATGATTTGAGTTAAAAAGTAAGAAGGGTTAAGTATGAATGTGTGTGAGGCGACTATTGGTACAGCAATAAATTTACAGCTTTATGCTGACAGCATATGACATTTATTAAGTATAGTGCTAAAATACAGTTTGTTATATAGATGATATAAATAAAAATTAGTAAGGGAGAATTAAAATGAAAACAGTAAGAAGAATTTTATCAATAACACTTATTATGGCAATGTGTGTAGCTGTATTTGGTGTTGCAAAGACAAGTGCAAAGAGTATTTATTTTTCAGGAGAATATCGCAAAAGTGATGGAGCAGAATTTATCTTAAATCAGTATTCATCTCCAGAAGGAAAGAATGTAGGAAATTTCAAAATAAATATTCCATATGCATATAACGCATACAGTGGTGAGCTTATGAAACAGGGAAAGGATAAATATTATTCAAAGAAAAAAGGTTTGACAATTAAGGTTTATAAGAAAAAAATTGTTGTTACCGTATCAGGAAAAAAATATGATAAGGCATTAAAAGGAACATATAAGTTGACAAAACGTTATCCTCGCCCATAGAGATATCAGTAGCAGAATAAAGAAAGTATTGCAGTACATCACCGATGAAAACGGTGGTGTACTGTTTTTGAGTTCACTAAATATAATATATAGTAATACAAAAGCTTCTCATTGTGGTAGAATAAAAACATGAGAGGCTTTTGTGCTGTGTAATATGAGAGGTAAACACATTGATAAAGAAGGGAAAATATGAATATACTGATTTCGATAGATTCATTTAAAGGAAGCATGACTTCCATGCAGGCAGGAAATGCAGCAAAAAAAGGAATTTTAAAAGCTGTTCCTGATGCAGAAGCAGTAGTATGTCCGCTTGCAGATGGCGGTGAGGGGACAACGGATGCACTTATAGAAGGCATGAGTGGCGAAAAGATTGAACTTGAGGTTACCGGACCTTTAGGCGAAACGGTCAGTTGCTATTATGGATGGCTTGAAGAGAGCAGAACAGCAGTTATGGAGATGGCTTCGGCAGCGGGACTCACACTTGTAAATGAAAAAAAACCGATGATGGCAACTACATACGGAGTTGGAGAGATGATTCTGGATGCAGCAAAAAGAGGATGTGAGAAAGTTATTATCGGAATAGGCGGAAGTGCGACAAACGATGGTGGTATTGGAATGCTTCAGGCATTTGGATATCAATTTCTGGACAAAAACAGAAAAGATGTTGGGAAAGGTGTAGCGGCATTGGGAAAAGTAGAGATGATTATTGCTGATAAAGTAAATCCTTTGATATCAAAAATCAAATTTCAGGTTGCTTGTGATGTTGATAATCCTCTTTATGGTGAAAAAGGAGCCACATATATATTTGGTGCGCAGAAAGGCGTGACCGATGAAATGAAGCCGCTTATAGATAATGATATGAAACATTTTGCAGATAAGACAAAAGAAAAACTCGGTGTGTCGTGTGAAGATATTCCGGGAGCAGGTGCAGCAGGAGGTCTTGGTTTTGCATTGCTTTCATATTTAAATGCAGAACTTACACCCGGGGCAGAGCTTGTAATGCAGCTTACAGATATGGAAGATAAAATTAAAAATTCAGATATAGTCATAACAGGTGAAGGACAGCTTGACAGCCAGACTGTTATGGGAAAAGCACCTATAGGTGTAGCAGGACTTGCAAAAAAATACGACAAAAAGGTGATTGCTTTTGCCGGAAGTATATCTGCTGATGCAGCAATCTGTAACGAAAACGGGATAGATGCATTTTTTCCGATAGTCCGGGGAGTGACTACGCTTGAAGAAGCAATGAAAAAAGAAAATGCAATTAAAAATATGGAGCTTGCAGTGGAACAGGTTTTCAGAGTAATCGTGTTATGAGCAAGCAGCAAAGCGGATTGCGAATATCCGCTTGACAGTGTTATAATAGATAATATATTATCTAAAAGTGGATAAAATAAGCGATTTTGGATAATATATTATCTATATTTGTTTTTGGGGGAAGATTATTATGGAAGGTCTTGTTTGGGAAACGGCAGAGGAACTTGATATGAAGCTTGCAGAAAGAGTAAGAAATATTAGAAAACGCAGGTCAATTTCTCAACAGAAGCTTGCGACGATGAGTAATGTAAGTTATGGATCTATAAAAAGATTTGAAACAAAGGGACAGATTTCGTTGATAAATCTCACAAAGATTTCTATGGCACTTGGAATTGCTGATGAACTGAGAAATGCATTTACACAGGTGCCATATAGAAATATTGAGGAGGTTATAAATGAGAGGAAATAAAAAAATAAATGTTTTATATGATGAAAGACTGGTTGGAACAATAGCTGAGATTTCTAACAGAAAAACAGCTTTTGAAACAAAGAGGAAAGGAAGTGTATGAATATACATTGCTTGACAGATTAGCAATTGTAGGTAGTTCGGGAATGGGCGCGCTAACTTATGAACCACAATTAGAAATGACAATAGACAGTAAAACAGATGATCTTGATGAACTGGAAAGCCAGTGCCGGAAAATTTTAAATACAGAGTATTCAGAAAAACTTGACGAGTTGTATCGACTTGGTGGAACAAGTGGTGGAGCAAGACCTAAGATTATGACGAAAATAGATGATTCATATTGGATTATAAAATTTCCTGCACATGTTGATAAAAAAGAATCAGGAAAAATGGAGTACGATTATTCTATCTGTGCAAAAAAATGTGGAATTGAAATGAGCGAAACAAAATTATTTGAATCATCAAAATGTAAGGGATATTTTGGAACAAAACGATTTGACAGGCAGCAGATAAATGGAAAAACAAGGCATATTCATATGGTGACAGCGGCGGCATTGCTTGAAATAGACTTTGAACAGCCGAGTCTTGATTATCATAGTCTTATGAAGCTTACAAAAATAATAACTAATGATAATAAAGAAGACATTGAAAACATGTATCGTCGTATGTGCTTTAATGTATTTGCACATAATAGAGATGATCATTCCAAAAATTTTACATTTTTATATGATGATATAAATGATAGTTGGAGATTAAGTCCTGCTTATGATCTGACATTTAGCAACACATATTATGGAGAGCATACAACAATGGTTGACGGGAATGGACGCAATCCTGGAATGAAAGAACTTGTAAATGTCGGTGTGCAGGCAGGGATGAATCGGGATATTTGTTTGGGGATTGCGGAGAAAATAAAAAAATTGGTGTTTGCGATGTTAGGGGAGTATTTGAAATAAAGTTGGGTATAAAATCAGAGAAGGAGAATTGTTTATGACAAAGGAGAATGAAACAGAATATCCGATTTTAGCGATATGCTATGATTTTGATAAGACATTATCACCTGATGATATGCAGGCACAGGGATATATTCAGTCAATAGATTACGAAGTTGATGATTTTTGGAGAGAGTCAAATGAACTTTCGGAAGAAAACGAGATGGACAGAAATCTTGCATATATGTTTCTTATGGCAGAAAAGTCAAGAGGAAAGGTTCTTTTTACAAAAGAGACATTACATAGTGACGGTGCGAAAGTAAAGCTGTTCCCGGGTGTTGCAACATGGTTTGACAGAATAAATGAGTATGGTGAAAAGAAAGGTGTAACTGTTGAACATTACATAATATCTTCAGGTTTAAAAGAAATGATTGAGGGTACAAAAGTTGCCGGTAAATTCAAAAAAATATATGCAAGCTCATTTTATTTTGACAAAAGCGGTGTTGCCGTATGGCCGGCGCAGGTCGTCAATTATACGAACAAGACTCAGTTTTTATTTAGAATAGAAAAAGGAATACTTGATGTAAATGATTCAAGAGTAAATGATTATTTTAAACCAAATGAGTACAGGGTACCTTTTCGCAATATGGTTTATATCGGTGACAGTGAGACAGACATTCCATGTATGAAACTTGTAAATATAAACGGTGGTCATTCCATCGGAGTGTATGATGAAAAAACGAAAGACAAAACAAAAGTATTTAATATGCTTGAAGAAAACAGAATAAAATATTTTGTACCGGCAGACTATACTAAAAATTCTAAACTGGAAACTCTTATAAAACAGATAATTGACAGAACGGCTTCAAACGAAATTCTCGAAAGCTTTCATTTTGACTGTGTGAAAGAGAAAAATAATGTTAAAAATACTCTTGATTATTATAATTTAAATGCAGATAAATTTGTGGCGAGCACCTTGCAGGTGGACTTTGAAGCGACACAGAAAAGATTTGCTGATAAATTGGGAAAAGGTGATTTTATTCTGGACTTTGGGTGCGGTTCGGGAAGAGACACAAAATATTTCTTGGAACATGGGTACAAGGTTGATGCAGTTGACGGTTCTAAAGAACTTTGCAGGCGTGCGAGTGAATATACCGGGATTACAGTAAAAAATATGATGTTTACCGAACTTAGCACAAAGGAAAAATATGATGGAATATGGGCGTGTTCATCAATACTTCATCTGACACCGGATGAGCTTGAAAATGTTATGAATAAAATGGCTGCTGCATTGAAAGCAAACGGAATTATATATGCATCGTTTAAATATGGAAATTTTTCAGGAGAGCGAAACGGAAGATATTTTAATGATATGACAGAGGAGGCTTTTGGAAAATTTATTAAGAACATACATGGAATAGAAACAGAAGAACAATGGATAACATCAGATGTGAGAGCAGGCAGAGACAGTGAGAAATGGCTGAATGTGATAATGCGTAAAAAATAATGGATGAGCGTTGATTTCTTTACATTATATTATAAGAATGTTATGATAAGATGCGATGAAGCAAAACGTGATATTATGCTTATGATTTTTTTATTGTATTGCTTTTTATAACAAAACAGAAGGTGGGAAATATTATGAAGAAGATTATGAAAGTTTTACTGAAAACAGTGATTTCATTGATACTGCTTATTGCAATATCACTTACAGGTTCTTATGTGGTAAATACTTATGCGGCACAGCGTACGGTGGTAGACGGGCATTCGATGGATGATAATTTCTATGACGGCGAAAATATTATAGCAAATAAGATTATATATAATTTCCAAAAGCCCAAACGCTTTGATGTAGTGACGATATATCCGTATGGTCATAAGCACAAAGAGGATATTGTTGAATATACGCAGAGACTTGTAAACCAGTTGATAGCAATGTCAAAAAATAAGAAATTGGCACAGAGTTCTAAAGATGAGTATTATATAAAAAGAATAATTGCATTGCCGGGTGAGACAATTCAGGTTAAAGGTGAGGATATCTATATAAATGGAAAAATTCTCAAAGAAAATTACCGTAAAGATAAAATGGGCTATGCGGGTGTAGCCGAAAAACCGATAAAACTTGAAGAAGATGAGTATTTCGTTATGGGCGATAACAGGGCAGACAGCAAGGACAGCAGAGAGTTCGGACCGGTGAAAGTAAAGAATATTGCTTCAAAAATATACAAATAAATATGATATAAATGTTAAAATATTTTTTGAACCTTATATCATAAATATAAAAATAAAAGAGACAAAGAAGTCTGATTTTACAAAAGCTTCTTTGTCTCTTTTTTGTTGCAGTATTTTGTTTAAACAAGTACTAATCACAAATTAAAAATTGATGATTATAAATTATATTTAGAATTTGTCTGGAAGGAAAAACAAATGAGATATTTGAGAGTATGGGACAACAGAAAAATAATGATTGTATCGGTCACATTGTTTATATCAGTATGTGCTATTGTGATTTGCGGCTATAGATATATGAATGAATGTACACAGAATGAATCTATGGCACAAAATAACAGATATAAATTTACAAAGTTGAGTAATGATCTTGCAGAGACTTCAGATTTTCTGACGAATGAGGCAAGAAAATATGCCGTGACAGGGGATATATCCCATCTATATAATTACTGGTATGAGGTAAGGGTAAGCAGAACCAGAGATAAAGTTATCGGGCAGTTGAAAGAAGCGGACTTACAGAAAAAGGAAAAGAGAAATTTAAAAAGTGCAAAAAAATATTCGGATGAACTTATAAAAACAGAAGCGTGTTCAATGCGGCTTGTACTTGAAGCGGAGAATAAAACAGAAAAAGATTTTTGCAGTCATAGGAGGTTAAGGGAATATATAAGATATGTGCTTAAATATCAGATTCCACAGAAATATGAGAATTTAAGCAGTCAGGAAAAAAGAAAAATGGCTGTAGAGCTGTTGTACAATCAAAATTATGATGTTATAAAATTAAGAATTATGTCTCCGATTGAATTGTTTAATAAGAGGTTAAATCACCGGCTGGATGATGAAGTGAAAGCGGCGGTAAAAGGGTGCAGAAATGCGCTTGTGGTATTGGTTGGCTGTCTTATTGCAGCGGGCGTGCTTGTGGCATTTATTCTTACAATATTATATAAAAACTATGTGAAGCCGCTTAACAGTTACACAAATCAGCTTAAAAACAGAGAAAAAAACACAAAAGATAACGAATTGAATACTCTGTCTGAAAACCTGATATTGAGAATACGTCCTAAAGGGGCGCTGGAGCTTAGAGAATTTGGAAGAATATATAACAGGATGGCAAATGTTTTGGCATTGGAAATGAAAAAAAGTCATGATGCATGGACGGAAATGAAAAAAGCAAAAGAGGAGGCAATAGAAGCAAATAAGGCAAAGAGTGAATTTATGGCAAGGATGAGTCATGAACTTAGAACGCCGCTAAATGCTATTATTGGGTACATATATTTGCTGAGAAAAGGAACGCTTTCCTCAAAGCAGGAAAAATATTGCAACAGTATATTGGTTGCATCAGAAGATTTGCTTGAACTGATAAACGGAGTTTTGGATTTTTCTAAAATAGAAAATGAAAAAATAGAATTTGAGGAAATCTCATTTTCTCCGATTGAACTTTTGAAGCGTGTTTATGTCGTTATGGAAAATGAAGCGAGCCGTAAAAACATAAAATTAAACATAGATATAAAACAGGATATACCTGAAATGGTTGTGGGGGATTCGGCAAGACTTCATCAGATATTGATGAATTTAGTAGGAAATGCAGTTAAATTTACCGAGAAAGGTTCAGTTACAATAGAACAGAGGGTAGAGGATTGGAACGATGATAGTTGTGTGCTCTATTATGAAGTAAGAGACACCGGAATAGGAATTTCTGATGAGAAAAAGAAAGAAATTTTTGAACCGTTTGTACAGGATGATGTGTCAATAAACAGGAAGTATGGAGGAACAGGACTGGGACTTGCAATATCAAAACAATTGATTGAATTGTACAGTGGAAACACTCAGACACTCAATCTCGAATCAAAGAAAGGCGAGGGCTCAAGATTTTATTTTCGTGTACCGGCGAAGATTTCAAAAGAAGAGAAGAAAAATAATGATTTGCATACAGATAGAGAAAATGATATTGAGGAAGAACTTAAATTTAATGTACTGCTTGTAGATGATTCGGAAATAAATCTTGCTGTTGAGAAGGAAATTCTTGAGAGTTTTGGGCTTACTGTTTATACGGCTGATTCGGGAAAATCTGCTGTAAGATTTGTTGAAAAACAGGGAGTGGATTTGATACTGCTTGACCTTAGAATGCCGGAAATGGATGGTTATGAGGTGGCAGAATTTATTAGGAAAAATCATATATGTGATAATACCGCCATTATTGCACTGACAGCCGATGCCGCACAGGATGTTTTCGAGAAAATAAAAAAATCGGGAATGCAGGAATACGTTATCAAGCCTTTTAAACCGTATGATATGAGAAAGGTAATTGAAAAATATGCGGGAATAAATCTAAAGAATGAAGAAACGGTTGAAAATGAAAATAACAGTAAAAATAATTCTTTATATTTTAATGTCAGCGAGTGTTTAAAAAATATGAATAACAACAGCAAATTACTATGGGAACTTGCAGACAGTTTTGTGAAAAAACAGAGCAAAAATGTTGATTATATGAGAATACATATATCAAACGGGAATTATGGAAATGCGAGAGGAATAATACATGACCTTAAAGGGATGACAGGAAATTTGTGCATGACTTTAATGTATGAAGAACTTGTTGATATAGAGCAGAAGTTAAAAACGGGAAAACAGGTTGATTTTGAAAAATTTGATGCTTTGTGGAAAAAAACAAGATTTGAACTTGAGCAATACATAAAAGAATATAAACAGCCTGATGAAGAAAATGATGAAAAAATTGATTTTGACAATCTTGTAACATACATAAAAAAAATGAGCAGTGAATATGACATGCAGGCTGTTGATATGTTTTTGAAATATGAAACATTGTTTACGAAAAATATGGACAGGGATAAGTTTTTGAATTTGCAGGATGCTGCGTTGCAATATGATTTTGAAAAAATGAATGAAATTTTGGAGGCTTGACATGTATAAAATTTTATTGGTAGAGGATGATATGGCACTTCATTATGTTTATAAGAAAATGAAAATATGGAGTGAAAATGATTTTTGCATAAGCAAAATAGCATCAAATGGAAAAGAGGCATTGGAAATACTTGAAAATGATGAGTTTGACATGGTTGTTACAGACATAAGAATGCCTGTACTTGATGGAATCGGTCTTCTTAAAAAAATGTCAGAGAAAAAAATTGACATATATACCATAATATTAAGTTCATATGATGAGTTTGAATATGCAAGACAGGCAATGATATACGGAGCGGCAGATTTTATTGTGAAACCGTTGAAAGAAAAAGAACTTGGGGATGCACTTGTGCGTGCAAAAAAACAGTTTGAGGGAGATTTGCAGAAAAGTGACATGCTCGAAAGAATAAAACAGCATATTGTAGCTGATGGCGGAGAGATTGAAGATGAAATATTTCTTGGCAGGGTTTTAGAATATATCATGAAATATGTTACTGAAAATAAAACAATGGAAGATGTGGCAGAGTATATGGAACTTAGCAAAGATTATTTCGGAAAGATGTGCAAAAATAAGTTCAATATTACATTTAAACAAATCCAGACTATTACAAAAATGGAGTATGCAGGTTATCTTTTATGCAATTCTAATATTAAAGTTTATGAACTGAGTGAGAGACTTGGATATTCGACACCTGATTATTTCAGCAGAATTTTTACAGAGACAATGGGAGTTACGCCTAAAAAATATGGAGTATAACTTCTTTTTTATGGAAAATACCTTGTTTTTCATGTTTTGCTCATTTATAGCCTGTGCTAGTATATATGCAAGGCAAAGGTAAACAGGTTTTTGAGAGTATGAGGAGGTGTAAAAGGTGAAAAATTTTGTGATAACAATTGCGAGAGGTTATGGAAGCGGCGGACGAGTTATTGGTCGTGAACTTTCAAAACGTTTGGGGATTCCGTGTTATGATGACCAGATTTTGAAAATGGCATCTGAACTAAGCGGAATAAATAAAAATAAATTTGTTGAAGTGGATGAGAGACTAAGAGGCAGCAGCTTTCTTAGAAAACTTTCGGGAATACCTTCCGCAAGTATAGTGGGGCCGTCTGAGGAGGGATTTGTCTCAGATGTAAATCTTTTTAATTACCAGGCACAGATAATTAAGAATGTTGCCAACAGGCAATCATGTATTATTATTGGAAAATGTGCAAATCATATCTTGAAAGATTATGGAAATGTAGTCAGTGTTTACATTGAAGCACCGAGAAAAGCCTGCGTAAAGAGTGTTGTAGATTTGCTCGATGTCACAGAGGATGAAGCAAACAAAATGATTTATCAGACTGACAGGTATCGTGCAGATTATTATAAGTATTATTCAGGCGGTGAGGATTGGACAAATCCGGTTCTTTACGATATGACATTAAACAGTTATCGTATAGGAAGAGAAAGATGTGTCGAGGTAATAATTGATTATCTGAAAATTAAATATGGAGAGGATGTACTTAAATTAAAATGATGTGTGCATTAAAACAATGACAAAGGAGTCAATATTTATCAATAAATATGGCTTCTTTTTTGATTTATGGGAAACAACTGAAAAACAGTACAGAAATGGAGGACAGACTATGAAGAAGAAAATAATGAAAAGAGTAATAGCGGTGTTAACAGGAGCAACATTGATTTTGAGTGCTACAGGCTGCGGAGGAAGCAAATCTTCAGACAGCGGTTCAGATTCAGACACTGTAAAAGTAGGAATTTTACATTCACTTACAGGCTCAATGGCAATCAGTGAAAAGTCGGTTAGGGATGCAGAAGTTATGGCTATAGAAGAAATCAATGCGTCAGGCGGTGTACTTGGCAAAAAGATTAAATATGTAGAAGAAGATGGTGCATCAGAACCGTCAACATTTGCGACAAAGGCAGAAAAGCTTGTTGACAGTGAAGGCGTTGCGACAGTATTTGGCTGCTGGACTTCATCTTCAAGAAAAGCAGTAAAATCTGTCTTTGAAGATTATGATAATCTTCTCTGGTATCCGGTTCAGTATGAAGGAATGGAATCATCAAGCAACATAGTATATTGCGGTGCTGCACCAAACCAGCAGATAGTACCGGCTATCGAGTATCTTATCAAAAAGGGATATAAGAAATTCTTCCTTATGGGTTCAGATTATGTATTCCCAAGAACAGCAAACATGATAATCGAAGCTCAGGTTAAGGCAGCAGGTGGCAAGGTTGTCGGCGAGGAATATGCTGACATGGAGCAGACGGATTTTGCTTCAATAATTGCAAAAATTGAGTCTGCAAAGCCTGATATTATTATCAATACATTGAACGGTACAGGAAATGTCTCATTCTTCAAACAGATGTCAGAAAAGAATTATACAAGCAAAGATTATCCGACAATGTCATTTTCAATTGCAGAAGAAGAAGTTGCAACAATTGGTGCTGACATCTTAAAGGGACACATGGTTTCATGGAATTATTATCAGACAACAGACACAGAGAAAAATAAAGAGTTTGTTGCAAATTACAAGAAGAAATACGGTGAGGATAGAGTGACATCTGACCCGGCAGAAGCAGGATATGACGCGGTTTATCTCTGGAAGGCAGCTTGTGAGAAAGCAAACAGTTTTGAGGTGGATGATGTACTTGACGCAATACATACAGGAGAAATAAGCTTTGATGCTCCTGAGGGAACAGTAACTATTGACGGAGACAACCAGCATCTTACAAAACCTGTCAGAATCGGTGAAGTGGATGAAAAAGGTCTTATCAACGAGATTTATGCAACTGACAAACCTGTAAAACCGGACCCATATTTGAAATCATATGACTGGGCAGTAAAAGCAGGTATTCAGCCTTTAGAGTAAAAGAAAAAACAATCAGGAGGTTAAAATATGGAGCAGTTTATTACTACATTATTTAACGGTTTAAGTCTCAGTTCCATAATTTTATTGACATCCTTAGGACTGGCAATCACATTTGGACAGATGAAAATAATAAATATGGCGCATGGTGAATTTGTGATGATAGGTGCGTATACAACATATGTTGTTCAGAATGTGGTTGCCGGGATTGTTCCGGCATCCATGCAGGGAATATATTATATAATTTCAATTCCGGCAGCATTTGGCGTGACATTTTTGCTTGGCAGCATAATGGAGCGTCTTATAGTATCAAGATTGTATGGCCGTGAAATTGACAGTCTCCTTGCGACATATGGAATAAGTCTCATCTTGCAGCAGGCTGCGAGAAGCATATTCGGAACACAGGGTGTAAACGTAAACGTTCCGGCATTTTTGGAGGGCGGCTTAAAAATCGGAGGATGTACATTTTCTTACAATCGTATATTTATTATCACAATGGTTCTTGTCTGCCTGCTGATTATTTATTTTATAATGTATCGTTCAGGATTTGGAAAAAAGATGCGTGCAGTAATGCAGAACAGACCTATGGCACAGTGCATGGGAATCAATTCAAAAAGAGTGGACACAATTACTTTCAGTATCGGTTCGGGACTTGCCGGTATAGCCGGATGTTCGGTTGCACTTCTTGGTTCCATCGATTCGACAGTAGGTCAGAGTTATATCGTAAATTCATTTATGGCAATTGTTCTTGGCGGAGTAGGAAAACTGGCAGGAACCGTACTCGGCTCATCAGTAATAGGATTTTGCAGTATATTTACTGAAAAATATACATCAGCAACAATAGCTAAGGCGATTGTATTACTTGTTGTTATCGTATTTTTACAGAAAAGACCGCAGGGATTTTTCGTTGTAAAAAGCAGAGGATTGGATGAATAGGAGGTTTGTATGAAAATTATAACAAAACATGGTGATAATCTTTGTTTTATATTGATTGTAATTGCATTGGCATTAACTCCTATTTTATCCGGAGCAGGAATAATCCAGAATACTTCGACAGTGTTATTCCTTGGAAAATGTATTGCTTTTTCAATCGTTGCAATAGGCCTTGACCTTATATGGGGTTACACAGGCATTCTAAGCCTCGGACACGGTTTGTACTTCGGGCTTGGTGCATATGTCATGGCAATGTATCTTAAACTTCAGGAAACGGGAGGAAATATTACAGACTTCATGCATGTAGGGGGGCTTAAAAAACTTCCGCTTATATGGCAGATGTGTAAGCCTTTGGGAATGTCTTTGGTGCTTGTAATAGTTGTGCCGGGTGTGGTTGCCGGAATAATAGGATATTTTATTTTTAAAAGCCGTGTTAAGGGCGTATATTTTTCGATTATATCGCAGGCGATAACATGGGCGGCATATTCAATGTTCATTGCTTTATCACCTTATACAAACGGTAATGTCGGAATAACAGAAATAAAATCAATTTTTGGAAGCATTAAAGGAAAAGCAAATGCAGATAATATGCAGATGTTGTTTTATCTGGCTGTAGCTATACTCGTTGTTATATATGTAATTTCAAAATATCTTGTAAACAGTAAGTTTGGAAAAATTCTTATAGCAATTCGTGACGGTGAAAACAGAACTTATTTTTCGGGTTATAAAGTAAGCAAATTTAAGACATTTATATATGTTGTGTCTGCTGTATTTGCAGGAATTGCAGGAGCTGTATTTGTTAATTTTAACGGAAGTATCACACCGTCGCAGATGACAATTGCATATTCAATCACGATGGTTATCTGGGTTGCGGTAGGCGGAAGAGCGTCAATTATAGGAGCTGTTATAGGAGCATTTTTGATAAATCTTTGTGAATACAATTTAAGCTCAGGAAGTCTTGTTGAGATATGGCAGTACATTATAGGAGCAATATTCTGTCTTACTATTATATTCTTTAAAGGCGGAATTGTCGGTGTTATCAGAGAACACATACCTGCACTGTTAAAGAAAAAGGGTGAAAAAGTGACAGGTACAAACTAATTGAAATCGGAAAATACGCACAGAAATGGGGAATATTATGGTAAATGATAATGCATTAGTAATAAAAAATATTTCAGTATGTTTTGATGGATTTTATGCACTTACAGATGTCAATGCAAATGTAAAAAGAAACAGTATTCATTTTTTTATCGGACCAAACGGAGCAGGTAAAACAACTCTGCTTGATATAATTTGTGCAAAAACAAGACCTACACAGGGAAGTGTGATTTTTTATCCGAAAAACGGTGACAGCATGAAACTCACAAAAATGAAGGAATATAAAATTGTACATGCGGGTGTAGGAAGAAAATTTCAGGTTCCGTCAGTTTTTGTAAATCTGACTGTAGAAGAAAACATGATACTGTCTTTAAAGGGACACAAGGGAATATGGGATTGTATTTTTTGTAAGCCCTCGAAAGCTGAGATGGAATGGATATATGAAATCCTTAAGAGAATAGGACTTAAGGACTTTTCAAAGCTTCGTGCGGGTGCTCTTGCACATGGACAGAAACAGTGGCTTGAGATAGGTATGCAGCTTGTGCAGAAACCGGAGATAATTATGCTGGATGAACCGGCAGCAGGAATGGGAAAACCCGAAACATTTAAGACAGGGGAAATACTTAAAGAAATAAAAAAAGACTGCACCGTAATAGTTATCGAGCATGATATGGAGTTTGTAAAGCAGACGGCGGATGTGGTCACTGTTTTACATGAAGGAAAAGTGCTTATGGAGGGTGATATAGACAGTGTACTTGCCGACAAGACGGTACAGTCGGTGTATCTTGGAAGAGGCGGCGAGCCGGAAATGTGAGGTGTTGTATGTTAGAAATTCAGAATATAAATTCTTATTATGGAGAGAGCTGTGTGCTCAATGAGCTTTCATTATCTGTTCCTGATGGGGAGATTGTAGGATTGATAGGACGTAACGGTGTTGGAAAAAGTACAACGCTTAAAAGTATCATGGGATTGATAAAAACTACCGGTGGAAGTATTATATTTGATGGAAATGATATTATAAAGATGCCGACGTATGAAAGGGTAAAAAAGGGAATCGGATATGTTCCACAGGGCAGGGATATATTTCCGTATATGACGGTTCAGGAAAATCTTGAGATGGGATTACAGCCGTTAGGCGGAAAAGGAAAAATTCCTGATTACATATATGAACTTTTCCCAATAATTCCTGAATTTGCGAAAAGAAAAGGCGGCGATTTGTCAGGAGGCCAGCAACAGCAGCTTGCGATTGCGAGAGCACTGGCAGCAGAACCTAAAATACTTATACTTGACGAACCTACAGAAGGAATACAGCCTTCAATAATTCATGACATAGGAGTTGCGATAAAAAAAGTAAACGAGTGGAAACACATAACTGTTTTGCTTGTGGAACAGTATCTTGACTTTGTCATGGAAAATACATCGTATCTGTATGTTATGGAAAAGGGAGAGATAATTTACAAAAACAGGACTGCAGATGCAGAGAAAGAAGAAGTTCAGAAAATGATGACAAGCTAAAAGTGAGTGGCGGCAAAGCACTCAGATATGGAGAGTTTTATGAGGGTGGCAGAAATATTGATAGTAGATGATCAGCCTGATCAGATAAGATTTGCAGGAGAAATATTAAAAAGTGCCGGATACCGTGTGTATGTTGCAACATCCGGAAAAAGGGCACTCAATTTTCTTGAAACTAGAAAACCTGATTTAATAGTTCTTGATATAAAAATGGAAGACATAGACGGAATAACGGTTTGTGGGAAAATAAAGAATAATCCGGATACAAAGGAGATTCCTGTTATATTTTTAACAACGGAAAAAAGCCCGGAAGTTATACGCAAAGGCTTTGAGGCAGGGTGCAGTGATTATATTTGCAAACCTTATATAAGAGAAGAATATCTGGCGAGGGTACAGGTTCATTTGAAAATACACCAACAAAATAAAATGCTTACAAATGCAAATGAAGAATTGAATATGTTTTGCAGTGCGGTATCTCATGACCTTCGTTCGCCGTTACAGGTTATGGGAATGCTGATAGATGCGCTTAACGATGAGATTATAAATGAAAACAAGGAAGAAGTTATAAAAATATCAGATATGATTTCAGCAAAAGCCGGTGAACTTGATACAATGATAAAAAGGCTGCTTGAGTTTTCGAGAATGTGCAATGCGAAAATGAACATGCAGCAGCTTGATATGGATGAGATATTTGACACAGAGTATGAAGAACTTGAAAAATTGGAAAAAGACAGAAAAATAAATTATTTTCATGGGGAGCTTGGAACCATATCGGGAGACGAGGTCCTCATTCGCATGGTTGTAAAAAATATACTTAGTAATGCTTTAAAGTATACAAGGAAATGTAATACGGCGGTTATAAGTGTCTCTATGGAATATGACAAACCTTTTAAGCGCATTTCGGTAACGGACAATGGTGCGGGCTTTGATGAAGAGTATTCAGATAAACTTTTTAATGTGTTTCAGAGACTGCACAGTAGCAGTGAGTTTGAGGGCAGCGGAGTAGGACTTGCCATAGTAAAAAAAGTGATGCAGAGGCATGGCGGAGCCGTGGCGATAAGGGGAAGTGTGGGAAAAGGCGTGACGATAACGCTTACATTCAGGGAGTGAAAAATAAAAAAAGTATTGTCAAATAACAATACTTCTGATAAAATACATATTTTAACAAAAATTCAAAATATTTCTTGACAAGTCAGTCCTTTAATGCTAACATGAAAAATGCACTATTGTGGCTGACTATACTTTTCTTATTTATTATATCACAGTTCGTTAAAAAAGAAAAGTCCTTAATGAAAAAAATAGTCAGACTGCAAAATACTCTAAAAAATTAAGGAGTGAACATCGATGGAGAAAAACAGGATACGCCCAGTAAAAGTAGGTAACGGTGTTAGAATGAGTTATGCCAAACAGCAGGAAGTGCTGGAGATGCCAAATCTCATTGAGGTACAGACTAATTCTTATCAGTGGTTCTTGGACGAAGGACTAAAAGAAGTTTTCCGAGATATTTCGCCTATCTCTGATTTTGGTGGTCATCTCAGTCTCGAATTTGTAGATTTTGTTTTATGCAGGGATGAGACAAAGTATGACATCGATCAGTGTAAGGAAAGGGATGCAACATACGCAGCACCTTTGAAGGTGAAAGTAAGGTTACACAATAAGGAAACAGAAGAAATTAAAGAGCATGAGATCTTTATGGGAGATCTTCCTTTGATGACTGCGACAGGTACCTTTGTAATCAATGGTGCTGAACGAGTTATAGTTAGCCAGTTAGTTCGTTCACCAGGTATTTATTATGCAATCGGACATGATAAATTCGGTAAAGAACTGTATTCATCAACTGTAATTCCAAATCGTGGTGCATGGCTGGAATACGAGACTGACTCCAATGATGTATTTTATGTTCGTGTAGATAGAAACAGAAAAGTTCCTATCACTGTATTCCTTAGAGCTATGGGTCTTGGAAGCAATGAGCAGATTAAAGAACTTTTCGGTGATGAGCCAAAGATTCTCGCAAGTATCGAGAAGGATACTACAGAGAATTATCAGGATGGTCTTCTTGAATTATATAAGAAACTCCGTCCGGGCGAGCCATTGTCAGTAGACAGTGCTGAAAACTTATTAAACGGTATGTTCTTTGACCCTAAGAGATATGATCTTGCAAAGGTAGGAAGATATAAGTTTAATAAGAAACTTCATTTTAAGAATCGTATTACAGGCTGCAAGCTTGCAGAGGATGCTGTAAGCCCTGCAACAGGCGAAGTATATGAAGCCGGCACAACTATCACAGAAGAACTTGCAACTGAACTTCAGAACGCAGCAGTTCCTTATGTAATGGTTGAAAAAGAAGAGAAAGTTACAAAGGTGCTTTCAAACCTTATGGTTGACCTTAAAGCATATCTTCCGGACGTTGACCCGGCTGAAGTTGAAGTACATGAGAGTGTTTATTATCCACTCTTAAAGCAGATTCTTGACGAGAATGATGATATAGAAGAAATCAAGGAACTTATCAGATTTAATATTGCTGAACTTGTTCCTAAGCATATCACAAAAGAAGATATTTTTGCTTCTATCAACTACAACATGCATCTTGAGTATGGCGTAGGAACAGATGACGATATCGACCACTTGGGAAATCGTCGTATTCGTGCGGTTGGTGAGCTTTTACAGAACCAGTACCGTATCGGACTTTCAAGAATGGAAAGAGTTGTGCGTGAGAGAATGTCAACACAGGACATCAACAGCATCACTGCACAGTCACTTATAAATATCAAACCTGTAACTGCTGCAGTTAAGGAGTTCTTTGGAAGTTCGCAGTTGTCGCAGTTCATGGATCAGAACAATCCTCTTAGTGAGCTTACTCACAAGAGAAGATTATCAGCCTTAGGACCTGGTGGTCTTTCACGAGACAGAGCCGGATTCGAGGTTCGAGATGTACATTATACACATTATGGCCGTATGTGTCCTGTAGAGACACCTGAAGGACCAAATATCGGTCTTATCAACTCACTTGCATCTTATGCGAGAATAAATGAATATGGATTTATCGAGGCACCTTATCGTAAACTCGACAAGACTGACCCGGCAAATCCTATCGTAACTGATGAGGTTGTATATCTCTCGGCTGACGAAGAAGACAAATATATAGTTGCACAGGCTAACGAACAGCTTGATGAGGACGGACATTTTGTAAGAAACAATGTTTCAGGTCGTTTCCGTGAGGAGACATCAGAGTTTGCAAAGAGTAAGATAGATCTTATGGACGTATCTCCTAAGATGGTATTCTCAGTAGCTACAGCCATGATTCCGTTCCTTCAGAACGATGATGCCAACAGAGCGTTGATGGGTTCAAACATGCAGCGTCAGGCAGTTCCGCTTCTCATAACTGAAGCACCTGCAGTTGGTACTGGTATGGAAATGAAAGCTGCTGTCGATTCAGGAAACTGTGTTGTAGCAGAGGAAGATGGTATCGTTGAGCGTTCAGCATCAAATGAGGTTATTATTAAACCGGCAACAGGAAATGTCCACAGATATAAACTTTCTAAGTTCCAGCGAAGCAATCAGGGAACAAGCATGAATCAGAAGCCTATCGTAAGAAAAGGTGATGAGATTAAGAAAGGACAGGTTATCGCAGACGGACCTTCAACATGTGGTGGTGAGATAGCACTCGGTAAGAACCCTCTTATCGGTTTCATGACATGGGAAGGTTACAATTACGAGGATGCCGTTCTTCTTAGTGAAAGACTTGTAAAAGAAGATGTATACACATCAGTTCATATAAATGAGTATGAGGCAGAAGCAAGAGATACTAAGCTTGGTGCCGAGGAAATTACGCGTGATGTTCCGGGTGTAGGTGATGATGCACTTAAAAATCTTGATGAGCGTGGAATTATCCGTATTGGTGCAGAGGTTCGTGCCGGAGATATCCTTGTAGGTAAAGTTACTCCTAAGGGAGAGACAGAGCTTACAGCAGAGGAAAGACTTCTTCGTGCAATCTTCGGAGAAAAGGCTCGTGAGGTAAGAGATACTTCACTTAAAGTTCCTCATGGAGAGTTCGGTATTATCGTTGATGCCAAAGTATTTACAAGAGAAAACGGCGATGAACTTCCACCGGGAGTAAATCAGTCAGTTCGCATATATATTGCACAGAAACGTAAGATTCAGGTCGGAGATAAGATGGCCGGTCGTCATGGTAACAAGGGTGTCGTTTCAAGAGTACTCCCTGTTGAAGATATGCCATTCCTTCCAAATGGCCGTCCTCTTGACATCGTGCTTAATCCATTGGGTGTGCCTTCTCGAATGAATATCGGTCAGGTCCTCGAAATTCATTTAAGTCTTGCAGCGAAAGTTCTCGGCTTCAATGTATCAACACCTGTATTTGACGGTGCAAACGAGAAAGACATTATGGATACTCTTGAACTTGCAAATGATTATGCAAATACACCGCTTAACCAGAAAGAACTTGCCGAGCAGCTTGCAAAGGCAGAGGAAAACGGTGACGAGAATGAGGTTGCACGCTTAAAGGAAATTGTTCCTTTTGAGGATAAATATAAAGATATTCTTTCACCTGATGTTATGGAGTATCTTGTTGAAAATGAAGCATATCGTGCTCAGTGGAGAGGTGTTCCAATCAACAGAGACGGAAAAGTTCGACTTCGTGATGGTCGTACAGGTGAGTATTTTGACGGTGCTGTTACAATCGGTTTCATGCACTATCTCAAACTCCATCATCTTGTTGATGATAAGATTCATGCACGTTCAACAGGTCCTTACTCATTAGTAACACAGCAGCCACTTGGTGGTAAAGCCCAGTTCGGTGGACAGCGTTTCGGTGAGATGGAGGTTTGGGCACTCGAGGCATATGGAGCAGCACATACACTTCAGGAAATTCTTACTGTTAAATCCGATGATGTTATCGGTCGTGTTAAGACTTACGAAGCTATCATTAAGGGTGACAATATTTCAGAGCCTGGTATACCTGAGTCATTTAAGGTTCTCCTTAAAGAATTACAGGCACTTGCTCTCGATGTTACTGTACTTGATGAGGACGGCAACGAAGTAAAACTTGGTGAGGATGTTGACGAATCTGAAAATGATTCAATCAAATCACTTACTGATGATGATGAAACATATGACGCATTTGACAATGGTGAGTCATACGCATCAGCAGGTTATATCGAGGGAACTCCTGATGAACTTGAAGATGCATTTGGTGCAACTATGGTTGATACAGATTCAGTATTTGATGACTAAGGAGGTTACTATGTCAGAGACTAATAAAGCAGAAAAGCACATCACTTATGATGCTATTAAGATTGGTCTTGCTTCACCTGAAAAGATCAGAGAGTGGTCGCGTGGTGAAGTTAAGAAGCCTGAGACAATAAATTATAGAACCTTAAAACCGGAAAAAGATGGTCTTTTCTGTGAAAAGATTTTTGGACCTAGCAAGGACTGGGAGTGTCATTGTGGTAAGTACAAGAAAATCCGTTATAAGGGTGTAGTTTGTGATAAGTGTGGTGTTGAAGTTACAAAGTCAAGCGTTCGTCGTGAGCGTATGGGACACATTGAACTTGCAGCTCCTGTGTCACACATCTGGTATTTCAAGGGTATCCCAAGCCGTATGGGACTTATCCTTGACGTATCACCAAAGAACCTCGAGAGAGTATTGTATTTTGCGTCATATATCGTACTTGAGACAGCTCCTGATATAGGAATTCAGCAGAAACAGATTTTATCGGAAGCTGAATATCAGGAAGCAAAAGCAAAATACGGTAATGCATTCCGTGCAGGAATGGGTGCAGAGTCCATTATGGAACTTCTCATGAACATTGACCTCGAGGAAGAGTCCGTAACACTTAAAGCGGAACTTGAAAACGCATCAGGTCAGAAACGTGCACGTATCATCAAGAGACTTGAAGTTATCGAGTCATTCAGAGAGTCAGGAAACAAACCGGAGTGGATGATTCTTACGGTTATTCCTGTTATCCCACCGGATCTTCGTCCTATGGTACAGCTTGATGGTGGACGTTTTGCAACATCTGATATGAACGACCTTTATCGTCGTATTATAAATAGAAATAACCGTCTTAAGAGACTTCTTGAACTTGGAGCACCTGATATTATCGTAAGAAACGAGAAGAGAATGCTTCAGGAAGCAGTAGATGCTCTTATAGACAACGGTCGTCGTGGACGTCCTGTTACAGGACCTGGAAACAGACCGCTCAAATCCCTTTCAGATATGCTTAAAGGTAAGCAGGGACGTTTCCGTCAGAACCTTCTCGGTAAGCGTGTTGACTATTCAGGACGTTCAGTTATCGTAGTAGGACCTGAACTTAAGATTTATCAGTGTGGTCTTCCAAAAGAGATGGCTATCGAGCTCTTCAAACCATTCGTTATGAAAGAACTTGTTGCCAACGGAACAGCACACAACATCAAACAGGCTAAGAAGATGGTTGAGAAACTTCAGACAGAGGTTTGGGATGTACTTGAAGAAGTAATTCGTGAGCATCCTGTTATGCTTAACCGTGCTCCTACACTTCACAGACTTGGTATTCAGGCATTTGAGCCTATACTTGTCGAGGGTAAAGCTATTAAGCTTCATCCACTCGTTTGTACAGCGTTCAACGCCGATTTCGACGGTGACCAGATGGCTGTTCATCTTCCACTTTCTGTTGAAGCACAGGCAGAGTGCCGCTTCCTTCTTTTATCACCAAACAACCTTCTGAAACCTTCAGACGGTGGTGTGGTAGCCGTTCCTTCACAGGATATGGTACTTGGTATCTATTATCTTACACAGGAGCGTCCGGAACTTTCAAGAACAAAGCCGGCAGATATAGATGATCCTGATGCAGATAAGCATCCGGAGAGATATTATAGATTTTACAAATCTATAGAGGAAGCTATTACAGCTTACGAAAATCATGAAATCTGTCTCCATGAGAGAATAAATGTCCGCAGAACAGGCATAAATGCTCAGGGAGAAACAGAGTCAAGAATTATCTGTTCAACACTTGGAAGATTTATTTTTAACGAAATTCTTCCGCAGGATATGGGATTTGTAGACAGAAGTGACCCTGCAAACTTCCTTAAACTTGAAGTTGATTTCCATGTAGGAAAGAAACAGCTTAAACAGATTCTTGAAAAATGTATCAATGCACACGGTGCAACAGGTACGGCAGAGACAATGGATGCCATTAAGGCAATTGGTTATAAATATTCAACTCGTGCAGCAATGACAGTTTCTATTTCTGACATGACAGTGCCGGAAGAGAAAAAGACAATCCTTGCCGAGGCTGAAAAGACAGTAGAGCAGATAGCACGTAAATATCGCCGTGGTTTCCTTACTGAGGAAGAGAGATATAAAGGTGTTATTAAAGTTTGGCAGCAGGCCGATGATGAGATTACAAAAGCCCTTCTTACAGGACTTGATGCATACAACAATATCTTCATGATGGCGGATTCCGGAGCCCGTGGTTCTGATAAGCAGATTAAACAGCTTGCCGGTATGCGTGGACTTATGGCGGATACATCAGGACGTACTATCGAACTTCCTATCAAGTCAAACTTCCGTGAAGGACTTGACGTATTGGAGTACTTCATTTCTGCACATGGTGCCAGAAAAGGTATGTCAGATACAGCCCTTCGTACAGCCGATTCAGGATACCTTACACGTCGTCTTGTCGATGTATCACAGGATCTTATTATCCGTGAAATCGACTGCTGTACAAACAGAAAAGAAATTTCCGGTATGGAGATTTCAGCGGTTACAGACGGAAAAGATGTAATCGAGGAACTTCAGGAGAGAATTACAGGACGTTTTGCCTGCGAAGATATATACAGTGATGATGGAGAGCTTATTGTAAAAGCAAACCATATGATTACACCAAAGCGTGCAGCACTTGTATGCCAGCGTAAAGAAATTGCTGAAAACAGAGCAAAAGCAAAAGTTAAAATCCGTACAATACTTACATGTAAATCACATGTCGGTGTTTGTGCTAAGTGTTACGGTGCCAACCTTGCAACAGGTGAGCCTGTTCAGGTAGGTGAAGCAGTAGGTATCATAGCAGCACAGTCAATCGGTGAGCCTGGTACACAGCTTACTATGCGTACTTTCCATAGTGGTGGTGTAGCCGGAGATGATATCACACAGGGTCTTCCTCGTGTCGAGGAGCTTTTCGAGGCTCGTAAGCCAAAGGGACTTGCAATTATTGCAGAGATTGGCGGTAGAGTTTCTATCCGTGATACAAAGAAAAAACGTGAAGTTGTAATAACAAATGATGAATTGAAGGATGAGAGAGCATATCTTATACCTTACGGTTCTCGTATAAAAGTAACAGAAGGTGAAATTCTCGAAGCAGGTGATGAACTTACAGAAGGTAGTGTAAACCCACATGACATCCTTGCAATAAAGGGTGTTCGTGCCGTTCAGGATTACATGATTCGTGAAGTACAGAGAGTTTATCGTCTTCAGGGTGTTGAAATCAACGATAAGCATATCGAGGTTATCGTTCGTCAGATGCTCAAGAAGATTCGTATCGAGACAGCAGGAGATTCTGAATTCTTACCGGGTGTAATGGTAGATGCACTTGAATTTGAGGATGAAGTTGAGAGACTTACAGAAGAAGGAAAAGAAGCTCCTACAGGACAGCAGTGTATGCTTGGTATTACAAAAGCATCACTTGCAACAAACTCATTCCTCTCAGCAGCATCATTCCAGGAGACAACTAAGGTTCTTACAGATGCCGCTATCAAGGGTAAGATTGACCCACTCGTTGGACTTAAAGAAAATGTTATCCTTGGTAAACTTATACCTGCAGGAACAGGAATGAAGTGCTACCGTGAAGTTAAGCTTGATTGCGATGAGTCAGCAGAGAAAATGATTGAGGAACGCAACAGAGCCAAACAGGAAGAGGCAGAGCAGGAAGCCAAAGAAAAGGCAAAAGAAAAAGCTAAGCCGGTTGAGAGAGAGGCAGAGCCTGCGGAAGATGAAACAGGCTCAATGCTCCAGTCAGACAATGACGGAGAACTTGTATTTTCAACAACAACTGAATTAGACGATTAAAATTTAAAATCATCATCTAATATAATATAAAAAAGCTGACAGCCAGTGATAATTGATTGGCTGTCAGCTTTTTTGCGCTTTTATGCTGACAGCATAAGACTTATTCAGACAGAATAAGTATAATTGATATATCTTAAAATGTAATTATGTATGATTGAGGAGTTAAAGATGAAAAAATTAAATGAAAAATCAAAAATTGAGCAACTTTTTATTATTACATTAATGTTTGTGACATTGATGGCAATGTTTTGTCTGACAGGCTGTGGTGGCTGTTTTGGTTGTGGCGGAAATTCATGTGAAAAAATAAAATGCAGTAATGAAGAAAAGATTTCTGGAATATCAATTCCAGGTTGTGGTGGAATTTTGACATCGGGAAGGGGCTGTAATTTTCCTCTTTGGGCGCAGTCTATAAAATGTATATCAAGTAAAGATGACAAAAAGGCGGATAATTATATGAGTATGAAAGCGTGTGATGTAAGATATTACGGTGGTGGTTGTTTTGGATGTATAGGTTGCAGCCAGACTAAAAAGAGTTGTTATAGTGCTTGTGTGAAAAGTAAAAATAATAATGAAAAACACACTGTAATGGTTTTTGGACATACAAAAGACGAAAGTAATATAAAAGAAATTAGTATAGGCTGTTCTAATGGTTGTGTTGGTATTGGATGTAGCGGCGATAATAGAACAAATATAGATACCATATACGAATTAGAATATTTAATGGGAGTAGATTAATATGTATCCATATATTCATATAATATTACCGTCATATATGGTTATGGCATTGATTGGCGGTTTCTTTGCAGTGTGTTTTATATTTTCGCGCATTGATAAATATGAAATACTTTTTACTGATTTTATTAAAATGTTTTTATTGTGTATGATAGGTGGAGTAGTCGGAAGCAAAGTCCTTTTTGCAATAACACAGATACCATGGCTGATAAAACATTTTTCGATAGAAAATATGATATTACTTATTCCGCAGAGTGGCTTTGTGTTTTATGGAGGATTGTTTGGCGTTATATTTACGTTGATGTTTTTGACAAGAAATGATGCAGATATGAGAAAAAAGGTATTTGAAATATCAGTTCCAGCAATGCCATTATTTCATGCATTTGGAAGAATAGGCTGTTTTTTGGCAGGTTGTTGTTATGGAAAAAAATTATCTACACCGATAGTTATTGGTACGATAGAATTTGCCAGGATACCTGTACAGATTATAGAATCAATGGCAGAGTTTATTCTTTTTATCGTGCTTTTTATATTGAGCAAAAAAAATAGGGACATAGATTTATTAAGAATTTATCTTGTAATATATGCTGTTATTCGTTTTGCTGATGAATTTTTGCGTGGAGATAAAATAAGGGGAATATATGGGGGAGTATCAACAGCACAGTGGATATCTTTGATTATATTGTTTGTATATGGATTTGAGTATATAAAAGGGAGATATAGCAAAAAAGTAAATAGTTCTTTTTAGCTGTTTATAATTGAATAAAACAATGAAAATAATGTTGTTAATAATATTTATATTAAAATATAAGTATAAAGTTATATGTGAAAAGATACGAGAAAACATATGTGAGATATTTATTATCATTATGTAAAGTGAATGAAAAACAAAACAATGAATAAAGGTAAGCGCGTATGGATTTAAGAGTATTACATTATTTTTTGACAGTGGCTAAAGAACAGAGCTTTGCAAGAGCTGCTGCACAACTGCATATAACACAGCCTACGCTTTCAAGACAGCTTGCAGCTCTTGAAGGTGAATTGGGGACGGTTCTTTTTGACAGGGGCGGGCGCACTATTACCCTTACAGATGAGGGAATCCTGCTTAAAAGGCGAGCTTTGGAGATAATAGACCTTGAAGATAAGATAATAGATGAATTCAAAGGCAGCAATGATGTGGTAGAGGGCAAAATAACCATTGGGTGTGGTGAATTTGCGGCTGTTGAGACGATGGCTGAGATATGCGGGAGGTATAGGAAAAAGTATCCTATGGTTCAGATTGCGATACATACGGGCACGGCGGACATTATACAGGAGATGATGAATAAAGGGCTGGTAGATATAGGATTATTTATGGAGCCGATTAATACAGAAGGTTTGGAATATATTCGTATTCAGGACAGTGACCATTGGGTAGTGGGAGTAAGACCGGGTGATGAGCTTGCCAAAAAAGAATACATAACAAAAAACGATTTGCTGGATGTTCCTCTTATTTTGCCGGAGCGTGCAGGTGTTCAGAGTGAACTTGCAAACTGGTTTGGGAAAGATGTAGACAAACTTCATGTGGCATTTACAAGCAATCTCGGAACAAATGCGGGTGTTATGGCATTGCATGGACTTGGCTATCCGGTATCGATAGAGGGAGCAGCAAGATATTGGAGCAGGGAACTGCTTGTACAAAAGAAACTTTATCCCGAGATAAATTCGAGTACAGTGCTGGCATGGCGCAGAAACATTCCTTATTCAAGAGCAGTCAATAAGTTTATTGAAGAAATAAATGCTTTTGAAAAATGATATGATCGGAAATAAGTTGACTATTTGTATTATGCGCAGCAACTTGTCAAAAATATACATATATGCTTTTTAAGCATAGAAAATAATGTAATATAAGTATTAGACATACAAAAATAAAAAATAATATAATAGATGCACAGGGTATATTAAGAAAATATTCTGTGCATTTGTTTTATAGAAGTTAAATATCTATAAAGCAGAAAACTTAGAGATTATATTAAAATTTAGGAGGTGTGATTAATGGCAAAAAAATTAGTTGCATATTTTAGTGCGAGTGGTGTGACAAAAAAAGTCGCTGAGATGATTTCAGAGGTTTCAGGATATGAACTTTATGAGATTAAGCCTAAACAGGCATATACAAAGGCTGACTTAAACTGGATGGATAAAAATTCAAGAAGCAGTGTGGAAATGAAAGATAAAAAGTTCAGACCTGAGATTATTACAAAAGATATAGAAATGTCAGACTATGATGAAATTATACTTGGTTTTCCGATTTGGTGGTATGTTGCGCCTACTATTATAAACACATTTTTAGAGGTATATGATTTTTCAGGCAAAAAGATTACTTTATTTGCAACATCAGGTGGAAGTGGATTTGGAAATACGGTAAGTGAACTTAAACCGTCTGCGCCTAATGCTGATATAGTTGAAGGAAAATTACTTAATAACGCAAACAAGCAGGAAATAGAGAACTGGTTAAAGACAATATAATTGTTTAAAACAATATAGGAGGATATTTACTATGGCTAAAATTGTACAGACAGCGGGCAGAAATGCACTTGGAGAATTTGCACCTCAATTTGCACATTTTAATGATGATATTCTTTTCGGTGAAAATTGGAACAATACAGATATAGATGTTAAGACAAGAAGTATTATAACAGTTGTAGCATTGATGTCACAGGGGATTACTGATTCATCACTTAAATTCCATCTTGAAAATGCAAAAGCTCATGGAGTGACACAAAAAGAAATAGCTGCAATAATTACCCATACTGCATTTTACGCAGGATGGCCTAATGCATGGGCTGTATTTAATCTGGCAAAAGAAGTATGGGCTGTAAATGAAGGTGATTTGCCATATGAGGAAGAAGCTATGAGAGCACATGCTAAATCAATGGTATTTCCTATCGGTGAGCCAAACGATGCGTTTGCAAAATATTTTATAGGAAAAAGCTATCTTGCACCTGTATCAAAAGAGCAGGTGGGAATATTTAATGTGACATTTGAGCCGGGATGCAGAAATAACTGGCATATTCATCATGCGAAGAATGGCGGTGGACAGATACTTGTATGCGTTGCAGGACGTGGATATTATCAGGAAGAAGGAAAAGAAGCAATAGAAATGAAACCGGGCGATTGCGTTAATATTCCGCCGGAGGTAAAACATTGGCATGGTGCAGCACATGATGAATGGTTCTCACATCTGGCAGTAGAGGTAGCTGGGGAAGATTGTTCAAATGAGTGGTGTGAACCTGTATCAGATGAGCAGTATAAGGCAGTAGTAGAGAAATAAAAGTTATTATATGTATAAGTATAACTGGCAAATAAAAAATAGTGGCTGAACTGTTACCAAAAATAAAAATAAATTGCAAAATAAACTTGACATAGCATATATGGTGTGATAATATAGTCTTCGCTGTCGCACAGGAGACGACTGGAAAGTGAGAGCTCGTGCAGATAGCAAAGACTATATTATTATATGTTCAATCAAATTAAAAGAAAAAAGTTCTTGACATGAAGTTGAGTATATGATATCATTTAATACGTTGTCGCAATCGAGAGATTAGATAATAAAAAACTATTTCAGTTTTGTTTCAAAGCAAAATGAAATAAAAA
>PVML01017948.1_pt1 | contig 72776 bp, 72 predicted proteins | sample 1853371 | NCBI WGS metagenome assembly PVML01 (sample SAMN08533508, study PRJNA380276) | Human gut metagenome, whole genome shotgun sequencing project. | isolation source: participant 1, chromium library | host: Homo sapiens | collected 2017 | reverse complement strand
TCCTTTTTTTACCCTTTTTTTCGTTTTTTTTAAATAAATCATAAAAGCTTATAATTCAGGGGTTATTTGCTGATTAATAATTATCTTATTATGAATCTTTCATTAAAATAATCTTTCTTACTTAAAATCTTTATTTAATAAATGATAAAGGATTCGGCTTCAGAGTATCTTTCAAAAAAAAAGAGATAATGATTATCTCTTAAGCTTCTTTACGGCATGCACCGCAGATTTCATAATTCTGACATGTTTCATTGCATGTCTTGGATACAAGGTTGCGCAGTTCACTAGGCACAAAGGATGTAATTTCATCATCATCATAGCCTACAACTAAATTCTTTTCATTTAAGATGATCGGTCTTTTTAATATTGAAGGATTCTCACGGATAAACTTAACTAATTCATTCAGTGATAAATCGTCTAAATCAACATTCATTTCCTGAAAAACCTTTGATCGGGTCGAAATGATATCTTCAGTACCATTTTCTGTTCTTTTTAATAAGTATTTAATTTCATCCTCTTTCAACAATGTTGTGAAGATGTTCTTTTCCACAAACGGCAAATTATTATCTTTTAACCATTGTTTAGCCTTACGACAAGAAGCACAGCCCGGAGATGTATATAATAGTATCATAATGCAGCCTCCATTCTCTTGATATCTATATAATATTATAGACTAATTCTGCTGTCACTGCAAACTATTCTCAAACAGTTATGCAATTTGCGGAATCGATTTCTTAATATTTCTTCCTTGTGTTTTTAATTAAACTGGTGTACGATAATACTGACAAGCGATGATAAAGTGAAGTAGATTAACGATCACCTTCAAAGAGAGCTGACGGCCGGTGTGAGTCAGCAGTGATTTTTAATTGAATTGGGACTTTTGAGCTGATGCAGGCATGAGTCTGTAACCGGTGAGCACCGTTATATGCGAGCGACTATATTATTATAGTAAGCTGGGTGGTACCGCGTACTTTACGTCCCTGCATGGGGGCGTTTTTTTTATTTAACAAGAAAGGAAACTATTATGAAAACTATGTTAAGCGGCATTAAGCCGACCGGAAAGCTGACACTGGGAAATTATATCGGTGCAATCCGTCAATTTGCCAAGTATCAGGATGAATATGAAATGTATATCTTTATTGCGAATCTGCATGCTATTACGATTCAGGTTGATCCTAAGGAATTAAAGAAAAATACCCGCGATTTAGTCGCCTTATATCTGGCATGCGGCCTTGACCCAGAGAAGACAACTGTCTTTTTACAGTCTGATGTGCATGAGCATGCCGAGCTTGGCTGGATTTTAACATGTCATTCTTACATGGGTGAGCTTCAGCGTATGACCCAGTATAAGGATAAAACAGCAAAGGGTGAAACGAATATCACCGCTGGTTTATTTACTTATCCATCTTTGATGGCTGCTGATATTCTTTTATATGATGCTGATTATGTACCAGTAGGCATTGATCAGAAGCAGCATGTTGAATTGGCCCGCAATATCGCCGAGCGTTTCAACAATCGTTACGGTGAAACATTCACCGTGCCTGAACCGCTTGTGGAAGAAGTCGGAGCCAAGGTTATGTCACTGACTGAACCGACCAAGAAGATGTCAAAATCAGGCGATGATGAAAAATGTGTCATTTATCTCTTAGACGATCCTAAAGCTGCCAGAAAGAAAATCATGTCAGCCGTTACCGATTCAATCGGCATCATTCAATACGATGTTGAAAATCAGCCAGGTATCGCCAATCTGTTAACGATCCATTCTACACTGACTGGTGAATCAATTGACAGCATTGTTGAACGGTTTAAAGGCAAGGGCTACGGCGATTTGAAGAAAGAAATCGGTGACAATATCGAGAAATTCTTGACTGAACTGCAAGGACGCTACAATGAGATTATAAACAGCGGCATCTGTGAACAAGTATTGGAAGAAGGCCGTCTGAAAGCAGGCAAGCTGGCGCATAAGAAATTAATGAAAGTTAAAAAACGTGTCGGCTTTCAAATTTTCAATCATTAATTAAACCAAAACAAGTGAGATCATCACTTGTTTTCTTTTTATAGCTTAGCCATTTCAAACATCAATACATGGGCCCAGCTGGCCGCCTTCAGTCTTGTACTTTCATCGATTTTAGCACCATCATGGGCATCAAAGAGCATATCCTCAATTCGCACCCGGCCTTCAAGCACTACTAGGTAAACCTGCCGAAGCGGCATTACCTTTAATTCTATTTCTGCCGCGTCGCTTAATTCACAGGTATAAATATTCATATCCTGATGAAGATGAAGCGGCGCTTCATCTCTTTGAGAAGCTATAAGCAGCCAGCGGTTATACCGCTCATGCCATGGCAGTGCTGCCAGCTGATAATCAGGTGTCAGATCTAATTCATTGGGATAAATCCAAATCTGAATCATTCTCAGCAGTGAATCCTGCATATTCACTTCACTGTGCACAATACCTGTACCAGCGCTCATCAGCTGCATCATTCCCCGTTTTAACGTCTGTTCGCGTTCATTGTCACGATGGGTACATTCTCCTTGCACGACATAGGTTAAGATTTCCATATTCTTATGACTATGTAAATCAAACCCGCTGAGCGGCTGAATCGTATCGTCATTGACCACCCTCAGCATGCCATAGTGCATTTTCTCAGCGTCATAATAATCACCAAAGGAAAAATGATAATAAGTATTCAGCCAGCTGTTATGAAATCTTCCCATCAGCTGATGATCGATTTTTTTAATCATTAATTACCACCCGGGCCATCCTGACGGGGACGTTTATCCGGATAATATTTCAGATTATTATTCGTCCACTGATTATTGCCGGCATCCTTTTCTGCAGGCTCTGATGTCTTTTTCTTCTTGTCTTCCATAAGCCACCTCCGCCCTTAGTGTGTGCGCGGCCTGCATGGCTATGCAAAGGCAGTTTAAAACAAAACCAGTAAAAATTGCAGGAGGGTCATGAGAATCATCCACGGCAGAATACCAATTTTAGGATCAGTATTCTTTAGTTCTTTAATATAAGTGCTTATACAGAGCGATGAATATTGATTTTTTAGTCATTTTTTCCTCCGCTTTTGTTTAATTAATCCATAGAAAAAGAGTATTCATCATCAAAATGACAAATACTCTTATAAGATTACTGCTGATGATTCATTTCCGCAAATTCGCGGATTTTCCATGCATTGCCGATCTTCTCGAAGCCATCTTCTTTTACTACCACCAAGGTTGGTACCTGCATAATACCATACTGTCTTGCCAATGCCTCCTGCTCCTCAGCATCAACCTTCTCATAGCTCAGCTTTGATTGTTCCAATGACTGATAAGCAGCCTTACAGTTCGGACAAGTCTTAGTCGTAAACAGCAGCAGCTTGCCTTCCGCTTTTTCACATGGCGTCTGAACATCACTCAATGCCTGTTTCCCCTTTAACACAGAGTGACCGATATCATATACCTTACGTTCGCTGAATTCCTGTGTCTTGCCCTCATTCCAGTTTTGTACCGGCCGGTAATATCCGGTAATACGGCTGTAAACCTCCGTCTTTTCACCGCAGTGCGGACATTCATAAACCTCACCGCTGATATAGCCGTTATTGCGGCAGATTGAATAAGTTGGCGAAATAGTATAATAAGGCAGTTTATAATTCTCTGAAATCTTACGCACCAAGGCCGCCGCAGCCTTCCAATCCGGCAGCTTTTCACCTAGGAACGCATGGAAAACAGTACCTGATGTATACAGTGTCTGCAGTTCGTCCTGAATATCCAGCGCTTCAAAAATATCCTCTGTATAACCAACCGGCAGATGGGAGCTGTTGGTATAATAAGGCTTCGCGTCATTTTCCGTAGCCGTAATAATATCCGGATATAATTCTTTATCATGCTTCGCTAAACGATACGTTGTTGATTCTGCCGGTGTTGCCTCAAGGTTGTATAAATCACCGTATTCTTCCTGATAAATAACCAGACGCTCACGCATGTGATTTAAAACCTCCTGCGCAAATTTCTGTGTCTTCGGATGGGTTAAATCCGCACGCAGCCAGTTCGCATTTAAGCCCACCTCATTCATGCCGATTAAACCGATCGTCGAGAAATGGTTCTCAAAGCTTCCCAAATAGCGCTTCGTATACGGATATAAGCCTTCATTCAGCAATTTGGTAATGATTGTACGCTTTACGCTCAGTGAGCGGGCGGCAATATCCATTAAATGATCCAAGCGTTTATAGAAATCATTTTCATCCTTAGCCAGATAAGCGATACGCGGCATATTGATCGTTACCACACCTACAGAACCGGTACTTTCACCGCTGCCGAAGAAGCCGCCGGATTTACGGCGCAGTTCTCTTAAATCAAGACGCAGACGGCAGCACATACTGCGCACATCGCTTGGTTCCATATCACTGTTTACATAATTGGAGAAATAAGGTGTCCCGTATTTTGATGTCATTTCAAATAACAGCTTGTTGTTTTCTGTCTCTGACCAGTCAAAATCACGAGTAATTGAATAAGTTGGAATCGGATATTGGAAGCCGCGGCCATTCGCATCACCCTCAATCATGATTTCAATGAATGCCTTATTAATCATATCCATTTCTTTCTGACAATCTTTATATTTAAAATCCATTTCCTTGCCGCCGATCAAGGCTTGCTGTTCAGCAAGATCCTTTGGTACTGTCCAGTCCAAGGTAATATTAGAGAATGGTGCCTGAGTTCCCCAGCGGCTTGGTGTATTTACCCCATAAACAAATGATTCAATACATTTCTTTACATTCTCATAGCTCAAATCATCAACTTTTACATACGGTGCTAAATAAGTATCAAAGGATGAGAAAGCCTGTGCGCCTGCCCATTCATTCTGCATAATGCCCAAAAAATTAACCATCTGATTGCATAAGGAAGCCAGATGTCTTGCCGGCTTTGATGTGATTTTACCGGTAACGCCGCCCAGTCCTTCACAGATCAATTGACGCAGTGACCAGCCTGCGCAGTAGCCTGTCAGCATCGATAAATCATGGAGATGCATCTCGCCACTGCGATGCGCATTGGCAATCTCCTCATCATAGATTTCTGAAAGCCAATAGTTAGCGGTAATCGCGCCGGAATTGCTTAAGATCAAACCGCCGACGGAATAAGTGACCGTTGAATTTTCCTTAACCCGCCAGTCTGAAACCTTCACATAGCTGTCTACTAATTCCTTATAGTCAAGAATCGTTGATTTCATATTGCGGATTTTCTGACGCTGTTTACGATAAAGAATATAAGCCTTTGCTACATCGGCATAACCCGCCTGAATCAAAACCGCCTCTACGCTATCCTGAATCGCTTCTACCTGAATCTTATCATCAACGATCTTATCTTCAAAATCGGCCGCTACATGCAGTGCCAGCATTTCGATGACACTTGGATGATACTGTTTTTTCTGTGCGTCAAACGCCTTTGTGATGGCAGCACAAATCTTCTTTAAATCAAACTCCGCAATACTGCCGTCCCTCTTAATTACCTGATACATAGTTATTTCCCTTTCCTTTCCGCTTCTATAACCCACGCACCTGCGTGTTAGGTACAAATTTTCTGGCTGCTTCACACAGCTTCTGCATTTCATCAGCATCATATCCCTGCAAACCCTTTTGAATGACGCATTCACTGTCTACAAAGGCTTGCAGATAATACGCTTTAGCGCCCTTCAGCCATTCTGCCGCGGCGCTGATTTCCTTTTCACTGTGAAAATCCCTGACCACCGTAGTTCTGAATTCATAATCAAGATCACCATGAAGCAAAAAGTCAACGCTTTCCTCAATCGGTGATAAATCAAAGCTTTCAAGACCAATCGTCTTCGCGTAATGAGCTTTGTCATTTTTTATATCCATCGCAACATAGTCAATTAAGCCAGCCGCTGCATATTTCTTTAAAAGCTTAGGATAACTCCCGTTAGTGTCTAATTTTACCTTATATCCCAGCCCCTTCAATTTATATAAGAAAGGCTCCAGCTCTTCATGCAGCAACGGCTCGCCGCCGCTGATACAGATGCCGTCCAACGTTTTCTGCCGCTGTTTCAAAAAGCTTTCTAAATCATCACTGTTGATTTCAGAAAGATCCTCCGGCAGAAAAACCAGATCCGCGTTCTGACAGAAAGGACAGCGGAAGTTGCAGCCGCCGGTAAACAGCGTTGATGCCAGCTTAGAGGGATAATCCAATAAGGTAAGCTTCTGCATGCCGAAGATTTTCAACTGATTGGTTGGCTGAGTGAGAGCCGACGCGTTGGCAATCAACTTTGCCTGTACGTTCTCTGCCAGCTGCAGCTCTTCTTCACTTAAGCCTTGGGTTATTTTCTCCCACCATTCCTGACGAACGAGATAGATTTCCGGAATGATTTTCTTCGTCTTATCACACGTATATAAATGTTTAATGCGCTTATCTTTTTCATTTGCCGCGGTTGTGATATAGCCTTCCGCCTCTAAGCGCTGAATGCCCTTGGTAACCGTTCCTTTATCAAAGCCGCCCATCAAAGACAGATCGGACATCGTAATGCCCTCATGTTCATAAATCAGAATCAAAAACTGAAGCTGACCGGCGCCAATTTGATAGAGATCTAAATTTTTATCATAATATTTCTGTGTATACCGATATAAAATCGAGGTATTCATCAGCAGACTATTGCGTTTTTCCATACAGCCTCCAAAAATGGTTGGATATTCAACTAGATTTATAATAGCACCAACCTATTGAACTTTCAACCAATCGAATTAATGATATGAAATGAAAAAAACCGGCTTTTTCTTTCACATTTTCAACACATAAAAAAAGCTGGAGTTACTGCGTTAAACACAATACTCACAGCTTTCTGATCAAATTATTGCCACAGCTTTGCGGCATCATAGTAATTCATAGCCGCCTCTAAATAATTGAGCTGGCTGCATTCCCGAATAATCTGCAGATGAATCAACTGAAATAAATGAGCGGTTTGAACCGCAAATTGATCCCGTTCTCCTTTTTCCAACGCTGCCGACGCTTTCATACACAGCTTGTAGATTTCATACTCAGGCTGGCTTTTTTCTTTGCTGATAAAGCCCGGCAAACGTCTGCCGACAATGAAATTCTTACGAATCATCACATAGATCGTCTTCAGTGTTTCATATTGAATATGATCGATAATAAATTGCAGCAGAATACCCGCGATAAAACGGTGATCAAAGGGATCATGCCAGGCTGTCTCCAATTCCCTCTGCAGTTTTAAACAATCGTCTGGCAGCACTGCTGAAACCACCGAAGCTGCCACCCCTTCTACACTCAGCGCCAGTAATTCTAAGCTGTCTAACAGCAGGCGGATATTGCCGGCAATTAATTCCGGTTTAATGGGGGCCTGTTTCAGTTCATCCAGATCCATCATCACTTCAATTCCTGAATGCGGGGCTGCCTTTAGTGCGCCTAAGACCTGCAGCTCTTTGATCGCCTTAAGTGTCGTATCGATACTGACCCCATAGATGCTCTGAAGCTCCTTATGTGAAGGCAGGCGGCTGCCCTTTGGGTATTGTCCAATGGCAATCCGGCCTAAAATATCAACGCAGATACTTGAATACCGTTCTTCGCTTTTGCGCACCTTCTGTTCCAAATCCGCGCAGCCGACACAAAAAATAGAATCCGGCTTTACTTGATAAGGCGGTACCTCAGCATCGTTATCCAAGCCGTAAACAGCAGACATATCATCAAATTTAACACTGGCCGGATCACCGCCGTTTTTGACCGTTTTTAAGAACTGCGTTAACTGCCGGCGATAAGTTTCACGAATGGCAGCATCACTGTGCAGCGATTCCAGCTCTGAAAAGCCTAAGCTGTCAACAACTCTCAGCATCAGCTCATTGCCGTTGCGGGCAATCAGATAACGCCAAAATTGATTAGACAGCTGCCAAAAACGCTCTTTTGAAACTGTCTCCATACTTACAATGATGGTCTTTAAATACTCCCAATCCGCATCCTGACATAGCTTTAGACCCTGATCAATCAACGGATAACAAAGCAGTACCCCTGTCCGTAAAGCGTCTACAGCCGCGATAGCATCTGCCTGCTTTAAAGCCAGCTGCGATGTTTTCTGCATTGACTGATAGATGATGATCGGCCGTTTGCGCTTCTGAGTCGCGATCAGACCTTCCTGAGCTAAAAGTTCCAGGGAACGCCGCACCGTCTTTTCAGAAGTGTTGAATTCCTCACACAGCTTAGCTCTTGAGGGCAGCTGACTGCCCGCCGGCAAGATACCGCAGATTATTTTATTTTTCAAATTCACATAAACCTTTTCATACAAGATCATTTGTCATAAACCCTCAGCTTTAAGAATATTAGTGCCGATGTTTTTGAACTTGCCCATACTGAGTGCAGATATCAGCTAATACAAAAGGCTTGCCGATATGCGCATCCATGCCGCAGTCCAAACATTTTTGAATATCCTCCTGGAAAGAATTAGCCGTCATCGCAATAATGATTACCTGTCCTGCATCGTGCCGATCTAACGCGCGAATCACTTCGGTTGCACTGCAGCCATCCATGATCGGCATCTGAACATCCATCAGAATCAGATCATAATAACCCTCTTCTGATGCGCTAAAGCGTTCAACAGCGATCTGCCCGTTAGTCGCTGTATCAATGATTGCTCCCGCAAACCTCAGCAGTTCAACTGCAATTTCAAGATTAATTTCATTATCTTCAACAATCAAAACACGCTTACCGCTTAATATAGAGGCTGTCTCACTGTCATCGGCTGGCTGAGCATCGGCTTGACCATCATCCAACAGCTGCACGATATCCTTAGTAAAAGCCGGCAAGGAAAGCACCTTGGCTATTTTTAATGCTGAAGCTCTGGCTTCCAATTCATCCTTATCATATCCCATTAAGATTAATTCAGGCATTCTTATTCTATCACTGTCATAAAGTAACTGCAACTTTTGCGTAAACTCATTGCTTTCTGCCAAGGATACAAAACACGCATCAACCGACGCCGCAGTATTGCAAAGCACTAATGCCTGTTCGGCGGTTTTGGTTGCTACAGCTTCAAAGCCTAAGTGATGCAGCAGATCCGCGAGCGCTTGGCGCTGCGGCTGATAATCGTCTATAACTAAAACACGGCCGCTGAATAGCTGAGCCTGTTCCTCACGCTCATAAGCAAACGGCAGATTTACCTTGAAACAGCTTCCCTTGCCAACCTCACTATCTAAGGTGATGGTACCGCCCATCATCTGCACAAATTGCTTGGTAATCGGCAGACCTAAGCCAGTTCCCCCATACTGACGGGCAACGCCTGAGGTTTCTTGGATAAAGGCTTCAAAGATTTTATCAAAATTTTCCCTGGCGATGCCGCAGCCTGTATCGCTGACCTTAAAAGTCAGCCAAAGACGATCATCATCACTTAATGACGTTTCAATACTTAAAACGATCGTACCGCCGGTTGGTGTGAATTTCAATGCGTTAGAAAGCAGATTATTTAAAATTTGATTCAGTCGCAGGGAATCTCCAATCAGCACTTCATTGACTGCCTGCGCGCAATAAGCATTAAAATGAATGCCCTTTTCACATGCCTGAATATAGAACACGGTTGTAATTCCCTTCAGTAATTCTCTGAAATTAAACGCCGCCTGATGCAGTTCAATTTTACCTCTTTCAATCTTAGACATATCCAAAATATCATTAATTAAAACTAACAGATGATTCGAAGAATAACTGATTTTATCAAGACAGTTTTTCATTCGTTCCGGCTGATCAATATAACGCTGTCCCACCTCGGTCATACCGATAATGCCGTTCAGCGGAGTACGAATCTCATGCGACATCTGAGAAAGAAAATCACTCTTTGCCTGATTCGCCTGTTCCGCCCGTTCCTTGGCTTCCATTAATAGCTGCTGATGGCGCTGTTCAATCTGACGGTAAAGCATGAAAAATACAAAAATAATTATCATGACCGTCACAAAAATACCGGCAGCCGCAAACAGCATCAGAAGACTGAGCCGCGACACCTGCGAATTCACTGTCTCATAAGCCATACTGGTCATCATATACCATTCGGTATCAGGAATTGGCGCATAATACAGATATTCATGTTCATCACCCAACCGTAAAGAAAGCATCCCGCTTTGACCGTTCTCAATCTGACTCTGCAGTGATGTCAGCTCATAGCCAGCATCAAATACTGCCTGCTGCTTAAAGATTGAAAACAGATTGCTGCCGCTCAAGAACGGATTTACATCCTCACCGCGGATAATAAAATTACCTTCACGGTTAATCACATTAGTATAAGAATTAGTGCCTTTCTGATTCAGTGCCACCTTCTCACTGATTTTCATTGTATTAATTCCGACAATGACGGCCACTAATTGTTCATTTTTATAGGCTTTGGGAACAATTGAAGTCCCCAGCAGTATCACATCATCATCCCAGATCGTTTCATCAATTGAAATAATTTCCTTACTGCCATTCAACAGTTCATTCAGCGCTCTGATTTTAGAAATCGCCGGCTGTGACCCCTGCGGTGTATAAGCCATCCCCTGTGAATTGATCACCGCTACATAGGAAAAATCATTATCCGTCTGAATTTGTTTCAAAAACGACTTCAGCGCTTCCTCATCGCTTAATTCACTCATCGACAGCGCATTCGTCATTGTCTTGATCTGTGCGAACTGACTTTTCATATTTGTATTAAAATGACTGCTGGTCTGTGAATTCATTTCCTGCAGATAAACCTCACTGATTTTTGACACCGTTTCCGATGCCGCTTCATTATAAGACTTTAAAGCAAATGAGCAAGCCAACACAATAAAGAGAATCAAAGTACAAATGACAAGAATTATAATCTGCTTCTCGCCCTTCATCTTATGCTTTTTCATACTATTCCCCCTTTATTTGACTTAATCCGCATTCGCAAGATCAACGATCCTGCCTTCCAGCTCAATGATTTTCTCCTGTTCAGGATGATCGCGGAAATACTGCTTCACCATTTCCCGATAGCTCATGCCGCTTTCTTTAATCAGTGTCACATCACCCTTTGGAGTGTTTTCATCATAGATATTCAGCATCGTATAGCCATCGCCGTTGCCCTCAAAATAACCGACCGCACCTGCCATATAATTATTTACCGCCAGCTGATAGTTCGCCTTTAAATCAATCGGTGTACCATCCGGCAGGGTAACTGATACCATTCGGCTGCCCCGTGGCTTAGAGCTGTCAAACACATAATGCAGACCAGAAATCTGCAGGAAACGGCCGTTAGGAAATTCATCATCACTATAGGTTACGCTGTTCTCCAGCATATCCCATATTGTTTGACCCGATGCTTCAATTACGATGATCTCGTTTTCAAACGGAAACAGTGCTTCCAAATCTTCGCAATATACATCACCGACATAGAGGCTGCTGCGGATATTGCCGCCGTTCACCACCGCAATCGGCGCCGCGGCCACAGAAGCGATGCAGTCAGCCAAGAAATTGCCAAGTTCGGTTTCGGTGCGCCGCACATTAAAGTTTTGAAACAGCAGATCCTGTTTCATAACGGTAAGCACGGATAAATTATCAGCCATCGCCTGTGAACCCTCAAGATAATATTGATCCACCGCCTGCAGCAGCTCCTCATTCGTAAGTCTGCCAGCCATCCGCTGCTGAGCCGTGCTGCCCAGATACTGGACAACTCTTTCCGGAAAATTCAAATTATAAACATAACCGGAATCAATAAACGTTTCTACACCATTAGGAACCGATGTTTCATTCGCAACATAACCACGCAGACTGGAAGCCCCCATCTGCAGATCCTTAATGATGGCATCCTGACCTTCCTGAGCAGATATCAGCGCTAAGATTCGCTTGCATGCTTCCTGCTTTTCCTCGCTGATTGATGCATTGATGCCGACATAGCTTGACGGTGCATAAAGAATCCAAGGTTCATTTCCCTCATCACTCATTAACGGCAGCATGCGGTATGAATACTGCATCGCCTTGCCTTCTTCAAAGGCTATTTGATTTTCACTCACACACTGCGCAAAAAGACTGGAATCGCCAAAAACGGCCGCCAGATTTCCCGACGCCATCCGCTCATGGGTAAGAATGCTGTTGCGCTGCTTGCTTAATGGCGCCGCATCTAAAACACCGCTGGCTACCAGCTCATCCGTCAAATCAAAGACATTATCCCAAACACCCGTTAAACGGCTGTTTTTCTCTTTGTAATCGGAAAGCCATTGGACACCCTCAACCGTTCCTAAAAAATCAGGCACCTCACCGCCGATTAAAAATAAGCCAAAATAAGTATTATAATCACTTTGAATGGCTATATTCTTATCATCATCACCAAGACCATAGCCTTGCTGCTTTAACTGAACAAGGGCCTCAATCAATGATTGATTGCTGTTAGGCAATTCAATGCCCGCCTGTTCAAACAAAGTCTCATTAATGATATATCCATAATACTGCCCCGGCAGCGGCAGCTGATAATTTTTTCCTTCTACACGCAGACCCTTCATAATCGTACCATCATAGGCAGCGCTGGCGCTCAAATCGCTGATGTCAATAAGATATTGACTGTTATCATCGGTATAAGCTTCTTTTGAGAGCACTAAATCAGGGCCATAACCATTTTCTAAACGCCGTGATAATTCGCTTGTATACGGTGTGATCTCACATTGCAGATCAATGTCTGAATACGTTGATTCCACAAGCTCTTCCAATTGCGGAAATTTATTAGTATAAAGCACCGTTATGACGATTTTATCTGATTTCTCCACAGTCTTTTGCTGACAGCCGCCAACCAGACAAAAACATAATAAAACCGCCAGCCCCTTCAAACATCTGTATCGATTTGATTTACGCATCTTGTTTTCCTCCTTCACTACTTTTAAAGCAGCCAGGCAGTGAAACAGGTACCGCTGGCGTAGGCTGTCAAAAGCATTAAATTTGATTAAAATTCTTGGTACTAATGCCAGTTAAAGTATATCATCATAATTTATGGAAAGCAATTGCTTTAGCGGTATACAAGGCCAAGAAAAAAAACCTTCTCATTAAAATGAAAAGGTTCAATTAGTTCATTCGTGAATTATTTTCAATACCGCTTCCTTAAACAAATCGCCGCGCTGCTCATAATTATTGAATTGATCATAGCTTGAACAAGCGGGTGAAAGCAGGATCACATCACCCGGCGCGCTCATCAGCCATGCCTCATTCAGCGCGTCAAACATCGTTTCACATTGCTTTGAACGGGTAAATATCTCCGCAATTTTAGTTTTAGTTTCACCAAATGCCAGACAGCACTTGATTCGATCATCATAAGCGCGCATTTCTTCAAAAGGGATTCCCTTATCATGACCGCCGGCCAATAACAGGATATTTTTAGGGAATGAGGCAATACCAATGGCAGCTGCCTGCGTATTGGTAGCCTTAGAATCATTGTAGAAGCTGACGCCATTTTTTTCACCGACATATTCAATGCGGTGTTCAATACCCTTAAATGAAGTTAATGCCTGTTCAACATCTTTAAAACTCACACCTAATTTAACTGCCATCGCACCGGCGATCATCGCGTTGCTGACATTATGCATGCCGACTACCTTTAAATCATCAAGCTTAAACAGGCGCTTGTCAAACAGCCATGCACAGCCGTCTTTAATGCAAAGCGGCGTATCGGTCCGAAGCAATGAGAAGTCAATGATTTTACACTTAAGATCACGCGCATACTGCATCACGATCGGATCATCCACATTGCGCAAAAACCAGTCATCACCACGCTGATTCATGGCGATTCTAAACTTTGACGCGTAATATTCTTCAACACTGTTCATATAATCAAGATGATCCGGCGCCAGGTTACAGACAACCGCTGCCTCAGGATGAAAGCTTTCTATCCCTAACAGCTGAAAATTAGATAATTCAAGCGCGATATCTTTTTCTTCATTACCATATTTTAATGCCAGTTCACTAAGCGGTGTACCGATATTACCGGCTGCCTCACAGCGGCCATTCGCCTTTAAGCACTCATAAAGCATGCTTGTAATCGTCGTCTTGCCATTGGTGCCAGTCACCGCGCCGTAATGAAACTTCTCTGCATACCAGCTGGCAATTTCAATTTCCGTATAGATTTTTACTTGATGCTCCACAAAATAGCGGATGATCGGCACCGAATATTTTATACCGGGATTCTTTACGATAAACGCATAGTCATCGTTGAAGAGGAAGTCCGGATGCCCCTCATCCACAACTCGGATGCCCAATGCTTCAAGCTCCTCCTTATCCGGAATACGCTGCATATCCGTTAAAGTGACCGTATAACCCTTTTGATTCAATAACCGGGCGGCTGCATTGCCGCTTTTCGCATTGCCGATAACCAGACACGTTGCCATTTACATTACCCCCAGAAAATAACCTAAGATTGCAAAACCTAAGGAAATCATCCAAAACATTACTACGACCTGCGTTTCCTTAAAGCCGCTTAATTCGAAATGATGATGCAGCGGCGCCATTTTAAAGACCCGCTTGCCGGTAGCCTTAAAGCTGGTTACCTGAATGACTACTGACATTAATTCCATGACAAAGATGCCGCCGATGATGACCAACAGCAATTCCTGCTTCAATACCATTGCTGTGGCAGCTAAAAGACCGCCCAGCGCCAATGAGCCAGTATCTCCCATGAAGATTTTGGCAGGATGCAGATTAAATTTAAGATAACCAAGCAAAGACGCGATCACCGCCAGCAAGAATAAAGCTAAATCGCTTTTTCCCTGATGAATGGAAAGCAGAACAAAGGGTGAAAGAGCAATAATCACACAGCCTGCCGATAAACCATCTAGGCCATCAGTCAAATTTACCGCATTGCTTTCCGCCGTAAACATGATAAAGATCAGCAGGAAATACAGCCAGCCTAATTCAATTTCCATATTCAGAACCGGCACATTGATGGTTGTCGGGGCGATTCTTTGATAAAGATAAAAGAACAGTACCGCTAACACACTCTGCATCAGAAATTTCATCTTCGGTGATAAACCGCGGTTATTCTTTTGAACCACGATGATAAAATCATCAATAAAGCCAATCATCGCATAACCGACATAAGCCAGCACGACAATCTGCATTTCCGGATTCATGAAAGCCGGCGCATCCAAAATCAGCAGCACCAGAATCGGTACCAGAATAAAAACAATGCCGCCCATCGTCGGCGTACCGTTTTTGGCTTTATGGGAAGCCGGTCCCTCTTCACGCTCGCTCTGTCCGAATTTAACTTTATGTAAAATCGGAATCAGGATCGGCATCACAGCCAGCGTGATGCACAATCCCAGACCGACAGCTAATAAATATTGATTCATAGAGGTTCCTCCTCGGTAAGTTTTAGTATAAACGCCTTATCATTATAAGGAATTTTATCCTCTTTGACAATCAAAAATTGTTCATTTCCCTTACCGGCGATTATTATTATATCACTTTTCATACTGATTGACAGTGCGAATGCGATTGCCTTTTGCCGATCAATCAAAACACACACATTATCCAGTACATTGACCGACATCTGTTTGATGATTTCAACCGGATCTTCCCCGCGTGAGTTATCCTCTGTGAAAATCGCCCGATAGCTCAGCGTTGAAGCAATCGTCCCCATCTGATGCCGCTTATCCTGATCCCGTTCGCCGCCGCAGCCCAGCACCGTAATGATTCTGCCGATACAGACCTGATTGGCAAATTCCAGCAAGCGCCGCAGCGCATCAGGCGTATGCGCATAATCAATCCAGATCGTATGATTCTTCAGCTTCAAGACCTCCATGCGGCCCGCCGGCGCTTCGATGCGGGATACAACCTCACACAGTTCATGAGAATGAATACCCAGGCTTTTAAACAAAGCGATGCAGGCAGCTAAATTATAAACATTATTCATACTTAACAAGCATGTCTCAAAATGCAGCTGACCAATATCAAAGCTGGAACCGCTGCCGCGCAGCTCAACATTGCTGATCTGTACATGCGATGGCTTAAGGCCATAAGTAATAATGCCCTTGGTACGCAGATGCAGCATTTCCATCAACTCATCACGATCCTGATTTAATAGAATCCGTCCATTCTCCTTCAAATAGAGCCGAGCCTTAAATTTGGTGTACTGATAATGAGTAAAGGTTAAATGATAATCGAGATGATCCTGAGTGATATTCGTATAAATCAGCCGGTCAAAGCGGATAAAACCCAATCTTCCCTCATCTATCGCGTGTGAGGAAACCTCCATCATCACCGTGTGAATTCCCCTTCGTATCGCTTCCAAAAAGACGCGCAGGCAGACCATCATGCCGGGCGTTGTATTTTGCGTCGCATAACAATAACCGTCAAGCTGGATGCCATTAGTCCCGATGACCACATTGCGCTGTCCGAATTCAGTAAACATCTGCGACAAAAAGGAACAGACGCTCGTCTTGCCGTTGGTGCCTGTCACACCGATAATTGTCAGCTTATCACTGGGTGAATCGTAATAATCGTTAATCAGCATCACAAGCGCCGCTTGAGGATCAGACACTTCGTAACAGTCCGGATGCGGGTGCGATGTGATGACGATGCCGCCCTTCGCCCTTACCTCATCAATAAAATCATCGCCGTTATGCGACATTCCCTGAAGACTGACAAACAGCCAGTCCTGCTTTACTTCTCTTGAATCACAGGTTATTCCTTGAATGATTGTTGAATCATCACAGGATATGCCGATTAAAGCCAGTAACTTTTGACATTCTTTAGCCAAGGGTAATCATCACCTTTCCGCCCTCAAGCAATACCTCGCCAGCCTTTGGCAGCTGGTCGATCACAACCTCCCCCTCATTCACAAATTCAAAGGTTAAGCCTTCCATCTTACATTCATTCTTTTGCTTGCCGATCAAATCCGGGACAATGATTTCAATCGGATCAAGCCATGTTGTCTTTTTAGGCAGCTGTTCCTCTACCTTTTCCACATTCAGATACGGCAGAATATCCTCATAGCATTTTCTGACTACCGGCGCGACAACGGTACCGCCGTACTGCACATCATTTTGCGGTGAATCAGCCGCTACATAAATCACAATCTGCGGATCATCCATCGGCGCCGCCGATAAAAACGACAGAATATATTCATTGCTTAAGTAAACGCCATCCACGGCCTTCTGGGCGGTTCCTGTCTTACCGCCGATCTTATAGCCTTTAATATATGAATTCTTGCCGCCGCCGTTGGCAACTACACTCTCCAGCGCCACGTGCATCAAATCACTGGTTTCTTTAGAGATGATCTGCCCCTGCGGTGTCGGTTCAAATTCTTGTACGATATCCTTGCTGATCGGATCCACCAGCTGCTTCACAATCATCGGTTTATACAGCGTACCGCCGTTTACCACCGCGCTGAAAGCTCTCACCAGCTGAATCGGTGTAACTGATAACCCCTGACCGAATGCCACGGTCGCCTGTTCCACCGGCCCCATCGCTTCCTTTTTAAACATGATGCCCGTACTCTCACCCGGTAATTCAATGCCTGTCTTGCTGCCAAAGCCAAAATCCGTCACATACTGATAAAGGCGATCCAAACCAAGCCGCCGGCCAATTTCCACAAAGCCCGGATTACTTGAATTCTCCAGCACCTGCAAGAACGTCTGCAAGCCATGACCGCCAGCCCGCCATGATTTGATTCTGGCCCCCTCAACCATTTCATAGCCGCGGTCATAGTACGTATCGGTATACATATTAAAGCATTTCTCCTCAAGGGCTGAAGCAAAAACAATCGATTTAAACGTTGATCCCGGCTCAAAGCTCATCCAGATCGGCAGATTTCGGTTAATGATTTCAGAGGTTGAATCCTGATAATGATTGGGATCAAAGTCCGGCTTGGATACCATTGCTAAAACTTCCCCAGTTTTAGGATTCATTGCCAAGGCTAAGGCACTTTTTGGCTTATACCGTTCCATCAGATTATTCATTTCTCTTTCAATAATATCCTGAATCGTCGAATCAATCGTCAGTACCATATCCATGCCCTGTCCTTGATTGATCACCTCTTCATTAATTGACAGCTGATTTCCCTTCGCATCAAAGGGCAGCTTCAAGTCACCATTCTTAGCACTCAAATACTCGTCGTATTCAAGCTCAAGACCCGCCAAGCCCTGATTGTCGATACCGGTAAAGCCCAGCACCTGCGCCAGATAATTGCCGTTGGGATAATAACGCTTGGAATCCTGAACAAGCACGACGCCTTTAATATTCGCATCCTGAATGGCCAGCGCCTGTTCATCACTGATATTTCTGCCCTCCGGCTGCAGCTTCTGCGTTGAGACATGATTCGTCAGCTTTTTATAAAGCGCGTCACGGTCAGTATTCAATATCTGACTCAAAACGTCAGCCGCATGCTCAGGCTCCTCAATCATTGCCGGTACGACAATAATTGAAGTTGACGGTACATCCACCGCTAATTCACGGCCGTCACTTGAATAAATCGTTCCCCGATTGCCGGCCAGCTTAAAATCACGCTGCCACAGATCCTTGGCCTTATCAACGATTGAGCCTTGATTAATGATCTGTTCATAACCAAGTTTGCTCAAAATACAGCCAAACAAAACCAAAGCGCCGATAAAAATCGCATTAATTCTTTTCTTATTGCGGACATGAAGCATGAACTCACCTCAAAACATCTTATTCCAGCACATAAAAAAATAGCACCGAAGTGCTAGTCTAATGTAACTTTAATTTCTGTATCAGCGAAAATGCTAGTACCGGCATCAAGATTCTGCCAGACAACAACACCCTGACCCGTCATCTCAATCGACATACCGCTTAATTCCTTAAAAATCTGCACATCCTTGTATGCCCAGCCAGTCATATCCGGCATCGTATAATTGATACCATCGGTCTTCACAAAGGCATGCTGCTTGGTACCAATCGTTGTTCCCATTTTCGGATATTGTGAAACAACCTGATTGCCGTCGCCGATGATGATGCGGTCGACATCCATCTCATCCAGCTTCCAATTGGCATACTGAAGCGTATGATTCACTAAAGTCGGCATGGTATATTCCTGATAAGTGCTGCCATAGCTGTTATCATAGGCAACCGCCTTTAATGGCTGCGCGTTGTTGATTGACGCCGCGTCAAGCGCGGTCATAAACGCGTTTTTAAAATAATCAGCTGAATAATAAAGATAGTTGCTGCTCTCAAACGCATAATACATCATGATTTTTGGATCATCCGCCGGTGATGCCGCCATGATGCTTGATGTATAAACCGTATCCCCGTAGCTGCCATCCTTCGCAATCTCACCGGTACCGGTTTTAGCCACCATCGATACACCGTCAATCTTATACTTATGCGCCGTCCCCTTTTCAGGATCTTCAACAATCTGTTCCATCAGCTTCAAAATCTTCTCAGTGGTTTCCTTTTTCAGCACCGGCACCGGCTGACCCTGTTCATCCGTATAAACATATTGGGTTTTGCCGCTTTCAATAATTTCATTGGTATTTGGATTTACGATCTTATCAATATAATAAGGACGCACCATGATGCCGTCATTAAAGATTGCCGTATAAGCCTGCATCAACTGCAGTGTTGTAACCGCGGAACCCTGACCGAAGCCAGCAGCCACACGGTCAAGCGGCGTTTTATCATTCTTGATACCGAATTCCTCACTCTGTGACAAGCCTTCAATACCGGTTTGTTTAAAGAAGCCGAATTTATCCAGATAGTCCCAGAACACATCGGTTGACAGATAATCGGTCAGCAAAGTCGCGATACATGTATTTGAGGAACGAATCAAACCGTCATCAAAACTGATCGTACCCCAGCCGGCACGTTCAGCGTCATTGATATTGCCGTTTTCTTCACAAGGACCGCTAGTCCGATATAAACCACCGTTTTCATCATAAGCGATACAGAAGCGGCCGGTAAATACCGTATCATCGCCTTTATAAACACCGGCATCCATCGCCGCCGCATAGGCAAACGGCTTCATAACCGAGCCTGGTTCAAACACATACATACTCGGCAGATCTACATAGCTTTCAATATTACGCTTATTCAAATCAAAGGTCGGATAACCGGCCCAAGCTAAAATCTTACCAGTTTCAACCTCCATGATAACACCCCAGGCACGTTCAGCACCATTGGCCTCCATCGTACTCTGCAGCGCTACTTCTAAAGCGCTTTGCACATCCTTATCTAAAGTCAGATAGACATCATTGCCGTTAACCGCTGCTTTTTCCGTCTTCTCCGTACCCGGCAGCTTATAGCCAAGCGCGTCTTTCTGATAAGTAACCAAGCCGTCGCTGCCCTTCAGCACCGCGTCCTGAAAAGCCTCGATACCGATCTGACCGACGATTCGCTGCTGCTCCTCATCATAATTCGCAAAGCCTAAAAGATTTGACGCGAACTTACCCGGTGAATAAAAACGGGTCGTTGTCTTATCAAATTCAATCCCCGGCAAGCCCGGATATTTCTTATTTGGATCAGGCGTATATTCAATCGCTTCAATCGCTTCCTTTTGTTCGATCGTCAGCCCTTTGCCCTTTTCACCAAGCAAAGTCTCATAGACACCCTGATCCTGAAGATTCAGATAATTCATGATTTCTTCTTCGCTCATACCTAAAATAGGAGCCAGGGCTGCAGCCGTAAACTCCTTGTTGTCAACATAAGCATAAGCACCTGTACGATCTTTAGAAAGTACAGCTTTAATTGTATATGTATCTTGATCCTGAGCGATGATACTGCCATTGCGGTCACGAATATATCCGCGTCTGGCCGGCAAAGTCTCCTGCCGTTCCTGACTGCCTTCCTTGCTCGCCAAAATATTGGTGCCCGAACGCATATGGACACCGCCGATCGTTACCACAAAAACATTGATGACGACCACTAACGACAATACGGCAATGACGGTAAAAATCCCAGCGATTCTAAGATTTGATCTCTTCATTCTACCAGCTCACTCTTCTATTTGTCTTCATTGCTGATATACACGATATTTTTTTGATCGAGTTTCAGATTTCCCCCGTTTTCATTACTGATAGTCATCAGATATTCTCTTTCTGTAAACTGCGCTACCTCAAGCTTTAACGTCTCTAATCGCTTATTAGCATCTTCAATTTCAATCTGCTGGGCAGTCAGCTTATAGTTTAAAGCTACATTATGCGAATGCAAAAAAGTCGCGGAACAAATATAGACAATAAATGATAAGCTGAAAATCACATTCACAAAAGTCCCAAATTTAAATCTTCTCTTCCTTTTCACAATCTTAGCCATAAACTATTTCACCCTTTCTATCACTCTGAGTTTGGCCGAATGAGATCGGTTATTTTCTTTTAACTCTGCTTCCCCTGCCAGAATCGGCTTTTTAGTAACCAGCCGATAAGGCGCTTCTTCTAACTGACCCGGCAAAAGCGGTATGCGTTTATCAATCTTAGGCTGACTGCTCATCCGTACAAAGGTTTCCTTCACGATGCGGTCCTCCAAAGAATGAAAGCTGATCACCGCGACACGGCCGCCGATCTTAAGCATTGCCAGCGCATCCTCAAGCACCGTTTCCAGTTCAGATAACTCGTCATTAACCTCGATGCGGATGGCCTGAAAAATCTTCTTGGCCGGATGTCCCTTGCTGTTAAGCACCTTAGCCGGATACGCCGACTTAATGATATCCACCAGCTCAAACGTCGTTTCAATGGGTTTTACGCTGCGGGCCTGTTCAATTTTGCGGGCTACCTGTTTGGCGAAGCTGTCTTCACCATAACGGTAAAAAATACGCATCAGTTCATTAAATTCATATGTATTCACTACTTCATAAGCGCTGAGCGGCTGGCTTTGATCCATGCGCATATCCAGCGGCGCATCATAACGGTAGCTGAAACCGCGGCTGGCTTCATCAAACTGCGGTGAAGAAACACCTAAATCAAGAAGCAGACCGTCAATTTCATCAACACCCCGATTTTGAAGCTCGCTCTTCAGATTTTTAAAGCCGGCATGGATAATTGTAAAATTACTGCCAATTGCCGCCAATCTGCCTTCTGATTCCAAAATTGCCTGTTGATCTTTATCAAAACAATAAAGATGACCATTTGGAATCCTTTTTAAAATTTCACTGCTGTGACCGGCTCTTCCCAATGTACCGTCCACATAAATACCATTTGGTTTAATAACTAAAGAATCAATGCATTCCTGCAAAAGTACGCTTGTATGTTTCATCATATAATAAAATCCGTGATACTCTCGGCAATGCTTTCAAATTCATCATCAGCACTGTCAGAATATGCTTCCCATCTTTCTTTTGACCAAATCTCAACCTTATCAGCGACACCGACAATCACGCATTCCTTAACGATTGCGGCTTCTTTGATCAGAATTGAGGGAATCAGGATTCTGCCCTGATTATCCAACTCCACTTCACTGGCCTTGGAAGTCAGTGTACGAACATACATCCGCACTTCTTTTTTAGTCGTAGGCAAAGCGAGGAGCTGAGCATAAATCTTATCCCACGCTTCCTTTGTATAGAGTGAGAGACAGCCGTCAAGACCGCGCGTAACGATCATGGCAGAACCCAATTCATTTCTGAATTTAGCAGGAACGATCAGACGTCCCTTCGCATCAATATTGTGCGCGAATTCGCCCATGAACATCACAATCACCCACTTTCTTCCACTTTTACCTACTTCTTACCACCATTATAGACTAAATCATGTTTTTTGTATAGATGAAATCCATCGAGAATTGATTTTTTTATAAGTTAAAAAATGTCAAAGTCCTTTCCTTCAAACGGCTTGACCGCCCCTTAAAACAAATTCACCCTTTTTAAAACAATTTTAGTTATTATTTGCATATTTTCGCTAAACACATTAACAGCAAAAAAAAGAACTGATCAGATTCACTGTCAGTTCCGCATTATTTTAAATCAGCTATTTTATAAACCAAGCCTTTTCAGCATAACTTCCTTTGCCTTATGTTCAAGCATGTCATTCAGCGGTTCCAGAGTGCATTCACCATGTCTCTTAGCCAATGCCTTGCGCAGAATAAAGTCGGCGATTTCAGGATTTTTAGGCAGCAGGGGGCCATGCATATAAGTCCCCAATACCTGTCCGTTATAAAAGCCCTCAAAGGCACTTTGATATGTATTGCCATGGCCTTTCAGCACTTTTCCGAAGGGCTGATCCACACCCTTTGTCTGACCGCCGTGATTCTCAAAACCGACCGCGATGATCCGCTCATTATCTAAAGCTGCTTCCACCGCGATATTGCCGATGCAGCGATCACTTCGGGAAGCGGCTTCCGTATAATAATCAAAGAATTTTAAGCCTTCGATTTTCTGACCGTCACCGTCTAAGTAATATTGGCCAAACAGCTGATAACCGCCGCAGATCAGCAGGATAAATGAACCCTGATCCATCGCTTCTTGAATCGCGTCACGCCGCTTAAGCAGATCATTTACCAAAAGTCCCTGCTCACGATCCGCACCACCGCCGATAAAAAGCAAATCATAATCCGCCAATGTCTTTTCTTCATCCAGCGTACATGTGTCGACAACACATTCAATGCCGCGCTTTTCACAGCGGGTTTTCAGCACCTGGATATTCCCTTTATCGCCATACAGATCCATCAGATCATGATACATCCAGCAGATTTTCAGCTTCATGAAACCTTCCTCCTTAAAATTGAACGGCATTGCTGCAGCGCCGTATATGTTGAAATAACCATATGCGTACCCGGACATTCACAAAGCTTATCAATCGCCTGTGACAGATTTTCCTCCACCTGAAGGCCGACATTATAGCCCTCATACTTCAGCCGCAGCGCCATGTCATAGGCACGGGTACCGGAACAGACAATGCATTCAGTCAATGGATCAATCAGCAGATCAAAATGCGCGTCCCAGATCCATGATACATCTCTGCCATCCTGATCATTATCATTAAGCACGATCAGCACAGAACGCTTCTGTTCATCATGAGCAATCATCTTCATGACCTCATTGGCACCGGTAGGATTTTTAATCAGATTCAAAACACATTTCTCATGGTTAATCATAAATGTCTCATTGCGCCCATCATTCAGCTCAAACTCGGCAAACACCCTCGCCGCATATTCCCAGCTGATGTCCATGGCCTTTAAAAGCGTCAGTACCGCCGCACAGTTATAAACCGCGTAGATCGCGTTTTGAAACATCGGCAGCGTCTGAGCGTTTACCACCATCGTCTGCGTGTTAAAATCGATACTTTCCACACAGACCGCCGTCTCATGCCTGCCAAAGCCGTCGCGCGGACAGCTGAACTGGCCGATATGTGAATATTGATAATAATCATAATGCAGCTCACCACCGCAGCGCGGACAGAATTTACCCTCACTCGCTTCATGGCTGTCAGAAAGTGAAACCGCACATTGCTTCACTTCAAAATAAAGCACTTCGGCCTGTTTGGCACAATCCGCCAGCCGCACGACATTGGGATCATTGCCATTCAAAATCAGCTTGCCGTGATAGTCAGGCAGTACCGATTCAATTTTACGCACGATCGTTTCCATCTCGCCGGCCCGATCCAATTGATCACGGAAGAAATTATTAACCACAAAGGCACTCACAGGCAGCTGATCAAACACCCTCGGTATCGTTAATTCATCAACTTCAAGCACAACCGCATCCGCCTTGACACGATAATGCAGATCACTGTTTGCGCACAGCAGGGTGGCAATCCCTTCACGAAGATTATCACCGCGGCGATTGCCGATCACCTTCATCCCCGATGCCAGCAAGCTTTCAACAATCAGATTGCTTGTCGTCGTCTTGCCATTGGTTCCGGTTACCAAAATCACATGCTTTGGCATTTTGAATCGACTCAGCAGCTGTGAATCCATCTTTAATCCGATATTGCCCGGCAGCGATCCGCCCCGGCCCAGCTTTACTAACAGCCAGCGGATTATTTTAACTATCATTAAACGCAGCATAACCAACACTCCTCACATTCCTTTCTATTAGTATAGCATGCTTAAACAAACCATGCATACTTATCAGAAAACAAAATAAAAACCCACGAAAACTCATGGGCCTCTATTAGCGTTTTAAACTAAGCAACTTTTACTCCGTTGTAAAAACCACATTCTCCGCATACTCTGTGTTGTCTCTTTAAAGCTCCACATTGAGGGCATTTAACTAATGCCGGTGCAGTCAGTTTGTAGTGTGTTCTACGTTTTGCAGTTCTAGTTTTTGAATTACGTCTTTGTTGAACAGCCATGTCGGTACCTCCCTACTTATTTTTCGATCTTAAAATCTCTTAATTTTGCTAACCGAGGATCAATTGCCTTCTCTTTTGAAGCAATTAAATCTTCCTCCCTGACGACTTCCCACCCTTTTCCTTTCGGATAATCAGTGAGCCCCTCTTTCACGACCTTATATGGAATTTCCATCATAATCAGCTGAAAGAGAACTGGGTACAACTCTACGATATCACCTTTAGCTTCATGCATCTCATCTTCTTCACTTACCTTATGAAAGGCATAGACTTCCGTTGAATTTACATGAAACGGATACTCCACATCTTCCAGTGTAATTGAACACGGAAGAACCATACAGCCGTCGATATCAAGGTTGGCAATTGCCAAATCACTAGTCGAATCGTAATGGATGTTTCCGGATACCGTAACATTCTGTAATTTTCTTAAATGATGGATGCGAGCTATTGCTTCTTCCTCAAATGCGATTGATTCATCAAATTCAATTGTGCAATCTCTGGCCTGCAGCAATTCACTTTTGGTCCACTTCAAAAAAATCACCTCGTCGCTTAACGTACTTATTATAAGGAATTTGTACTCCAAAGTCAACTATATTAGTATAACTTATTCAATCCTGTGATGCAAGTATAATCCGTTCGCAGCCGATATAATTCATGGTTAATCAAACCCATGCATGTACTATGATTTAAAAATAGCGCCTGACTTTTTTCATATAATCAAGATACTTGCTGCCAAAGCGCTGTATGCACCAGTTTTCTTCCGCAAGGATGATCCGATGCGCAGCCAACTGAAAAAGCAGTACCGCAGCCAGCAGCAGCCATGAATGAAGCAGCATCGCGCAGCCGATAAAGAAGATAAAATAGGCAGCATACATCGGATTGCGTGAAAAGCGATAGACACCGCTGCAATTGAACCCTGTATTATCACATGAGGCAAAGCTGATGATCGATGCCGTTAAAGCCAGCAAGCCAAAAAGGTAAATCAGCAAGCCCATATAATAGATTGAAGAAGGCGAACGCTTTATCGGCAGTACGAGAATCAAAATAAAAATCATGATATTGGTGACCTGATAAAGCCAATAAAAACCTTTTTCCGTTTTAGGCATCGGTACAAAATGAGCAGCCCGCCCCAGCGCCTGCTGATCTAGCCTTGATAAAAGCAGGAAACGAATCAAAAAAAACGGCAGCAGCAATAAAAAGCCCATTTCATCACACCTCTCTGTGCCTGACATTAAACATAAAAGCCTGCCCGTTCAAGCAGTAAAGCAGGCTTTAAAACAATCAGCAATTTGATTATTCAATCGGACGAGCGGCAATAAAAAGCATATCATTCAGTTCTTCTTCCGGAAAGAAGTCATACATCGTGAAATTGTAATAGAACCGTTCAGCCGGATAAATGACATAACCATCCTGATTGTGATCCGTTGTATCATATGGATCAGCCATGATCAAAACATCATCCTGCTCCGTTTCTGTCCCCATTGTATCATAACCGATGATTACCTGCCAGTGACCGCCCCAATCATTCCATGCCACCATTACCGGTATGCCTTCTTTCAAATAATCTTGTATGGTCGATAAGGTAAATGCTTCCGCAAGCTCATCACCATAATCAAAGGTCGTCGCTAATTCAAAACCGCCGACACCTTCAAAAATCTCCATCGCCTGACGCAGTGTTGTCGCTTCCGGTGTCAAGCCATTGGAGCGCAGCTGAGCCAAAGAATATTCATCATGATCCCCCAGTTTATCATAATAAGCCAGAACCATCATCGCGCTGGCAACGCCGCAGCTCCATTCTGAGCTTTGCTGGATCGTCTTGAAATGCGGAAGAATCGTCAAAGTATCAGTTGATTCCATGTTATAAAAATCAAGCTGTGTAAAATACGGAGAAGCTTTATGATCTCCTAAACGTTCAACGGCATCCGCACCGTCCTCTAAAGAAATATCCTGCCCATAGGCAAGCTTCATCTCATCTGTAAAATTACTCTGTGGTTCGGCATTCGCCTTTACACAGGCAGTTAGTGTCATCAAACAACATAAAATAGCAATCAGTTTTTTCATTTTAACATTTCCCTTTCTGAAAAATTTAAAAACAGGTTGTACTTGCTGACAAACATCAACTTTCTTTATTTATTATTCCCAAGGATTTTATTTATGATAAGCTGGCAATCTGCATAAAACACAGGTGTCCCTGACAAGTACCTCATTGTTAATCGCTGAAATCATCACCCCGCTTTTCACATGCTTTTTATTATACATAGAACAAAGCTGATTTCAAGCCAAAAGTTTAATAAATTATAATTTTTTGTTTAGTATTATTAAACAAGAATGACAATTCAGAAGCCATTCATTATCGCTGAGATTCTCTTCAAAACATCAAAAAACTCTCACCGGCGGCAAGAGTTTAACATTACTAAACAAATAGTTTATTCATAAACGATTTCATAAGCCTCACCGCTTTGTTCAAGCAGTGCCTGTATCACAGTTTTAGCCTTATCCATCGCTTCCGTCAGCAAACCGTTCGCAATGGCTTCACTTTCTACCTTGGCTTTCTGATCCTTGGAGAAGTTAGTATAATCAGTAATTTTTATCTGATTAAAGATATTTCTCGTTTCATCAAATACCTCAATGCTGTCTTCATCAATTTCATGCGAAATAATTTTAGCTTCCGGCAGATGCACTGTTACCTTATTGCCATCAACCTGTATTTCCGCTTCTGAAAGATCAACCCCCGCCAGAATCACGCCGTCATAGGAAATAATAAATGACTTTGTCATAAAAGGTACCGTCCAGCCATAAAAATCGGTGGCTTGTTCGAATTTACCCATATTTGTATATTTATAGCGAAGCGTTGCTAAATCGCTGACATTCTGCAATTTAGTCGTCAGCAGGTCAGAGGTGATAAGCGGTGCCTTAGCACTCGGTGAGAAAAAGCGGCCGCCGGCAAAAGCAATCAACGCGACTAAAGCTAGGATTGCAATGCCTTTTAAAACATCTTTAGCCTTCTTAATATTTTCCATACACAAGCCCCCTTTGTGAATCCATTATACCTGATTCACAAAATATTTCGAGGATTATGACGAAATTGTAGGAATTTATTTCTGAATTGCCTGTTCAATAAATGCCAGCATATCACTGCGCACTTCATTTTTACTTAAATCATTCAAGATTTCATGACGTACATTCGGATATATTTTATTCGAAATATTCTCATATCCAACCTGACACATAAAATTAACGCTTGCTTTGAACTGTTCCATATCCACCGCGCATGGATCATCGCTGCCGATGATAAAAAGGATTGGTACATAGCGATTCTTCATCTGCCAGTAATTCTTAGAATATGTCTTCTCCATCAAATTTAATACATTCATAAACCCATTCAGTGTAAATGTAAAGCCGCATTTCTCACTGGCATCATACGCCCGCACAACCTCTGGGTCAGAACAGATCCATGCATTTTCAGACTTTTCCTGACTGAAGCGCTTATTATAAGCACCAAAGGATAATTTATTGATAAAAGCAGAACGATAACGTTCACCCTTAAGCTTGATCATCAGCTGAATGAACAGCTTCTCAGCCGGCAGGGTTGTCCGTTTACTTGGTGATCCGCAGACAATTAAACCATTGATTTTATCATCATATCTTTTCATATAAGCACGAACGATCAGACTGCCCATCGAATGACCAAACAGAATGAGCGGCAGGCCCGGATAACGCGCTTTAAGCATATCGGTTATCAACGCTACATCATCAACAACGGCATCGCCATTAATATCATTAAAATAGCCATAATCATCCTGTGAAGCTACACTGTCGCCATGGCCGCGATGATCATGCATCACGCAGACAAAACCATGATCCGCGAAATATTCCATGGTTTCAAGATACCGTTCTTTATGCTCTGCCATACCGTGAACCATCTGAATGATTCCTTTGATTTCACCTTCCGGCTCAACACTTAGCAAAGACAGCTGAGTTTGATCATAAGCCGATGTGATTGTTTCATTTTTTATTTTTGACATACTTCCACCTCTTATCCAGTATAGCACACTTGCTTCACTCTGACACGGCTTTGAATTTTTTTCGCATATGGAAACCTGACCATTTCTATGCTATCATTATTGCGAGAGGGATTTTTTAATGAAAATAACAGGCATCATCGCTGAATATAATCCGTTTCATAACGGTCATATTCATCATATAAATAAAACAAAAGAAATTACCGGCTGTGATCTTTTAATTTGTACCATGTCCGGTCATTTTGTGCAGCGCGGCGAACCGGCAATCACTACTAAGTGGGAGCGGGCTAAAACAGCAATTGAAAATGGCGTAGATTTAGTTCTTGAGCTGCCCTTTGTCTATGCAGCGCAAAGTGCCGCCTATTTTGCGAAAGGCGCAGTTGACGTATTAAAATTAGCAGGTGTTGACAGCATCTGCTTTGGCAGTGAATCAAACAATCTAGAAATATTGGAACAATTGGCTGAGCTTGATGTCAATCTGAGTGATGCCATGAAGGGCGGTCTTTCACCAGTACAGGCCTATGAGATCTTATATGGCTCACTCAATGCCAATGATATTCTAGCTTTAAACTATATCCGCGCCCTGCAAGGCAGCGGTATCCGGCCTTATTCCATACAGCGAACGAATCATTATCATGAATTGGATACTAGCAAGCAGATTGCTTCTGCGACAGCCATTCGCTATGCAATAAAAAATCAGCTTGATATTAAGCATGCGACATGCATGGAAATTACTGATCCTATCTTTCTTGAGGATTATTACCGATATTTTCAAACGGTTTTATTAACTATGGATTCATCAGCACTGCCGTCATATTTCATGATGGATGAGGGCATTGAAAATCTATTAATCAAACATACCAGACTGCCTGAATTTGAAGATTTTATCAATGCCGTCACATCAAGGCGCTATACACGTTCAAAAATTCAGCGCACCATGCTGCACCTGATGATGCAGACAAAGAAAGCGGACATTGACAATTTACCGCCGCTGAATTATCTGCGGGTACTGGCATGCAATGAAAAAGGACGCGCGCATTTAAAAGCATTAAAGGAACAAGGCGTACTGATTGCTTCTAAATTCACACAAATACCAGAAGCATACCGTACTATTGAATATAAAAGCAGTGTGCTCTACGGTTATCCATGCAGTGATGAAAAACGTCAGCTGATTCTTGAACGTGAGTTGAAAGCACCGGTGATTCTTTAATGATTTACTTAATTCTGTTAATGCTTGTGCTGCTGCCGATCTTTATCTATTTTCCCAAACCTAAGCAAAACATGGATCATGCCGATTGTATCCTTGTATTAGGCTGTCCGACGCATGAAGACGGAAGTCTTTGTCAAACCCAAATCAGACGCTGTAAGAAAGCCCTTGATTTATGGTCTAAACAAAAGGCTCCCTTAATCATGATCAGCGGCGGTAAAGCACATAACGCTACGTGTGAAGCCGAGGCAATGGCAAAATACATTCATCAAAGTGATCCGCAGATACCAATATTGATGGAAACTAAAGCCATGAATACCTATGATAATTTTAAGTATTCCAAACAGCTTTGTGATCAGCATCAGATACATTCCATCATCGTAGTTACAAGCACCTCACATTGCCGGCGGTCTGCCTACTTTGCCCGCAAGTTCTTTGATGAATTTGCCATGATTGGTGATGATGAACCATTTTCATTAAAGAAGCGAACAAGGGAATTTTTTGCGAAGTACAACACCTTGTACTGTGAGATTAAAATCAAGCTGAAGCAAATGTAACAGCACCGCTTAGAATACAAGAAAAAAATGAGTGAACGCATTCAAGCTCCACTCATTTTTTATTATGGTTTAATATACGCATATCCTTCCGCCTGCCGCTTAGCTAATTCAACAACACCCGCGCTTACAACCTCTACAAAAGGATACAGCTCCTCGGCATTGAGTTGGTTCGCTTTCAACGCGTTGCCGCAAGCGGTAAACAGAATACCTTCCTTTGCCAAGGCTGCCATTTTCTCTTCTAATTCATCAGCCTGCGCATACTGTTTAACAGCGGCGCTATTAGCAAGCACCTCAATTTTATACGCTTCACCCTGCTGCTTATATACCGCAAGCATATTTGATACATTAGTTAAGGTCAGCGGCCATTTAGCCATCTCATCAACATGATAAATTACCTTCATTGTCTCGCCTTCTTTCACTCCATGATTATAACATCAAAGCGGCAAAGCAGATAATAATTTACCCATCAATCATCAAGTTGATACATATAGCGTGAAGTACAATAACCCTTCACAATTTCTCCTTCATCGACAAGCTGAAAACCATGCTTCTCGTAGAAATGCTTAAGTTCAGGCTTATTAGCACGGCAGTCCAGTCTGCACGCATCTTTCTTCAGCCGCCGGCCTTCTGCCTTAAAATAATCCATAATCATCTGTGAAGCCATTGATTTAGCCGCCTTACGCATCACACACAGCTTATGGATATATAAGCTTTGCCCCGGTTTTATTTCCGACCAGTAGATTGGATCAGCATCGCACAACAGGAAGGTCGCGACAACCTCGCCCTTTTCTTCCACTACATAAAACTGATCAATAGTATGTGTCTGACTTAAGGTATGCCAAGCCACATCCTCCTCGCTCCATGCCCGTTTATTAATTGAAGTGAGCCATCGCACAGCATCCAGCAATACCGCCTCGATGTCTTGTATATCCTGTTCACATGCTTTTCTGATTTGCATAAGAAAAAACACTCCGCAGAGTGTTAGTCGATATTTTCAACGTTGTGCCAAACATTCTGCACATCGTCAACATCATCAAGCAAAGTAAGCAGGCGCTGGAATAATTCCTTATCATCACCCTCTAATGTGCAATATTCATTAGGGATCATTGTCAGCTCTAATACATCAAATTTCACATCAGGAATTAATGCCTCAATTGCTTCTTTAGCCTTATATAAATCTGACGGCTCTACATTGATATTCATGTATTCACCTTCAACTTCAAGCTCCAGCACATTTACATCAGCCATAATCAGCGCATCCAGCATTGCTTCTTCGTCAGTATAAGCAATTACTAAATTACCTACATGCTGATAATTGAAAGATACACTGCCGGCAACCCCAATTTTAGCCTTAGCCTTATTGAAGCATGCTCTTAAAGACGCGATTGTACGATTCTGATTATCTGTTAAACATTCAATGATAACCGTAGATGCTCCAGCTCCAAAGCCTTCATAAGTTGAGCTGGTATAAGAATCAGTCGAACCGCCCTTAGCCTTGTCAATTGCTCTTTTAATTACATCAGCCGGTACATTGTTAGCCTTCGCACGTTCAATAACCTTTTTTAATCCTTGGTTCATTGAAGGATCAGGTTCACCCGCTTTTGCTGCCATATAGATTTCTTTACTGAATCTTGAGAATAACTTTGCATTTGCAGCTGACGTTTTAGCCATTGCTGCCGCTCTTACTTCAAAATGTCTACCCATTTTAATCACCTTCCAGATTTTTATTGAATTTCCGCATTTTATTATAGCAAATATTTACCATGACTACAAATAAAAATCAACATAAACTGATGAAATCGCCTATAAAATCATTAAAACTGAGTCTTTGACACTACAATGAAGCCTTGATTGCTTCTAAAACATCCTGACTATTATCATTAGTAATCAAAACCCAAGCATCGCCAACCTTTTCAATGACACTGTTTTTAATCTTATCAGCTTCCTCTGGGAAATAGTTTTCAGCACTGGTCAGATTATAATCACGGCGTTCTTCAAAGGCTTTTTTAAGTACCTCATCTTCACCTTTGCAAATAGCTAATTCATTTGTTTCATTACTGCTTGAAACATAAACTGCACATGTATTCTTCGCCATATCAATCATCAGAATACTGCGGATTTGATCATCATTTGCCTTGATCATCTCATCATTATAATACTCACTAATCATTGTTTCAGCTGTCTTATCAATATCGATTTCTTTGCTTTGGTTACTGCTGCAGCCAGTAAGCAGACATAAACTAATCAGCGCAAGGCTTCGTTTCATATAAAATCTCTCCTTTATTCACATGTTCTTTAATCATCGTCAGCCAATGACTAAAGCCTTCTTTGTTTAAATGATAACCATCACTGGTCCATTCATCAGGCAGATATGTATCCTCTGATTCAAACATTGAATTACTGTGAATCAGATTCACCTGAGTTTCTGCCGCAACCTCTTTAATTGTATCATTAATCAGTTTCAATTTATCAAGATTTGTATAATCATTTTCAAATTCACGGCTTTTTGAAAAGTTATAAACATCAAGCAGATAAATCTGTGCCTGCGGCTGCAGGGCTTTGATCTGATTGACAATATCGATATAATCTTCTTTAAAGATATCCATGACATACCAGCCTAATTCATTTAAGCCAAAGCTTAAATAAATCTTTTGAACAGGTGTCTGCGCAAGTGCGTCAATCATCGTACCCATACCGCCATTATCCAAAGGGAATACGGTACGCATTGTCGCCTTGCTGACATCCAATGAGACAGAGCCATAGATTCTTGCCGTGGTGTCAGCTAATACATAAAGTTCAGCGATACCGGCAATGCGTGAATCACCGGCAAAAGCCGCGTCATCAAAATAACTATTCTCAACCGCTTCACTTCTAGGCACTGGTTCTCCATAAGACTGCGGGATTGCGAAATGGCATAATTTAACATGATTTCTTAATTCATGATCATTTTGATAGCCGGTTTGACGAGCTTGAGTATATTGACTGGCACTGCAAGCTGATGCCAGAGAAAGACAAAGCATTAAACTAAAAAACTTACTTATTTTCATATAATCATCCTCTAAACTTAATTACACTTCACTAGTTTATCCTATTCACAACAAAACAACAACATTAAACACAAAAAACGGATCTTTCAATCCGTTAAAAGAATAGGAGTGCCGCCAGTACCGAAAACACTTGAATCAGCACATAGATAATTATGACCCAACCAATGATTTTAGAAATGGAATTTCCCTGCTGCCGATTTGCAGGCCGGCGATTAACTGGCTTACGTTCATTCATTGACCGTGAGTTCGCTGTTTTAGCGTAACGATCACTATTTGCTGAAGAGTAGCTGCTATGAGTATTTGAATGACCGGCAGATTTGCTGTATGGATCATTTACCATATTAGCAGTGCATGGTTTAGCTTCCTTACCAGTTTCCCTAACATATTTTGAGTTTTGTTCTAAATGACTGTCAGCATGCCTGAAAATAGCAGCTTTAGCACGGCCGTCATTCAGTGAAACAGAATCATTTTCCCTGACTCTTGCATAACAATATGGACAATATTTATCTTTTGTATCGAACCATGTTTTGCAATATTTACAACGTATACGCATACTATCACCTCATGGTATAAGTATAGCATTCAATCAACAAAAAGACCATGAATATAGCAAAAGTGTCATTAAGTTTTATGGCTTAGAAACAAACCGTTGAGCATATTTTTACTTTTCAAACCATATGTTTCCAGATATTCATCATATGATTCAAATTCACCTGTCACATTATTCATGATCTGCAAGCCGGATAAATCTGCCTCTGACAATTCAAGCGGTATGGCTTCACGCTGAGGCAGTGATGCCTCACGCAGACCATACATATAATCAATCACTTGATATAAATCATTCGCCTCATCATATTGCAGAATCATTAGATATGTCTTGCCAGCCTCAATGGGTACATCTCCCTCAATCAATGTATCGATAAATAATTCGGATAAATCTTCGTCAAAACCATTCTGTTCACGTAAAGCCTCTGCTTTTTCAAGTGATGAAGCAGGCCGCAGTTTATCATATTGTGCTTGAGTAATCACACCGCCATTGCGGGCATACTGAACCACCTCACCCATCGATAAGTTTCCTTTCAAAACATCATAAACGACAAAATCACCATAAGTATAACCATGGATTGATTTACTGCCATCAGGATAAATCGTATCCGCGCCATCTAAAGATACAACAGCCGCTAAGACAATATCTGAACAATTCTCAACTTGTAATTTCATATCATCAAAACCCTTAACAAAACTTGCTTGAAACGTTAACTTTATTGCGTTTTCCTTCATTTCATCACTTAGATAACTCGACGTTTCAAGGGTTGGCACTTCCGTTAAAGCTTCCTGATTTTTTTCCTGCATCATACAGCCGGATAGTAACATAATTAATAAAACAGACAGCACTTTTCTCATCATAAACACCTCCCCCAACATAGTTATCTACATTATATTAAACTGGCCGGCCAAATCAAGCAGAAAAAAGCAAAACCGCAGCCTCAAACACTGCGGTTTATTTATTTAATTAACCTCTTAAGATTGCATTCAGCTCTGCTTTTAATGCAGCCAGAATCTTTTCATGAACACTATTGATTTCCCCATCGGTCAATGTCTTTTCATCAGATTGGAAATTGATTGATAAAGCAATTGACTTAAAGCCTTTCTCGACATGTTCACCAGTGTAAACATCAAATACTTCGATACCCTTAATAATCTGACGGCCGCATTTGCGGATTGCTTCTACGATATCAGCTACCTTAACATCTTCCTTTACAACGAAAGCAAGGTCACGGGTAACTGCCGGATATTTAGAGATCGGTGTATATTTTACCTTTGATGGTTTGTTATTCAGCAGTACATCAAGCTTACCTTCAAACATTACCAATTCTTTAGGTACATCAAAATCCTTAGCCATCTGCGGATGAATCTGTCCAAAGATGCCAAACAGTTCTTTGCCGATATAGATGCAGGCTGAACGATATGGATGGAAATGCGTTGTATCCAATTTGTTTTCTTTAATACTTACACGGCTTCCCTCATAGCCCAGCTGACTCAGCATAGTTTCAATCAAGCCCTTTATCGTATAGAAATCAGCCGGTACGCTCATTTTCTGCCAGCGGCTCTTATGCATTAAACCATTCATCACTAGTGCCAGACGTTCCTCGACAACATCCTTTGCATAAACATTGGAAATTTCAAAGAATGCCAGATCCTTGATTGAACGATTGTTATTATAAGCAGCCGCATCAAGCATACTCGGTAAAATTGAAGAACGGATGTATTTGCGGTCTTCACTCATCGGTGAAGCCAATTCCACAGCCGGCGTAATCGGCAGAATCGCATGATCTAAATGCTTCTGACTGACCAGCGTATAGGTTTCAGTTTCATTCAAGCCCATATTGACATACATTGAACGAATTCTTCTGCGCATGGCCTGACGATTATCTAACGCGCCAACAGTCATACTCATCGTCGGCAGAGTCGATGGCAGACGGTCATAACCGATCAGGCGGATAACTTCTTCCGCGATGTCTGCTTCGATTTTTAAATCAGTACGATAGCTTGGAATGCTGACCTTAATATCATTGCCTGCCTTTTCAGGTTTCAGATCAAGCCATTTTAATTCTGTCATGATTTCATCTTCACTAAAATCAGTGCCTAACAGATGATTGATTGAATCCGTATTTACTGTAAATTCAGCCGGTACATAGTTATTCGTGCCATATTGAGCAGTTTCTTCAATCAAGCTTGCATCCGCATATTCAATCAATAATTGAACACAGCGATCCATTGCTTTATAAACTGCCATCGGTTCAATTTCCTTCGCATTGCGGACTGCCGCATCAGAAGTGATATTTAAACGGCGGGCTGTATTGCGGACTTGAACATAATTGAAAGTCGCAACCTCAATAATGATCCCCTTTGTTTGCTCATCGATTTTACTGTCATCACCGCCCATGATACCGGCAATACCTACTGGATTACCCTGAGTCGTAATCATGATATCTTCTGGTTCAATCTTATAGTCGACGCCATCCAAAGCGGTATACGTTGTATCAAAGCCATCCTTAACGATGATTTCCTGATGCATTTTCGCGGCATCATAGAAATGGGTCGGCTGGCCGGTTTCCAGCATCACGAAGTTTGAAATATCAACAACATTATTGATTGATTTAACACCGGCGGCATGCAGCAGCTCCTGCATCCATTTTGGTGATGGTTTAATCGTTACAGAGCCAATAACTTTGCCTAAGAAAATCGGACATTTAGAAGTTTCACTGGATACCTTTAATTTTGTCGGCACACCAATATTGGCAGCGCCTTCACATTCAGGCAGCTGTACTTCACGGTGCAGAATAGCGCCTACTTCTTTAGCTAATGCCCAAGAAGCCAGACAGTCATTGCGGTTAGGTGTCAGTCCGACATCAAGCAATGTATCATCAAGGCCTAAATAATGAAGCGGATCACAATCACCGACAACTGCATCATCACCTAAAACCTCAATGCCATTTTTGCTTTCTTCACTCAGCTGTTTCGCATCAACCCCTAATTCAAGCAGCGAACAGATCATGCCATTTGACTCAACGCCGCGAATCACGCCATTCTTAATTTCACCGCCCGGCAGCTTTGCTCCCGGCAGCGCTACGATAACCTTTTGTCCTGCCGCTACATTAGGTGCGCCGCAGACAATAGTATCAACCTTATCGCCAAGATCAACCTTGCAGACATGCAGATGGTCGGAATCTGGATGGTCGCTGCATTCCAATACCTTACCAATGATCAGGTTGCTTCCCTGAGCCATCTTTTCCAAACCTTCAACTTCATTGCCAGCGGTTGTCAGCTTATCAGCCAAAACCTCTGGTGTAATATCACTTAAATCTAAATATTGGCTCAGCCATTTTTTACTTGTTAACATACATACCTCCTACTCAAACCGTGTGAATGTCTTTAAGAAACGCAGATCATTCGTATAGAAATGACGGATATCATCAATACCATATTTCAGCATGGCAACACGTTCAATACCAACCCCAAAAGCAAAGCCGCTGCATTTCTTTGAATCATAGCCAGCCATCTCCAATACATTTGGATGTACCATACCAGCACCGAGAATTTCAATCCAGCCAGTTCCCTTACATACCGGACAGCCCTTGCCGTTACAGATATGACAGCTTACGTCAACCTCTACGCTTGGCTCAGTGAATTGGAAATAGCTCGGACGGAAACGGATAACACGCTTTTCACCAAACATTTTCTTCGCCATAAACTCTAAGGTACCCTTTAAATCAGATAAGGTAATATTCTCCGCAACAACTAAGCCTTCCATTTGTGTAAACTGATGAGAATGTGTCGCATCATCATCATCGCGGCGGTAAACCTTACCTGGACAAACAACCTTAATCGGCAGCTTAGGTGCATAGGCTTCCAGCTGACGCGTCTGAATCGCCGTCGTATGCGTTCTCAGCAACTCCTCAGCATTAATATAGAATGTATCCTGCATATCACGGGCTGGATGTCCCTTCGGTATATTCGCCCGTTCAAAGTTATATAAATCAAATTCGATTTCCGGTCCTTCACCAATGGTATAACCTAAACCGATAAACAAATCCTCAAGTTCCTGCTGAACAAGCGTCAGAGGATGCAGATTGCCAACGGTTGGATGATAGCCCTCCAGTGTGATATCAATCTTTTCACGTTCAAGACGATCTTCCATCTCCTTGGCTTCAAGTTCAGCCCATTTGCTTTCAATAGCAGCCGCGATCTGCGACTTGATCTCATTAACAGCAGCGCCAAACTTAGGACGTTCTTCCGCACTCAAATCTTTCATTGATTTCATTACTTCCTGAATCGGTCCTTTTTTACCCAGATAAAGAACCCGGTGCTGCTGAAGCGCAGCCAGTGTCTGACTTTCACGAATCGCGTTAAGTCCCTCTTCTTTTAACTGTTCTAAATTTTTCATCGTTTTTTCCTTTCCGACTAATAAAAAAGCCGCAAGCCTGCAGGAACGCTCTTGCGCGGTACCATCCTGCTTCGTCTTGCGACACACTTTTACCCTGATAACCGGTTGTTTCCCGGGGGATGATTAGTCCCACTATTCAAAGGTGAATTCAACAGCTTTCTCTAAAAACAGCTTGCAGTCGGTGGCTGTTTATCCCTGATAGAGAATATCTTCATGTTTACTAGTCCTTCTCAAAGTATTTAACAGTTGTTATTATAGCCCAAAAAAATGGATTTGACAAATGCTTTTTCACCTTATTCATACCCGCTTAAGCGCTGCATATTCCAAAAACATCAAAAGTTACAAAATCAATCCACAAAATTGGATAAACTTATTTGCTTGGCAGTTAAACCATGCTCACCATCAATAATATCAATGATGAAAGTGATTTCTTTAAGACCTTCGATTAAAGTCTCCTTTTCATTATCTTCAAGGATTAGAATATAATCTGTACTATAAATACTTTGATTTCCTGATGATGGCAAATCAAATAAAAAAGTAGTTACTAATTCTGAGGGTGGTTCATAAAGATAATCATTCAAGTAATCATCAAGCGTTGAAAAATCAACAGTCTTAACACGATAATCATTATTTCCCCCGGCATTGACGCACAGATAAACGGACAAGCGATACAAATTTTCTTCCGTTTCTAAAAAGTTTAACGTTTCAGGATGTTCTAGCAAATATTCATCCATCACATAATCATATTTTGTCAATGGATGAAAATGCACTTCATCACTAACCTCAAATTCTGGTTTAGCTGTACAGCCAAATAAAAATATGCCTAAACACAATAGTATTATCTTTTTCATCAATGTCATCCCCCTTCATGATAATAAGTTTAATTCAATAATTACATTAAACAGCTGGATTATACCCTTACCTCATCCATATACATCTTAATCATTGAAAAGGTTTCCCTGCCGCACCGCTCATCCTCCAACAGCTCATGGGGTCCTTCTGGAATCAGATACAGTCTTTTCTGCGGATGATTGATCAAATGATAGGTTCGTTTGCCAATCGTCGGCGGCACAACATCATCCGCCGTTCCCTGAATAACCAATGCCGGCACATTGATTTTCTTTTGATATGGGCGCAGCATATTAATCAGCTTCGCAAATTCTATCGAATATTCAAGCAGTACCTTATCACGGTCATTGACTTCCGGTTTGCCGCCTTCCTTGAATTTAAAATCATTGCAATAGGAAAGCACCTGTTTTACGCCATAAACCTTAAATGACGGTGCAATCAAAATCAGCTTCTGAATCGGAAATTTATCGGCCAAATAACTGGCAATAACACCGCCCATCGAAAAACCTAACAAGGTAACCTGACACTCCATAAAATCAATGCCCTTTAATACTTCAATGGCTTTTTTCAGCCAATCAGTCCAAATTGGATGCGGGGATAAGTCATAAAGATCAAAAGTAACCAGCTCATAGTCCTGCCCCTTTGACCATTCAATCAAGTTACGGAAATTCTCCTGCCGCATATCCCCAAAACCATGGATAGCTACTAATACTTTTCTCATAAGTCCTGCTTTCTGAATGCGTAACAGCAAATACCGGCTGCTACCGCTACATTTAAACTTTCAAAACGATTCATTTCAATAAAAATACGATCATCACACAGATTTAAGATTGCTTCACTGACGCCATTGCCTTCATTGCCGAAAACCAGCGCCGTCTTTTGCTGATTCACAAAGGTTGAAAGTCCCTTTGCCTCATGCAGTGAAGTTCCATATACTATCGTTCCCATCTGCTTCAGCTTATGAATCATATCCGGCAGATGAGCTTTTAATACTGACATATGAAACAGCGCGCCCTGAGTTGAGCGAATTAATTTTTCATTATAAATATCAACGCTGCGGCCAGAGAAGACAACCGCGTCAAAGCCAAAAGAATAAGCTGTTCGAATGATTGTTCCCGCATTCCCCGGGTCCTGCACATCATCAAGCAGAATCACCTTATCACCAAGCGTAACATTACTGTCCTTAACCTTGCAGACACCCACACATGTATTAACCGAAACGGTGCTGCGCAGCTTCTTCATAATTTCCTCACTGACCAAATAGCACTCCCCGTCAAAATCAAATTGATACGGGCAGTCAGGGCTGATGATCAGCGCCGTTAACAGACCGGCGGTAATTGCCTCCTGAATCAAATGTTCCCCTTCAACTAAAAAGAGTCCGTCTCTGTCACGGTGTTTCTTATCATGATATTTCACCCATTGTTTTACACGGGGATTATTCACTGATGTTATCTCATTCATATTCTCACATCCTTGTTTGTAGTATATCCCAGACAAAGAAAATCTGCAAGCGAGAACCTGCAGATGTTATATGTACTCGATTCAATTGTTTAGATACCGCTAGTTTGGGCTCCCGCCGCTTTTTTCTGAAATACAAAACGGTAAAACAGATAGCCGCCTAAGGAGAAGATACCCGTAATCGCATAAATCAAGATTGCCTGAGCGAGCATATTGCTGCCCAGATTAGCACCGACCAAAGTTGATGAATAAATGGAAGGAATGCGGGCAATGCTTGAAATCAGCAGGAAGGTAGACAGCTTCATATTCGTTAAACCTAATAAGTAGGTAAAGATATCCTTTGGGGTTCCCGGAATCAGAAACAGGATAAAGGTAACAGCATTCAGCCGGCTCTCATCCTTAAAGAAACTGATCTTATCCATTTTTTCTTCAGAAATAAACCGCTGAACAAATTTTTTGCCATAACGTTTAGTTAATAGGAAGATTAATGTTGAACCAATCAGATTGCCTACTAAGCAGAAAGCCATGCCGCCGATACTTCCATAAAGGACACCGAACAATACCTCAATAATTTCACCCGGCAAAATGGCTATCAGAATTTGAGCGGCATAAAGCAATATACCCACCAGCATGCTGCTGGCACCAAATTGTTCAAGGAAGGCCTTCATCTGATCCATATTGCTTAATAGATTGAACAGGTCTTTGCCATAATAAATCAGTCCCAATAAGATTAAACCACCAGCTATTACAGCACATATTCCTTTAAAAATATTACGATCCACTTGCTTCATCGCTTATCCCTCATTTCATGCTCTAAGAATAACAAATCATTCTTAAAACCTAACGGTGATAAGCTTAAAGATTTCTAAAGATTACTTAAATTTTACCTTTAAATTCAATCAGTAAGATGCTTATGGTATAATATATATAACCATAGACATTCATTTAATCTTGGGAAAGGAGCATTTGATATGAACAAGAAAATTGTCTATCTCATTTACACTCTGATTTTTATTGTCATTTACATCCTTCAGCTATTGAATGTTTATAATTTTAAAAATATCTTACTGATCATTACAGCAGCGTTATTCATTATCGCCGTATTAAGCAGTGGGTTATTAACCTCAGGGGATCGTATGCGGGCTAATTTAAACACATCTAAAAATGAAAACCGTTTTGCCACGACAAACCTTTTCTTACTTTTAGCGATACCGCCGGCCATTGTCTTGTTATTATCCTATCTGACACTTCCTTTTTAGTAAGCAAAACCCTCAATCGAGGGTTTTATTTATATCAATTATTTAAAGATCACCTGCACCAGAAGCATATATAATGCCGTGCCGCCTAAGATACTGATTAAATTGTTGCGTTTCCAGCAATGCAGTCCAACTACGGCACTAACCGCAATTAATTCAGGGATGCCATAAGGGGCTGACAGCACAGCTGTATTGCGCAGACAATAAACGACTAACAGGCCCATCATCGCATAAGGCAAAACATTTCCCAGATAGCGGATCAGCGATGGCAGCTCATTTTTATTTCCCCATAAGATAAAGGGAATGACACGGGTTAAAAAGGTAACACCCGCCATAATGGCAATAATTAAGATAGACGTTGCTGTTGAAATCATGAAGCATCACCCGCTTTCTTCTTCATTGCCATTAACACAAGCACAATCAAAATCATTGAAGGAATAACCATATTCTCAGCGCCAAATACAACTAGTGAAAGCAATCCGCAGGCGGTTCCGCACAATGCCGGGCGGTGATCTGAACAGCTTAGCCATTGTTCCGTAAAGATCACTACAAATAAAGCAATCAGTGCAAAATCAATGCCTGTTGTATCAAAGGGCAGCATACTGCCGATCAGTGAACCCAGTATTGAGCCGATGATCCAGTAGCATTGATCTAAAAATGAAATCAGAAACATCAGCTTGTCGGCGTGACCTTCCTCATTCTTGATATTAACCAGCAAAGAATAAGTTTCATCGGTCAAAGAAAAAATCATATATGGCTTTTTGCGCCCCATATGCGAAAATGGCTCAATCATGCTTAAACCATAGAATATATGCCGTACATTCACCAGCAAGGTCATCAATGCCACTTCCACAAGACTGACTCCCGGCACAAAGAAATTAATACCGATAAACTGCATACTGCCGGCATAAACAAATACCGACATGGCTGCTGCCCATAAAAAATTATATCCTTTTTCCTGAAACAGCATACCAAAAGCGATGCCGACAAATAAATAGCCAAGCATGACCGGAATTGTGGTTTCAACCGCTTCAAAAAAGACGCCCTTATGTTTCATAAACTACCCCATTTCTTTGTTTCAATTATACTCATATATAAAGAAAAAGAAAGAACTTTTTTTCTGAAACAGGTATCATTTCCACTAAACTACCATTCCTTCATGAAAATCCATAGGATTCGTCACTCTATATTGCACATGATACTTATCATCAAACAGACTGAACTTCTCCAACAGTCATATTCAGATACCTTAAAATAACATTGGCATCAATCAGTTTTCTCATGCTTTCTTACCATTACTATTCCTCCTAAATAAATTATTGAGCAATTTCTCATAAAACACACCAAACCTAAGGTTGAGTTTGCCTATACCACATAAAAAGCGAACCCATATTTAATGAGTTCACTTCACAACTATTTATTTCAACTTACTTAATTCACAGGCAATCTGTGATGCCAGCTTAGCGTTATTATAAACCAGCTGAATATTTGCAGCCAGACTTGATCCGCCGGTAATCTTTTGAATCTTATCCAATAAATACGGCGTTGTATCCTTGCCTTTAATGCCTAAACGGTTAGCCTCTTCAATTGCTTCATCAATGGATTTATTAATCATATCCGGATCCATTGAATATTCTTCAGGGATTGGATTAGTTACCAGCATTCCGCCGCGTAATCCCAAATCCTCTTTAGCCTTGTAGACATCAGCTAATTCCTTTGGTGTATCCATGCGGTAGTCTACTTTAAAGCCGCTTTTGCGGGTATAGAAGGCTGGCAATTCTTCACTCTGATAACCAAATACCGTAACCCCCTTGGTTTCCAGATATTCAAGCGTTAAACCAAGATCAAGAATGGATTTAGCGCCTGCGCAGACAACCATCACCGGTGTTTCAGCTAATTCCTCAAGGTCAGCGGAAATATCCATCGTAGTTTCAGCTCCGCGGTGAACACCGCCGACACCGCCGGTCGCGAAGATTTTAACACCGGCAAGATTGGCAAGAATCATGGTTGCCGCTACGGTTGTCGCGCCATCTTCTCCCTTAGCAGCCAACACTGGAATATCACGGCGGCTGGCTTTGATGACATTGAGTCCTTTACGGCCTAAATGATCAATTTCTTCCTTTGAAATACCTACCTTCAGCTTACCGCCGATAATGGCAATCGTAGCTGGTACAGCACCATTGTCACGTACGACCTTTTCCACATTTAAGGCGGTTTCCACATTCTGCGGATATGGCATGCCATGAGAGATAATCGTTGATTCCAGTGCTACAACCGGACGTCCCTCGGCTAATGCATTCTGTACTTCTTCAGATACGTCTAAATACTTTCTTAAGTTACTTGTGTTCATGTTTTTCCTCCTATTTTACTGGATGCTGATCCAGGATTTCAAGTATATGTTCACAGCTGATATGCGGACTGATGGTTGATTCACTGGCGATACAAATACTGGCTGCCGCCATACCGGCTCTGGCAATATCGCGCAGTGGAAGCTGCTGACGCCATGCCCAGGCAAGGGCTGCGACAAAGCTGTCACCGGCGCCTGTCGTATTGACAATTTCACATGGAAAGCTTGGCAGATGCAGATGCTCATGGTTATTTGCCGCATAAACACCCTCTTCTCCTAAAGATATAAAAACCTGCTGCATGCCCTGTTTCAAAAAACACTCCGCCGCTGCGCGCAGGGAATTTTCATCAGCGATTTTAATGCCTGTCAACTCCTCTGCTTCAATAAGGTTTGGTTTCAATGTGTGAATCTTACCTAACAAGCCTTTCAGCTTTTTCGCCTTAGTCGTTGATACCGTATCGGCAAATAACGGACACTGGCAATGCTCGGCAAGATATTCTAAGGTATTCTGCGGTAGATTGGTATCACAGATACAAAGGCTTGCCCGATTGATAAAATCGATGCGGGTTGCCATCAGTTCAGGTGTTAAATGCTCATAAATCCCCATATCCGACACCGCTAATTCCATATCGCCATGCTCATCAGTAATGAATAAATAAGTCGATGTCACACCGTTGGGAATCGTAAAGGACTGAGATGTATCAATGCCGATGCGATGGCATTCTTCACTGAGCTGTGACGCATAGCCATCACTGCCAAAAGCCGTAATCAATTTCACATCTTCATCTAACAGCGCCAAATTATGCGCGATATTACGGCCAACGCCGCCCGCTGATAAAAAGGTGGTGCCGGGATTGGAATCACGCATGACCAATGGCTGATACGGACGTCCGCAGATATCCATGTTCACACCGCCGATCACCACGATATATGGCTTTTTCTGTAAGATATAACCCTTACCCTGAATCAATCCCTTTTTAGTCAGATTGGAGATATGCACAGCTGCTGATGAGCGGGTAATACCTGCCAGATCCGCTAGTTCCTGTTGGGAGATCAAGGGGTTTTCCTCAATCCAATGCAGAATTTGACGTTCTCGATCAGTAATCATAACTGCCTCCTTTCTATAATCATTTGTTTAGTATTCTAATCTTTTGCTTATTACATCTTTATAGTACCGCTCGCTAAGTGTAAAGTCAAGCACGAAATTACAAAAAAAATACAGACTGTTTGCACATGTCTGTATCATTTGATGATTATGCCTTTTCAGCTTTTACCAGCTTGGCCATATAAAAGCCATCGGTATTGTATTCATAAGGGAAAATGGTTCGCTGAGAAATCAGCTGCGCGTTATCATGCAGTCCCAGAAATTTTTCAATTTGCTTTTCATTTTCTTTTTTATTCAGCGTACATGTTGAATAGACAAGAACGCCGCCCGGTTTTACCATTTTAAATGCGGTATCCAATAGCTTTGCCTGAAGCGGCAGCAAAGAATCCATGTCCTCTGGCTGCATATGGACTTTGATATCATTTTTGCGCTTCATTACACCGTAGCCCGAGCATGGCGCATCGACCAATACCCGATCAAAGCTTTCCTCATCATATTCATGATTGATTTCACAGGCATCAAAGCACCATGGCTGAATGATGCTTAAGCCAAGTCTGGCGGCCGCATTACTAATCAATTCAACACGATGTTCATGAATATCCAAGGCAATGATTTCTCCCTCGTTTTTCATCAGCTGGGCCATGTGGCATGTTTTCGTTCCCGGCGCCGCGCACATATCCAAAATACTCTCATCGGGCTGAGGATCAACTAATAAGGCGACACACTGGCTTGCCTCATCCTGAATCGATACTCTGCCGGTCAGATATTCCTTTGTATCGGCAATATTGCCGCCATGATAAATCAGCGCGTCTTCACTCAAACAGCCCTTTTCAAAATCAGGATTGGCGGCAATGATTTCATCACGGCTGGTAACACATGTATTCACCCGGGCCGCTAACGCCGGTGCTCCCTGATCATCAAGACAGATCCGCTCAGCAATTTCATATCCATATTGTTTTTCCCACATCTTGACTACCCATAAAGGATGCGATGTTTTGATAGACAGCTGAAAGAGCGCATCACCAAGGATCGGACGTTTACCCTCTCTTAAAAAGCGCCGCAGCATCGCGTTAATCATCGCTTTATACTTGCCTTTATGCTTCTTAGCCGCAATTTCCACGGCTTCATTCACCACCGCATATTCAGGCACCTTATCCATAAACAGGAACTGATAGATACTCATATCCATCAAAAGCGCCATATCAGCGGCAATATCGCTTTGCACATAGGCTTCCCATTGATATCTGAGATAGAGATAATTCTGCATCGTACCATAAACGATATTGGTAATCAAACCCTTATCCGCTGAGCTGAAATCATTAATTTCTTTACGCAGATAAAGATTGCTGTAACTCTTGCCTAAAACAATATCACATAAACAATTGTATGCTTTTTCTCTTGCTTTCATAAGCTTCTCCTCTAATCCATATTCAGCGGATTGATATCGATCTGCAGTCTGACCTTGCTTTTTGATGAGCGATGTCTGCGTGAAAGCTGATAAACCGCTTTCTGCAATTGCGTCAGTGATTTACTTTTAATACAAATACGGAATCGATATTCATCCTTTACCTTCATTAATTCACTTGGCCCCAATAGCCTGAATGTTTCTTCCGCCAAGCAGCGCATGCCCTCACACGCCGCCTCACTGGCTGATTCCTTATCTTTATGAATATACAGAATCGATGCCAGATAGGTATATGGCGGATAACCGGCTAAATGGCGGTAGCGCATTTCCTGTTCAAAAAATTTCAGATAATCATGGGTCAGCGCACAGCGCACGGCATAGTGCTGATCATCAAAAACCTGAAGCAATACCTTCCCCTTTTTCTGACCGCGGCCGCTTCGTCCGCTGGCCTGACACAGCAGATCAAAGGTCAGCTCACTGCTGCGATAATCTGAGCGATAAAGCATCGCATCACCTTGAAGAATTCCCACCAGCGTGACATTTTCAAAATCCAAGCCTTTCGCGATCATCTGCGTACCAAGCAGGATATCCGCTTCATGCCGGCCAAATTGTGCCAGTAAATCACGGTGCGCATTCTTGCGGGCTGTCGTATCGGCATCCATGCGAATGATTTTTTTATCCGGGAACAGCTCGCTGACCATTTCCGCCAGCCGCTGTGTTCCAAACCCCATTCCTTTTAATGAAGGTGATTTGCATGATGGACAAACACTGGGCACCGGTATGCTGTAACCGCATAGATGGCATTTAGCGCTTTGATCATCCTTATGGTAAACTAAAGCGCGGTCACAATGCGGACACATCAGTGTTGTTCCGCATTCACTGCAATGAATCGTCGGCTGATAGCCGCGCCGGTTCAGCAGCAAAATCACTTGTTCATTGCGATCCAGACTCAAACGCATGGCTTCAATCAGCTGCGGACTCAATATATAAGAGCCGCCTTTTTTTACAGTCTGCTGCATATTGATCAGCGACACATCCGGCAGATTATTACTTACCCTGCTTTTCAGTGATATCAGCTGATAAACATCCTTAATGGCACGCGCATACGTCTCTAAAGATGGCGTCGCACTCGCCAGCAAAACGGTCGCATGATGGACAGCTCCCCGCCATATCGCTACATCACGGCAGTGATACTGCGGCTGACTGTCCTGCTTATAGCTGCTGTCATGCTCTTCATCAAGGATGATCAAGCCTAATTGATCAAAAGGCATAAAGATTGCGGAACGGGTACCGACCACAATATTTTTCTCATGCCTGCGCACGCTTTGAAACTGTTCATATTTTTCCTGATCATTTAATGCGGAATGATAGATTGCCACATCATTGCCAAAACGCTTCTGAACACGCTCCACCATCATCGGTGTCAGCGCGATTTCCGGTACGAGCAGCAGCACTTGCTTGCCCTGCTTTAAAACCTCTTTGGCACAGCGCAGAAAAACCTCTGTTTTGCCGCTGCCGGTAACGCCGTGCAGACAAAGCACTGACTTACGCGGATGCAGCACTTGTTCAATGGCCTGCTTTTGCTCCTCACTTAGAGTCAAATCAAAATCACTGACACTCAGTTTTTCCTCAGCCGCTTTCGCTTCCTTTTCAAACACTTCCACCGCCTGACATTCCTCAAGCGCCTTTCCCACACTCTTAAAATCACGGCGCCACATTGTCAGCGTCATTTCCCCAACCGCCTGTAAGGCAGACAAGGCTTCCTGACGCTTAGGCGTCATAACCAAAGGCACATGATGAACACGCACCCATTTTTCCATTTTTATGCGCTGTTTGCTTGACTTAGGTTTCAGCTTTGCCGGCAGCATCGCTTGAAAACAGGCGATTACCGGTGAAACCGTTGTTTCCGCCAGCCATTTGCCTAAAGCCATTAATTCCGCATTCAGAATAGGTGAAGCATCCAATACCTTGACAACATCCTTAATTTCAAAGTCAAAGCTTTCCTTCGTATCATAAACAACCTCATCAACGAAAGCGACACAGAGCCGATGCGCAAAATCAACCTGAATCCGCATCCCCGGCTCAATTTTTTCATCATGAAACTGATAGGTATACCGCTGATCAATGGCTGATACAGGATGTTCGATATAGCAGTAGACAAGATTCATTCACTTCACCTCACCCTATTATTATACCATGAGCCAAGCCAACCTGCTTCGTTTTTTCAAATGCATTTAGTCACGCATTAATAACGGCTGAAATTTTTAATATTCTGCCGCAATTATTCCCTTTCCGTTATAGAATTGTTCGGCGGGATTGTGTATAATAATAGAGAAAGGACGTGGTGCCATGAAAAAGAATAAAAACCGTTTTATTACGACTGAGATTTATCATGATGGAATGTCAGCCTGTACCAAGCTTTTAGTCGATGTAGAAACCCATGTACAGTATATGTTCCACAATGAAGGTTCTGGCGCCGGTCTGTGTGTTCTTGTCGATCGTGACGGCCGGCCGCTGCTGGCTGATGATGAAATAATCGAACATGAGGAAATGGCTTATGTCCGTGCCCAACAGCCGGCTGCCGCAATCAGCCTCAATGAACGCCAGGAGCAGTTTGAACCGATCCGCCCTGTGAAAAAAGTGCAGATCAAAGAAAAAGAAAAGAAAAAAAGCTGGGCCGAAGAAATCAAATAATCTGGTTTCAGCTTTTTCATTTATGGAGGTAGTATGGAGCATAAAATCAAAATGATTGTCTCAGATCTTGACGGTACCCTGCTTAATGACGCTAAAAAAATCAGCGCGTTTACCGAAAAGACCTTGCTGGAATATCAGCAGCAGGGCTGCATCGTCGTCTTAGCCAGCGGCCGTTTCCAGCGTGAGGTCGATCGCTATGCAAAGCAGTTAAAATTAAAAGAATACAATGGCTGGATGGTATGTGCCAATGGTTATGAGGTAACCCGCATGGCAGATGGCAGCTGTCATACCTTTGATTCATTAAATCCTCAGGAAAGTCAGAAGCTGTGCAGCATCGCCGATGAATTAAAGCTGATTCAATATGTCCGCATCGCCGATCAATATCATCTGAAAATCAATCGTTTACTGGGCGGCGGTTTAAAAGGCGCGGTGGGATTATTAAAGCTGATGCATCGTTTGGGATATCAAAAAGGCACTTACACAGTTCATCTGCTTGAAGAAACCCGCAATGTCCAATCCATGCGTGAGTATCTCAATGAGGATGTTTATAAGATCTGTTTCATCGGTACGGTTAAGCGGATCAAAAAACTGATTGAGCTTGTGGAAAGGGTTTATCCTGATCAGTACGCATTTTATTATGTCAATCCAATGGCAGTGGAAATCTGTAAGAAATCCGTCAGCAAACGCAACGCGGTTGAATATATCTGCCGGCAGACAGGCATTCAGCTTGATGAAGTGATTGCCTTTGGCGATTCCGGCAATGATGAACCGCTGCTGTTAAGCGCCGGCATTGGTGTTACAATGAAAAACGGCACAAAGAAAGCGTTGGCCGTGGCACGGACCTTATCCGCAAAAACTAATAATGAAGATGGTGTAGCCTATGAATGCCTGCATTATCTGGGAGGCAGCAATGAAAACAGTTAAAATGATTATGTGTGATCTTGATGGCACCCTGCTTACAAGTGCTAATTCAGTTTCTGACCGCACTAAAAAAGCAATCAAAATGGCACGGCAGGCGGGTATATATTTTGGTATCGCAACCGGCCGGCCGCCTTATGCGGTCAGTGAGCTGATTAAAATTTGGGGTATTGAAGAAGACATCGACTGCATCGTTGGCTTTAACGGCGCCCAGCTGATTGATTATACCTTAAATGAAAGCCGCCTGAATTATCCGCTTTCATCAGCCAATCAGCTTGAAATTATGAAGCATTATGAAAATGAAGGCATTAACTTCATGTTATATGAACAAGACGGCATTTATACACAAAAGGTTGACGCTGTCAGTGAACGGCTCAGCCGCAACAACCGGCTGCCGCGCCGTGAGCTTACTGATGAAATACTCAGTCATGAGCACCCTAAGCTTTTAATTTCCTGTCCAAAGGAAAAGATGGCGCGGGTAGAAGAAGTCATGAGCCAGATTCATATAGAAAATGTGCGGGGTGTGCATTCACAGCCGGATTTGTTTGAAATATTTGATGCCCGTAATTCTAAAAGCCGCGGTATCGAACAAATTGCCCGGCTGCATGGCTTCACATTAGATCATGTAATGGCCTTTGGTGATGAGGATAATGATTTAGAAATGCTGAAGGAATGCGGCATTGGCGTGGTCATGGCTAACGGTTCACAAAAGGCACTGGCAATTGCTAATGAAATTACGGCCAGCAACCTTGATGACGGTGTTGCCCAGCGCATCGAAGCACTGTTAAATCAATAGAAAAATAACTGAAGATTTGAAATCGCTTCATGAATCATGAGCGTTCAGCTTCAGTTTTTTATTGCCTGTATAGCTGTTTCAGTTGTCACAAGGTGGCAAATTGTTCCATATGTAGGCCCCGTAAACCCGTATGAAATGGGCGTTTTCTCATTGCGCATGACCTCCCCGGTGAGATTGGCGCCGTCACATGCCGGGGCTATTTCCATGCGTGACTGGTGTACCAATCCAAAAAAAACAATCGTGGCAAGCAGGGCAGGAGTGTATATACTTCTGCAAAACGCTTGTTGGGGTGCCTCCTCAACATGAAGATTTTACAGGTTTTCGCGGTGACGAAAAAGTGGAAAATCGTTTCGTGTGTACCACGAAACACTGCTTGCCACTATTGAAAACAACTACAGCGTAGTACGCCTTTTACCATTAAGACGTAGCTCTACGTTTCGCTCGTACTACCGATTTCAAGCAAGTTGCCTTCCAAGTCGGCAACATAAAAGTTGCGGATGCCGAAAGGATAGGTAATGGGTGCTCCAGTAGGAAATTGCAAGTCCAACTTTGATAGCCGCTCATATTCCGCATCCACATCAGCAAAGCTAGGCAACCAAAGGGCTATTTCAAACGTCTGATTAATCCCCTTTGGCGGGACGTAGGTCTCTCCAATCGCCTTTACAAATTGTTTCCTACTGTACATGAACAAAGACAGCGCACCGCTTGCCGTTTCAAACTCTGCGAAATCCCCACCATCCCATTGTGTACGAAAGCCCAATGTATCTCTGTAGAACCGTACCATACTGTCCATATCGCCAACTAACAGGCTTGCGCCTACTCTCACATCACGTCCGTTCATCAACATCATCTCCTTTATTTAGTACATCTTATCCGCCAAAAACAAACACAACTTAAACATTTCCATCCTAATATCAGCGTGCGGAAATGTCAAACAGCTCATTTTGTATCATAACTCATGTTACTGTCCATAACTCTTTTTGTTCATCTGGGCACCCATTGGGCACCATTTTGCCACTTTACATATATGCTTATTTTACAAGAAACCCAATAACCATGCGGTTTTCAGCTTATAGAGAAGACGTAACCGGCTGAAAAGATAACTATTTTTTATATCGTTTGTTTCGTTTGAAATTCTCTCAATTCTGAATCAATGATTTCAAAAACTTGCCGATAGCTTTCCTCACGGCTGTTCAGCAGTTCCTCCAATTGAATCTGTAATTCATCATCATTCAGAATCAAATCAACAATTGAATCAGAATAACGGCTTCCCTTTTCACTGTTTAATTCTTCCAGCACTTCTTTAAATTGTTTTGTACGCGCATAATTACGGCCTAAATTATCGGTTGCCGCATCTAATGTGTCACAAATTGTAATCAAATCAATAAACAGCTTCTGCGGTGAATGCAGATTATCAAAATCAATCGGATAACCTTTTTGGCCGTCATAGCTTTTATGATGACCGACAGCGATATCATAGAAATCAGCGATGGTTGGAATCTGCTTCAAGATTTCACCGCTGCTTATCGGATGCAGCTTAATTGCTTCAAATTCAAGATCAATCAGCCGCCGATATTGCATATTGATCACATTGCTGCTTAAAATTTTTCCGACATCATGCAGCAAGGCAGCTTCACCTACATAGTCAATAATTTTCTGACGGTTAGCCTGAACATGCGCAATCGATGAAAAACAGCTCATCCTCATGAATAAAGCCGGTGTCTTATCGATCATTGCGGCAACGATCGTAGTTGCCAGCTTTCCAACCATGATCGTGTGTGCGGCGGTCTGAGGCTGTCGGAAAATCGTAAGAAAAAGAGTAATTCGCAAGATCTCATCTGCCGGCAAAACATTCAGCAGCGGAAACATATAAAGAAAAATCGCATTATCGGTAATATGCTCGATATAATTGTCATTAGGCAGACAAAGATAGGCATCAAGCAATATCTGCAGAATACCCTTTACCTCAGCCTGATATTTCTTATCATCTTTCGCAATAATGCGGATGGCACAGGAAAGTATCTGCAAAGCATCCATCAATTCATCATCATAGGTCATCGTCGGTTTAGGCAGCATGTTCTGAAGTCTTATTAATTCAGCCATGACCTGATCCTTATCAAGCCCCTGCTCTTGATATGTAAGCATCAGCTTGATCAAACAAACCTTCACATCCTGAATAGAACCAGCCTGTGTTTCGTTTTCCATCTGCCTGCATACTTCATAAAACATAGCTAATTGTTCAGCTGTAAAAGCGGTATGCTTAGCTTTAATCGGTATACCGACAAAACCGCATTGCCAGCATACCCGCAGATAAGGCACAATATGATTAACACGCAGCGACAAATCTTCTTCAGTTATAAACCGTTCAATGTGACGCATCCGCCGCTGATACAGCTTAATCAGCGTTTCCGGACTTATAATCGGATCAAAATTCACATATTCGCTGCAGGCATTGCTTTCATAATCATAAAAGCTTAATCCCATACTGCGTTCCACAGCATTCAACTGCTCATAATTGCGCTCATAAACATCGATTGCCCATTCACAAAGCGATAAGATTTGCTCTTTATTATGGGGGAAATCAAGCATGATCCTGTTGGTGAGGATAATTAAGGTACATTTCATCATCGCAATCTCATTGTCTGCCTGCTGATAATAATTATAAAGCGATTCGGCAGTTTTCTGAGTAGCCTCAATATCTTCTATGCGAATACTGTTTCTAAATAAATAATCAAGCAAGGAAGCCGCGACATCCGCCTCCCAATGCTCTGGGTTTTTAATAAACCAGTAAAGATGGCGTTCAAGATATTTTTCATTATCCAGATACATTTCCCTTAAGCACAGGGCGCGTTTTTTATATAATGTCAGCCAGTGAGCCCCATTCTGATAGTGAGCAGATGAAAAAGAGGTCAGCTTTTCAATACTGAGAATACGATCTGTATAAATTTTAAAATATTCAGCCCATTCTTCATATTCAGTAAATCCGTGTTCCTTTTCCATAGCTCTGCCTGACCTTTTCAGTTCTTTCCTTTTAACATAACCCTGTATTACATCTGAACACAGTTCTTACCATTTCTTTTGGCAATATACATCCGCTGATCAGCTTCATCAAATAATTCATGCAGCGATTTTGGCGCGCATTCACGGTAACAGCAGCCAATGCTGATTGTGTAATGAATTGCCGTCTCACCCATTGACACACGGTTTGTTTCACAAGCATAACGAATGCGTTCAGCTAATTCATATAATGCCTGTTCACTGAGCGAATCAATCAGCAAAATGAATTCCTCACCGCCAAAGCGGGCGATGATTCCCTGCTGCTGATGCTGCTTTAAAATATCCGTAACCGCGCAGATAACGCGATCTCCCTGCATATGTCCATAGCTGTCATTAATCTTTTTAAAGTCATCGATATCAATCATTAATGCCCCGATGGAATGCTTTTCCTGATCCGCGCGCTGAAGCATTCCTTCTCCATATTTCATCAGCGCACTGCGGTTATAGATACCGCTGAGATAATCATAGCTCGACTTCTCAAGCGCCGCTGAATACTGCTTCACATTGTGAATCGCAATCGCGATATAATCCGCGAAAATCTGAAGCAGGCCCTGATCTGTACGGCTGTAATTTTCAATCTGATTGGACTTCATACAAAATAATGCCAGCAATTCTCCCTGATAGCTGACCGGCTGAATCAGCATTGAGCGGCTGTGTTCATCATACAGCTTCCCCAAGCGTTTGGCCAAATCAGTTTCCGCATTCCAATTGCCCAGCTTATACGCGCTGTTTTTGCTGACGCACAGAGCCAATAAAGGATGATCAGCTAAATCATAGCTTTCATGATCCAAACTGCCGAAACGCTGCAAGGGCTCATCATAAAATAACAAATGCCATTCATCAAAGGAGAAAATGCGGCCGGCATGAAGGGTAATCACCTCTAACAGCTGCTGCCAGGTCAAACAAGAGGTTACAACCTTACCAAATTCAGTCATGACTAAAAGCCGGTCATACATTACCTCATACGATAAGCGCCGGTTCTGTTCCCATACGTCCTCAATCTCCTTGTGATAAATATCATCAATAAAGGAAATAAATGTCTTAGTTAATTCATGAGCTGACTGTAAATAGCAATAAGCTTTATCCTGATCACCTAAACAATCATAAAGCTTTGCCGCTTCTTCCAGCAGCTGTCTTTTATGACCAAAAAAGCCGCCTTTATAATCAAGCAGAAGCTTATAATATTTTAATGCCTGCTCATACTCTTTACGATACATATGGTAGCGGCCTAAAGTAAAATAAACCTCGCCGTTATCCATATCATCGCCCTTAGTAAAATCATAAGATGTGATAAATTTTTGATACAATTCATCAGCCAGCTTGCGATCATCCTCAAGAATGGCCGCGTCTAGATAGCCTAAATTAAAAATATTTACATCAAAATAACCCGTTTTCTGTAATTCGGGCACATATGTATCAAGCAGCTTTTTAACCTTAGCCGTATCCTTAACCGCAAGGTATAAGCCGCATAATAAAAAAACAGTGGTATAAAAATTACTGTCACCGATAAAATCTCTTTTTTCCAATGTTTCTTCAACCTGCTGAATCGCTTTTTTATATAAGCCAAATTCCCGCAAAATGATTGCTCCATTATTTAAAAACGCGGAGTAATAGGTTATCTGGCCGCCTTTTTCCGCAATTGGCATGGCTGCCAGTATTTCCTGGTAAGCCGCCCCGTAATTTCCTTTAAAAATATGACCGAGCAAGGCATTATTCGCTACCGTTAAAATGCCGTCATGTTCCTTATAGTCTGGCTGACGCATAAACATTTCTCTGGCTAATTCATTATAGTGAATCGCCAAATCGAGATTTCGGCCATAGTATATATAAAACATCATCGCATAACCTAAGGGCAGTGCATAAGCGTAAGCCTTCCGTTCCGCAATTTCAATATAGCGCTGCATAACTGGTTCTAGGACAGGGCCAAGGCCGATCTGTTCCAACAGCAGTTTCTTGAATCCCTCACAGACACTCTCATCGCTCTCAAAACGATCCAGATAATCATCAAATGTTTTCTGAAGCTCTTCCTTCATATATTTACCCTCTTTATATTATTACTATCATACAATATTTTTCATTGATTTCCCATCCTTTTTGTAACTTTTATATATCAAAAAGAAAAAGAATCCCGGCTTGCAAGATTCTTTATTCAACTTAATTATTCACCGGCTAATTCTAAGATTTCAGCCATCGTTTCAGCACTGATCACAGCGCTGCCGCTGCCAATCGGCGTACCGTCACTCATGCTGCCTTCTTCAACCTTTTCAAACAAGGTGACCATTAGTGCCATGTCTGGTTTTAAAATACTCTTACTTACTTCAAAGTAAGCACCCTGACCGCTGCCTGTCACATCAACCTCGATGCGGAAAATCTGACCATCCGGCGCGTTGGCAAAAATCATTGTCAGATCTGATGATGACTCATAGCTGATCGTAAAGCGCAGATTGCCGTTATCCATATCCTGAACCTTGATTTCACTGATTGAGGCAATACCCGCAAGCTGCCCCATATCTTCTGTAAAATCAAGAATTACACCATCTTTCAAATCTTTATCCTTAGATGGTTTTTTATCATCATCACTGGCAATCGGTTTATCTCCAGGCTGGTGATTATCCGGCTGCTGGCTGTTATTTTGGTTATTCTGATTGTTTTGGCCATTGTTGTTATTATCGACAATTGGCGGTGTCGGATCTGACGGTGACTGCATCGCCTTATAAATCATAAACCCGCCGCCGGCAACTAACAGAACAACAAGCGCTACTGCCGCCACCGTTAAGATTACCGGCAGACGGCTTTCTTTTTCAGTCGGACGCGGTCTTGACGGCTTGGCCTGTTCACGAATCGGCTTTGGCTCCTTGCCTGCCTGACGCTGAGGCTCACTGAACTTAGGAATCGTTACCGGTTCTTCTTTTTCAGCCATCGGCGTATCCTCAAACAATTCATTCATGACAGCGCTGATTTCATCCTTTTCATCCTTCTCAGCTCTGACTATTTTAGCTCCGCAATTGGGACAGAATTTACATGACTCATCAATTTCACTTCCGCAGTGGGAACAAGTTTGCTTTTTTAATTCAGACATAAAACTACCTCCTACTAAATTCATTATACAGTATTTTCACCTTAACGTTGAATAAAATCATTGTGAAATTATGTGATAACAAGTATTTTCAGCCTTTATTTTAAAATAAAAACAGGCTATCCCTCGATAACCTGTCAATTCCCTATTTACTGTTGCGTTTCACAATCAGCCCGATGACATCCGCTGCCAGCTCCGGATCGTCGTTGCAGACTACATACTTATAATCAGAGATCTGCTTCATCTCTAAGGCCGCCTTTGCCAAGCGCTGCTGAATAACTTCTTCCGGCTCGCTCTTACGGCCGCGGATGCGTTTTTCAAGCTCTTCCATCGTCGGCGGAATAATAAAGATCGTAATTGCGTCAGGACATTTCTCCCGTACCTGTGTCGCCCCCTGAACTTCAATTTCAAGCACGACATTTTTTCCCTCATTGCGCAGCTTTTCAACCTGTTCTAAGGGTGTGCCATAATAATTGCCGACAAATTCAGCCCATTCCAACAGCTTGCCCGCTTTGATCTGACGCTCAAATTCTGCCTTGTCAGTAAAAATATAATCAACGTTGTTAACCTCGCCGGCTCTTGGCGCTCTTGTGGTCATAGAAATAGAATATGTAAGATTCAGACTTTCATCCTTCATAAAGTATTCGCGAATCGTTCCCTTGCCTACGCCGCTTGGTCCGCTAATAATAATCAGTAGCCCTTTTTTCATTTTTGCTGTCCTCACCTTTTATAGATACTAATTATGATATAACGCTCCTTAATGAAAGTCAAACATTTTCCTAAAGGCGTCATTATAAAGATACAAACTTAACAAATAATACCTATGACATTCAAGCATACCCTGATGAATATCCGCGCTTTAAATAAATAATTCAATGCATCCGCTAAATCATGGTATAATAAAGCACATGAAAGGAGGGGTTGCCATGGCTTTAGATGGCTTACTCTTATATCAAATCAATGAAGAAATTAAACAGCTGCTGCCGGCTAAAATCAATAAAATCCAGCAGATATCAGATACTGAAATACTCTTTAACTGCCGCTCCCGCAGCAGTGGTTTTAAGCTGATGATCAGCTGTCACTCACAATATAACCGCATTAATCTTACCGAAGAAACATACACCGCTCCCGATGTCCCAAATAACTTTATCATGGTGCTGAGGAAGTATCTTGACGGCGGTATCATTAATTCATGTGAACAGGTTGGCCTTGACCGCATCCTGCATATGCTGATTACTGCCCGCAATGATCTGGGTGATCAGCATGATTTTTCTTTGTATATCGAATTGATGGGCAAATATGCCAATTGTGTCTTGGTTGATGAAAATGAAAAGATCATTGACGCGATGAAGCGGATTCCGCCCTTTGAAAATACGAAGCGAACGATTCATCCCGGTGCCCTTTATACATTGCCGGCTCAGGAGCTGAAGAAAGATCCGCGGATCACATTGGACGCTGACGCGGATGAATCGCTGGTGAAGCAGTTTCATGGCTTCTCCCCGCAGCTGAGCCGTGAATTTCAGCACCGCATGCATAACGGTGAAAATTTTGCGGAAATCATGAAGGAGCTGCTTGCCTCAAAAACGCTTTATATTACTGAAACCGAAAAGGAACCGCAGTTTCATTGTCTGCCGCTCACTCACCTTGAAAATCAGCCGGCCGCGTACAGCCTGCAAAAAGGCATCGATGTTATTTTCTATCACAAGGAAGAACGGGAGCGCATCCGCCAGCAAAGCGGTGACTTATTTAAACTTGTACGCCGTGAAATCAATAAGAATACCAATAAGCTGGGCAAACTCAATCAGATACTTGAGGATGCGATGAACTGTGAACATTATAGGATGTACGGCGATTTGCTTTATGCCTATGCCGATACGCTGAATGAAAAAAGCGGCAGTGTGGAGCTGCCTGATTTTGAAACGGGTGAAATGATTAAGATTCCGCTTGATATACGTTTTGATGCCAAGCAGAACGCGAAAAAGTATTATCAGAAATATCATAAAAGTAAAACTGCTCAGCTTTTAGTCAGCGAACAGATTTCACTCTGCGAAAAAGAACTCGCTTATTTTGAAGAGATCGGCGCTCAGCTTGAATATGCCAGCTTTGAGGATGCCGTTGAAATTCGCAATGAATTAGAAAAAATGCATTATCTGAAACCGCAGAAGCAGAGAATCAAAAAGAAAAAACAAAATGAAATTCCGCATTTTATGACCTTTGAATTTGAAGACGGTCATAAGATCTATGTCGGCAAGAATAATATTCAAAATGATTATCTGACCTTCCGCTTTGCGCGCAAGGATGATTTGTGGCTGCATGCCAAGGATTTCCACGGTGCTCACGTTCTGATTAATGACGCTCATCCCAATGAAGAGCTGCTGCGCCTGGCGGCAATGTTAGCCGCTTATTATTCACAGGGACGGCAGTCAAGCTCAGTACCTGTTGATTATTGTGAAGTCCGCTATTTAAAAAAAGCAAAGGGCGGCATGCTTGGCCAAGCCCTGCTTTCCTCATATAAAACTATTTATATCGATCCTGAACCAGCAACGATTCAAAACTTACTCAGTACGCATCTAACCAAGCGCCGTCATTAAGGATTAACGCCTAACAGCAGCCTTGCCAGCTCATCGTCATCATAGTAGCCGTTATCCTCAATGGTTGCCAAGACTGCCTGCTGCCTGAGCCTGGCCTGATCCTCATGATTGCTTAACTGATAATTAGCGGGTGACTGAGGGATGCCGGCCAGTAAGGTTGCTTGGTCAAAGCTTAAATCTGCAGGTTCAACATGAAAGTAATTCATGCTGGCACTGGCAATACCGATATTATTATCTCCATAATTTATGATGTTGAGATATAATTCTAAAAGCGTATCCTTATCATAGAGCCGTTCTAAATCTTTTGTTACAAAGAATTCAGCAACCTTGCGGATGATTGATGGCTGAAAGGAAAAATACATGTTTTTTGCCAGCTGCTGCGTGATGGTAGAACCGCCGCCGCTGATTTGCCCGCTGGTAATAAATACATAAAGAATCCGTCCATAAGCGATGAGGTCAACGCCTTGATGCTTATAGAACCGCTTATCCTCTGTGGATATTGTCGCTACCTTCAGATAATCACTGATTTCATCAATCGGCACATAATCGTCCTTCTGCATGATTGAGGCTACCTTATCCTGAATCGGCATTTCACGGATTACACTGCGGTATTCAATAAAGCCTAATACCAGCAGTACCATAAAACAAGCCATGATGGTTAATGCGAATGCTTTGATCAGTTTCTTCATCTGAATCACCACCTTTACTATAACCATTATAAAACAGCGTTTAAATGACAGCCATCGCTTACACTTACAGTTAGCTTTCAATTTTGTAAGGTCTGAATATGAAAGAGGCAGATTAATCTGCCTTTTATTATCCCTATTATAGATTATGCTTTTTAATCAGACTCATGATTATCGCAAGCTCTGATCGTCTGACATAAATCCGATAGATGCACTCACTCTTATGTTCGCCAAACTTCTTACCTAATTGTGAAGCGGCCGCCGGCAGCGGCTGATAAGCCATTGCCTTAACATAAACCTCATAGCCATTAGCCAATAATAAATCTTTGATTTGTACCTGCCGATCAACAGAAGCTGTATCAAGCAGTACCGCGCGGTTTAATAAGTGAAGCATATTATCCCCTCAGTTCTTTTGTTTTTTATACGTTTGTAAGAGATGCATCGCCTTCTCATAATCTCTTTTAGCAACATAGATGACATATTCACTGTCTCGTTTTCCCTGAAAGCAGCTTCTTTCAGTCATGCGGCCGCGATTGGGTTCCGCCTGAATGATTTTCCAACGGTAATCAACACCGCAGGCGCCAAGAATCTGACGGATCTCGGCCTGACGTTCTTCGGAAAATGTAGCTGCTACTTCTTTTCGATTAAAAATAGTGATCATAGCCTTCTCCTTTCCGCATCAAGGACACTTTATCTATTTATATTTTAACATGCTCCCGATAAGTGCATTCTTTCATTATTGTCACATAGGAAAGTAAATACCGCATCAGCAGAAGTGATGCGGTATCTTTATTTATTGGAAGGTTTCAAAATAGCCTTGATTTCATCCAAATGTGCCTCTGCCATCTGATAACCCATATCATAGGCTGCCTGAAGCTTATTCAAATCCTTTTCAAAGCTTTCGATCGGCCACTCAGGGCGTAAGATCAGCGCCTTGCCCTCACGCTCCAGCTGTTCACAGAACTGCACGGTTTCATTATAGGCAAGATGTCTTGTTTCCAACAGCGGCACCAGCTTTGGATATTTCTTTTTCAAAACCTTAGCCGCGACAATGTTCTGCTTGCTGAGTTCCTTTACATAGCCCTTGCAGCGGGTTAAAATAATCAAATGCTTATCACAGCCATCGGCAATGGCCTTGCGGATTGGGATCGGATCTGCCAAACCACCGTCATAAAACCGTTTGCCATTTAATTCAATGGCCGGGAATACTAAGGGAATCGCACACGTTGCCCGCAGCATCGTACATTGTTTATCAAGCAGCTGGCAATTAATGTATTCAGCCTCACCGGTATCAGCATTAGTTACGCCGACCCAGCCCTGACCCGGGTAATCATAGAATGCCTGCCAGTCAAAGGGCAGCAGTTTATTGGGAACTTCATCATAGACAAAATCTAAGCCAAACAGACTTTGATGTTTCATCAGATTGCCGATGCCGACATAACGCTTGTCATTGCGGTAGCGCATAAATACCTCAAGGTTGCGCCCCTTCTGACGTGACAGATAGCTCATGCCATCGGTAATTCCTGCCGAAACACCGATAACATAAGGAAAATATAATTTATGGTCAAGCAGACAATCCATGATTCCGCAGGAGAATACCGGTCTAAAGGTACCGCCCTCAAGAATTAAAGACTGCATTATAACAACCTGATGCCGTGTTTTCGGCATTCCTCAATCATATCCGCGCCCCAGGTAGAAACCTGTACTTCACCGATATGCGCCTTATTCAGCATCATCAGACAAAGCCGTGACTGACCGATACCGCCGCCCATCGTAAGCGGCAGCTCATCATTCATCAAGGCCTTATGAAAAGGATATTCCAAACGATCCAATGTATTCGCCTTGGTACACTGATCAAGCAGTGATTCACGGTCGACGCGGATACCCATGCTGGATAATTCAAGAGCACAGTCAAGAATCGGATAATAAACAAGCAGATCGCCGTTTAATTTCCAATCATCATAATCCGGCGCGCGGCCGTCATGCGGCAATCCGCTTTTCAGCTTATCGCCGATCTGCATGATGAACACTGTTTTCTTCTCTTTACAGATCAGATATTCGCGTTCCTTGCCGCTCTTATTGGGATACATATCCTCCAGCTCCTGAGAAGTGATAAAAAAGACCTCACCCTGCACTATCCGCTGCAGCTCATCATAATGCTCATGCAGCACATATTCAGTTTCCTTAATCGCTTTTACGATCGCCCGCACCGTTTCCTTTAATGTATCGACCGTTCGCTCTTCACGCTCAATGATCTTCTCCCAGTCCCACTGGTCAACATAAACAGAATGCAGATTATCTAATTCTTCATCACGGCGGATTGCGTTCATATCGGTATAGATGCCGCGGTAGGTTTCAAAATCATACTGCTTCAAAGCCAGACGTTTCCATTTAGCCAGCGAATGAACGACCTCCACATCACTGTGGATATCCTTAATATCAAAACCAACCGGGCGCTCCACACCGTTCAAATTATCATTCAAACCGGAATCATTGCGTACAAACAGCGGTGCTGATACACGCACAAGATTCAAATGATGGGCCAGTCTTTTCTCAAAAGAGTCCTTGACTATTTTAATCGCCAGCTCTGTATCAAGATAATTTAATTTATTTTCATAGTTCTCTGGGAGAACTAAACGTTCATGATTCATATTGATTCCTCCTCAGACTTCTCAATTATACAACGATTTTCATCAAGATTGAAAGTATTTTCTGAAAAATCTATGATTAGAATCTGATTGCTTCCTCATCCATTGTTAAAGATGTTTCATAAAAAGCCTGACAAGCCTGACTCATATACTGACCATCCTTAATTCCCGCTGTCTCATAGGATGAATGCATCGCCAGCTGGGCAAGACCGATATCAATCGTTTTGATGCTGACATGTCTTGATGACAGATTGCCCAATGTTGAACCGCCCGGCATATCAGAACGGTTGTAATAAAATTGAAGCGGCACACCAGCTTGTTCACAGATTGCCTTAAAGATCGCATTGCTGACACCGTCAGTCGTATATTTCTGATTCGCGTTCCCCTTAACGACAACCCCCTGATTCATCAGCACCTGATTCGTCTTATCGCTGAATTCAGGATGATTTGGGTGCAGCGCGTGAGCATTATCCGCAGAAAGCATAAAAGAATGATTCAAACCAGCCAGATAAGCTTCTTCATCATAGCCAAGATTAGCGCTGATCCGTTTCAGCACATCATAGAGGAATGTTGAATCCGCTCCCTGCTTGCTAGTCGAACCTACTTCTTCATTATCAAAACAGCCATAGACACAAATGCGTTCATCATTTTGCGCTTTCAGGAAACCATCAAGCGTCGTATAGGCACATTCAAGATTATCCAGCTTTGGTGAGGAAACAAATTCTTCCTCAGCCCCCCAGATTGAATAAGGCGTGCGGTTATAAATGTTTAATTCCATGCTTAAAATATCTGCTTCCGCTGCCTTAATATCTTCCGCAATCAGCTTTTTCAGCGTTCCCTGCTTATTTTTGGCACTGAATAACGGCAGTAAATCAACCTGCAGATTATAATTATATCCGCTGTTGATACTGCGGTTCATATGAATCGCCACATTGGGAATCATTAACAAATCACGGCCCGCATCATAAAGCTGAATCTCAATTTTATCCGCTTTCTTCACTGCCAGCCGGCCAGCCAGCGACAATGGCCGGTCAAACCATGATGAAGCGATCATACCGCCATAGCCTTCAGTATTTAACTGCAGATAAGCGCTGCTTTCAATTTCCGCGTTTTCCTTCAGCTTAAATGTTGGTGAATCAGAATGCGACGCGGTGATATTAAAAATCGGGGCGGACAGTTTACTGCCTATCTTAAATGCCAAGATGCTGCTGCCATTACGGGTAACAACATAACCCCTGCCTTTTTCAAGCTGCCAGACAGTCCCTTCCTTTAATTCAGTAAAACCTGCCTTCAGACATGTATCTTTTAACTCATGAACAGCATGAAAAGTGCTCGGACTCTTTTGAATAAAAGCCAGACAGTCATGCATTAATTGATTTTTCATAGATATTTTCCTCCAATGTTCCTATTATAGCACAAGTAAAATTGAGTGATGCGTAAAAACCGTTATTCATTCACCTTTTTCCTCATTTGATCAGCAAGAAAATAAGTACAGGATTCGCATTTATTATCCAAATGAACCTTACCAGTAAAGATGCTTTCATGAATATTCTCTGCGCGTACCCCCAGCGCAATCAGCTCTGCCTTCGCGAGATGCCTTGCTTCCTGATCCATCCACGGACCCAGCATGACATGCACTAAACCCGCAAAATCAGCCGGCAGCGCTGCAAATACACCCTTATTTTCCGCATCTTTTAAACGCATCAGAAAACGTACCTCATTTTCATAGCTCCACGCGTCAGCTTTAATTAAACCGGTCATCGCCCTTTCATGACTGATATTGGCCAAAGCGGGCATCTCGGTAATATCGAGCCTGCGATTGTTCCAGCGCAGCTGATGAGTCTTTTGATGATTGACATAGATCACATCACTCAATAAAACATCGGCTGATTTTTCAGTCTCTGTCAGCCACTGCATCATCAATTTACGCGGCAATGATATTCTGACAGCATCCTGTCTTGGAAAACAATACAGACCCCACATCGCCATATTTTCAGAATCACCAAAACAAAAACTGGCAAAAACCGTTTGCCGCCATACTTCCTCAGCCCCCTTTTCCTGCCGTTCCTGAAGATCATTCATCGTTATCGGATCTGACAGCTTCCATGTACTGCCATTAAGAATCAGTTTTAAGGTCGGCAAACTCGTATAATGATGATAATTCTGATGCCGGCTGCCGCGTTCTTTTAAAAATGCGCATACCTCATCAACCGAGGTCAGCTGCATAAAATCTTGACTCATATTCATTCCCCATTTCATTTAAGCACTTTGAAGATTTCGCTTTTATTATAACAAAAAAGCACGTTCTTTTTTCATATTGACCGTGCTTTTCATTATTTAGGCTGTTTATTTATGCGTAGAATCCAGTAGCATAGCCGATTGCCGTTAAAACAACAGCAAGCACCAGAATCAAAGCCATTAATTTAAGCGGTGACCATTTCTTTTTAGAATATAGATAATAGACACCCAGAGTTAATAATAAAGGTAATAATTGAGGGAAAATCGAATTCAGCATCGCATCAGCATTAAATAAAACTTGGGCAGGAATGATTTCACCGGTCGCGCCGTCTAATACATCTTTTACGATTTGAATCGGTAATGTTAAGCTTACAAAGGATGCGGTTAAAGCACCGACAACCACTAAGCCTAAAACGCCCATCGTATCAGTAAACGCGTCTAATTTTCCGCTGCCCATAAAGCCCTGCATGCCCTCAAGTCCTGAACGATAGCCCATTCTGAATAACCACCAGCTTAATGTGTAAGTGATGATCGGATAGGCAATCATATAAAGCAGCGGGCCGATCCATGCGGAGGTCGGTGAGGATTGTGAAATGGATAAACAGATTGTCAGTAAAATAGGAATAATGGTTGCTACCCACAATGAATCACCAATCGCGCTGGTAGGCCCGATCAAGGCTACTTTTACGGATTCAATAACTTCCGGTGTACATTGGCCATTCGCATTCGCTTCTTCCAAGCCGCATACAATACCATTACAGATTGAACCGACTTGCGCTTCGGTATTAAACAGCGTTACATGACGCAATAAAGCAGCTGCTTTTTCTTCTTTTGTTGTATATAATTCATCAATGACCGGTGCCATAGACTGTCCGAATGCCATTCCCAGCATTGATCCTGCCTGTTGCGAACAGCCATTGAAGAAGAACCAACTATGGAATGATTTTTTTAGTGTCTTAGGACTGATTTTCTTAACCTCACTCATCTTATACAGTCTCCTTTCCCTTAGTAATCACCGCATAATAAAGCACTGCTGTAATTACCCCGACAACAGCAACCGCCATTGTATTTAAACCAAAATAAGTAACTAAAATAAAGCCGCCTAAGAAAATCGCCAGATCATAGCGTTTCTTTAACAGGAATGAAAGTAAGATGCCCATACCAAGAGCAGCCATCATGCCGCCGAAGACACTCAAGCCAGTAGTAACCCAATTCGGAATCAAAGTAGCAAAATCAGCCTGTCCGGAAGCTGCCGTCATTGATGTCAATACAATGATAGCCGGTATGAAACGGCATGCGAAACCGATTAACTGACCTAATACCATATTAGGAATATACATTTTAGAAGTATTGCCCGCTTCCGCATATTTATGAGCAATGCGATTTAAAGGCAGATTAAGTGCATAAGATACATTCCACATCAATTGTCCGACTAAACCGCCGATACCAGCAAATACAACCGCTAAACCAATTAAACCGGTGGCATCTAAGCCTTTGCCGAAAATCAATGCTGCCGCTGTACCAATATAGGTTGCATAGGATAAGTCCCAAGCAACCGCACCGCCCGGTGTTACATTACCCATATACATGATTTGCAGCGGTATACCAACAATCAAAGCACTATTGATATCCCCCATGATAATGCCAACAACAAATGATGCAACTAACGGCCTGCCCAATGTATACCAGCCAATGGTATTCCCTACAATTGAGCCAATCGAGCCAAGATAAATAAACAATGCGATTAGTAGAATCTGAATAGTCATAGATATTCCTCCCTATATTGTTTTCTTAAATGCACTCCAGCTCATGCCGGCAGCATTCGGCAATTGCTGAAAGTCCACTTTAAAACCTTTTTCAACTAAACTGTCAATATCTTTTACATCCTGTTCACTCAAGAAAAAAATACCTGTAGCCCCTTTTACTTGATGAACACTGTCACTGCGTTTTGCAATGTTGCCTAATATAATAAATTCACAGCCGGCAATTTCTTCTTGAATTTCCATTAAACGGCTTGGATATTTAACAATAACCAGCCTTGTCTTAGAACTGTCTTCCCTTAATAATTCTTTAGCCTGATCAACCGTCACAATTTTCGTCGCATAGTTTTTAGGCACACCCATTTCCATGATTGATCTCAGCATCGGATTTGAAGCACTGTCATTATCAATTGCGATAATCTCCTGTATCGATAATGTCGGACACCAAGCTAACACTGTTTGACCATGAATTAATCGATCATCTACGCGCACATACACTTTTCCCATAATTTCCTCCCGGCTTTTGCCTTTCTACCACAATTCATTTTCAATTAAGCTTGCATACATATAACAAACACATTTTTTAGAATGATTTGACTCAATCTGACGTACTTTTAAGTTTGTCGGATAATATTGCTGATAAGGGAAATCATTTACCCCGCCTTTAAACACCGTATATTCATTTAATGCCGAATACCACTGTTCAATTTCAGCATCCTCCAAGCCAATATAAGCCTGAGGGATAAAACCAACTAAATCCTCAAAGGTTTCGCCATAAAGCAGTTTAATCGCTGAACCATTTTCACGCATCCGCTTTACCGCCCGAACAACTGCATCATGGGTATTAATATGCCGTGGATGCATTGAACCGCGCCAATGGGTAATGACTAAATCAACCTTTTCATCAATAAAATATTTTTCTAATCGATCAGAAAATACCTCCGTGGTTGGCATATTACTTGATACATATCCCAGCCAAAGCGTATCGGCGCCAAGCTTGGCAGCAGCGCGCTGGTTCTGATCCAGCAATTCCTTTAAATAAGCGTCACATTCTTCTTTGGTAGCATTGGGATCTTCAAGACGGCCTTGGGTAACATGCATGCATGTGCAGTGCGCACCTTGCTTAGCATATTTTAATAATAACGGTCCGCCCATTAATTCCGCATCCAAGGAATGCGCGCCGATTGAGACTACTCGCTGTACTTTACTCATACTATATGTCCTTTCTGTAATCAATAAATGATCTAAATACATTTAAGCCATGCCGTTCATAATATCTTCTGCCAGGTTCATCCGTAGTGACAAAATACATATGATAGATTCCCTTCTTAGCCATTTCAGCCATCTGCAGCTCTAAGAGAATACCGCCAAGGCCGGCATTTCTGGCCTTTTCACTGATACCGATCGGGCCAAAACGCATAGGGTTGCCGTCAATCTTGCGCATACAGAAGCCCACAATATTTTCGTCATGATCCAAAACAAGAAGAATCAGATCCTCAGCCTCATCATTCTGCATGCTGATTAAGGCATTGCGCTTCCAGCCGCCGCCAAATTCATCCTTCAGGAAACGCAGCAAATCAAGCGCATAAGCATAATTAAATTGAATAAAACGATAGCCCTTTGCTTCTGCTTCAACCTTTTTCTTCTGAGTGGACTCGGACAGCTGATAGCCATGTAAATCTCTGCACATTGAATAATGCTGATCACCGCTGATATAGCCGTGCTTTTCAAAGAAACAAATTGCTTCCGGATAGTTGTCAGCATCAATACCGGCAAAGAAATAATTCGGACTGTAAGCACCCACCGTTATATTTTTTACGCCGAGTGATTTCAAAGCCGTTTCCGCTCTCATCAGCAATTGCTCGCCGATATTCATGCCCCGATATTCAGCATCTACAAAAATTACATTGATCCAGCCTCTTTCCGGTTCAAGACCGCGTTCCAAGTATGGAAACTTCCGCTTAGTTGCCAGAATATAACCAATAACACGTTCATCATTTACCGCAACCCAGCTTAAGGATTCATCGAAGTTATCATCAAACAACGCCTGCTTCCTAAACTTTTTCACATCAATCGGATCAAATGTACAACAGCGGTTCCAGCAATCCACAACCCCCTGTTCATAACCCTGACTATAATTTTTTATTTCCATAAGCCCTCCTACTTAATATATTAACATGTTATCTATTAAGAGATTAACATGCTTTCTGTTCCTTGTCAATAAGAAATTAAGCGCTTACAACAATTGCGCAAATAAAAAGGTGTGAACTCACACCTTGATGTTTACAGTGACGGAATAATTATCCCGATTAAAATACGTTTCCGCATATTCGATTACTTTATCCTTTTCATCAAAAGTAACCCGCTTGATAAAAAATGACGGCGTTCCTTTTTTCACATTCATCTGATTTACCACATTGGGTTCATTGATATCCTTGACTGAATAGTTTTCATTCACCCATTCAGGATAGATGCCTATCTGCGCCAACGTTTTGTAGAGTGAACGTGTCTCATAAAGACTTTGCGCCTGCTCGCAGGATAAAACCTCAGGATCAAAATATGAAATATGATAGGCCATCGGTTCTTTATTAGCAATCCGCACACGTTTGATACAGACCAGTGTTGCGTGCGGATCAAGCCCCAGTTTTTCACTTGCTACACTATTCTCTACTTCTTCAATGGAATCGATAATCATATCAACCTCATATCCCAGTTGAATTAATTCTTCAGAAAAGCTGATGGAAGTTAAACCGCGGATCATTTGTTTCTTTGCGACAAAGGTGCCAAGACCTTGAACACCGTAAAGATAACCGTCATTGATCAGATCGGTAAAAGCCTTCCGCACAGTAATCGTAGAGACATTGTATTTCTTTTTCAGTACGGATTCACTGTCAACCTTATCGCCGGGTTTTAATTTTCCCGATTTAATATCAGCGATGATTTCTTCCTCAATTTGACGATATTTATTGATTTTAGTACGCATAGTTCTCCTTTCTGCTTAATATATTAAGTTTAATATCATTTTTATGGTACTATTCAAATCAATGCAAGTCAATCATAAACATGCCTAAAAATGAAAACAGTGAGGGAAATTGTTCTCCTCACTGCTTATTTTGTCAATCTATCACAAATACTGTTTAGTCGCGGTTTACGTTTATAATATTTGGACGGTCAGCATCAGTGCATTTTTCTGGCCGAACCTTAGCCGCCAAACCATAGACAACCTGATGATCCTCGACATCCTTTGTTACCACACTGTTGGCTCCGATCTGAACATAATTGCCAAGCGTAATATTACCAAGAATGCTGGAATTGCAGCCGACCATGACATGATTTAATAAAGTCGGATGACGCTTGCATTTGCCGCGTCCGTTGCCGCCTAAGGTAACGCCGTGATAAAGCAGGCAGTCATCACCGATAACCGTTGTTTCACCGATGACACAGCCAGTACCATGGTCAATGATCAGCCCCTTGCCAATCGTCGCGCCGGGATGGATTTCAATATTGGTTAAGAAACGGGCAATCTGTGAAATCAGACGGGCGATAAAAAACAGATGGCATTTATAAAAGAAATGCGCGAAGCGATAAAAAATCAATGCCCAAATATGCGGATAAAGAATCAGCACTTCCAGTCTTGAATGAGCGGCAGGGTCCACTTCCACAACACGGTTTACATTATACCAAAGCAATGAAAACCAATTCATAGCTATGCCCCAAAATCCAATACGGACAGGTACTTATCGCCGCCGTCTGGTGCTACTGTCACGATTTTGCGGTCAGGATATAATGCGTGGTACCGCTTAGCCAAGGCGATGTTTGCCCCGCTGGAAATACCGATGGAAATACCGGTTTCCCTTGTGAAATGGATCGTTTCCTGAATCGCTTCTTCATCGCTGACCACCGCAATTTCATCAATCACGCTCAAATCAAGTACGCTTGGCACAAAATTAGGCCCGATTCCCTGGATTGCATGCGGACCTAGCCGCTGTTCACTCAGCAGCGGACTGCCGGCAGGCTCACCTAATACCGTTAAAACATCAGGCTTGTCCTGCTTTAATCGTTTAGCGACACCAGTAATGGTACCGCCGGTTCCTGAGCAGGCGATAAACACACCAAGATCAGGCACCTGATTCATAATTTCCACCGCAGTTGTATCAAAATGCTTCTGAACCATTGCCGGATTATCAAACTGGCCCAGTGAATAATAATTAGGATTAGCGGCCATCAGCTCGTTGACCTTATCAATACTTCCCTGCATTCCCTTAGCCTTATCAGTCAGAATCAATTCAGCCCCATAAGATAAGATCAGCTTTCTTCTTTCAATACTCATACTTTCCGGCATGACGATGACAACTTTATAACCAAACTGACGGCCAATAATAGCAAGGGCTATACCGGTATTGCCGCTGGTGGCCTCCACAAGCACCGTATCCGATTTTAGAAGTCCGCGTTTTTGAGCATCCTCAAGCATACCCAAAACAGCACGGTCTTTGATGCTGCCGCCTAAGTTGTATTTCTCAAGCTTCACATAAATATTATCCTTATATTCAAACATTGGCGTATTGCCAATCAATTGCAATGCATTCATACTGATCACCTCGTTTTTTAGTTTATAGTATGCTGGAAAAAAAAGCAAATGATACAATCATTAACTTAATCTAGCTTATTCTCCTTTATCCGCAAAAAGTAGGCAAAAGCAGCAGAACAACAAGAAAATGATTTCCTTCAATCCTTCAGGAAATCATGCCATCAATGATGACACCCAGCTGCCTTTCTCGCGGCGCTGTTCCTTCCTGTATTTCAATGTCTCTCTCTTTCCACCTATCGGTATTGGAGTCGCACTCGAGCAAATCCATACAGGAGCTCTTTTTATCAGTTCAATGATTTCCATCAAGTAAACAGCCTTTTCTTCTAGTTT
>PVML01016894.1_pt1 | contig 73284 bp, 94 predicted proteins | sample 1853371 | NCBI WGS metagenome assembly PVML01 (sample SAMN08533508, study PRJNA380276) | Human gut metagenome, whole genome shotgun sequencing project. | isolation source: participant 1, chromium library | host: Homo sapiens | collected 2017 | reverse complement strand
CTCGATTTTCACAATCAACTGCCGCATATCCACATTTCCCAAATCTTTCTACAACTTTACGTACTGTTTCCATATCATTCAGCTTATTTTTTGTTGTGGCTTCCGCATAAATATCTATCGGAATATTTATAAAATTGTCATCCATTCCTTTCTCACTGACAATTTCAATAGGTTCAGAAGATACTGGTTCTTCTGTATTCCCTTTACATCCCGAAATCCCCATCAAAAAACCTATACTAATTACCAGAAAACCACTTTTCAAGAACCTGACTATCTTTTTTGACAACATAACCGCTTCCACCTCTTCCTTTTACATCTTCTACCATGCTGACGATCATAATAGGACGCTCCATATTCTTGTCCGTTGTAAAAACAGAAAACCATCCCAATTCAGTCCCCGTTGTATCATCTTTTGATGCTTTGATTTCTGCAGTTCCCGTTTTTCCGGCTAATATAGTATCCGTTCTATGTGCTGCATAGCCAGTTCCATGAGAATTGTTTATGACTTCTTTCGTATCCTCCAAAACAGTTTGCGCCACATCCTTTGTAAATGCTTCTTTAATCCAGACATCAGGCATTGCATCTTCCTTATATGTAAGATATGGTTTTATCATATTTCCTTCATTGCAAAATGCAGAATACATACAAGCCATATGCAAAGGATTCACAAGAATCTGACCTTGTCCATAGCCACTATCAGCCAACTGTACCTCTTTTTCAATTTTTTCTGTATTGGAAAACTGCGATTTTGCCATCTTAATATCAAATGGAAGTACATCATTGAATCCCAGTTTTGTTAATGAACTTTCCATATCGTTTTCCCCAATTTTTAATGCCGCCTTTGCAAAATAAATATTATCCGAATAAATTAAAGCATTTTTTAGAATAACCGGCTCATAAGCATGAAGCGTCGTTACATAATAAGATCCCCATGAGGAATCTTTCTGCCAGCTCAATCCTTCATTCCCATAATCCTCATCTGGATCAATTGCCCCTGTTGTTAATCCAATAGCAGCTATGATAGGCTTAAACGTAGAGCCCGGACACCAGACCTGTCGAAAACGGTTATACATAGGTTTTCTTTCATCTTCATTAAGTGCAGTCCATTTTTCATTTGACATTCCCATAATAAAATCATTGTTATCATATGACGGTGTACTGCTTAACGCCAACACTTCTCCTGTATACTGGTTCATAGCAACCGTACAACTCTTATCATCTTTATATTGTTCATATAATTCTTTCTGCAAATCCGAATCTATCGTTAGTTTTATATCTTTTCCATTTTCCACAATCGTGCTTACTACGATTTTTTTCTTATTGCCATTTGAATCAACAATAGAAATAGCACACCCATTCTGTCCCTTTAATTCTTTTTCAAATAACCCTTCCATTCCACTTTTTCCAATCACACTGTTCGATGTATATCCCTCCCCTGCGTGTTCTTCTAAATCTTCTGCTGTAACGTTTTGAACATATCCCACTAAATGTGCAGCAGCCTCCCCCAGTGGATATTCCCTTACAGTGGTATCTAAAATTTTCACACCTGGAATCTCTAATAATTTCTCCTGTCTGTCTTTCTCTGCCAATGTTTCCTGATCTGGCTCAATCGACATCAGTTTTAATTCATTCACCTTTGGAACTGTTTTTAATGGTACAAATGAATCATCTTTTACCCATTTTGCTGCTAATTTTTTTTCTATATCTTCTGTTTTCATTTCCAATAATTCTGCCAACTGGCTGATAGCATCATTCTTATTCTCTAATTCTCCGGGAACTACGCCTATAGAAGAAGCCGCTCCCTCGCCTGCAAGCAAGTGACCATTTCGGTCTATAATCTGCCCTCTCTTAGCACTTGTTGTAGACACTTTTACTTTATCTGTGGAATCCAGTTCTGGAAATATCAAAGAATCATTCCATATCAGCTTATATTTGCCTTTTTCCAGTATAAATGATGCCTTATTTTCAAAAGTTACGTTTCCTGCAACAGTATCCATAGATGTTTCATAACAGATCTCTTTTTGTTCTTTATCATAAGATGTGATATGAACTTTCATATTATCTACATCAATTCCCTCATAAATAGCAGAATTACGTTTTACAAAATCTTCCTGACTGATATTCCCAGATATTCCTGCATCAATCATTTCATACATTTGTTCATATTCTCGATTTGAAATATGAGCCATATATGTTTTAAGAACCTTCTCCGGTGATACATCAGGTACACTTTCATACCATACAAAAATGGCAACCACCGTTGTAATCAAGCATAAATTCATGAGCCATATAATATATATCCTGCTTTTTTTCTTCATCATAGTGTCTCCTCTTTCTTACATTTGTAAGATTTCATTTTAAAAAAAATTGTTCTTTCCATTTAAAAAGTAATGTCAAAGCAATCATGATTTCTTTTTTCGGTATATAATATCCTCCTCATATCTTACATCTGTAAGATATAAACGTCAAGTATTTATTTTACTTTTATTTTAAATAACAAAACATCTGGCACATCCTAAGGAAGTGCCAAAAACAACCTTAGCAAGCACGCCTGTGTCATGACACAGGCGAAATTCCCCCACACTTTCCTATCGTATATGCGTGTGAATTTCCATAGGGAAGTATCCCTAACCCTCTTTTATTTTTTCTTCGGTTTTCCTGTGGAATACCTTGACCTTTCCTGCCACTTTTGCTACAAATTGCTGTGGGTGATTGTGCCCAAAACTGAACAAAAATTGAAACGAATTGTTGTAAAAATCGAACATTTTACAGCAGTTTTTTTGTACCCAAAAGAGAGAAAGGAAGCGGCAGAAATGGTAAATCGAAACCGCACCAATCCAGTGCAATTTTATCTCAGCGATGATGAGCAGTACATCCTCAACACCAAATTCAAAGCATCCGGCATGAAGAGTATGTCTGCGTTCCTGCGCAAGCTGATCTTATATGGATATGTGTATGATGTTGATTACAGTTACCTGCAAAATTATAATACGGAGTTGGGACGTATCAGCTCCAATTTAAACCAGATTGCAAAGAGGGTAAACAGCACCGGAAACATTTCTCAAGAGGATATAAACGAAGTAAAGGAGTTGATGAATGAGGTATGGCATACACAAAAATCCATGCTATAAAATGCAGCGGCTTCAAGCTCTCCACATTCGTTAAGCAAGTTGCCATTTTCATCATAAAGCTTATAGGTCATTTGAGTATTACCTAACGACGCTTCTCCGTCCAATCCAAGCAACAAAGTATAGTAATTTTCTTTTAGTACCAAATTCAATAGATCATACAAATCATCTTTTGATATACCTTGTTCAGTTATTGCACTGATTTTTTTGCCGACAACTGATGAAGAATTAGGATTGAAGTATTCGGCTAAAATGGTTTTCTTTTCTTCGTAGCATAATTTAACAAATTGTTCTCCTGTCATTTTTATACTCCCCATACCGTAGTGTAAAATATATATTTATATTTCATTCTGTCGGAACTATTATAGCACATAGATATGAAATTTTCTACCGTCTTTCCCCCATAATGGGCGGGCCAAAAATGAAATTTTAAATTCCACCACCACATTTGGTGGTGGAATTTACTCCCGCACAGTAAAGGTTTACTCTTTCATATAAAAATGGTAAGGTTATCTTTCTTTCTGACAGCAGTAGAAAGAAGGATATCCATGAGTAAATATATTCCAGGAAACCAGAAGCACCTTTCCCTTGAAGACCGTATCTATATCGAAAACGAACTGAACAAGGGAGAAACCTTTAAGAACATTGCCCGCTTTCTTTGCAAGGATCCAACAACCATTTCCAAAGAAGTAAGGGCTCACCGTCTATCCGACTGGTATCACAAAGGTACTTTCTATAATGCCCATAACTTTTGTATTCATCGCTTCCATTGCCGGAAAACCAATGTCTGCGGAAAAATCATTCTCTGCGATGTAAAATGCACTTCCTGCCCCACCTGTAATCAAACTTGCAAGGATTTTGTGAAGGAACAGTGCAAAAGACTGGATAAGGCGCCCTATGTCTGTAATGGCTGCACAAAAAAGATAAATCATTGCACCATCGCCCAGAAATACAGATACGATGCACGTTTTGCTGATAGAAAATACCGTGAAAAGCTTTCCGGTTCCAGAGCCGGTATAAACATGACAAAACATGAATTACGCAAAAAGGATGGCATTGTTTCTCCTTTAATCGAGCAGGGACAATCTCCATATCAAATCATTACCAATCATCCAGAACTGGATATGTCAGTCCGTTCCTTGTACACCTATCTGGATCAAGGTCTGTTTACAGCCAGAAACATTGATTTAAAACGTAAGCCCGGCTTCAAGCCACGAAAGTGCCATAAAACACAGATTACAAACAGAACCGTCTTCGAGAAAAGGTTATTCAGTGATTTTAGTGAGCTGCAGTTATCCTCTTTTGTAGAAATGGATACGGTACACTCATCCAGAGAATCCAACAAGACGTTACTGACCTTTTTCTTCACTAAGGAAAAGCTGTTCCTTGCCTTTCTCCTGAATCGTTGTACTAAAGGCGCTGTCCGGCTTATTTTTGACCGTTTAGAAAAACGTATGGGCACCTATGAGTTCTTATCTGTCTTTGAATATATCTTGACAGACAGAGGTTCAGAATTCGGAGATCCTGTCGCTCTTGAAACAGGACTGGATGAAATTCAGCGTACCAGCATCTACTATTGTGATCCCATGCGTAGCGGACAAAAAGGAGGTCTTGAGCAGGCTCACACCATGCTTCGCATGGTGCTTCCCAAAGGAACTAGTTTTGAATTTTTGACACAATGGGATGTGAATCTAATCGTGAATCACATCAACTCCACTCCAAGGGAAAGTCTTAATGGAAGCACGCCTTATGACGCCGCATTAGAGACACTCGGAAAAGAAACCCTAAACGCATTTCAGCTTAAGCGCATTGACCCTGATTTGGTCAATCTAACGCCTAAGCTGATTCGCTTCAACCATTAACAACCACTTAGAAATCTGCTGTCGGACTGGAAATTAAACTTTCACATTTTCCTCACATGACCGGTGGAATTTAGTCTCGCACACTACCTTCCAGTGGTCCGTTTGTCATACCATCAAATCAGTTTTTTCCAAGAAGTTACTCCTATTATAACAGAAATAAGCGTTTTGAGCTTATAAAACTCTTAGAAAATCAAGAACTTTTAAATGAGTGTGGAATTTACTTCTGCACTGGAATTTACTTTTTCAAGTTAGCCATAATGGGCGGGAGCGACAGCACTTTAGTCTGTCGCTCCCTTGATGGACTTAGACATAAAAAAGAACAGCTTATATGATTTCTCATATAAGCTGTACATAGATTTCTTTATTCTTCTTTTTCTTTATTACCCAAAATATCATTTTTTGCTGATAATAACGAACTGACAAAAATAATCAGGCAAATCACACTCGTAATAGAAATTAATATCGCCACTGCTTGACTTTCAACAGTTGTTGGACATATATCGCCATATCCAATAGTAGTAAAAGAAATAATTGTATAATACAATAAATTCCATTTGGATATAGAACCACTGCTGCAATTATATGCCCCATCAAATGAAAAATATGTCCATAATACTAATAAATACATATTTAAAATTATCATTAATACAATAAGAAGCGAAGTAAATAATATCAGAACTCGATTTTTACTTTCTCGTTTATTTTTATCTTCAATAATACAGAATGGATTTTTAACAATTTTTATTAGAATTTGTATATTTAATATGTAGCATGATACTAACCCTACAAAGAGGAAAAATAAATTATCTCGCATTTCTTTTTCAGCAATGAATGAAAAAAAGCTAATAAAGTAAGTAGTAAAAAACTACACATCATCTTTATTCCTATTTTTCTGTCTTTTACATCTCCAATAAGTTCAACAGTTTTAGAAAAAATTGCTAAGACGCATCCAAATCCAAAATACATAATCAATAATGTTATAATCCATATTAATACAGAGATAGCAATACTTTTTATCGACACTGTCCTACCATCTAACAAGCAACATTTTTGAAATGAAATCAAATAAAATACCATCAATAACATTATTCCTACAAACTTTAATAGAAATTTTAATATTGGACCTTGTTGGTTTACAAGTTCATAGTATGCATTTTTTATCGCTTTAAATATCCGTTCTATTATACTTTTTTTCTTTTCAAATGTACAAACCGACACAATAACGAATACTATAGTTATAAATTTTATTACAAATGATATCATACGGTTCCCCTATCTTTTCATTATTCTTGATGGCTATTATTTTATTACTATTATTCAATTTCATCAATATCTCTTATGTTAGATATATACTTGCCAACACCTTTGCCTGCTCGATTGCCACTTTTCTTAGTTCATTGCACGGATGATTACAGGTACCTTACGATACCCCAGCTTCTCAGCTGCAAATTTTCTTCGGTGCCCGGATATGATCTCATATACTCCTTCCGGTCTTGGCCGGACAATCAACGGATTCAGTATTCCATATTTCCTGATGCTGTCCTGGAGCTCGATCATCTGACTGTCTGCCTGAACTTTGAACGGATGATTGGTAAAGGTTCTTAGCCGTTCCAGCTCGATCTCTACAACTTTTTCACCGGTTTCCCATTGCTCTGTTTTTTCTTCTACTGGCATTCTTCCTCCTTTTCCCTGAACGTAAAAAAGCCCGCCCAGATTAGAATTGTTTTTCATCTAATCTGAACGGACCTTACCGTCAGACTCGAATACTTCCAAGCAAGAATATATTGTTATCACTAATTTACAACCCAAACCTCATCCTACACTGTAGCTGAACTCTCCGGGTGGCAATCCCAAAAATCATAATGGGTGGCAGTTTTTGTATCTACCGGTAATCTTCGGTGGCAAGTTGCCACCCAAAATCGCTGCAAAAATGGCTGTTCCCAGCGGGAATCGAACCCACAACTAGCGCTTAGGAGCTCAAGTCCATACAGGAAACATACATCATTCTCTGTAAATCTAAGTCAAGGAAAGTCTTGATTTTTCTAACCTTCCTGTTAATTCGTGTCAAAATAAGAAAACAGAAAATCATTCAAGTAAAACGGCTCTCGCTGACAAAATGATGACACTGTCATCCTGAGGGTTCAACCATTCCGTTCCTTAGAATTCATATCTATGGCTACCATTCGCTCTCATCAAAGCAGTAACGATAACACTATTTTCTTATTAGATTACATATATTATATCGTGCTTGTGGTCGGATGTCGATGCTTTTTTGACCTATATTTGCTCAAATATACTTGAATTACAATAAGGAAGCTTTTATTGCTATATTTTGCACAAAGTATACAGGCAAATTCTTTAGGTTACAATCGATGATGGGGTAAACGAAAAAGCAGTTTTGACATTGCAGAGAACTGCCCCTTCGTTTACACCATTTTCGATTTGACCTAATTGAACAAAGTGAGCGTCCGGGTAGCCGCAACCTATGGACTTTCAATTCTTTGTTCCTGTCCATGATTATATATGATTCTCGGTATGAAAGCTACAACATTTTATAAAAAACAGGCAAATGGGCATGACGATAAAACCTCAGAAACTGAGGCTTTTGAAAGTATTAGATGTTGCTCTTTAGCAGCGCAGTGGCATTCTCATCTGTGGCTTTCCGAGATGCCCACCACATGCCTTACACACACAAACTTTGATGCCATAAAGATGTTCCAATATTTCAGGCATTTCCATGTCACGAAGCTTTGAAAGATACTTCTTACATCCAAGTAAATTTCTGCAAAGGGTGAGCTTCTGGCTTTTAGTACGGGAACATAGCAGTCCGTAGTGCCTGATGCGGACAAAACGCCGTGGTGGTACATGCATGAGAAACCGCCGGACAAACTCTACACCCGAAATAGTCAGTTCCTTCCACTGTCCCTCATTACGGTAATCTTTTACTAAGAATGTAACGGTATCATCATCCATACGGACGATGCGGTGATTGCTGACGGCAATGCGATGAGTATACTTACCAAGGTATTTAATTACTGTTTGAGCACCATTGAATGTCTTTTTACAATGAGGAATCCAGTCCATACCATAACAGGAATCTAAAAGCTCCTTGAACGTATAATGGTTGCGAAATTTTTCTGCAGTACCATGAAATACCAGCTTATCCTCTTCCCACAGCCTCTTTAGTTCCTCCAGATATTTTCCGCGGAACATTTTGGAGATGACCCGGATGGGAAGAAAGAAATTTTCACCATTGTCCTTCCACTGGTTGTTGGAAGCCAGTCCTCCCCCCAGCAGGATGGTATGAATGTGGGGATGAAAGTTCATTTCAGAACCCCATGTATGTAAAATGCAGATGTATCCCACCTTTGCGCCGAGATGTTTTGGGTCGGCAGTCAGTTCGCTGATTGTGGAAGAAGCTGCATGGTATAAGGCATCATAAAGAAGTCTCTGGTTGCTGTAAATGACAGGGTTTAAAATATCAGGAACCGTAAAAACCAGATGGAAATAAGGAGCATCAAGGACATCCTCTCTGCGTGCATCCATCCACATTTCTTTCGGAACAGCCTGACACATTGGGCAGCAACGGTTACGGCAGGAATTGTAATGAATCTGTACGAAGCCACAATCCTCACATACACATACATTTGCACCATAGGCACCGGTCTTGCAGTTCATGATGTTATGTGCAACCTTTGCCTGTACAGGGGAAGGTGAATATTGATCAAGGTATGCCGGATAAAAACGATGAAAAATATCCTGTACTGTGGGCTTATCCATTGGCTGTACCATCCTTTCTGTCAAAAGGACTGCGGATGCCCATAATGGATTTGTTGCTGACATGAAGATAAACTTCTGTGGATTTCGGATCGCGGTGTCCAAGCAATGCCTGAATATTCCGCTGTTCCACTCCCTGCTCCATAAGGTGGGTGGCAAAACTGTGACGGAGGCAGTGAGGAGTAACACCGGATAACCCAGCAGCCGATGCAGAACGTCGGATAACCTGTTCCAGTGTACTTACGGTAAGATACTGCCCTGTAAACTGATTCGGAAACAGAATGCCCTTTGGTCTGCCTTTCCGGAACCAGTATTCCGTAAGAAGTGCAAGGTTTCTTTCAGACAGAATGGTATAACGGTCCATCCGGTTCTTGGTATCCCGGACATGAATCTGCATGTTTGTGCGGGAAATATCATCATAATGAAGATGAATCACTTCCGAGACACGCATTCCGGAAGAATACATTGTGGCGAACATGGCTTTATATTTCAGGTCATCCGTAGCATCAAGAAGCCGGTCAATTTCATCAGTAGAAAGTACGGTTGGGAGTTTGTGCTCTATTATCATGCGTGGAACAGTGATATCATCCCACAGAACGTGAAGTACATTCCGATAGAAAAAACGGATGGCTGAATTATAAAGGTTGAGGGTGGTCGCTTTCAGACCATTGTCCTTCTTGGCAAGAAGAAAGTCCCTGACATCCTGACAGGTAAGCTCTTCCGGGTGCTTTTCCATGTAATTAAGGAAATAAGAAACATAGTTTTTGTAGCAGTTAATGGAACGCTCTTTAAGGTTACGGATTTTTCCAGCTTCCTCAAGCTGTAATAAATATTTTTCGTACATAATAATTTCTCCATGTAAAGTCAGTAATTTCGGGTATCACTGCTTACATGGAGGTGCATTGGAATAATAAAACCGCTTGCTAAAAGAACGGTTAGGTGTTAATCTTTTCATAGGCAGTGGTAATGTCGATCCTGTTTGATTGTTGGTTGTGGTGACTTAACAATACTACTATTAGGACTTGGTTTCCACTGCTTTTTATTTAGGAAAAGAAAAACTGCGTCACAGCCTTGGCAGGCCATCGCGCAGCGATTTTGTTCAATTATTATTTGTAATAATCTGCTTTTCCAATGTCTATAGATGCCCCATGATTTGCCTTCATCAGTTCTTCATCAATGCACATAGCTCATCTGATAATATTTCAATTTGTGTCACCACTGGTGACACAAATTTATTCATACCTGCCTTCGATACCATAATAGATAACGTACGTCAAATTTCTTCCCTGATAAAAAAAGCTATATGTGAACCTTGACTAACCATATACTCTAATACAGCTTGTGTTCTCTGTGCTTGAACTATATCTACCCTAAAATCATTTCGGTGGGAAGCAACAAAATTTCCAACATACTCTTCTAAATAATATAATGTCTTCATATAAAGCTTTGTTCCACATTCTGGATCTTTTTGAATTAAATTATATATCCACTGAATTCCTTTCTCAAAATATGGTTCCTTGCCTACCGTATTAAGTAATCTAGCCACAGAGTAAAGCACTGCCTTAAAACTACCCGTATGTGCAATAAAATCATCAAAAAATTCCTTTCTTTCTTCAGAAAGCAACGTGCATCTATAAATATTTTCCCTCCATTCAGAATTAGCAAATAAATAACTAGCGATGACTCTATCTTTACCTATCGGACCATTATAATCTGTATAATAGTATCGATCCTTTTCATGACTCAATTCAAGCATTTTCGGTTTCAGGGCCTCCCACACACTCCAAAATTCATTTACCTTACCATGAATTTCTTGTTCCTGAATAAGCCATTTCAGCAAATACTCTACATTATTATTCCCAACAAAATCTGCCCTCTCTAAAAATGAATTAACAAGCATAATTCTATCTTGATTATCACAATGTAATAAAACATCTGCAAACCACATTGTATAATTAAATATGTATCCATATATATTTCCATATTTTTCTTGTGCAGAATTCTTATCATTAAAAGTAATCTTCATTGCGATGTCTTTTGTCAACTCCGCAACTAATGATGCTTCTTTAATCTTAAATGGAATCATTAAAATAATCACAAACATAATAGGTATACTTAATTGTTTAAAATCAATATCAGAATAGTTACTTACTTCTTTGTCTAATGCTTGCTTTATCAGTTTCTTGTTCTTTCCAAAAAAATCATTTATTGAAATATCCCTATTTTTTTTAATTTCTTTTTCATATTGTTCTGCAATCAACGAGAATGCATACAAGAATTGCCAACCATATTGTTTTTCATAATCCCATATATTGCTTGATATCTGATTTATTATACAACTATCATCACTCCAATCTATAAGAATCAATTTCAGTAACAAATACAACGGATTATCTCCACTTATTAAATGACGATTATTTTCACTTATTAAAGTAATTAGTCCTACTATAATTGCTTCTACTCCATTTCCAGCTTGAACAACTTCATACCTTGATGCTTCTGTAAACATTTTTCCCAAACTAAAAACGATTAGCTTACATAATTCTTGTTCCTTTTGTTCTAACTTACCGAAATAGTCTCTAAGTAATACTGCACTAGTATACGAAGCTATTGATACATATCTATGGATAGCCAACCATTTATCATCATTATTTATGCTATCATCTGTATGCGTTTTGCTTAGCAATTCCCATACCTCTCCTAATTCTTTACAAATCACATTAGTGTCAGAGTACTTCGCATATTTCATGAACTTCTCATTGTGGTTAAACTTATAATTACTCCAACATTGTAAATCTGCATATTTAAAGGAGAAATCGCTGGCTTCTTGGCTTTCTTTGCTCAATAACTTCATATCCTCTGTAAACGCAGGTGCTATAGTATATACTTCATGACCTTCATTATCGATATTAACATCCGTCACCTCGTTATAGCGGCGTAAATCCATTTTATAATAAGCATACTTATCCTCAGTCCGCCATGTATCTATATCTACTGTTGCCTCATCAATGGCTACAAAGATTTTTTCTCTCTGTTTCGCAAAATCTTCTTCAGATAATTTTAATCGATCAGTCTGATATTTCAAAATTACATCTTCCAATCTTATTTTTCTATGTGTAAGTTCATTACTCTCTTTTCTCTCATTGCTAAATAAATCGTTCTTAAACAGGGCAAATGAGGTCGTACGTTCAGAACTAAACCGAATGGAATCTAAGTGAAAAATCTCCTTGGTCTTAATTAAATCACAAACAATATCCAACATTTTCTCTGGATAAGCTTCCGCAATACTAACAATTATTGCGGTTAACATTACATTTTTTGACTTACATAATATATATTGACAATACTCCTCAACCGTATTAGTTGGAGATATTTTTACAATATTAAGTAACCAACTTTCAAATCCCATCAAAAGGCTAACCAGAAGATTTGGACCCACATGGCTTCCCCTATACATTTGCCATAACCGAGTCGATGCTGTCTGAGTTGCTGACTGCCCGCCCACACAAATAGTAATATCAAAGCATTCTCCATAATCTATATTTAAATGTGATTTTTTATAAGCATCTCCTGCTTTGTTACAGAAATCTATAACAAACTCTGTCGCCAACATCTGATTAGCTTGTAGTAACCCCCATATTGGTGTTTTAAACGCACTCGTAGGGTAGTAATCATATGACAAATGTTCATTAAGTCCAAAGTAACCATTCATTTCTATAGAATTATAGTATACAGGCATTCCATCATGTCTAAGCCACAATTTTTTCATCAGTTCAAGTGTCATCTCAGGCATAGCATACGGAACTTTACCATAATGATATATGTCAGATATAGCTTTTTCTGCTAAATCAATATACAACTTTGGTGCATCAGGTTTTCTTCTTCTGCTGCCAATAGGATCAATAGGCTCTTCCTCATCATTTATTCCATTAATAACAGTCTGAAATATATTACACAATTGATCTTTTATCATCCAAGCTGAATTCAACAAAATATCTTTCAATTTTTCAATATAATCTTTCTTTATTTCATATCGAAACTCTTTACTTGCTGATATTTCTTCAAGTAAATACAAAGCAATATTACCACTTACCCCCATATTCTCCGTTCTCTGATTTTCCGATACCTTAGTCCAAGAATCCAAAATTTCAACAACACATGTTACCAATTCCTGATCCCAGATTATTTTATCTTTATTATCATTAATGAAATTTAAAATCGACGCCCATGCATATCCTGACGGTTTGGACAATCTTAAAGGCAACATATTTCCCTTATTTAAAGATACTTCTGCATGTTCTGCAACACGACAACATGTATTAATCAAAAAGATAGTTTTCTTTAATAGGGCATAATTATTTTCAGCCATATTTAAAGTGATTTTATTATAGCAGGCTCTCAGTTTTTCTGTACTAATTATTGTTAATAAAATTTCATCTTTCCATATTATATTGATATCCTTACACTCAAGCATTTCATCTATAAAACTCTGATGTTCTTCTATAGTCGCAAAATCTGTTAACCATCCGCGGAACAGCTTCCTAATGCGTAATGATGTCCCAAATTGTTCAAAAAATTCTTTTTCAGGAATATTATTTTTATACTGTTCTGTAAAGATATGATTTACTACTAATTCTTCAAACACATCATGTCCATGGTAATATGTTTTAGCATCTTCGGATTGTATTATCACACCAGTCTGTTCCAATTCAAAAAGTGCATCATGATCATCTCCAGATTTTATCATATATGAATAGCTTTCATTTTTAAGCATTTCCTTTGTTATGAATACTAATGTATCTTCTCTTCTCGTTGGTAAGTTGTTTTTACGCCTCTTATTATTGCGAATTATTTCATCCCATATTTTTTCTTCAAATGCCTCTCTATTCAAAGCCGATAACCCTACATCCTCTATATTATCAAGTGTCAAATATAGTCCTAGATAAAATGGTGCGCGAAGCATATCTATCAATTTCTTATCACTTGGCAATACAAATCCAAATTTTACAGACAATTCATAAAGCAAATCTTTACTAATAGGATTAACATGATACGATTGTACACTTACGGTATTTAGTAGCAAATTATGAAACGATTCCATATATGCAGTTCTAATAGTAAGAATTATTTTCCAACCACTATCAACAAACATTTGGAGTAAATCTTCAAATGTGTTCTGATTTTCTAAAATAAAATACTTTTCAACTGCATCAATATATAAAATACAAGTCTCTATCTCCTCATACACTTTTAGCACTTCATCTATTACAAGTGATCCATACGTCAATAAGAAATTTCTCTTATCAGAAACATCCATATCTGTACATCTAAATGCTAGAACAATTGTATCATTATCAATACTCACTAAATCTTTTTTAATGAGTGCAGATTTTCCTGTACCAGCCTCACCATCTACAACTAAGATCTGGTTATTAGACTTCAAAAAACTATCCATATTAAAATTATTGGTATCCAAAGCAATCGTTTTATCTTTGTACGATACTTCTGTCCTGATATGGTTAAATATGTCTTCTTTATGCCTTTTAAGACTTTCACAACACTCCTGCACTGCAGAATCCACTTGAAAAAAACATTTCTACAAATAGTAAGTCTCTTATCTTGCATAAGCTGGGCTTCAATATTACTAAGACCTTTCCATTCAATTGTTATACCTAACCCTTTCGCAATATTTTCAATATTTGTCTGATATGCCGGTTTCACTTTATCTTTCTCTGAACTTGATGAAAACTCACGACTAATATAAAAGTAAAGTGTCGTAATACCGGGATAGGCTTTTGAAGCACCTTCTACCGCTTTTCGCAAATCCTCTTCTTTACTCGACATAGCAACACTCTCTGCATAATATTTAGCCTGAAACCCTATAAGTTTATCTCCTACTTGAATAGGATTTGTTTCAATATGTGGTTGATTAAAATATCTAAATATTCCATTTTTCTGTCCATATTCATTACAAAACAAATAATATGTTAAATTTTCAAATGCTCTTTGCGGATTATCCGAAAACTTATATTCAAATGCTTTCCAATTTACAGATGTCTCTGGAATCATTATATTTCCCTCCCGTAATTCCAATTTACTTTATTCAAAAAATATAGAAATCCATTAAAAACTCACACGATATTTTTCTAATATATCGATAAATGAGTGATGTTCCTGTACTGAAATAGATATTATCAATTGTCCTTCTTTCTTATAATACGTTCCCCAGTCAAACAAAGGAGTAACCTTATCTTTCACGTATTTCTTTACCACTGAAGCATCTAAGGCAAAAATCAAGACAACACTCTTTCAAAATAAATTATATCACTATCATTGCAAATAGCATAATAATTCTCTTATTAAATAAAAAACGATACTGCATAGATTTCAATCCACACAATATCGTCTTTCTTCCTATATTATACCTTCATTGTCTTTGCCAATGATGTAAGCAGTGCAGCCATCTCCGGGTTACCAAGTACCTTCATCAGTAGTTCTGCATCTACTCCATCTGGTACTGCAATCGTATTACCACTTTCCTCAGATCCTTTCATCTGTGGATTGAGATTTTCCTTATTATAAAAGGCATTCTCCATCATCTCTGCATTTTTTCTCCGGTCTTCATCAAGGATATGTCCATATACTTCCGTTACCATGTCCGCCTGAGCATGTCCAGAATCTCCCTGGACTGCTTTAATATCTCCACCACTTAATTTCAGCTTATAGGTGACACTGGTATGACGCAGACTGTGAAACACTACATCTGGCAGTCCCAGTGCATCTATGATTTCCTGCATTTTTGTCCTTAGATAGCTGTCTCCTATAGGAAGACCAAATGTTGTCGCCATTACCAGATTATAATCCTGATATTCATTTCCAAGCACTTCCTTTATCTCATCCTGATCTGCTTTCAGAGCAATCAGACATTGTGCTACTGATTTTGAAATAAACACCTTCCTGACACTGCTGTCTGTCTTCTGTGTTTTCAGCACTCTGACCGTCCTGTTATTTTTCTTCTGGCTTGGAAATATCATGATAATTTCTTTTGAATTGAGTGCTTCTATTGCATCCTTTGATACTCTCTCTACCTGTTTATTGATGATGACATATTATGCCCTGTCCGGCTATGTCTCCGGTTCAGGTGCAGCATCAAAAACACAATTTTCTCGTTTATGCCTCGCCTTAAATGAGCGTATGAAATCAAAGCCCCACTCATGATTTTTAAGCAGTGCTAACGGTTTACGTTCTCTATGAAGCTGGTCAAAACGATACATTGTTGTCATGTCTTTTTCCTTTCTGTGGAGTTCTCTGTCTCCGCTTATCTTTTATCTGTAACCAAGAATAGCACAATTTTCTGCCGTTGTCATTATACCTGTGGTATAAATTATAATTCTATTCCCGCTGCCGCTGCAAAATCCTTTTTCCTGTCTGACAGTTCTTTTTGTTCCTGTTCAGACAGGAAGTTAAAGATTTCATCATAATCCATTCCCTGCATTGGTGTATCCATTGCACGCTGAATCAGCTTTGTATCACGCCACTCCTGCCACAGATCATCAAACAGATTTCTGCTGTTAGTAAAGGTAAAATCATTCTCAAACCCGCGTTCTTTACTGTAATACTGTAGTTTGACAAATCCATATCTGCCTACGTCCAGAACTACGATATTTTCAATCTCATACAGCTCTGCAAAAGCATCTGCTACCTTCTGGCATTTCTTATGTTCTTCCTCTGTGATAAATGATTCTTTCATTTGTTGCAAAACCTCCTGATATAATATTTCAATACTCTTCAATAAATACTATACCGTATATCTTTTCAGGCTTCAGCCGTTCTATCCCAGAAATCACGCATTTTGTTTTCCTCGTCAATTTTATAAGCTACTCTTTCGTACATTTATAAGCAAAACTTCCCCAGTCAACCTGTACACAATCCGTAAACAATTCATCTGCAATAAACAGAAAATCCCATCCGCCAAGTCTCTCTATCCTGTTATTATCTGCAAGTATATCATAAGGATTTTTATTTTCTTTCCACGTATTCAGCCTGTTCTCTTTAATTTCTTCATAAAAGATTGATGACATCATAAACATCTGCCTCCGTTAATCTTCCAGTCCCCATATAACAGTCACAGTATCAGAGATATCTATATCATCAGGCTCGATGTCCATATCATAGGAAGCAGACTCACATTCCTCCGGTTCACAGCACCGAAGCGACATTTCCTGCAATGGTCTTGATACAAAATCAATCTCTCCCCATGAATAATCAATAGTTATGATTTTTCCTAAATTTACTCCTGCTTCCTCGGTCAGTACAGATGCCTTTGCCTGAGAATCCTTTACTGCTGCAGCAAGAAGCTCATTCTTTGACTTCTCCGGATCTGCTACTGTATATTCGATAGAAAATTCCGGAGATACAGAACAATGTGCCAGAGCATATAATATTTTTCCAAGTCTCTTATTGTCTGCCGGGAACTCCAGCTTCATGCGATGCACATATTTATATCCTTTGAATCTTCTCTTCCAGCTTTTATCCCTTGCCTGATAGCTCTCGTATTCAGTATCAATGTTAAAATATAGTGTTTTCAGCTCTTTTCTCTCATATCCCATTTTTTCAATAAGATCCTTTAAGATTTCCACACAATCGGATGATTTCCGTAATGTTTCATCATATTCTTCATATATACCCTCTATACTGATTCTGAGTCGTATCATATCCGGTTTTACTGACAGTTTTCCCTTGCCTGTTACTCTGATTGTTCTTTCCATTATGCTTCACCCTCCATATTCTGTCTGCACGCATCAAATATACATTCAATGACCTTTTTATCTGCTTTAAAATATTTGCCGAAAGGATTGATCACAACTCCTGCAACCTTATCATTATGTAATCCTGTTTCTAAAATCTGTCTGAACGGGATTTCCATCACAACATTCGGAACAGGCTTTTTATGGCTTTCTTCCTCATTGGTAAAGATATACAGCCATTCTATTCCATCCTCTGCTGCAACGGTATCCATGTGAAGCCTTACTTCCTGGTCCACTGCCAGCTTGTCTCCTTCCTGTAAACTCCTAACATCAAGATTAGGAAACAATTCTCCACTTACTGTTACAAACGGTACCCATCCCTGTCCATCGTTCATTATGCGAAAACATATTGCTGTGATCACGTCTATAAAACTCTCATGATCCTGATTTTCATAAAGATTACTTATGGCATTCCCCCTTTTATGATTCTAATGGTAACAAAATAGCTATCCCAAAATATGTACACTTAAATTTCAGCTGACATTAACCATGCTTCAAGTGAGGAATCTTGTACTAAATAGTAATTTCCCATATTTTTAACTTTAACAAAGTTAGGCATAGCCCCGACTATCTTACATATTCTATTATTTGTCAACCGTCCCACTCTTTCTTTAAAAAATCTATCAATCCAAATCTCAGTTCTTTTTCCTTCTATTTCCACAACAAGAATTAACCTTGACGGAGCATATACACTTTCCCATCCAAATCCGCGATTTTTATGGTACTTTCCATTCTTATAGTAACATCCATAAGTAGCGCCTCCTTTGACTCCATTTTTTAAGTAGTATTCGCCAGCTTCATACCTAACTGTTATACATTTTGCATTCATAATGCTTGACCTCCTGTTTTTTTGATGAGTCAAGCTTAACATTCCTATAAGCCGCCGTGGGTAAACTCCAAAAGCTAAAATATTATTTGGAGTTTAGAACATTAGCGCTGAACTTTTGAAAACAGTTCAACCAATATCTGACCTATCATGCTGTCAACCTTTTCCCTTAACTGCTTCTTTTCTCTCAAAATATTTTCATAGTGATCCACATAATTACTTGTCACATAATTCTCTATAGACTCTGGCATCTTATGAACTCCTACCCAAGTGTCCTTATCAACTCCGGATATTTTATGTGATTCATAGTATTTACCTATTTCCTCAGTAATATCAAATGTATCATTTTTGATTCGTTCAACAATTGATTCCCATTTTCTACCTGATATAATTACTGCCTCCATTGCATTGGAAACAGAATTTTTATTTAGCATATACAAAATACTATCTTTCTGACTACTTAAGTACTCGCTTCTTTCCAATTTATCAGCTCCTTGAGTTATTTTACTTTCTTCAATACCTTCTTTACGCAGTCTATTCTCAAAATCAGACCGCTTTTCTTCTGAAAAGTACTCCTTCAATTCTTGTACATTACTGTTTTGAATCTCTTCAAGGCCTATGTATTCCATGAGCAGTTTAATCAATGTCACAATTCCCACGTCAATGGCAATATCTCGTCTGTTTAGATAGTTATTCCTGATCAAACCAGTGTCTAACATATTCAAACATGAACCTCTAAAAAGATTATAATTCATGGTATCCAGCTCGCGGATTATGTACTTTACTGTTTCACCAATATCATTTCCATTAGCTGAAACTAATTCAAAAATGAAAACTGTTAATTCATCTACCAATTCATCTAAAGATTCTGATAATATTTTTGAGACACGAATCCACGGTAGTGTTTCCATCACTTCTTTTAAATAGTCTGGTATGTCTTCTGAATCAGCTATGTCTAATAAGACCCTTTTATTAAAGTCCTGAATTGCTTCCGCTGATTGATCTTTTGCTTTTTTTACTGCAGGATTCCCATCGTATTCTTTTAAAAGAATCTTTAATAAAGGAGCATATTCTGGTGGAAAAAATTTCTATTATTATCAATCTCTTTTTTGAACGATGAACTATCCAGCTTATCGTAATAATCAGATATTTTTTTCAGCCTATAATCCACAGATGTTTCAGCACAATGCAGATATTCTGCTAATTCTTTTCTAGAGTAATTAATTCTACGACCTTTTCTATCTTCTTTTGCCATAAATATTTTCCTTTCCGCTCCCGCAGGAATATTTAAACTAATCACAATATTTCAAAAAACGAAAGCGGAGCCTTAACAGCTTCGCTTCGTCAGCTCACTACTTATTAAGTAATGCACACTCAATAGCCTTAAGTGCAACATCTCTAAGACTATGAATTAATTCAATTATCACTGTCTCTGTCATCGTTTTTACCTCCCCACATGTTTGATTTCACCATACTTAAAGCATCAGCAAAGGTGTTCAAAGCTGCAATTACACCTGGTGGAACCGTTACATCACCATTATCAGCAGGAGCCTCATATAAACATGCAAATCGCTCCTTGGGAATATCAAGAATTTTTGAAAGTTTAACCCAAAGTTGCTTGTCCGGCTCACATATCTCGCGTTCCCACTTCGATATAGCCTGCGAAGAAACATTGAGTTCTTCCGCAAGTGCCTGCTGCGTCAGTCCTTTTTCTTTCCTTTGCTTCTTAATGAGCTTACCAATCGATAACTCATCGTCCTTTAATTCTGTTGATAAACTCATGATAAGCCCTCCTAGATAAATATTCTAACGACTTGAGGTTGCAAAAACTAAACCTGAGGTTGAGTTTTTATTTCCTACGAGATAATTCCTTGAGCCTACGCAATAAGCATAGAAAAATCCCACATTCTTCCGGTCCTAAATTGTACATATAATCCCAATGCGTTAAACCTCTCCAATATGAAAATGCGCCTGAGCCGATAACTTCGATATCTTCTATATGTTTATGATTTCTTATCTTGTCCATCACCTGACCTCTTGATTGTCCAGCCATAGACCATTATACTGTCCTTATTAAGATAAAAGGAAAGGCTCCGGAGCCCTTCCCGCAAAAGATCGGCATCCGGAACCTGGTAAACACCATGTATATTGTAACAGATTTTACAAGAAAAGGACAGCATATTTTTATCAGAGAGCAGTGAATTTCTTTGTCCCATATGTCAGAAAGGCAGTCTTATCTTCCGTGATTACTGCAGCCGTATAGTACTGATAACTAGATGGTACATTGTCTTCGTACTTGTCCTTCTTTTTTCTCTTCTATAAAAACTAAAAACAAGTATAAAAAAATATAAAACAATAATTAAAACAAATAGCATACTAACTAATTGCATTGAAACATCCGTCAAATACATATTAAATTATCCTTTCATTTTTTATATTCAAAGCATTATCAATCTATTTTCATATAATCACGCTTTCTGTTTAGGCACAAACTCAATCTTAAGAGCCATTCCCATACCATCTGCTAATCTTTTAAGTAAATTGACAGAAGGATTTCTTGTTCCATTTTCAAGCTTACTAATATCAGCCTGATTAATACCAGTACGCTCCGCAAGTTCTTTCTGTGTAAGATTCTGTGATGTTCTTGCATCTACGATAGCTCTGATAACATCCATCTCTGGCTGAATCGCTTCATACTCTTTTCTAAATTCTTCATCCTTCAACTGATTAGAAAGCATATCATCAAATGTTCTCATTCTTCATCACCCTTTCTATGAAATCTTTTCTTCTATCTTTTGCAATCTGTATCTCCTCTTTGGGAGTTTTCTGTGTTTTCTTAACAAAACCATTCGTCATTATAATTTTTCCCTCATAATAGAAAAAATATAATACTCTGGTAATATCGCTTCCGAATTTGCATCGCAATTCAAAAATACCATCTTACAGATGCTTGCTATATGGTTCCCTAAGCATATTTCCTTTTTCCTGCAAAATTCCCATCAAACCATATATCTTAGCTCTCATCTTAGGATTAACAGAGTCAAGAAGTTCCTCTACAGGAACTTCTCCATTTTCTTTTTCATATGCAATCAATTTAAAGTCCGCCATGCAATCTCCTTTGTAGTTATTATATGGCACATATACCATATTGTCAATTATCCATTTAATCTAATCATACCTACCTATTTCTCTAAAAAACGTGTAGTAAGTGTGTAGTAGAGCACTTTTTCAGCTAAGGAATGGCTTATTTACAGGCTTTGCGGGAGTATCTATTGATATTGCCGTGACACACGATCAATTTTACTAAATCAATTTAAAATACCTCAACGCATCCTTAATATACTCCACCTTCTCCTGCGGACACTGCTTTACCTCTGGATTCTCTTTCTTGGACTTATTATAATTCTCACCCATGTCCAGACCACACATCCGCTTTACCTGTGCAATATAAGAAGTATGCACATTCACACCATACTTTTCCTTCACATATTCCTTAATCTTTGAATAAGTAGCCTTTTCTTGTGGTGTATAATTACTCTCTTCATCAGGCTCCATTGTAACCTCAATCTTAGGTGTATCTTTTTTGAGGGATAATTTGACAGACCGTCTCATCTGTACTCTCGTTGTCCCAATCCACGCCTAATACATTTCTGCCATTCATATATATAGGAAATTTAAACCGGAGACCTTTTAATATTCTGCCATCCTTTTGCTCTTCCTCATAGATAAACACATCCGACAGGAAGCTCTTCAAAAATGTCTTCTTTTCCAGATCTGTAAATTTATCATACAGCTTATCAAAGAATAAAAGGAACTGGTAAACATTATCTTCTGAGATTTTGTCCTGCCTGATATTATATAGTCTTGTTTCGACTTCTTCCATGGCATCCTCAATATCAGTGATTTCATCATATAGCTTGTCCAAACGTTCCTGCATGTCATTATATTTTTTGTCATAATTCTTATCGGATACAGATAAATGATCCATCTGGTCAGCAAGCCTGTTTTTTGCCCCGGTTGTCTGGCTCAGTCTATCTTTTAATCCATCATATTCCTTGTCAAGCTCCGAAGTATCAATGCTGCTTCCTATCTGCTTACGGATTTCCTGCTCAAACTTTGGGTTCTTTACAAATTTACGGATAATTTCCTCAACTGCCGCATTGATTCTGTCCTCATTCCACTGTCTTTTATAAGTACAGCGGTGTCCGTCCACAAGCTTCCTGTGTTTGCAGGCATAATAGAAATAATCCTTGTAATAGCCTCCGTCCGGATGCTTCTTACGATTCACATTGCCATACATACCGCTTCCACATACAGGGCACTTAATAATCCCTGATAAAATATGTTCATGCTCAAGACTATGTGTTTTTACCTGTAAAACACCTGTCTCCTGCCGCTTTCTGTGTGCCTGGTTCCACATTTCTTCTGATATAATTGCCTCATGGACTCCATCACTTAGCAAGTAATCCTTTTGTTTTACGATATGATATTCATTCCTTGTTCCCGGAATCTTCTCATTTTTTCTTCTGCCAAATGCAAGCTTACCGCAATATATCGGATTGTCCAGCACACCCTTGACGAATGATGTAGAAAAACCTTCAATTGTGTTATTCTGGCGAAGCTTTTTCTTATAACCACTGTTATTTAAAAATGCAGCTATCGCAGCCATTCCCATCGTTGTATTGACGAATTTATCATATATAATACGGATAATCTCTGCTTCATCTTCTGCAATGATAAGTTCACCATTTATCAGCTGATAGCCATATGGCGCAAATCCGCCGTTCCATCTGCCTTCTCTCGCTTTCTGTCTGCGGCCTTCCATTGTCTGGACAAGGATATTCTCACGTTCTATCTCTGCAACCGCAGATAACACAGATATCATCAGCTTCCCTACATCCTTAGAGCTGTCAATCCCATCCTCTACACAGATAAGATTAACTCCATAATCCTGCATTTTCTGCAATGACGATAAAACATCTGCAGCATTTCTTCCAAATCGTGACAGCTTAAATACCAGCACATAATCAACATTGTCTTTGCCACTTTCTACATCCGCAAGCATCTGCTTAAACTGTGGTCTGCCTTCCACACTTTTGCCAAATTTACCCTCATCAGAATATTCCCCGACGATATACATTTCCTGATAATCTGCGTATTTCTTAAGCTTGTCCTTCTGTGCATCAAGACTGTAGCCTTCTACCTGCATGGAAGTGGAAACTCTTGTATATATGTAACATTTCTGCTGTTTTTTCATCAGATGTTATCTCCTGTGTCAAAATTCTCCCTTCAGCTGTTCGGGAATTCCGAACAACTGAATTGTATTAGCTGTCTTACTATTCCTTCATATCTTCTTTATCTTTTTCAGACAATGCAGGATGCTGCATATAAAATATTTCTTTCTGCCTTTCAATCTCTGCTTTTAGCTGTTCCTTTGTTGGCAGATATGTGAGATATTTTGACATAAAAAGTCTGTCGTTATCATGTAGTACGGAATATCTTGCTATATCCTCATCAGTTTCAGCACAAAGTAATATTCCCAATGTAGGATTATCTCCCTCCTTACATTTCAGTTCATCATACATCCTGACGTACATATCAATCTGTCCCACATCCTGATGTGTGATTTTCCCCATTTTTAAATCAATAAGCACATAACATTTCAGTTCAATATTATAGAAAACAAGATCAATAAAATAGTCTTCTGTCTCAGTAACGATATGTTGTTGTCTGGCAACAAAAGCAAATCACTTTCAATATAAGAATCTTCATTTTTGAAGCCAAGAAACTCTGCAACAATCGGACTTTTTAGGAGTTCAAATTTATTTCTTTGATTTTCCGCTGTTTTCTGTAGCATTTCATTCATGACAGCATCTTTCTTTGGTGACTGCATTAATCTGTAATAATATTGTGTGCTGATATTTCTATCTAAAGTTCTTGAACTCCAGCCTTCCTGTGCAGCTTCGTTCATATACCACATTCTTGCATTTTCATCTGACACACGTAAAAGTGTTCTGAAAAATAGTTTAGATATTTTTCTGCCTTGGTGTAATCCTTCTTAAGGATGCAATTGCTTCCGCAAGTATCCTGACACAGGCATACACTGCCGTGGTCTGCATTGCAGTTCTTTCATTGACAGGCTTTCCACTTGTTGTCCTTCCAAACAAAAACGAATATCCTGCATCTGCTGCCTTATCCACAGGCTTATCCCTTGCCTGTCCAAATCCGAATAAACTCTTAATTCCCATATAGCACCTCCTAAAAATGTGCATGAAAAAAGACACCTCCTGAGGAAGTGCCTTATTTTTTTACTTTTATATATTATCTGACTGGCGTGATCTCAATGCCGTACTGTTCTGCAATTGTCAGGATATTTCCAATATTTGCGATTCCCCACTGTGTGCATACCACACATGGCTGGGTCCTCGTTTGGATCTGTTCTTCCGGATTCGCAAAAAATCTGGTTTTATAATCCGAACAGTTTTTCTCTACATCACTCAGCGTCCTTACTACCCCTAGCGAACCCTGAAGGCTTTTATCAAATGCACCGATCAGCTCAGAGGCGGAAATATCAGGATGCATTTCCATATACTTCTGGACCACGGCAAGCACCAGTCTGTTTTTTGCATACCTTTTTTCGTCCAGCATATACTTGGTCGTATCCCTTCCACTGCTGCTGACAACAGGTTCATTTTCTTCCGGTGTGATTTCCTGTGCTGCAGAAGTCCTTTCTTCTTTCAGTTTTTTCACTTCATCCTCCAGTGCGGATACCCTGTCGAGTAGTTCTAATATGATTCTATCATAATTCATAGATCTGTCCTCCCATTTTATTTATCTCTTGTTTTCTATTTATCTATGAATTAGTTATATCATGTTATTTAGATAGCGTCAATAGATAATTTATTTTTCTGTAATTATCTTTGTTTATCATTCGTTATCTATTTAAAAAATCAGAATACCATGGTCATCATATACACTTACATCACAGCCTTCATTCCTGATTGCACGGTCAAGAGCCATAACGGTTGCAAAGGCCCCATCAATCTTCTCTGTGGATTTTTCCTTATCCATTTTGATATTCCCTGCCGGATCCTGACGGACAAATACATTATCCATCATCCACCGCAGTACCTTATGTCCGCCATGTGCTATCCTCTCTTCCAGTGTCAGCTTCATCAACTCCTTGGTCGGAGGACTCATATCCTTATCCCCCTGTCCAAACGGAACAATGGTAAATCCCATGCCCTCAAGGTTCTGTACCATCTGCACAGCTCCCCACCTGTCAAACGCAATCTCTTTGATATGAAACTTCTTCCCTAGCTCATCAATGAACTGCTCGATAAATCCATAATTCATATCTGAAAATAGTTCATTTTCCAGTCTGATACAACAGCTCCTTGCTTTATAACAACTTGCGAAATCTGACCTGTCCCCATATCAGCCGGAATATCTGTTGTCACTGTCTGCGGAGAGTTAGAGAGCAGATCATGGTACAGCTTCGTCATGTATTGTTTTGTCGTTGTACGCCCCCTTTCTGGGTTAGACTAAACTAATCATATAATACTGCATATTTTGGAAGCAGTCAAGGAAAGCCTACAGCAACAGAAGTCCTACGTCCTCTAAAACACATTTTTTCTTTTCATTTATAAAATCGGCACAATCATGCTCTTTAGCAAGCACAATACCTATGAATATATAAAAGAAAGAGCCGACAAACTGCGATTGCTCACAAGTTTATCGGCTCTGTGTCTTAGCGTCTGGCTCTTTGATGATTGTGATTGATTATGTGTTTAGTGACTTCCGTGGATAAAATGAAAATCACAGCAGTCAGCACCTTCTCCGAGTGTCCCTGCTCGTTCAAATCTAATTTTAGGTTCATATCCAGAAAAGGCAGTTATATCACTCTGACAAAAAACTGTACATAGTTCGGGACAACAATATTTTTCACACATATTTCTGTAAAGGCAACGAGCTATATCAAAATGGATTTCATTACTATCATTTCTTTTCCATTCTACAGTAAATCCTTCTATTGGATACTTTTTCTTCATATGTGATTTTGCAAACATCTTAAATAAAACCACCATTCCATTTACCTTCCCTGTCTTTCTGCATCCTGCCTTCCATTGTCTGAACACGGATGTTCTCACGTTCAATCTCTGCCACTGCTGACAGATCAGATATCATAAGTTTCCCGGCATCTTTAGATGAATCTATTCCATCCTCTACACAAATCAAATTTACATCAAAATCCTGCATCACTTGTAATGTTGCAAGGACGTCTGCTGCATTTCTTCCAAATCTGGAAAGCTTAAATACAAGGACATAAGACACTTCATCTTTTCCTGATTTGATATCGTCCATCATCTGATTAAAGGCAATTCTTCCCTCTATTGACTTACCGGATTTTCCTGCATCCTCATACTCACTGGCAATTTCATATTCATTATAGTCACAAAAGGCTTTCATTTTTGTTTTCTGTGCATCTAGAGAATATCCGTCTATCTGCATGGTTGTAGAAACACGGGTGTAAAGATACACTTTTATCTTTTCTTTAGACATTCTTATCACCTCTTAACGTCATTTTCGCAGTCAAAGCATGGCTAATAATTATACCTGTTTATCTGGCAATGAAAGTAATCTGTCTATTACCGGATGAATGATTGCTGTCTCTGTAATCTGATTAATGGCGCAAAGCTTTTTCCCTGCATCCTTACTGGATGCTCCACAATGATATACCCTCTCTGTTTCTTCACCATAATCAAGTACAATCAATCTGTCGTGACAATCCGGATTAGGCTTAATCCGAATCGGCGGATATTCATTTTGAAAATCCATCACTAAAGAATTTGTAAGAAATCCTCTTCCACCTTTTCCATTCTCTGTGAATAAAACAACCTCCACACCATCGGTCTTCTGTGAAAGATGTTGTAATGATTTTGCATTCATATAATCATCCACAACATAGATTGATTTTTTTGCCTGTTGATAGATTTCTATGTAAGCAATGTCAGCTTCTAACTTCTGACCTTTATAGATAACAAAATTCTTCTTATCTTTATCCGTAATGAAGTTGTCTGCTAAGATAGTCACATCTTTTTGAATGGAATCTACTTTTTTCTCCATTCGATCCTGTCTCTCCGTTATCGTTCCAACCTTCGCTGTTAAAAGTTCCATTTCATTTCTAGTAACAAACTGTTGATTTTGACTAATATAGTGACGCATCTCCCTAAAAGTGCGCATTATAAATATACTCTGCTGTTCTGCCAATTCTCCACGAAGAACTGTCGCAAGCATATAAATTCCTTGTTCTGTAAATGCGTATGGTAGTTTTCTACGACCTCCTTCCTGCCCTTCAAAATAATTTATATTCCGTGAAGTCACAAATTGTGATTTCACCAATTCCACTTCTTCTTTAGTTAGTTGAAACATAAAATCTTCTGGAAATCTTGTCAAATTACGTTTTACTTGTTGATTTAAATTTTTAACTTGATAACCATAAATTTCTGCCAAATCCTGATCCAACATTACTTGCTGTCCACGAAGTATGTACACCTTACTCCGAATAGCATCTGTAGTAATCAATTCTTTTGTTTCTTCCATTATTCCTCCACAATGCTTTCCATCTGCTCTAGTTTCTGCAGTGCCTTCATATATGCCATCAATCTTTTATACTGTTCGTCTCCAAGGCTATGAATCTGCTTTAATATCTTAATGTCCGACCTGGTAACTTCATAATCCATATCTGCATCTTTATACTCCGGATCAATTCCTTTTCCCGTTAAAAGCTGTTCCGGTGTAATATCCAATGCGTCACATATGAATAATAAACAGTCTGCTTTTGGATTTGTCTTTTTCTTTTTCCAGTCACTGATGTTGCTTGTTGCAATCCCGGTTCTTCTCGACAGTTCCAACTGGCTCATGTTCTTCTGCTCCATTATGTAAAAAATTCTTTCACTGATAATCATGTGTGTTCCTCCGTCATGTTTTATATCCGCATTTATCGTTTTTGTTTTCCGTTTATACGGCTATTCTATCATGCCGCAGCATTTCTTTCAATAGGAATGATAATACTTCTGAATTTCTCAATATTTTCCGCTTTATATAATTCCATGTACAACTGTTTTATTCTCTTCATGCATCTCTTTCTTTTATAACCACTTTATTTTTTACCATAAATGAAATCCTTTCTTTTTTGCTAATTGGCAAGCAGTGCCCCGGTATATACCAGGCGCATTTTTGCTTGTTGTGGAAGTCTCCGTTCCACTCCTGTCCGCGCAGAGCAGACGTCCACCGGACGTCTTGCGCCCCAATCCCCTCGAACTGCGGATAAACCGCAGAGCCACGCTAACGCTTTTTATCAATTCACTTTTTCTTTTTTGAATCTTCCTCATATAAATGAATAACTGCTTGTCGAATATGCCATCGTCTACAGCTCCGACGATATCCGCTTCATCTTCAAGAACGGTCAGGAAATCAAGGCGTAAAAGAACAGCCCCACCACCCGATTTCACTCCGGTAGTGAGGCTGCTTTTTTATGCGTGAGCAAATTCCTTGATTGCATAAACTAAGACAACTGAAGCTGGTATAGAAATCAACGTCGCCGCTGCAGGCCATCCACTTAGCGAGAAAGAAAGCGAAGAATGCTTTGCAACCTCTGATGCACTCTGCGACCAATTTTCATTTGGTGTTTCATTTTTCATTTCATTCATAGTGTTTCCCTCCATTAGAGTCCTGTAATACTGTTTTCGCTATCCTTCAGAATCACCAGAATCCGGCTGATGGCATCCATCGCATCTTCATCTGACCTTTCTAGCAATCTTGCAAATTTGGCAACCGCCTCCAGCCTGTCCTCCATCGGGAATCGATTATCAGACATATCCGGTGCAGCGACTTCTGTGTATACCAACAATCTCTTTCCTACGACATACTGGTCATAACGTCCGTTACAGCTCTTTAGCAGATAATTGGCCACGCCTTTAAGATGCGGTCCTATTGCGAATGTCTCCACTCTGTCTTCCGGAATCTTTATTTCTACAACGACCTTATCCTCACCGTAGAGCATCGGGGTCTGGATTTGAACGTCATATCGGGAATAAAGGTTAAGCGATGCACTTCTTACCCCCTCTCTAATATCGTAGATGGCGTCTATGGCTTTCATAGACGAATCTGCAAATTCTATTTGTATATTCTTAGAAACTAACATATTCCTAGCCCTCCTGTAATTCGCATTACTGGTTCCTGTAATATTTATATCACATTCAATTCTCTACGTCAATGCCTATTATTACAGGACCTTGTAATATTTTTACTGACGATTGAAGGCAAAAAAATAAGCCTGTACGGAACCGACACACCGACACCTCAATGGCTATGCAACATTAAATTGTATTAAATAGCGAGTCTTAATTTCAAATACGGTTTTATTACAGCAAAATGAACAATACGATATATTATTCTGGCTCATATCACTGATATTGGAAACCGTAAATTTTCCAAATGAAGCTTTAATACTGTTTGTAAGAATAAAACGCACCACATCATTTGGAGTGTAATATACGCCCTTACTTTTCCTTATACTCTGTTTTTCATTTATTTTTGAAAGAGCATCTTGAACTTGTGTGTAGGTACACTTGGTTGAATCAAACTTATTACACATAAAATCCTCTCGTCTGGCAATAGCCTTTAACTCATTACAAATCAATTCAACCTCTTTAGACGAGTATGCAACTTGTATATATAAATAGAAAAGGCTTAATGCCTCATCTACGGCACTACATTTTTCAACCCCTGCCACGGATGTATCGATGTTACCCATTGGTAAGTGCATCCTTTCGTTCCTGTTCATCAAATTTATCTTCCCTTTACAGAAACATTTATAGTTCTTTCTTTCGTTACATACGTTTTTCCTGACGTAGTTCCTGTTATTCCTGTAGTTCCTGTTGTCGTAGAAGTAGACGTACTTGAACCAGTTAATACCTGTGTCTAAATGCTGCTCTCTTGTACTTGTTCTGTGATAACCATAGCTCTTCATGATTATTTGCTCCTTTCCTTTGTCTTAAAATGCTTACATAAAAAATGAGACCTCCCATAATGGAAAGTCTATACTTTTTGGCACTGATTTTATGCCCTTATTATTCAGTTTCTAAATGTACACTTTTTGACACAGCCTCAACCCCTTGGAGCAGTGTCACTATTTTTAAGTTTTGAACCTATTCAAATTAAGTTAACAGTTCAACTTCATTCCTACCAATTTATGTAATTTCTTGTAAATCTTATAAGCAGTTCTATAGTCCTCCGAGATTAGGCATTGAATAACATTATCAGCATCTAGAATATATACTTCTATTCTATCAATACCAGAATTAAATGCTTTTTTTATCCTGTGATTTCCATTAATCACAAATGGTTGAACAAACATATCACTCACCAAAACAATGATAGGGTTATCTTCCTTGCTCTTTCGTAAAGTATCATTCATTTTTATATACTTTATATCCATATCCGATTCAACTCGACAACACTCACAAATTGCTTGCGTGTCTACACTTTGTGATTCTATAGAATTCTGTACTATAAACTCATAAACTCGATTTACATTATATTCTAAACAATCCGAATTCCAGACTTCTTCATTTAATACTAAATCTGTTTGTTCCGATTCATCTAATAAAAATTGCATATCACATAAAGCTTGTACTAGTTTCAATATTTTCCGTTTCTTGAAAAAAGGAAGCTTTTGTTTATGTATTACTGACACAATATCATTTTTATATTGTTTTTTTCTTTCTATATCATTAACATAATTTTCATGCTCATAACACATTGTTAATAAATATCTCTGCATACCAACCTCCACAAACTAAATCAACTTAAAATGCCTCAACGCATCCTTAATATACTCCACCTTCTCCTGTGGACACTGTTTCACCTCTGGATTCTCTTTCTTGGACTTATTATAATTCTCGCCCATGTCCAGACCACACATCCGCTTTACCTGTGCAATATAAGAAGTATGCACATTCACACCATACTTGTCCTTCACATATTCCTTAATCTTTGAATAAGTAGCCTTTTCTTGTGGTGTATAATTACTCTCTTCATCAGGCTCCATTGTAACCTCAATCTTAGGTGTATCTTTTTTTAGGGATAATTTGACAACCGTCTCCACATGCACACTTTGTTAAGTGTTCTGTTTTTAAATCCTTGTACAGCTTTGTACATTCTCAAATAGCCTATAAAATCAAGTATTTTTTAATAGTTCAGACTTTACCGCCTTGTGCGTTCTTGTGTTGTATGTCTGCAATGGTGGCAAGTCGGTGGCAATGCCACCACTGAACCATCTGTTATACTAATTCGTTGACCCTTTTCTGTACAGCTGTAGGACTGTAACCTGCTGCTTTCAGGCGGTCAATTCGTTCTTGACCATTACCCCACTTACCAAGAATAACTTCTTTTGCGATAGCGGTCAAGTCTGTTGCAGCATTTCCTTTTAAGATCGCATTAACTGCATTCTGTACTTCCTGATAGTTGTAACCTGCTGCTTCAAGTTTTTTCTGACGGTCAGGGTTATTTCCCCACTGACCATTGATAACTTCTTTTGCAACGTCCTGTACAGATTTTGAAGGTGTCGGTGTACTTCCATTTACAAGTGCATTTACAGCGTCCTGAACTTCCTGATAATCATACCCGGCTTTTTCCAGTGCTTCCTTTCTTTCCGGGTTGTTACCCCATTTACCTGCATATACTTCTTTGGCTACTTCCTGGACTGATTTCTTACCGGAAGGTTGCGGTGTAACAGAACCACCTGCTGCATAATGCGGTGTGATGAATCCTCTGATGCATTTACCGTTCACAGCAATATCATGATAACCAACAGTGTTTGACTTGTTACCTTCAATGACTCTGATCGTAGAACCGTCACATGATACTACGATACCCACATGATCACTCCAACCTGTACAATCTCCAACACCGTTATCATCCCAGTCATACAGGATAACGTCACCAACGTCAGGTACATAAGCATCATTTTCAACCCAAATACCTGCAATGATTGCAAGGTTAATCATGTTTTCACAAGAGCATTCAACACAAGGGAAAATGTTGGAAAGACCAACTGCAATGAATGCTGCTGATACAGATGTCGCACACCAAGCATCATTGACTGTCATTTTATATCTTGTACAAAGTCCTGAATCATTGAATACTTTCAGAATTGCTTTGTGTTGTTCACTACCTTCTGCAATTCCTTTATACTGAGCAAGCCAGTTTCCCGGCTTTTGTCTATCACTCATATTATCACCCTTTTCATTGTCATACTTTGTAAGTTCGTACTGTTCAACCAAGTTCATGTTATTCTGAACGTATGCTGAACTTGTTGCATAACCATCTGCCTTGATTGTTTCAAGATACGTCTTAGGGTCTGTGATTCCCTTAAGATTCTGATACCGGGACAACTGTATAAATTTAAAGTAACCTTTAACCCCTTCTTCCATTGAATCAAAGACCCTGAAATTATCAGCAATCGTTGTCAATACTCCCGGTTCATATTCTTCCTGTGTGTTCATGTTCACACTCTTACCAGTCCACTTTGTACCGCACTTAAGACCAAAATAGTTGTGATAGGTGGCAGCAAGTTTTGACTTGCCCCACCCACTCTCTAAGATTGCCTGTGCAATGATTGGACTGTGTACGCATATACCAAAAATTGCAGCGTACTTTTTAACGTACACTGCAACCTGATCAATAAATTCCTGATTTGTCATAGCTGATTACCTCTTATTTCTTTGGTTCTGTATAAGTAAGTGCCTGATCACTGTCAGTAATACCCTTGGTTGTTGGGTCTGTTACAACACCAAGAATCACAAGAACTGCAAATACTGCATTAACCACATCAAGCAGTTTGTTACCAAGATCACCAAGATCAAGGGTATAACCAAACACTGCTGCAACAACCTGAATCAACAGAAGTACAGCAGGAATCAGTGCAACCCAAAACGCTTTGTTTTTAATTCTTACAACCCAGTTAATATTTTTCATATTTATACCTCTTTCTTTTTCAAATGTAATTCTTCAATTTCATGCATCATTTTTGTGATCATCCCATTACCACCTAAAGCGTGGTAAGCATCATACATTTCCATAAAATTTTCATAAGCGTATGATGGAATGTCACCTAATCGCATATACTTATCGTGATATTCAATAAGTTGAACCCTAAGTAAAAGCATTGTACCTTTACTGTTTGCGTCCCTGTCTTTCTTCTGATTTTTCAGCAACCAAACCACATACCCCATAAGAGCAGTGACAATGATTGGTAAAACAATCGTGTACGTTGAATAAATAAATTGTTCCAATGGTCTGTTGTCCTTTCTGTACGCAAAAACAACCGCTTCTGACGTTATATAATCGTCATATGGCGGTTGTTTTCGTGTATGTGATAATTTCCTTGTCTGTTGATTATTCTGCTAATTCAGGACAATCAAGATCAACCAAAACTTCCTTTACTTTGTCCTTGATACGATCAGGAACATCAGCAAATGTTTTCTTACCCTTAATGATCAGGGTTGCATAGATAATTGCCATAGTCTGCACATCCTTTCTGAATAGAATTTTTATGATCAACTGACGTATCATCAGTTATCACCCTCTAAAATAGCCTTGACAGCTTCTTTCAGTCTGTCCGGTACATCGTCCAGTGTTTTAACACCTTTAATGATTAGTGATGCATAAATCTTTGCCATACTTCACACCTTCTTTCTTATCCCATCATTTCATAGATTTCACACATAGCAATCTGTGCCTGTGTAATTTCATTTTCAAGATCAGCATTCTTTTCTGCCTGAATTTTAATGTATTCGTCCTTGTCATACTCGATAAGGTCAAATTCATATCCGGTAAATCCCGGCTGTCCGTCAGTTTCATCTTCGTTCACTTCTGTGATATTGGAACTGACAAATACTTTTGTTTCTGTCAGTTCCAGTTCTTCCGGTCTGACGGTGCTTTTCTGTTTTCCATAATCAATCATGATGCTTTCAATCCTTTCTTTGTGCTTGGTTTTATGTTGCGTATATAATAATCATCCGCATAAGGTAACAGCGGTACAACATACTTTTGATATAGCCGGAAGGTGTCAGCATATTTCAACCAACCTTTGTAAGAATTGATTGAACACCACTCTGAATAGTTCATCATGTTCCCGGCTTCCACTTTGTTCCTGATAGCGGTCATTTTCTTTTCCATTTCCAAACAGGTGCTTTTTCTAAGTAATGTATACTTGTAAAATGTTCTGTAACCTAAGAAGTCAACACCTCTTACATACGATGGGAACACCTGCCAGTTTTCTTTTATGTTCAATTTCAGTTCATTCCTGAAATAAATATCAATCTCTTTCTTCAAGGCAAACAGTTCTTCTTTTGTCTTGCCAAAGATAACCATATCATCCATATAACGGAAGTAGTATTTAACGTGCTTCTGTTCTTTTATCCAGTGATCAAAACTTGAAAAATAATAGTTACCTGAATACTGTGATAAGTAGTTGCCTATCGGTATACCAGTTTCAGGGTCAATATCTTCTTCCAACAGATAGATTGCTGTTAAGTCCTCAATCTCTGCTGTTTCAATACTGTCAATGATTTCATTTAACAACCACAATAGTTCATTATCATTGAACATTCTTGAATACTTCTCTTTCAGAAGATCGTGGTTGATTGACTGATAATAGTGTCTTGCGTCCAATTTTAAGCAATATCTGCATTCTTCCGGGTCATTCCACATTGCAGATTGTAATTTTGTCAGACCCTTGTGTATACCTCTGTTTGGTATTGCTGAATAGGTGTCAGCAGTTAAGTTATTGATGATACAAGGTTCAATAACCTGTAAGATAGCCCACTGACAAATTCTGTCAGGGAAATAAGGCAGTTTGTAAATTTTCCTTAACTTCTTACCGTCCTGTTTATAAAACACCTCATAGTCAGATGTTTTGTAAGTGTGGTTGATAAGCATTTCCTGAATCTGTTTCAGGTACTTGTCAGGGTCTTTATCAATCTCCTGAACCTCTCTGTACCAACCTTTTCCTTTCTTTGCGTGTTGGTGTGCTTTTCTTAAATTTTCAAGGTCATAAATCTTTTCATATAAGTGATCATAGCGTTTCATTCCTTGGTATTTGCATTATCCGAATTTCAGTCGGCATTACTGCCCGGTAAATACGGTTGACCTTTCCTTATTGTTCGTAAGTAAGACGGTATTCCCAGTTGGGTTGTCTGCACCGTCTATTTTTCTGTTTTGCCTAGTGGCATGGTTGAAAGAACCGCACAGTATTATAGAAATAGCCGGATGTTTCCACCCGGCTATGTTTTGCAATTATTAAGTGACCCCTGATATTCCGATTACGATTACCAACACTGTTATTCAGATTCCAATAGAAACTGCCTGCATTACTGCCATTATTCCAATTACTGCCTAATTGAGTGATTGTATTTTTTAATGGTTTCCGCTACAGGTAAATAACGAAAATATCAGAAGTTCTTTCAACCTAATGAATTAAATTTACAAGTTACATTTTAAGCTGCCATTTTCTGCTTCCATGCTTCGATTGCAGCGGTATAAGTAGCAGAATCACGTGTTGGAATATATACCAAGCGACCCCCGATACTCCGACCACGAGTACCAACACCGTTACCCAGATCCCAACAGAAACCGCCCGCACTACCGCCATGAGACCAACCACCGCCCAATCGAGCGATACGGTAACCGTTCAAGTTGACAGTGATATATGTGTAATCACCAACAGGTAATGAACTGTTACCAAGGCATTCTGACGCAATAAATAACCAGTCGCAAGCTGTTGAATACCCCATTGCTGAAATATAACCGTTTGCGTTTGTTACTGTGAATCCGGCAGGTTCATAGTTTCCACTGTTCTTTGATTCTGCAAAACTGAAATCAGAACAAATATAAGGCTGACCACCGCCCATTTTTCCATTGCCCCAAATATTGATACCATAGACAAATTTCCAAATGTTGCCCCAAAAGTTTTCTTTACCTCTCCAACATACAGAAGTCTTACCGTCAACCGTGTACTCTTTAGCAACACCACCCTCATAAGTGGTTGTTTTCTCTGCCCTACCTGTACCATTTCCAAGGCTTGCTGTACTTCCGGTTGCAGCTGCATATGAACTTGTTGTGTCACTTCCTGTAGTCCAAGGTAAGGAAACAACACCCTGTGCAATAGCGGTCTGTAAGTTCATCATACCCATTTCAATGATCATAAGCATCTGTTCAGCAGATACCTGTTTAATCAGATCACCATGCCAGTTTGTTCCACGATTCTGTGCCATTGCTTCAATATTCGGTCTTGTAAGGTTCTGTGAAGAACCGGATGCAGGTCTTGCACCTGCGATTGATGAAAACTTATCTTCACCAGTGTTCATAACCTGTTCATCATTCAACAGATATGCACTTGCTGATGCATCGTAAATACTACCTTCGTAGGCACTTGTAAGGAAGTAATCAATTTCATTTCCTGATGCATCGTAGAATGCCGGGTGAAGTCTGAAACCTGAACGTGGCTTTTCTGACACATAATAGTTTGCCTTTCTTAAGTGGTAACCAATGCCTGTATCAATAGGGTCATACTCTACAGGACACACCAAATAATAGAACTTTGGCTGATATACCATTACCTGCCCCATTGAACCATCTTCTTTGTAATCTGCATCACCGTACCATGCTACTATAGAACCATCATCAGCAACATTACAGCGTTTACGACCACCAAACATTGTGAACTTGTCAAAATCAGAACCTTTTGTAAGGTTGGCTGCTCCGGCAAGTCTTTTGAATGTTTTATTTTTGTAATCGACCTGAATACCAACAATATCATCAGCAGTGATACCCAAATAGGCACGAATATCTGCCACACCTGAAAGAATTTCTTGACTGTTGAAGTTTTCACTTTTCAGTTCATCAATATTACTTGCAGCACTTGCGTTTTCCGCACTTAGTGACTGTAATACATTATTAGCTGTTGCAACAGATGCATCAAGGTTTGACTTTGCGGTATTGGCTGTACTTATGACATTAGACAATGAAGTTTTAACTGAACTTGCACTGTTAATTACTTCCTGAAGCTGACTTTTTGCTACACTTGCATCAGAAATTGCAGAATCAAGATTTTTCTTTGATGTTACCGCTGTAGCGTTGGAACTGTCCAACTGACCCTTAATCTGATTTGCATTATCAATTACACCCTGTAAATTACTCTGTGTGGTTGTTGCACTTGTAATTACTTTTTCAAGATTTGTCTTTGCTGCATTGGCATTGCTGATTGCTGTTTTTGCAGCATTAGTTGCTGCTTCAACATTACTTTTTGCGGTATTCGCTGTACTTGTTGCATTGGTCAGATTTGATTTTGCGGTATTGGCTGTATTCGTAGCGTTCTGCAAATTGGTTTTCGCTGTATTAGCTGCACTTGTAGCATTTTGCAAATTAGTTAATGCAGTACTTGCAGCATTAAGTTTCTGCTGTACTGCATCAACATCTTTATCAACCGCATCCTTTGCAGCAATTACTTCTTTTTTCAGATCAGCGTAAGAGTTATTATCATCATTTACTTTTTCAAGTGCATTGACAATAGACGATCTTACCTCTTCACCATATACTGCATTTAAAATCTGATCAATATAAGGCTGTATGTTTGCCATTATTCAGCACCTTCTTTCTTTTCTTCCTGTTCACTATGTTCAGTCTGTTTCATTCTGTTCATATCAGAAACCAATTCAAGGTTTTTCTGTTTTCGGATTTCAGACAGAAGATCAGCAACGATACCTTCCAACAAATAAGCCGGAAGGTTTGACTGCTCAACGATCTGATTAAATGCATCCGTCATTGCACCTTTTGCGTTCTCCATCATAAGTGACAAAGGCATATTATTTTCATTCATGGTAATTACTCCCTTCTTTTCGGTAAAACAATAGGTTCACGCTCATAAGGTTCAGATTCCAAATATTTTTGACTTGGCATCTTTGCAATGAACGTCTTTTTTTCTAAATAAGTGTAAGGGTCTTTATAAATAGGTTTGCTGTATCGCATTCCCTCTTTTTCACATAATTCCTGTATAGCTTTAATACAGTAGTATACAAGTTTATCTGTGTTAAGTTTCAAGTGTCCGTCAGATGCATCTTCTGAAATAAGTTCAGGTGCAAAACTTTGAATCTGCTGTGCAATGATTCCTATAGCCTGATGTTCACCGGACTGAATCCAGTCAAATTCCTTAAGGTCAATAGCATTCACCACTTCCAAACCTCTGATTGCCGTGTCCTTGATATTAGTTTTCAATCGAACATCTGAATTATTGGTGTAGCCCCAACCATGTAAGTTTAATGGACTGTAGAAATCAATACTTCTGTTGTTGTAAATCTGAAAAGATGTACCTGTGAATGTACAGCAAGTTGATGATGAACTACCAATGCTTACATCTTTATCAGACCATAGTTTAATACTTTTATCAGAATAATTATAAAATCCTGCACTTTCATTAAATCTCAAATACCCCCACACATAAGTGTTTGCACCTACGTGTAAGCCTTGTTTTTCTTTTCGGTTATTTGCGTAATATATGAATTTTACATAATAGTTACTTCCGGGTGAATCCTGATAACCCCACCCCATATAGTCAGCACCGTTCTGTAAGTCGAACATCAGACCTCTGAAAGTTGAATCACCTGACCAAACGTTAGTACCGATTTTACCGATGGTTGCACCTTTATAGTAGTACCATGCACCTGTTGAGGTCATTGACATTAACAGTGTGTTACTGTTTTGTGTCGTACTCTCATAAATACGCATTTCACCATATTCAAATTGAATATATTTACTGATACTATTCCATGCAATTTTAACTGCATAAGAATTTTGCTGAATCTTGGTTGACAGGTCTGAACTGTTCAGTTTTTTCTTAACTTCTGATTCAATCGAATCTGTCTTTACCTTGATCTGTGCTGACGTTGAATAGTTTTTCAGTTTACCGTCAACATACTGTTCTGCTGTTTCTTTTGCTGACAGTAAAATAGAATCTTTGGTATTTTTAATACTTGTTTCAACTTCGCTCTTGGTATAATAGTTTTTCAACTCACCGTCAGTGTAATCTTCTGCATCTGATCTTGCTGATTCTTCTGCATCGGCTATTTCTTTAATCACCTGATTTCTGTAAGTAATATCAAGTTTTTCAGCAGATACCGAACCACCAACCAACCGTTCACCGACGATTTGACCGTCCATTGTGATAGCAGTCTTATATGTCCCATTGTACCCGGTTGATGAATAACCAAGACCGTTCAGATTCCACCGCCAAACCTTCCGGGCAGTGGTTACATCATTAGTATCCATAATTAACTGCTCATTGGCTGTGGTAACCACATGACCATGTGTTGCTGCTGTAATCAATGCTGTTGCCTGATCAACCGCCTGTTTTACTATAGCAGACGGTACAGGTATTGTTTCAACTGCCTTTGATGCAGTATTTGAAATTTCCTGTAATCTTGTGGTAAGCCTTTTATCTATCACTGTACCGAGTGTGAATTTACTACTTGATAGATTGTTAAGCTGTATTGACATTTTCGACAATGGAAAATACCGATCAAGTCCATGTAGTGAAGAATGTGCCTTGATCTTATCACCAAGTTTAAACTGTTCTATATCTGCATCAGTCCAATGCATATCAACAGCGTTTACTTCCAGTGTCATACTATCCCACTGATAATCAGCAATGTACTTATTTGCTTTATATAACAACATTTTTGGTGTTGTAACTTCATCCCAAGTAATAGTTTTAGTTATATAACCAAATTTCTTCACAGCGTCCAAATTCACAAGTGAATCAGACCCATTATTTACACTTTCAATAGTCAACCGCTGTTCAAGTGCAGCTATTGGACTTTCTTCCAGTTTTGCACCAAGTGGAATAAATACCGTTGCAATATCTGACACATCTGTATTTCTGCTGAAATCAAGCAGATTTTCACCAAACTCAATACTTTGTGTACTTACATTGTCATAATCACTTATATAGTCCAAATAAGCTGTTCCATTGACATTCCTTACACGTAAATAACCACCAAGATCGTCAACCAAATCTTCCTTGATTTCTTTCATGGTACTGTTGTAATTCGTGTACCTGTACAATGAATCATTATTATCTGTTACCGTAACAATACCAACCTTGAACTGTCTATCTTTTTTTACCTGCTTATTGTGTGATGCAATCAGTGATTCTAAATAATCCCTGACGGTCATATCATGATATTCAGCAGGTCTTTGTATACTATCATTCAGATATGCAAGCTGACCTTCACAAGTAAAATATTTACGATTATAAAAATCTATCTTACATTCTGTAATTCTGCCATTAAACACTTCTTCATCATCCTGAAATACCTGAATACATGACAGCATTTTTTGCGGTAATTCATATTGTGGGTGCTGTGGTGGCATCTTAAAACTAAAAGACCCTGCTTTGTTGACCTCTAAATCAAGTTTAGGGTCAATCAAAACAAGGTTTTCATCACGTAAATCATAAATAGGCAGTCCATCACATAATACTCTATACATTACAATGAACCCCCTCTATAACTGATCTTGACTGTACCGTTTCCGGTAAATGTCACATAGTTATCACCTTCCTGTAAACGAATGTCATAAACTGTTGTTTCCCCAACAGGTAAACTATAAGTGTTACCTTCATGTGTCACCTTCATAGCTGTTGAACAGGTAAATGTTGGTGATACAATCTTGACACGATTGATCAGATTTACTTTTTTACTTCCGCTTACTTTCACTTCATTCACATGGATGATACCATTTACAAAACTGAAAACGTCCCACAACCACGGTTCACTTGCTGAATTTGTTTCAATCTTATACGGTTCAACATTACAATCAACTGTGATAATGGCAAGTGTACGATCTGTTTTGAATTTATTGATTGTACACCGTCCCCAGTAATAAAAAGTTTTATCAGTGTCCATAACTATACGCATCTTCTTACCATGCAGATAGTTGGAAAGATTGGAAAGTGTTACAGTCCAATCTCTTGCACCATTTAACAGGGAAAAAGTAAATGATAACTTTCTGTTTTCAAACTTCACATCATCACCTAATGCATCGGTCAGGTCAAGGTCACCATTGCGACCAATCACACTGACTGATTCTGTTTTAGGTGTAGGCAATCCAATTTCTTTTGAAGAAAGGATAAGCCCAAAATCTTCATAACTGTGTTTAATTCCAAAAGTCACACCTTGAATCATGGGCTTTTACCGTCCTTCCTTATCAAAAATTCTAACCAGTTCTTCATTCATTGCCGGGGCAAGTTCACCTGCAAGCACTCCTGTATCTGTTACCAGTTTCAGGTTCGCAAGCTGTGGAATGAAAGGCATATAACTTTCAAGGATTGTAAGAATCCGGTCAAGTTTTTCCAGTAATGAAGCGTTTTCCTCATTAACCGCTACCCTGATCATATCCATAAGGCTTTGTGTTCCAACAACCGTTTCACTTCCGGCTTCACCACCTGCCAAGAACTGATTTGACTTAGCGTTGTAACCGAAAATAGTCGGCTGATTCATGATCATACCATCATCCATTGCTTTCTTATACCAGTCAATACCAAAGTGCGGTACACTTGGCGGTGTCAAGCTGAAAGAACCACTGATTGAAATATGTGGTAATTTCAAATGTGGCAATGACCACGAAAAATTGAAGAAACTTTTAATTCTGTTTATAGCGTTACTTACAATGTTCTTTGCACCTTCAAAGATGCTGCTGAACTTTTCCTTAATTGCACCAAGTACATTTGATACTGTGGATTTTGCAGCATTCAGACCACTTGAAATAGTGGACTTCACACCGTTGATCACATTAGATACCGTTGACTTGATACTGTTCCAAACACTTGTAAAGGTTGATTTAATGCTGTTCAGTATACTTGAAATAGTAGACTTAATTGCATTGAACACACTGCTGATTACTGACTTAATCGAATTGATCACATTGGTCACAGTCGTTTTGATTGCATTCCAAATATTTGTAATCGTAGTCTGAATTGCATTCAGCACTGTAGAAATGGTTGATTTTATCGCATTCCATACAGTTGTAAATGTATTCTTGACACCTTCCAGTATTGGCTTAAGGAATGAAACAATGGCATTCCATACGGTTGTAATAACCGTCTGAATGTTGTTGATTGCGGTTGATACCGCTGTTTTTATTGCTTCCCATATTGTTGTAAATGTATTTTTAATACCGTCCAATATAGGGGTCAGGAATCCAACAATGGCATTCCAAATATTGCTGATGGTGGTTGAGATTGCATCAAGGGCTGTTGATACAGCGTTCTTGATAAACTCCCAAGCTGCAATGATATATTCCTTGCAGTTTTCCCATATAAACATCCAAGGCATTGTGATGATCTGAAATGCAGCACTGATGATTTCACCAATAAACATGATGGCAACCTGTACCGCATTCTTGATTGTTTCCCACACTGCACTTACAGTATCAGCTATTGCAGTAAACACATTGGTTACTGTTTCTTTTATGGCATCTATTTTTTCAGATATTGCCGTTTTGATGTTCTCCCAAGCCTGTTTGATTGAATCAACTAAACCTGTGAAGAATCCTTTGATTGCTTCAATGGCGGTACTTACTGCTTCTTTTACAGATTCCCATGCAGTCTGTACTTTCTCCACCAATCCACTAAAAAAGCCTTTGATAGCGTCAATAACCGTACCAAAGACTTCCTTTATTTTTTCCCAAGCATTTGTGACTGCTTCTCTGAATCCATCATTGGTATTCCATAGTGTGATCAGTGCAACCACAAGCCCTGCCACAAGCGTGACTATAAGAACTATAGGGTTAGCATTTAATGCAGCATTGAAAAGCCACTGTGCAATAGTAGCACCTTCGTTTGCTGTTTTGTATGCTGTCCATGCTGTTGTTATGGCACTAATCAATGATGATATTGCCATTGCAACCTTTAAGGTTACGAACCCGGCAGCAACTCCGGCTATAAGTGGTGACCAATCCTTGAACGTTTGAATAATCTTAGGCACATCTTCAATAAGACCACCTAGTTTTTCAAGGAAGTTTTCAACACCGTCCATTCCTTTTTCAAAGAATGTTGTAAAATCAATTTTTTGAATCCAGTCAAATACCCTTTGTAGGGCATCACCGACAGACGTTGCAAACGCATCCCAGTCTATTGTTTCCATCCAGTCTGACAACTGCTGTAAAAATCCCATAACAGTAGGTGCAAGTTTTGAACCTACTTTTGTAAGAATATTTTCAAACAATGCCTGTACTGAACTCCATGAACCTGATATTGTAGTACCTGCTTCAAGTGCTGTTGTTCCGGTTATACCTAAGTTATCCTGAATCTTGTGAATAGCTTCAATCATTTGGTCAAACGTTACGTTATCCAAACTTTCAATCTTTTCACCAAGTACACCTGAATCATTTATCAATCTGATCATTTCAGACTGTGTACCACCATAACCAAGTTTCAGGTTATCCAACATCGTGTAATTTTGCTTTGCAAAACCCTGATAAGCGTCCTGTATAGAACCTATGTCAGTACCCATCTTGTTAGCGTTATCTGACATATCTGTGATAGCAAGGTTGGTCAGTTCAACCGCTTTTGCAGTATCACCGCCAAGACCCTGAATCAGTGAAGCAGCAAATGACGTTGCTGTATTCATGTACTGATTTGAACTCATCCCGGCTGTCTTATATGCCTTTTCAGCATAGTCAATCAGTTTACCGGAACTGTCTTTGAATAGTGTTTCAACACCACCAACCAGCTGTTCATATTCAGCATAGTGACCAACCGCTGATTTTGTCACATCTGCCATTTTTTCAGCTAACTGTGTACATCCTGAAATTACTTTTGTGATTGCTGTAGATGCTAAATTCGCAAGCGTGGCTTTCCATGTCGTAAATCCACTGTCTGCATTCTTGGCAGCTTGTCCGGCATCTTCTACTGAATCACCTGCACCATCTGCCTTTTTATCAACATCTTCCAGTGTTTCAGCTGTGTCCTTTGCAGACTTTGAAACCTTTTCAATGTTGTTCACCGCATCAGCGTAATTGATCGTTATTTTTCCGACCAACGAAAAAATATCCAACGATTAGCCACCCCCTTTCAACGGTGGCACGAATCCATTCAGAATTTTATTTGCCTTTTCCACCTGTAACTTAATCTGTGCATTGTTCATTGTCGGTTCAGTTTGTTCAGCCTTTTCAACTTTCGGTGCTGTACTCATAAACCGCTGTTTAAATTCTTCAAAATTTCCAACATCATCAGCAAGTGGGTTTGCTGTGATTGCACAGTATAAGTCCCACTGTTTATCTTCATTGTCCTGTTTCAGGACTGTTCTAACAGTAGCGTCTAATTTCCCCCGGCTGATTGCTTTATCTAAATAGCTGTAGGGGTTACCATATCTACGGTTGCAGCATTCATCGAATCGTTCTGTTCCGTACCCACTAATTCGGCAACACCCTCGAAAAAATCCATAAGATCATCTTTCTTGGCAAAATCTTTCACCATGACAACAAACTGTTTCAGCTTGAATTTCTTCACATCATCAGCAGTAACCGCTGTACCGTTGTCCCACTCCATACAGTTAGCAAAAAACTTACAGATTTCATTTCTTGCCTTTGAAATGTTCTTGATCAGAATGCCACACACCTTCATAGCAATGACAATACCAACTTCTTTCATATCTGTACCGGATTCCTGCAACTGCTGAATCTCGTCTTTGTCAAATGCACCAATGACCTGTTCTACTCCGATAACTGCAAGAACCTCACAAAAGTCAAATGCGTTATCAACTGTTAAATCCTTAAATCTGAAATCTGCCATGATTATTTATCCTCACTTTCTTTTTTCGATCTGTTTCTTCTACCACCTTTTGCAGGTTTATCCTGTTTTGGTGCAGATGTTTCATGTTCAACAGGTTCAGTCTGTTCACTTGCTGTTTCCTGTTCCTGATCTTCTACCTGTTCAGCAGATACAGCAGGTGTTTCCTGCTGCACTACTTCATCAGAAATATCAACCACAAACATTCCTTTGTCCTGAATTTCTGCAAATCTCTCTTCTGTCATATCCAGTTTTTCACCGATCACATGACCTTCACCTGTGTACTTGTCTGTATATTCTCTTACTACTACAACTCGCATAATTCACACCCCCTACACAACAGCGTTTGGATAGTAAATAGCAATATCCAACTTGTTTAAGCTGTCGTTTTCAAGATCAGCTGTACACTCAAACTTGACAGCAAATGTTGTCTGTTCAGCATTCTTTGTTTCCAGTTCAAACGCTTCTGTGCAGAGTGCGTTCGGTAAAATAATAATTACATTTTTACCGCTTGAAAGTGTTCCAACATATGCAACATTTTCAAGATAATCTGCTTCTGTGATGTTTTCCTTAGATACATATTTGACATAGGTTGTATCTTCGGAAGTGGATTTTACAAGGTGTAATGCACTTACAAGAATATCTTCTGTAAGTTCTGTCATCTGACCTTCAAGTGTGGCAGATTCACCAACTTTCTGTTTACTGACACCTTTGATCAGCACCGTTGCACCGTCCACCTCAACATCAAGCCACTGTGCCTCATAGTTGAACTTAAGACCCCCGGAAGTTGCACCAAGTGGTGTACCAGTCCAACCATTGCTTGGTTTCTCATACTTAAGATTTTTGTAAATGACACCTGCACCCAAGATCATATTCTTGATAGTTTCAGATGTAATACCATGCTTTTTTAAGCCCATTCTTTTATGCTCCTTTCCACTCATTTGTGTTAAGTGTTATCGTAATTCTAAAAAGATCTTCTTCACCTGTTGGAATCATTAAACCGTTCCAATAGGTAATAAAAAAAGCAGTTCCTTCCTGAACTGCTCTTAAATCTTCAAATACTTTTTTTAATTTGTCATTTATTTCTGCAAGCGGTAATTTTTACCCTCTTGACCAACCGTCAAGTGTAAACACACCGCCTGTATATCCGTCCTCTAATCTGTGTTCAGTTTCATTGAACGAACCGACAAAGTAAGGATAGCTAATTTCACTCGTCCATTCACCAAATTCATAGGGAATACCAAGTTGATCAAGCTGATCAGAAATAAAACCAAGCATATCAACCATAATTAACCACCTAAATTCTGTTTAATGACATTTACAAGCTGTTTCTTTATCTTTGGGGCTACACTCTGAAATGCTTTCGTGAGTGGTTGTCGTGGTGTTTTTCCATAGGTGTGGTAAAATTTACCGTCTTTCTTACTCTTATAAACCCAACCGCCTTTTCTTCCATCACCATGCAGTGCATATTCACCAGTACCAAATTCTTCCCAAATCGCATTTTCAAGGTCTGAACCTACAGCAACAGTTGATTCATCTTTTCCTTCATCAACCATATATTTGTAAGACCCTTTTGTTTGTCCGGTATCAACCCGGCTGTTTCTTTGAGTCTGTGCCTGTATTTCACCACCTGCTTCGTGAAGGAATCCAATAACCCCTTCCGATAATGCAGCTTTAATTTTTGCTGTGTTGTCTGTAAATTCAACTGACATACTACTGACCCCCTATAAATCTTAAATAGATTTCTAAATGATCATGCATATTCATAGGGTCATCAATCAGAAGGATTTCATACACTTCACCATTTACAACCATTCTTGCATTGTCACTTGTCACATTAACGGTTTCCTGTTCATCCGTCTTACTGATCACACCTGTCAGAAAACTGAATGGATTCCAAACCCAATCAGTTGACAAATTCTTAAGGTTGGTAAAGTCACACAAGAAAATGTGTGTACTTTCCTGAACCTTGGCATAAAAAGTTGTGTGCTTTGAATCACCTGTTGATAAGTCCAACCAACCTAGGATTGATGTACAATCAACCCATGTGTTTACACGCTCACCTATGGCATTTTTAGCACCGTTCTTTTTTACCTGTAACAATGCTTGAATGTTACCGCCAACGCTCATATAATCAGAATCTAGCCTTTATATAAGGCTTTAAGAATCCAAGTAGGGCAACAGGATAGCCCATAACCTGATTGTTGGCATCCTGATCAAAGTAAGTTGCACTGTATCTTGACAGCGTTTCAGACTTGACCCCGGTTTTCGGTCTGTTCTTAATATCCCACTTAAGCAGTTCAAGCACACCTGCACGAATATCAGCCGGATATTCAACCTTAGTGATCAGGTTTGTACTTTTATACAACTCCTGATTAACTCTGATGAAATCATCACCAATTTCAGTAATGGTATACAGTCCATCATTCACCATTGACTGTGAAATCTGAACTGTATCACCCACTTTTAAGAAATCTGATGTTCTAAGCAAACGATTACCCAAACTATCAGCGGTAAAACGAACAAACCGATTCTGAAAATTGTTATTAGTGTATGCTCTGATCATAAGTTCAGCAGCGTTCAGTTTTTCTTCAATCACCTTTTCATTTTGCACAGCAAATTCAGGTAATTTCATTACATCATCAACTGCTAATATCATCAGATCACCCTTTCTTAGACAACTGCTGTACCAACCTTGGACTTGATAAGACCCATCTTAACGTTCTTTGTATTGAACTTAAGGCTGTAGTTTGCAGACTTACCAAGTTCTGCATAAGTCGGTGATTCTTTTGCAATCTGATCAACTGCTAAAGAAAGACCATTCGGATGCAGCACCTTACCCTGCTTTGTATAGAACTTGTCAATACCTGCGGATGCTTCCGGGTCATAGTTGGTTGTATACTGATTCTCATAGTTGTTCTTATCGCAAGATAAAAATGCACCTTCACCAAACAGATATGTGCTGTAAACCGCATCTGTACCTGCCCCTGTAGCTGTAAATCTATCAGTTACAAGTACGTGTTTACCTGCGATAGTCGGCAATGTAATTTCTTTCTGAATTACACCGTTGACAACATACTTATCATAGTCAACCATTTCCATTTTCTTGTACTCTTTGAAGATCATGGAATGCATAACCATCAGACCAAGACCACCTGCCATATCACCAAGTGCTGCCTGTTCTGCATCGTAAATTGTACCTGCTTCAATGTTTGTCTTAGTACCTTTAGTAAGATCAAGTACATGATCACTAAGTGCTGCAACTGCTAACACTGCCTGTGCAATGTTCATCAGTTCTTTTTCCCAAACCTGACCATAATAACCTGCAATCTTATTTCTGATCAGTGTCATAGGGTCAGCACCAGTTAATTCCTTTGTGAAGTCTTTAGCCTTGAATGCTTTCATTCTCTGAATAAGCATACAAGTCTGTTTGTCACCGCTGATTTCAACAGGTGTGTTGTTTGTTTCACCATCGTTGTTCAGTGCTTCCATACCGCTTTCATTTGCGTCAATCGGTTTATAAATTGGAATTGTTGCCACGTTTCCATGCTCACCGATTAAGTCCATAATAGAACTGTCCTGCTGCACGATACCGGAAGCAATGATTGGTGTAGTCCAATAGTCGGCTTCCTGCATCATCCCGGTAAATACTTCTTCATCAAAAGCAAAACCGCCAAAATTTCCTGTTCTTGCCATTTAATTCACCATTTTAACCTTTCTTAGTGTACATTTAACTGTTTGAATAACTCCGGGTTTTCCTCTTTGAGTTTCATTCTTTCGTTGTAACCCATCTTAAGGAACTGTTCTTTGGTAACTGTCTTGTCTTTATCCCCACCCGGCAGGTTGTTTTCAAGAATTTTTCTGTTACTACTCTGCTGCTGATTGCCATTGGATGCTTCAAACATGGTAGGATGCTGTGTTTTAAGACCTGAAATCAGATCATCTTCACCCTTGATTTTTCCATCATCACCAAGTTTGATTTCACCTTTTTCCTTTGCCTTGAATACAAGATAATCAACATCAACCGCACCTGCTGCAACCAACGCAAATTTCAATGCATTTTCTGTTTTCAGTTCTGCATTCTCTTTCTTAAGGTCTGCAATCTCTGTTTCATATGCAGTGATTTTCTGCTGTGTTTCTTCGTCTTTCCCGGCTGACTTTTTCAGTTCTTCAATCAGGTTGTTTGCCTTGGTCAGTTCTGTAGTCTTACCGGAAAGGTCAGTTTCAAGGTTGGTGTATTTGTCCTTAGACACATAACCACCATCAGTAAGGTTGACCATCTTGATCAGCTTCTCTTTGTTCTTTTCATCACCGTTATAGGCATTGATTGCCTGTACCAGTTCATCATAGGTGATAGCCTTATCACCAAAAAATGCTTTTAAAAATTCCATGTTCTTCTTCCTTTCTCCGTCATGTTTTTATATCCGGTGTCACCGGGAACGGTCAACAGTTTATATCCCATGTTGCAGGGGTCATTTCAGCAGCAGTTTAAACGTCATAAGCCTTTTTCGGACAAAAGAAAAGACACCCTTGCGGATGCCTTAAAAATACTATTTAACCCATAGTTGGGAGATAATCAGGATCACCATACCTTTCTACAATACCAAGTGAGTGTGCAATGCTTTCATGTTCCTTTTATCCCCCTTTCTGACCTCATATAACTGTCATATAGGTAATAAAAAAGCAAAGGTGCAGAATTGTATACCTTTGCTTTTTAATATCTATCTTTGAAGAAATCAGCCCAGTATGGATTTTCTTCATCGAATATTTTTTTCTGTTCGTCAGTCAGTTCATGTGGGTAATCTCTGAACATATTGAAAATATGTTTTTTGTCAAAACTAAATAACCACTCACCAACTTTTTCATGATCTTCCACCCACCATATTTTATCATCAGGGTTATTTTTAAAAAATTTACTTGGTTGTGCCATATTGTCCTTTCTTCTGCTCTGAATCAGCAGTATTTATATACCCTAACAACCGTTTGAAGTCATCAGTATTGAAATCTGAATCAGCAATATCTATCATTCCATGAATCTCTTGTGACCACTTGTTTGATTTACTTGAACAACCAAAACGGTTTACCAATGTATGACGAACATTACCGTTAAAATCATGCCACCCACTCTGTGTAGGTGATTGAAGTTCTAAATATTGCAACACTTCATCAGTTGTTTTCCTAACTATTGCTGCATGCCTTCCAACATAAAGATAATATTCTTTTCCGACTTCACATTGCTTCAACAGATTTTTCCCAACAGTTGCGGTACACGCACCTTTGGCAGTTATTTTTTTAATACCCTTAGTTTCAAATAATGATTTCAGGTTATAGGTGTTTGAAAAGAAGCTCTGACTTTCCCCACCACGAAAATCTAAAACGTTCCATCCCTGTTTCTGTCCTATATACGCAAGTCCTAAAGATGCACATGAACCGCCAGTAAGGTCACCACCTGATAAAGTCTTTATGATTTCATCAGATGTCATTTTTATTTTTTGATTTTCAACAGCATTGTATGGTACTTTCAATCTGTCATTCAATGTTTTGAAAAATGCATCATATGTTGAATCATCTGAACCTTTCGGTTTAGACAGTGTTTCCACCTTCATTGTATCAGCATTGTCAGGAAGTTTCAAATACTTTTGTTTGAAGTCCTCAAAATCTTTTGTTTTATCCAGTCCAAAAAATGTTGCACGTTCTTGTAAGGTCTTTAGTTCATCATCGTCTAAAGCCCATTTTGCACGTTGCAATAAACAGCACCGACAGTTACAGACGTTCTTTGCAGAACCGCCAACACCCGGTGCTTGCATTTTCTCACCGCCAACATCAAACGGTTCATCAATCTCCCTGATCTGTCCGTCACATTCCCGGTGTTCATCCCTTGTCCGTCCGTCAAGTGTGGAATCCCACTGTTTGACTATATCAGCACCCTTTTTCTTAGCCCCATGCTGACCGTCAAGGGTTGCTTCATTCTGTATTCTATGCCCTTCTGTCCGGGCAATCCGTATTGCATTGTTAATTGCTTTATTAAATGGGCTGTTCATACCCTTAGCAATCCTTATTGCCATTTCATTCCAAGATGAACCGCTACTGATTCCCCTTGAAAGTTCAGCACGAATTGAACGTTTCAAATAATCAACATCTTCACCCAAACGCTTATACAGACCGCTTGACAATTTACTGTTGGTTTTCAATGCTTTGACAACCTGATCTTGCTGAATTGGTATTACAAGCGGTATACCTGTACTTTGCAAATCATAGAACATACCAACGTAACCGTTGATATATGACTGTTCCAAGTAATCAGCAATGGTTGTAAATTGACCTTCATGTAGGTCATAAAGCATTGCTTCAAGCTGATCAACCATCATTTGCTGATATTCCTTTTGGTATACTATACTTTGCAGATTTTCAAGGTCTGTCCTTGCAGACAGTTCCCTGATTTTCTGTTCACAGTCCTTTTTTGCCCTCTCATATACAACTTCTAACAGTCTGATAACTTTCTTTTCTTCATCAAGCTGTGTCTGTTGTACTTCCTTCTGTGCCTTGTTCACCTATTCCACCACCTTCATCATCCGGTATAATAGAATCAAGATCATCTTGCACCTGCTGCACCTTATCAGCTTCATTATCCGGCAACTTGTCCTTCACCTCTTCATAGTCAATATCAAGTACATCACAAATATACTGAATCGTCAGATCATCACCAAAAATCTGTGCCAGTGATAACAGGGTGTTGATTTGCACCTGTTGTTTCTGTGCTTCTGTAAGTTCATTCTGTTCATTTTCCTGTTCATTACTCATTACTTCATGGGTGAACTCAAAATAAACATCTGTGATCTGATAATCTGTACCGTTCTGCTGATTGATTTCATCAATGCAGACTGCTACGATCTTACGCAAGAACCGCTTGATATTCCTTTCAAGGTGTTTACATCTAAGATCAAGCAGTGAATAGGCTGCCTTGATTGCAATATTGGTTGTTGCTGATGTATCTTTCAGACCTGATAAGTTCAACCCCATACCAAAACGGTATATGTTCTTTTCATCCAGTTCCAACTTAACCTTCCGGGCTTCATATGGTACATCTACTGTATGTACTTCAATACCACCATCTGAACCGACACCAACTATCTTTTTTGTCTTAAGATTCTGCTGCAATTCATCAAGGTTATCACCTTCAAAACCTTTGACCGCATATAATGGGTGATCAAAGTCAATCAGGTTATTGGAAAGACTGGATGCCATAAGGTCATAATCATCAATCAGGTCTTTTACTGCTTTCAGATTGCTGATCTGTTTCTTGTTATTATCCAACCGGAAGAATGGCAAGAAACCAAGTGAATCAATATAAGTATTATCATCACCATCAACCTGATACAGTACATGTGGTCTTGGATTCACCTTGGCTTTATCGTCAAGCTGTATTTCCCCTTCATCTGTCTGAACATAATAAACAACCTGTTCATCATCCCAATCCATGATTTTCTTGATTCTGTGACCTTCCTTGTCAACCCGGTCAACGTACCAATAAATTACATGGTCTTTTCCGTCCTCTGCAAATCGTGCTTCTACTTCTACAACACCAATACTGTCAGCACACGTGAATTTCAGCTTGTCAGTGCTGTCTTTCATAGCGTACATATAAGCAAAACCTTTTGTCTGACAGTCTGTAAGTGTTTCTGACAGTTCATCAATAAAATCATCGTTATTATTGAATCTTGCATCAAGTTCACTCTGTAGTTCAGGCACATCACTGAATACAAAACCATCTGAACCTGAAAGGGTATACTGTGTACCCTGTTCTGTCAGTTCCTTAAAGAATGGGTGTGGTATTCTCACATTTGCCCGGCTTGTATCTTCCACAAGCTGACCATCAGAATTGAAGTAAAACATTCTGTAATTTTTAATGTCGTGATCACCGTCAAAATAGCGTTCACCTACTCTTGCAAAATGCTTTTTCACTGATGCAGCATCTTCATCAATGAACATTTTTATTTCTTCGACTGTAAGCACCTGTCACCCCACCTTTCTATAATCTGATTTGTAAGGTCAATGATTTCATCCCCATGAACACCAAAAAAGTCACACATTGCTTCTTCACCCTCAACCGTATGACCGTATGAAAATAGAAAAGCATGAACCAATTCGTGAATCAGTGTTGAACGTGTCACTGATTCAGAACGTCCGTCCATAATACTGATCAGAAGTTCCTTATATTCGGTCAGCCCAAAATTATAGCTGTTTGGGTCAGGGTTCATTTTTTTTGCATTTGCATCCACCAGTTTGACCTTCCATACATCATTGTGAATCTTTATTTTCATGATTTTAACCATACAGCTATTTGTATAACCAACCGCTGCCTTTCTTGATATATTTTTCTAATGCATATCGCATTGCATCCATAAGGTGATTGAAGTCATCAATAGGGCGGTTCAGTTTATTACCGAACTTGTCCTTATCCCAAGTATAGTTGCTGATCTCCGTCAAGAAATTCACACATCTTGGGTGTATGATGATTTCAAAGTCCTGAATAAACTGAATACCGCTGTTGATACTGTCCTTACCTTTTTCAGCACCTTTGACTCTAAGACCATAACCTTTTAACTGATCAATAGACTTTGGTTCTGCTGAATCTGCTGTGATTCTTTCCTTTGCATAGCCCATATCAGTGATATTCTGATATATTCGCTCATTGGAAAGACCTGCTGCATACATTTCATCATACACGAATATCTTTTTGTTCTTCGTGTCAATGAATCCACAAAATAATGCAGATGGGTCATTTGTATAACCAAAGTCCAAACCAAACGCTGAATCAATCTTGTATTGCTGTCTGATCTGTTCTAGCGTAAAGGCTTCTTCATGCCAGTTTTCATATACAAGACCATCAACAATACCCCAATCCCCAAGTCCTGCAACCGCATAACGTCTTGGGTTCTGCTTCCGCATGGTTTCAAAAACCTTAAGATCGGCTTTATCTAACCATTCATTGCACTTGTAATTGGTTGTAAGTGCAAGGGTTTCATCATCAGGGTTATCAAAAAACCGTTTCTTCAACCAATGGTGTTCATTCCAAGGGTTGAAAGTAACGGTAATCTGCTTGAACAGGTCTGAACCTTCCGGGATTGCACCACGAATAGATTCATCAAGCATATTGAAATCATCTTCACTGCTGATCTCATAGGCTTCTTCAATCCACATCCAACACAATACACCCTGATCAACGGTGATTGATGTTACTTTCAGTGGGTCATCCAGTCCTCTGAAATAAATCTTTTGACCTGTTGGCTTATACGTCATTTCAAGTGGTGATTCTTTTATATCCCAAAAAGCATCAACACCAAGTCGATGTATAGCCCATTTCAGTTCAGTAAAACAGGAATCCTTTAGTGTTCTGTAAGTTTTTCTGACAACTAAGGTATTCGCATCAGGGTACTTCATCATATTGGTGATGTACCATAATGCTGTAGTCTTTGACTTCTTAGATGCACGTGAACCTTTGACTGCCCGGTATCTACCTTTCCACCGCCAAAATGTACCGTAACCCTTACCGACTACTTCCGGTAATTTCACATTAACCTTACCGGACTTTGTAGCCTTGTAATCTTCCGGCATCAGAATGAACTTCTGATAACCAAATACATATTGACTTGATGGCTGCCTGTATTTAGTCCTCAAGTGCGTCTGCTCCTGAAATAACAATAGGGGCTGTCACATTCACATCTAACTTATCATTCCACATACCTAAATGTTTACCAAGCAGTTCAAGGGCTTTCATCTTGGAAGCAATCTTGACTTCTCTCTCAACACTTCCACCAAACTCATTATCAGATTCCTTATATTTGATTGATTCAATACAAGACAGATCATCAGCAGATGCATCTTGTTTGATTCTTCCGTTACTGTCAACAACGTCTGTCATTCTGACAAATGCAATCTTGGCAAGTTCTAAGACAACCCTATCCTGATTCACTCCGGTTCTTCGTGACCGTTCTGCCATGTGTTCAGCAATAGCCTGTTGAATATTAGGTTTTGTCAAGTTTTCACATCCGATTGCATCCGCTGTTTTTACTGAATAACCTGCCCTAATAGCTGCCTGTGTTGCATTCAGGTCAATCAGGTATTCATCAACAAAACGTTGCTGCTTTTCAGTTAATTTGCCTTTTTTTGCCATAACAACACCGCCTTTCTATTATTTTTATAACAAAAAGTGCTGCAAGGTAGGAGGTTTTAGCACCCTTGCAGTACATAAGACAATAAGCAATATAATTTTGCATAAAAAATTGCAGGTAATAAATTACCTGCAAAAATTTTTGTACAGCATACACTATAAAAGGTCTGCTTGTATTTGTCAAATATGAAATGATTGGTTTTATGTCAGATATGTAAGGTTTTTATAGGTATCTTCAAACGCTGAAAGTGCCTTATTATGCAGTTCTACAGTATATGAATAAGATTTTCTCATTTCCTGTGAAGCAACCTTGACTGTTTTAAACTGCACATACACTTTTGTGAGAATCTGAATCATATTCTTGTCACGCAATCCCCGGATTTCCTTAATGATCTGCTTCTTTGCATCAACAAACTGATCTATTTCTTCATTGATGTGTTGGTCAAACATGGTATACCTCACTACATCCTTACATAACTTATCACCTACAGGTGAAGTCTGCACTTTGTCCCGGCTGTAATCAATACCGCCTGCACTGCATACATTCATTTTCATATCTGACAGCGTGGCAATATCATCATTTATCTGCATATCTAACACTTCAAGCTGTTTCAGATATTCCCTTGCACTTAATTTCTTCTGATCACTCATATTTTTACCTCACTTTCTACGGTTGGTTACACTTCGGTTACGGTTAAAAATAGCCTAAAAAGTGCTTCAATCCCTTATAAATTAAGGAAGTTACGGTTTCTACGGTTACGGTTAAAACTCTATTCTCTATATATTCTTATTTTTACTAAGTTCTATACTATCATAAAATACTAATTATTAAAGAATGTACTTTTAACCGTAGACAACCGTAGCCGCCAGTATTTACAAGGGTTTCAACCGTAACCCTTAACCGTAACCAACTGTAACTTTACCGTAACCACTACCACAACAGCACTAATTGGTGTATCGAACTAATGAAACACCTTACCTGATTTTTTATGTTTCAATGTCACCCTTCCAACAATTTCAAACCCGGCAATGTCAACAATGTTCCTGATCACTTGAATCAGTCTGTGGTTACGGTCATTTAGTTCTGCATTTTCTTCCCTTTTAACTGTTGCCATTGCTGCACCTGCTGTTGGGTCAACATATCCTTCACTGTTTCTATATGTCATAAGCGTTTTATATCCTTTCCGTGAATCTGTTCATTATGTGTTCAGCAAAATTTAAAGGCAATGAACTTTTCTTTGGTACATCAAATACTTGCAAGAAATAGCCCTTTTTACTGTCTTTTTCATAGCAAAGACTAAGTTTATACCCAAGTTTTGTCAGTTCAGTGTGACGGTCAACCAAGTCTTTCATACTGTAGCACTGAATAAAATCCCCTACTTTTAAATCATTTTTCATTATCATTTTCCTTTCTGACTGTTTTCATCAGTATGCAGTCACCAATATAAAATACTGCTATCATAAGCATATTCAGGTCTGTTATTTCAGCACCATGAAAATCACAATAAAGTATGAATCCAAACCACAATGCACTCATTCATCATCACCACCATTCACCGGGCAGTGATCGCAATCACCCATTGCAGCACCAAAACAACCCCAACAATCATCAATTTCTTCCGTCTTTGGTTTGTACTTTTTTGCTGCAACAGCTAATGCCATTACTACAGCACCAAGGATTAACCCAACCGTAAGACCAACGCAAAAACAAACCGTACCTGTTAATACTAACTTTTCCATACCGTCACACCTTTCTGAATATCCTGATAGACTTACCGCCTACCTTAGTCACTACTGTTTCAAATCCCAACCGCTTATTGATCTGCTTACTGAACACGATGTTTGACATTGGTTGCATACCACAATCAGCACAAAACACCTGATACCTGCTGTATACATCACCTGTCGGTTCATCCTCAATCATTTCAACACCGCAATCATCAATAAATGCCTTGATTGGGTTGTTTTCATTTTCATATTCATCAATCTGTTCAGCCACTTTTTCAGACTTTGTGAACTCATTGTTTTCAATGATTCTTTTCAGTCCTTCTACACCTACCCTGATCAGATATTCAACTGAACTTTGTTCAACCAACTGATACTTGATATAAGGGTTGTAATCCGGGTCAATCTCACCACTTGGTAAATACTTTGTAAATCTTGCGTTAAATGGAATAATTACCAAACGTCTAAGAACTGCCCCTGTCTTATCTTTCATTCTTGGTATATCATTCGCTGAAAATAGCAGCTTCACATAAGGGTTAAACTCAAAAGGGTCTTGCCCTTTTCTTTCTGCTTTGATTCTGTTACCTGTAACTACTTTCTTGAATGTTGCTACCTGTGAACCTTGCAGGAAGTCATCACCAATATCATCACCGATATTTGCCAGTTTTCCGAACATCATTGATGTGCTGAACCTGTCCCCTAATTCTTTAAGGTCAAGTGCTGATATATTCCCATCACCAAGAATTGCTTTGACACAATCAAGGAATGTACTCTTACCATTGGACTTGTCACCTGTCAGGATGAATGCCTTACCAAGTTCATTCCTGCGGTAAAAGCAATATCCAATGCATTCTTCCAGTAATGCCCTGATCGGTTGATCACCGCAAGCTAATTTGTTCAGTGTATCATCAGCAAGTTCACTGTAGGCTTCCGGGTTATAGTCCCAAGGTATTTGATTGGTAATAACCAAATCAGGGCTGAATGGTTGCATCTGTCCGGTCACAATATCCAACACACCATTCCTGAATGCTATATAACGTGCATCTGCCTGTGCTTTTTCATCAGCTATAAGTTCCATATACTCTAATACTTCTCTTCGCTGTGTCTTTTTCAGGTTAGGTATCTGATTGATCATAGCTGTTTCAATAGCCTTGTACCCAACCTGATAAATCCCATCTTGATAGATATGTAACTGATTACTTATACTGACCACATTTTCATTGTTCTTAAGCCATGTTGCAAAACGGTCAAACAGGAATGTCTTATCACAAAAGAATACAGGTTTTTGAAATGCTTCATCCCTAAGAATCACTTCCAGTTCATCATCAGATAACGGCTCTTTCAGAACAAATCTGTTCAGAATCCTGATACATTCTCTTGTATCATCAACACTAAAATCATTTGATGTAAGTGTCAGGATATAATTGAATAATGCCTGATTGCGTCCGTCACCTGCATCCATATCAAGAAAGTCAACCGCTGTACGAACCGGGAACAACCACTTTGGAACTTCCTGATATGCTCCACCTTCTTCAATGTCCCACTCAATAAAGCGTTCTTCACCGTCAATCTTGATTACTTCATATGATGAACGTGTACCAAGTTTTATATCTGCTGTCAGACCAACCGCAAGAGGTACATGTGTCCTGTTCCTTGTAATACTATGATTCTTAAATAAAAAATGTCTGCCCCGGCTTGTACAATACACCCGGCAATCAAGCTGATATTCTTCCACAATGTTCATTAAAATTTCAGACTGTTCAGCATCGTCAATATCTATCAGGATGGTATCATCAGCAAGAACACCACCGAACCCTTCAAGATTCTTCACTTCGTCATAAGTGCGGTATTTTGTCCGGTCTTTGAATGCTTCGATTGCTTTCTTGCCTTTTGTCTTTATGTACCCTTTGTACAACATCCTGTTTCACCATCCTTTAACTAAATTCTTGCATCACCTTTTGGTAAAATACCCTGTTCTTAATATTCTGCTTATATTCTTGATTCACTACTGTAAGAAGTATCTTTGATTCTCTCAATGATTTCCGACAGTCCTTAACCTGTTCATTCCACTTTTCCCATTCTTCATTTTTATGAATAGGGGTGGATTTCTTAAGCATATTACGGTTAAACGTTGCAGCTTTTAAGCGATTTTCTAAAATGTAAATATTACTTTCAATGTTTGTAATCTTACCTGCAAGTGCTACCTGACTGTTATGGAATTTGTCTTTATCCGTTACACCACACTGCTGTATGTATTCTTTTATCTGTTCTTCACACTCCGGTGTGTAACTCTGTCTGATCAGCTTCAACAGTTTTCTAACCTTTGTAATTTTTCCATCAGATAAAAACCTATCTAAGTGAATAAGCATCTGACCATGATCATATTTAATTGTAATGTCTGTCATGTTCCCACCTTTCCGGTATTATGCTACAATACCAAATTGTTTCAGTCTTTTTCTTGCTAAATCTATGTACCACTGCCTATCTAATTCAGGTGGTACTTTAACCCCAATTACAGAATCGTTATAAATGAAACTGTGATCAGGTGTGTTTCCGAATTTTTCACCCTTTGCTTTTACAACCTTACGTCTTAGCAACCTACCGTCTGTAATACGGTTGGAAGCAAACACACGATAAGATTTATAGGTATATTTCTGTGTGGTAGGATATGACCACACTTCTGTTCTCGTACCGTCCCGGTGTTTTGTTGTCTTAATGATCTGACCAGTTCCCTGTTCATGCTCTACCCAGTTGTAATTGTTCGACAGCTTCACTATTTTTTGGAACATGATCAAGTCATCACATTGATTGATAGTCTGTTCAACAGGTATCTTTTTCACCATGTAGTCAACCAGTGCTTTATTCAATATTGGTAAGTCATTGTCAATAGCTGAAAGTTCTTTGACATAAGCACCGATTCTTTCAACACCACCATCAACACCAATCCAAAGGTAATTATTTACGTCCTTTTGATAGATTTCTGATATATTGTCAAGTTCAAGCAAGATCGAACACTGTTCAGTTGAACAACGCTGTTCCCACTCCCAACAAATATCATCAACCATTTCAAAGGCTTCATCAGTGTCAGGAATCCAAATGATCAAACCATCAGTATTTGACTGAATCAGTTCAAGTCCCGGCACAACTTCCAAATGCTCAATCAGATCAAGCAACATCAACTGACCGTTGATACACATACAGTTGTTGTTACGTGGATCGTATGCAGCATTGGTTTCATCTTTCATTGCCCCTGAAAGTGCATTCAGCATCTTCTTATATGGCAACTGTGCTTTTTTCCATTGCTTTGCTTCTGCCTTTCTTCCGGCTTTAGCTGCTGCAACCTGTTTCTTTTTCATAGCTTTTCTTGTGTCATACACCAGTTTGAAGTTGTTATTGGTTGCTGCCCTTGTTACAAGTCCCCACGCAATCAGCATTGACGGATAGTAATTATTTACGTCTACATGAAGAATCTGACCTTTCCGATGTATCGGCTTATCAGATGCACCATGCAGACCGCCAAAACCAAATGTGTGCGGTATTCCTGCAACAATCGTTTCAAAGTTCTGTGACTTATACCAAGTCTTTTTATCTTTCTTGTCAAAATCCTGTAACCCCATTTCAAGGGCTTCTTTTCTTTTCTCTGCAAACCATTCCTGAACATATTTATATTTTTTCAATTTCAGGCATGGCAGAAAGAAGAAATCAAATTCATCACCAAAATGAGTTTTTGAACACCCAAGAACCTTTGCTGTTATCCGGGCTTCACTATCTCCAATGTCATACAGTGAAGTTTCTTTTGGGAATGCCTGTATAATTCCATGAACTGCATTGAACTCACTAACCTTTTCAAGAAATACCTTGATTGTCTGTTCTACGTCATGCCTACAGTATTTAACCGTCTGTTCTATTTCTTCCTGTGTCAGTTTCCTTTTGATGCGGAAATCAACATCTGTTTCTTTAATGTTTGAGCCAAGAAAACCTTCCATTGTTTTCAATCCGACTGTTTTCATGGTTTCATCGTTGCTTGGCATTACATCATAGTTGATCATGGGTAATTTATTGAACGCTCTTGAATATTGCCAACCTTCTTTATTGTCAACGATAATCCAGTCATTGATCTTTTTAGGATTCATACCAAGCAGAATACCTTTCATGATGTACTGATCGTAGTGACGGTTGTTAAATCCTACCCATATATCTTTTCTATTTGCTTCATATAAGGCTTTTAGCTTATCAGGGCTATTGATTATCACGTGTTCTTTCTTCTTCGTCACATCAATGAATACAGCAAGCCAATCCTTTTCAAAAACCTCAAAATCGTAGAATATCATTTACTAAATCACCCACTTTTTGAAAAAGCGGTGTGCGTTTTTACACACCGCCTTAACTGTTATCTTACTGCAAAGTAGATATTTTATCTACTTTTTAATTAAAAATTTTTACATATCGAATGCTTCATTGATTGTAATTGGATTGAAGTTGTTAGCCTTATAAGTAACTTCTGCACCAATCTTACCCTGTACTTCCTGAAAAATATCAAGAACGCAATCAGCAAAATCACTGTAATTGACAAATTCCGGTACTGTGTCTGTTTCCAGTTTATCAAGCCATGTGCAGACAGATTTGATTGCCATGCCGTTAGTCCACTTAGGTGAAGTGTTGCCGGAAATTGTACGATTGAAGAAAATCTTTCTTCCCTTCTGATCTCCGTCCAAGATGCTGCACTGTACGGAAAACATCAGCTTGTCTTTTGCCTTAGTCTGCTTGATCTCCATTTTGTCAAAACTTACCTCATAAGTTCCATCAGGTACATCATCAAACTGTGAATCGTCTGCTTCCTGAACCTCTTTCTGTAATTCATTCAAATCAACCTGTTCATCAAATGCACTAAAATCTACTGCCATAATTTTTCACCTTTTTAACCTTTCTTAAAATAAATTTATGATTATAATTGCTATGATACAAGCAATACAAACCCTTGTGTAATTATCCCTATTTTTCTGAATCCTGTCACCCACTGAACCGAATCCAAAGAATGCAGCCATGACTGCAAGAAAAATATTTAACGCTATCATGATCTTGTTCTTCTTCGTCTTTGACCTCTGACGTGCTGTTCAGGTGGGTTCATAGCACCGTCTAAAGGTTCAGCCGGGGTCTGTGCGTCAGCAGGTACAGGGTTGTTTTCCTGTGCAAGTCTTTTGATTCCTGCATTAAATTCTTCTCTTGTGATTACCTTCATAACCTCAACCCCATCAACAATCAGGTCAACCGTGTCACCCTTGTGCTTCATCACATAGTTATCATCAGCCGGAACATAGAAGTATGTATCTGCATCCAGTGTGACAGATTCAGAATCAGTGTTTGTTGTACCGTCCTGAACAGTTTCAGACTTTTCAGCATTTCTTTCCTTACGTGTTCTTCTTGGTGGTTTCTGCAAATCCGGTTTCGATACTTTATCAGCAACATCCATTGCTTCATCAAACGGTACTTCTTCCTGTCCCGGAAAAGCCTGATCAATAGCCTTGTCAACTTCATCCATGTGATCAGCAATCTTCTGTTCATTTTCTGCCTGAACTTCTGCTCTACTCTTGCGTGTTCTTCCAGTCTTTTCTTCCGGTGCAGTAGTTGGTGTTGCAGGTTCAGCTTTTTTACCTCTTGTTCTTCTGCCTTTGCTGTCCGGTTTTTCAAGATCAGATGCAACCGCCTGATCAGCAGCATTCATTTCATCATCTGACTTGTAATTACCCAGTTCATAGTAGTTTCTGATCTTGTCAACGACATAATTCAGATCATTGTCAATAGCGTATGCTGTGAACATTCCAAGCGGTGATTTTACCGTATCTTTTCCACTGTTCTGTGTGTAGAAGTAATACTTGGCTTCATTCACTCCGGTTCTAAGTACAACGGTAAACAGTCCTTCAATCGTGATCTTCTCACGCAACAGTTTACCAATCAGCTTAACAGTTGTAAGACCGTTATCCAAAGTTTCTAAATGGGTCATATAAACGACTACAACATCATCAGGAAGGTCTTTGCAACAGTCGATGATCTCAAAATAGTTTGCACCAAAATCATTGTACTTGTCCCATCCGGTTTCTTTGATACGGTTCATGTACGGCACTGCAAGAATGTACTGGAAGTCATCAACCACCAACAGCTTCTTACCTGCTGCACACTGTTCTTTCATGTACTTCACAATTTTTCTTGCATCGGTTTCATTGTTCAGCATTTCAAAGTGGTTCTTAAACGGTAACGGTTTACCTACCGGATTGACAACCGCTGTTGTTGCCGGGTCACAATTTCTAAGGCTTGTACTTTTACCAGTACCGGATTCACCCATAATTAAAACTTTCTGTGCCATGATTATTTTTCCCCTTTCTTGAATAAGCCCATTAACTTAGTGAAAAGATTGCTTTTCTCTTTCATTACCTTCTGCTGCGACACCTTCAAAATCTGTTTGTTCTGAAAATGTTCAGCGGTTGCAACATTGTTTCTGTAACTTCTGTGACTTCTCTGTTTGTGTTTCTTTGCACTACTCATTGACTTCATCCTCACTTTCTTTGATAACAACCTGTAATCTTGTATTATTATGCAGCGGTGTAACCTCTACTGTATAACCATTTGCCAACAGGATTCCTACTAAATCCTGATATGCTGATGTGATTCTTGTACCTTCGATTTCAATACAACCGCACAATCTTGACATTTCATTGAAAAAGTCATCATTTGCAGCATCCACAACACTGTGCATATCATTCAGCATATATTTCAGTTCTTTATTCTCATCATTCAAATGTCTATTTTCTTCTTTCAGCTTTGCAACTTCTGATTTAAGAACTTCTTCATAACTGTTTTTATTTTTCTGCTTCATCGTTTTCACTTTCCTCTCTTACTGTTAAATTTTCACCATATTTGATACAATAGCCTTCTTTCATAACCTGCATCAGACCATTTGTATCAATCCATGCGATCAATTCACCTGTATCTTTCTTAAACACCTGATACTGCATTATTCTTCACCTTCTCCCACTTCATCGGTTGTTTCTTCCGGTGTACCCGGATGATTGAATCTGTCAAGTTTTCCGACTTCAAGGAACTGTGCTGACCAAAAATCTGCAAAGTGAATGATCACCTGCAATGGTTCTTCGTGACCTTTCAGATCATACGCAAGACTTCCATAAGCACCATCATGGTAGAAAATAGCGTGTTCTTCTTCCTCTGTCAGATCAATGTAACGTGCTGCCAGTTCAACCGATCTTAAAGGGTGGTCAATATGGCACAAATCAGAACTGATCTTGTACGGTTTACTTTCTGATCTCTTATACTTCTGTTCAGGATTTTTTTTGGTCGGTCTACCATCCTGCACCATGTTTTCAACATAATAAGGACTTCCATAACGTCCACACTTACCAAGGTCATGTAATGCTGATGCAATGATCACGCTGCTGTGAATCTTGTTATATGCTTCACTTCCAAGCAGTGTAAGACCGATCTTTTCAGCGTACTGCATGACGTTCACTGTATGCTCTAACAGTCCACCATCTTTACAACAGTGATTTCCACCGGATGCAGGGGCATCATAAAAACCAAGTTCTTCGATGAAGTCAAGTAAATCTTCCACACCCTCACGACCTGTTGCCATTAGGCAACCTTTGAAGTACTCAATCTGTTTTTCTCTTGTCATTGTTAAATCTCCTTTTCTTCTAACTTTATTTTCCACCGCTTCTGTTCTTCAATATTGGAAAGATACCAAGCGTTAGATTTTGATTTGTGTTCATTGAACCCTTTGAACTTTTCAAAGTCATTTGGGAAAAGTAAAATCCCATATCCACCGGATTCTCTTATTTTCCTTAAGTGATAAAGCTGTATCAGTGACGGTTCACCGTTGTCTGCCTTGACTTCAATACCAAGAAAGCAACCGTCTGAACTTACCAGTAAATCAGGAATACCGCTTTTTGTGTAAGCTGCACCACCCCAGTATTTGAGCCACCAACAACCATATTCCTCAAGGTATTTTTTAACCCTGTTTTCAAAATTCTTTTCTGCTGCTATAAAAAATCAACTCCATTATCTTTATTTGCATATCCGATCAGTGACAGTACCAAAAGATTGAATGCCATAATTGCATATGGTTGCCATGATATGATGTAATCAATGTATACAATCCAGTACATAAGACTTAACATGTTAAAAAAGATAATTGTCTTAATAACAAAATTCTTAAAATGTTTTTTGATGTACTTCCATACCCGGCACATCATACAATTATGTGAACAATTCATCAGTTAGTTCCTTTCCTTCCTGCAATGCTGCAAGATTCCTTTCTTCAAAACTTCCCTTTACCAGTAGGTAATAGTAGTAACATGGTCTGTTCTGACCGATTCTGTGTATACGCTTCTTTGACTGTTCCCAAAGATCACAAGACCCTTTTCCAAGTGGCAACGTAAAGTACACAATCTTATTTGCTTTCTGATAGTTACCACCCATTGCCCCTGCTTGGTACTGAACAAATGTGACACTGTTATCTACACATTCATATGCATACATTGAACGTCCTGAACCATTTACAAAACTGACTTCCCTGTTGAGTGATTCACATATTTTTCTAAGTCTTGTCAGTTCTTCATTGAAGTTATAAAACACAATCAACCGATCTTCTGTTGATTCCAGTAAGTCCCTGAATGCTTCCAGTTTTTCCTTATGCCATTGACCGCACAGCTGTCTGCAATATAATGTTTTGGTCAGGCTATTATCACCGATCAATTCAACCCTTGGTGTCACATCTTCACCTTCAAAATCTGAATCATCTTTGAATCTGACTAAGTTCCTTGTATCAAGTTCCAAGTAATTGTGTTTTATGAAAAACTTATATTCATTTGTGATCTTCAAGAAAATTTTCTGTTCAGTCTGTTCAGGTAGTTCAATCACTTCTTCTGTTTTCATGAATACTGCACCAAACTGTGTGAGTCTTTTCTTCAAATGCTCAACGTGCTTATACCCTGTGATTACCTCTTTCTTGTACCCATCACCGTTTTCAACCCATTCTGTCTGAACATAGGAAGCATAAAAGGCTTTCTTGTTAATGTCCCAACCTAACAACTTAAGCTGTGACCATAACCGTTCATACTTTCCTGCTGTTGGTGTACCTGACAGCAAGATCACGCTTTCCGGTTGTAACTTCAATATGAATTTTGACCGTTTAGCGTTTTCATTACATATAAGGCTTGATTCATCAAGTAACAATGTAAAGTCGGTTATATGGGCTATATACTTGCGTCTGAATACCAAATCATAGTTAATTACACCGACAATCTGAATGTTCTGATCATACAGGTCTTTGGTTTCAACCAGTGTTCGGAAGTTCACACCTTCACTTTTCTTGGTCAAGTCCATAACTCTGTATTCAGGGTAATACGTTTTTATGTGATCAACCCAATCATCAATTTTCGATTTTTGGCATACAATCAAATTTATAGTATTGTTCAGCAAATACATTTTTTCAGCACCTACAAAAGTTTTACCAAGTCCCATATCTAAATAATAAGCACACCTGTTTTTATCATCAGTCAGGTTCAGCACTTCTTCCTGATGGGGCATGAATTGAAGATCATTCATTATTCATCAGCGTCCTTTGGTGCTTCACCTGAAAGGTCAATCTGTAATCTTGCGACCTCAACTGCTGCTCTGTAAACTAATGCATACTTAGAATCACCATGTGTCTGTGTGACCTTTTCAAGAAATTTATCAATCTTACCAAGGAAGCAACCACACTTGACAGTAATTTCATTGTCTTTATCTCTAAAGAATGTTGTGAAATCGTCCCGGCTACCAATAGCACCGATCACTAACACATGACTTGCAGAAAAGACCTCGGCATCACCGCAAACCTTGGCATCACCGCAAACCTCGGCATCACCGCAAACCTCGGCATTGCCCCAAACCTCGGCATTGCCCCAAACCTTGGCATCACCGCAAACCTTGGCATCACCGCAAACCTCGGCATCACCGCAAACCTTGGCATCACCGCAAACCTCGGCATTGCCCCAAACCCAAGCCTTTCCTTCATGGGAAAGATTTTCTTCTTTCTCAATCCAACCGCCAAGATCACCAATTTTGACAAGACCAAATTCTGCTACCGCTCTGATTCTGTGAAGTGTAGCTGTTCTAAAAAATAAACTTATTGTCTTGGTTTCTCCTGTAAATTCAAATTTTTTCATGTTATTAAACCTCACTTTCTAAAAATGCAACTGCTCTATCGTAGTTACGTTCAATCATTTTAAGTTCTTCTTTTCCACGTTTTTCTAAATCACATACCGCCTGATAAATTTCATCATCCCTGAAAGCGGTAACCTCATTTGTGATAAGATTTGTGATCACACTTGGTTCAAGTGCATCAAGTTCCCATGATTCATCACCGTATTCATCAATGTATTTCCCACATCGTGAATCAGAAAGTTTTGCCGGGTTCGGTGGTGGGTTGTATGTTTCAATCTGATTCATGGTTAGTGCTACACGCTTCACATACACATCTGCACCGAACATCTGCAAGCGTTCCTGAATATCCCTTGTCATATCAATACCGCTTGGGTCATGATCTCCAAGATGTATAATGTAACAATTATCTCTGTAACTCTGATCTATAAATCGTTGTGCTGCTGACCACATTTCTGACTGTGATGTATAACCTCTGCATGAAAAATAAGGTGTATCAAGTGGTATACAAGCCTGACCAACAATATCAACAAGTGCATCCTTTTCAACCCACACCTCAACATAGTTTGGTTGACCGTCCCACTTATTCAGTAGATAACTGTATCTTGCTGATGCAATAACATCTTCCGGTTTATCCCAATGACTGTTTCCTCTTAAGTTTCTCGTTCTGTCAACAATGCTGTACCAGTCAATCAAACCTGCCAGTCTACCGTCATTGATAAGATTGCCTATATTTTTATAACTTCTTTCATTGTTCGGTATATATCCACGTGCAACCAACTGATAATAAGTCTGTCTAAGTGTAAGTTCATAACCCTGATTTTTATATTCATTGATCACCTGATTTACCAAGTTAATCAATTCAAGGCTTTTACCTCTGAAATTGATTTCTTTATACTGAATTTTTGGCATTACACTTTGACCCCCTCTATCTCCGCAAAACGTTTTGCATTGATGAAGTACACCCATCTGTTGTCAGATGTATGAATACCGTAACCCCAAGGAAAAACCCCTTGCTGTAAACCCTTACGAACTGTGTTGTGATTCATTTGTAACAGCTTTGCAGCCTTTTCCACATCTAACCGGGGAATTACCCCATTTCTTAATTCAGCAGTTGGAAGTACAACCACCTGTTCATCAGATTTTGAAAAGTAATCTGATTCAAGTCCAAGTGCTACTGCAATAGCACTCTGAACATCTTCTGACGGTATCTGTTTACCTGAAAGATACTGACTGACAGAACCTTTACTTTTTCCAGTCATACCGCACACCTGACGTTGATTAAGGTGTAATTCTTGCATAGCCTGTTTTAACTTTTCACTGAATGTCATCTTGTTTCACTCCTTTGTTGGTAGATAATTTATCTACTTTTTAGGCAAAAAAAATCTTGTTTGCTTCTTCATTCGTCAACTTCAAAAGTTCTTTCAACACTTTAATTTCAGACGCTTTGAACTCTGTTTCATTGTTGACTTTCTTCATCAATCCATAATAAGTCAAACCGCATTTTTCAGCTAAGAACTGTAACTTATAACCGGATTCATCAATTTTCTGTCTTAACAGTGTTGTGTTTGTCATTAGTTCTCACCACCTTCTGTTGTTGGGAATTGGCTTTTATTGTACTGTCTGTGTATTCTGATCATGATTCTGTCACCCGGTAATTCCTTACGTTCTACAATGCTGTATTCCTGTTTCTTGGCTTCAATATCAGCAATGTAATGATCAAGTTCAGATGCAGAATCAAATTCAAGCATCAAATCAATACAACCTGCAATTACTTTCTTCATTTACACAACCTTCCTTTCCGATCAGCAGCCCTTTTATAAATGTTGCCTGTTATGGGGTGGTTTTATTTTTCAGGGAATCACACACCAAGAAACCCTTATCAGATTTCACGCTAAAACCTGTAAACTTGCTGTCCTACTATAGAATTTTTATAGCGTGTTTCTATGAACCGCTGAACAGTTTCACATTAAAACTGAACAAAACCTGTCAACCATCACATAACAGACAACACTTATAAAAGAACTGCTATCTTATTTTTGACCTACCATCATCAGTACCGGATGGTCATTCCCGGCAGACGGTCATTACTGACCGTTTCGGCTTATATCTGTTTTCCACCCTTAAAGGTTGCTACTGTAAAATATCCGTCACTTATTCGTTCACGATATACACAAAAATCACCAGTAACGATTGCACGTTTTCCGATCTTATCCATTACCATGTAGAAAATATCAGGGTGGTGCAAACTCATTTGTTCAGCTTCTTTCATTTTCTCTTCTACACTAATTTTCACGCAAAAACACCTCTAAACAATTATCAACTACTCTCATATCAACGACAACTTTATCAAGCAATTCATCAGATTCTTTATGATCAAGATAATATTCCGGGTAATGCTCTGATGAAAATTTCATACCATACATTGTCACAACTAATCTGATCTTAGTATTCTGATCTAACGTCATTAAAACAGCATTAAATTTCATAATCTAAACCATCCTTTCATTCCTTTGGTTTTTACCTGCTGCAACAGGTTGTTATATTACAGGCGGTTTCGTTCGTTAGGTGCTTCACATGACCGCCTTGCAAGTCGGGAAACTTGCACACCTTCCGGCTACCCTGATCTGATCCCGGTTAATTATATGGGTGTTTCATTTTTTGTATTGGTTCAGTTCCAATATTTTCAGAACAAAGTACTGTGTCCTCTCGCTTGTTGATTCTTCCGTTTAACTGCTTCTTGGTTAAGGAGTAAAGTCACTATTGGCTAGTGCTAAACTGTTTTCTTCAATTAGTACAGTTCACTTTGCTTTCTTGTCCTACAGTTCCTACTTTCTTCAACTGTTTTGCCGGGTCATGTTTATTCTTCACACACTCTGTCTGTCATTCTCACAGCCTAACTACCATGTTACTTGTGTGTAGCCCTATCGCTTCACCCAGTCTTTCCTGCTTGCTTTGTTCTGTTTTTGAAGTAGATGTTTTATCTACTGACATCATAATACATGATGGTAGATAGAATGTCAACAGTTATTTTGAAAAAACTTGAAAAAAGTTGATATTTAATCTATTTCATGGTATTCTTTACTTATAAACAAGGAAAGGAAGGTAATCTTAATGAGTATAGGTCAACGTATAAAAAGTAGACGTGAAGAATTGGGAATGTCACAGGAAGATCTTGCACACCGGATTGGTTATAAAAGTAAATCATCTATAAATAAGATTGAACTTGACATACAACAATTAAGACAATCTAAGATCAAACAGATTGCAGATGCACTTGAAACTACGACAGATTATATTATGGGTTGGTCTGAAAAGAAAAACGATGAACCAAAAGAAAAGCATGATATTACTGATCTTATTAAAAATCAATATGGTTCAGATGTGTATGAACTTGTTCAGTTATATTCAAAACTGAATGAAGCAGGTAAAAACAAAATCATGGAAGAACTTCGTGATACTGCTGCATTACCAAAATACACCGAACCTGTAAAAAGGGATGCTCAAAAAATGGCATAATATACCAAATTTGGGAAAATCAGGAAAATATTATAATTGTAGACTTTAGAAAGGATGGTTGATCATGGGATTTTTAAGAAGTACAAAAGGCTCTATCATTAGTGACTATTTCCAGTTACAGGAAGATATTGCAGGTTTTTCAAAAGGTTATATGTATGACGTTGCGTTGTATGATGATCATTTAGAAATTACCTCAATGCAGAAACGCAAGCTATTACTTAATTATGATCAGATTACAGATGTGTTCTATGGTGGAAAGACTGAACTCATTCAAAAACCAAAGTCTGTGATCGGTAGGGCTGTAGTTGGTGGGGTAATATTTGGCGGTGTTGGTGCAATAGTTGGTGCTGCATCCGGTACAGGTACAAAAACCGAAAAGAAAACACACCTGTATTTTATCATCAGTTACACCAGTTCAGACGGTGAAGATAAATATATACAGTTTGAAGATACTAGAATGTACAAAGGTCTTAAGCTATCTAAAAGGCTGAAAGAACTTACACACGTAGAATCAGCACCTACAGGTGACATTCAACTTTAACGGTTACGGTTGGTTACGGTTACACTTAAAATCTATATCTTATATATTTTATATTTTTATATTTTTATTTTTTTTTATTCATATAAGCGTTATATAAAGAACTTGTAACGAACCGTAGACAAGTGTAACCGCCTTGTAAATCAAGGTAATATAACTGTAACCTAAACCGTAACTAAAGCGTAACCAAGTGTAACCAGTAAAAAAAAGACCCCAACCGTTGCAGCGGTCAGGGTCAGGCAAAACCAAACCAAAGGAATGAAATGATTTGGACTATGCAAAAACCATTATAGCATTCATTCCTTATGGTTTCAATGAAAGGAAGTGCTATTTATGCAAGGTGGAGTAAGAAAAAGAGGTACAACATGGTCATATTATTTTGACCTTGGAAAAATTGACGGTAAAAGAAAGAAAAAAGAAAAGGGTGGATTCAGAACCAAGAAAGAAGCTGAACAGGCATTGACTGCTGCTATGAATGAATACAATAATGCCGGGACTGTATTTGAACCTACAGAAATAACGGTTGCTGATTACCTGAATCAGTGGTTTGATCTGTACTGTAAGACCAATCTGAAATATAACACCCAAGTTGGGTATTTAAGAATTATTCAAGGGCATTTAATTCCAAAGTTCGGTGTATACCGCCTAAAAGCAATCACTCCGGCAGTATTACAGGAATATGCAGTTGAACTTAAAATGAACGGTAATTCAAAAAGTCATTTAGTTGGTATTTTATCTGTATTCAGTGCAGCACTGAATTATGCAGTTGAACCAATGCACTATTTACAGTCAAACCCTATGCAGTATGTGAAATTTCCAAAGGTTGAAAGAAAACCACGTGAACGAATTGTACTGACGTTAGATGAATGGTGTAAGATTCGTGACAGATTTCAAAACACCCGGTACTATATACCTTTAATGATCGGATTTTATACAGGCTTACGAATATCAGAAACCTTTGGTCTTACTTGGGATGATATTGATTTTGATAAAAGAAAAATATCTGTAAATAAGCAGATTGTAAAACGTAACTTTGGGGCAGATGTAAGAAAGGTTGTTGAAAAGAAAGGTAAGAAAGAACAGCGTTCATCTTGGTACTTTACTACACCAAAAACATTTACTTCTGTTCGTGAAGTCCCTTTTGGTGAAACACTATATCAGGCATTGAAAAAGGAAAAAGCTGAACAACTCAAGAATGAAATGAAGTATGGGGAATATTACACGATTCATGTTAAAAAGATTGAAACTGATGAAAAAGGTAATGACATGATCAGGGTTGTACCTATTCAAAAATGTGTTGAAAGTCCACTACAGCGTATCAGATTGGTGTGTATTGATGAAAACGGTCAGTATACTTCTACTGATTCATTTAAGTATTGCAGTAGGGTTATACACCATGAAATGCATCTTGCATTTGATTATCACAGCTTAAGGCACACCCACGCAACACTGTTAATTGAATCCGGTGCTGATGTTAAGAATGTTCAGACACGATTAGGACACACCAATATAGAAACTACATTGCAGACCTATGTGCATGATACAGAAAAAATGGCTGAACGTTCTGTTGATCTCTTTGAAAAAATCACACAAGCAAAAACGTCATAAATAAAAATATTGGGAGTGAATCCGCTGATTGTTCAGCATGTTCACTCCCTTTTCTTTGTTCAGTGATGATTTTAAAAATTACGGTGGCAAATGGGTGGCAAATCGACTGAACCCCACTCATAAAACCCTGTAAAACCGCTTATCTACGTGATAATAAACAAACTGTCTCCACATGCACACTATTCGGAAACATATCCACG